>Ga0207695_10001878_pt1 | contig 32884 bp, 25 predicted proteins | sample KBSC54metaG_FD_184354 | JGI IMG/M metagenome (GOLD analysis project Ga0207695, IMG submission 184354) | Corn rhizosphere microbial communities from Kellogg Biological Station, Michigan, USA - KBS C5-4 metaG (SPAdes) (version 2) | ecosystem: Host-associated > Plants > Roots > Rhizosphere > Soil... | reverse complement strand
AAGGAAATGTTCCTCAACCACCTCTACGGCGGCATGGACGAGCCGGAGCTGAAGATCATCGACGTCTTCATCTGCAAGCTGCGCAAGAAGCTGGCCGCGGCCGCCGAGGGCAAGCACCACATCGAGACCGTCTGGGGCCGCGGCTACGTGCTGCGCGACCCGCAGGAGATGGTCGCCACCGTCGCCGCCTGAACGCCAGCGGCCGACTGAGCAAGACAAAAGGGGCGTCCCACCGGCCAGGCGGGGCGCCCTTCTTCTTTGGCGTCAATGGCTAGTGGCGCACCACCCAGTCGCCGAGTGGCTTGACCTCGGCATCCGCCTCGGCGCCTTCCCGCTGGTCCTCGATCGAGCGCCCGCCGCGCTTGGCCGGCGCGGTGGTCTGCGGCCGCGGCTGGTTGGCGGCCTGGATGCTATGGGCGATCTGCGACATGGCGCCGGCCAGCTCCAGGAACCGCGGGATGGTCAGCGCGATCCGCTGCGCCTCCTCCGTTCGCATGGAGCCGTCGGTGATCTCGCCGGTGGGGTAACTGAAGGCGATCAACACATAGTCGCGGCTGCGAAGTATCTCGTACTGGGTAATAAAAGCTGGCGAGGCGGCCATCGGTCGAAGTCCTGCAACATCTGACGTCCCGCAGAAGAGAGCGAGCGGCGCATACTCCGAGTTCCATGTCGTGGGCCGCGACACGAGGAAATCGTCGCCGCGACAGGGGTGGGCGCGGGTTGCAACCCTGCCGCCCATCCGCGACAGCGACCGCTGTTTTCGTTTTCGCCGCAGGCCGCTAGGCTTAAGCTTCGACAACGGGTCGGGAGGTTCGCGTCTTGGGACGATTGCTTGCGCTCGCCGCGGCGCTGATCGCCGCCTTCGTGATCGCCTGGGCCGGTGAACAGCCGCCCAAGCCGGCGCCGCTCGGCGCGTCCGCCACGGCCTTTTCCGCCGAGCGGGCCATGGCCGACGTGGCCGCCATCGGCTCGGTCCCGCACCCCATCGGCTCGGCCGCCAATCACGCGGCCCGCGACCGGCTGCTCGCGCGGATGACGGCGCTGGGCCTCGCTCCGCAGGTCCATCCCGGCGACGGGGTCAACAGCCGCGAGCGGGGCGGTCGGCTGTTCATCGCCGGCGGGCATGTGGAGAACCTGGTGGGCATCCTGCCCGGGCGCGACCGCGCCGCGCCGGCGCTGGCCCTGATGGCCCACTACGACAGCGTCCCGGCCTCGCCCGGCGCCGCCGACGACGCGGCCGGCGTCGCCACCGCGCTGGAGACCGTGCGCGCCATCAAGGCCCGCGGCGTCCCTGCGCGCGACGTCATGGTGGTGCTGACCGACGGCGAGGAGGCGGGCCTCTTGGGCGCCGAGGCCTTCTTCGCCAGCGACCCCTTGGCCAAGCGCATCGGATTCCTGTTCAACATGGAAGCCCGCGGCGCCGCCGGCCGAGTGCAGATGTTCCAGACCGGCGAAGGCAATGGGGCAGCCATCGCACTCCTGCGGCGCACGGCGCCCGACCCGCGGGCCTCCTCGCTCACCGGCTTCATCTACGCCCACATGCCCAACGACACCGACTTCACGGTGTCGCGGAAGGCCGGCGTCGCCGGGTTGAACTACGCCTTCCTGGGCCATCAGTTCGAGTACCACTCGCCCACCTCGACGCCCGCGACCCTGGACGAGGGGACGCTGCAGGACATGGGCCAGCAAGTGCTGGCGACCGCCCAGGCCGTCGCCTTTTCGCCCAGCCTGCCGGCCAAGACCCCCGACGTCGTCTACGGCCAGGCGCTCGGCGGGATCACCCTGGCCTATCCGCCGTCGGTCGGCTGGCTGATCCTCGTCGTCTCGGCGGGCCTGATCGCCTTCGCCGTGGCGCGCGGCCGGCGCATCGAGGCCTTTCCGCCGACCGACGTCCTGCGCGGGCTGGGAGCCGGCCTGGTGGCGGTGCTGGGCGGCTGCGCGGTGCTGCACGCCGCGCGCCTGGCCACCGGCGCCCACTTCGGCTTCCTGCAGCAGCGCGTCCTGCTGGCCCAGGCCGACCGCTGGGAAGTGGCGGTGGGGCTGCTGGGGCTGGGCTTCCTGATCCTCACCGCGGCGGAGCTGGCCCGCGGGCGCCGCGCCATCGCCATCCTGCCCCTGGCCGCCGGGCTCGCCAGTTGCGCCTTCGCCGGCCTGGACAAGGTCGGCCTGGGCCTCGGCCTGGCCGCCGCCCTCCTCGCGCTCGTCTCCTACGGCCGCCCGGTGAGCCGCGCGGGCGCCTGGGCGGGCGTGCTGCTGCTGGGGCTCGCCGTCGCCGTTGCGGCCCAGGCCTATGCGCCGGCCACCGGTTTCGTCTTCGCCTGGCCCCTGGCGCTTGCCAGCCTCGCCGCCGCGGCCAGCGCCCTCAGCGCCCGCCGCGGGGCCGCGGCCCTGGCCGTCATGGCCCTGCTGGCCGCCCTCGGCGTCGGCTGGATCGCCGGCCTCGCACATGTCTCCTACCTCTCCCTCGATCTGGTCGAAATCCTGGGCCTGCCGCTGCTGCTGGCCGCCCTGCTGCTCTGGCCGCTGATCCAGCCGGACGAAGGCGCCCCGCCGGCCCGGCTGGTGGGCCCCATCCTTCTGCTGGCCGGCCTCGCCGCCCTGCTGGCGGTGCGTTTCAACCACCCCTACGACGCACGCCATCCGCAGGTGGCCTACGTCGGCTACCGCGAGGACCAGGACGCTCACCGCGCCTGGCGCTTCACCCAGGACGACGTCCGCTCCGCCTGGACCACTGCGGTGCTCCAGGCCGACGGCGGCAAGGTCGGCAAGCTCGCCCACTGGTCCTTCCGCGAACCCGTGGCGGCCGCGCCCGCGCCCTATCTGCCGGCCCCCGCGCCGGAGATCACGCTCGCCAAGCAGGCCGACGGCGCCCTGCTGCTGCACGTCGTCCCGCCACCCGGCGCGCGCACCATCGCGCTCATGCTCAAGCCCAACACGCCCGCCACCATCGAGCGACTGGCCTCCGCCGCCGAACACCTGCCCCTGAAGCCCGGCGCCGACACCCTCCTCCAGTGGTCCGCTGCGCCACAGGGCCTCGACCTGGTCATCCGGCCGGGCGGCGCCGGAAGGCTCGAGGTCGGCTACATCGCCACGATCGAGCAGTGGCCGGCTGGCGCGAAGCCGCTGCCGCCGCGTCCCGCCGACGTCATGCCCTTCGACGTTTCGGACTCCACGTCGCTGGTCGGGCGGCGAAGCTTTTCCTGGTGAAGCCGGCGCGCTAAGTCGGGGCCCATGAGCGACGTCACCCTCTACCACAACCCCGCCTGCGGGACCTCCCGCAACACCCTGGCCCTGCTGCGCGAAAAGGGTGTCGAGCCCACGGTCGTGGAGTACCTGAAGGTCGGCTGGACGAAGCCCCAGCTGCAGGACCTCCTGAAGCGGATGGGCAAGTCGGCGCACGAGGTGCTGCGGGTGCGCGGCACGGCCGCCCACGAGCTCGGCCTCACCGACCCCAACGCCTCCGACGAGGCCCTGATCGCCGCCATGATCATCGATCCGATCCTGGTGGAGCGGCCCATCGTGGTGACGCCCAAGGGCGCCGCCCTCTGCCGCCCCGCCGACCTGGCGCTCACCCTGCTCTAGGCGTACCCCGCGACAAAACGACCGCTGGGCGCCCTCTGCGGGCCTTCGCCATCTTTTCGGCGCCGGCGCGACGGCTCCTCAAGCTCAGCTGAAAAACCTGGGTTGAGGTGGACGGGGCCTTAACCACGCCGCGCTTAGCCTGGGGGGCGTGATGGAAAAATTCGACCTGCGGCGGATCGCATTCCGCCCTCGGGGCCGTGCGATCGGCCTCGTCGCCGCCAGCCTGCTGCTGGGGGTCGGCTGCGGCCTGGTCTTCGTCCACCGCAGGCCCGCGACACCGCCGCCGCTGGATCCCGCCGCCGTCGCGGCCCTGCAGAACGCCGCCTTCACCCAGGCCGAGGCCCAGCCCGGCTTCGCGAGGCCTGAGACCGTGCCGGTCAAGCTCGAGCGTGGCGAGACCCTGGAAGGCGCCGTGCAGCGCGCGGGCGTCGCGCCGGCCGAGGCGCAGCGCGCGGTGGAGATGCTAAGCCGCGCCATGGACACCGTGCACATCAAGGCCGGTCTGCTGATCCAGGCGGCCATCGCGAGGCCGCGCGCCGCCAATCCCTCGCAAGGCGCGGGCGAAGCCCGGTTGATCGGCCTGTCCCTGCGCACCGGACCGGCCAGCGCGCTCACCATTTCCCGCAGCTTCGACGGCGCCCTTCGCCTGCGCGAACTGGACGAGAAGCTGCGTGACGAGACCGCCGTCGCCGACGGCTCCATCGAAGGCTCGCTGTACGAGAGCGCCGAGCGCATCGGGGCCACACCCCAGATCACGGCCGAGGTGGTCAAGCTGTTCGCCCACAAGCTCGATTTCCAGCGCGACATCCAGCCGGGCGACGCCTTCCGGCTGATCTTCGACCGCAAGGTCACCGAGGCCGGACGCACCGTGGAGGCCGGCGCCTTGCAATACGCCGAACTGCACGGGGTGAAGTTCTACCGCTTCGCCCGCGGAAGCGATGTCGAGTACTTCGACGAGTTCGGCAAGAACATCAAAGGCTTCCTGCTGCGCACCCCGGTGGACGGCGCGCACATCACCTCGCTCTTCGGCATGCGCAAGCATCCGGTGCTGGGCTACACCCGCGCCCACCAGGGCATCGACTTCGGGGCCGGGACGGGCACGCCCATCCTGGCGGCCGGCGACGGCGTCGTGGCCCAGGCCAGCCGCTGGGGCGGCTACGGCAACTGGCTGCGCATCCGCCACACCGGCGGCTGGGACACCGGCTATGGCCACATCTCGCGCTACGCCGCGGGCATCCATCCGGGCGTGCACGTCCGCCAGGGGCAGGTGGTGGCCTATGTCGGGGCGACCGGCCTCGCCACCGGGCCGCACCTGCACTACGAGATCTGGAAGAACGGCCAGCGGGTGAACCCGATCGGCGCCAAGGTGCCGCAGGGCACGGTGCTCGCCGGCGCGGAGCTTTCCCGCTTCAAGGCGCAGAAGGCCCACATCGACAGCCTGCTGGGCGGCCACGCCAGCGAGCTCGCCCTCGCGGACGGCCCGCAGGCGACGCTGCGCCGCTGATCGGCGCCCGCGGTCTGTGCTAAGGCCTGCCCATGCCTGAGCCGCCCAAGATGAGCGAGAGCCTGTCGGCGGCCACCTGGGTCAAGCGCCGGGTGCAGGCCTGGCAGGCCGCCCCCGACACCCAGGAGCTCAACGAGGTGCTGCGCCGCCTCGGCCGCTGGCGCTCCCGCCTGCTCGCCAACACCTATGTCAGCCGGCAGGGGACGGTGATCGCCCAGGGCATCTTCGCCGGCATGGACTATCTCGACGACGCCACCGAGGGGGCGCTGATCCCGCGCCTTCTGGGGGTCTATGAGTCGGAGCTGCACCCGCACCTCAAGGCCTTCGCCGAGGCCGGCCTCGACTGCGTCATCGATGTGGGCTGCGCCGAGGGCTACTACGCCGTGGGCCTGGCGCGGATGATGTCCAAGGTGACGGTCTACGCCCACGACATCGACCCCGCGGCCCGCGAGGCCTGCGCGGCGCTGGCCGCCAGGAACGGCGTCTCCGAGCGGGTGATCGTTGGCGGCGAGTTCGCGCCGGACGGCTTCGAGGCCTTCGCCGGACGACGGGTTCTGGTGATGGTCGACGCCGAGGGCGCCGAGGTGGACGTGCTGCAGCCGGCGCTGAGCCCGGCGCTGGCCCGGATGAACCTGATCGTCGAGACCCATGACCTCATCCGCCCCGGCGCCATGGCCGCCATGGTCGAGCGCTTCTCGCCGACCCACGAGATCGTCCGCGTCACCCAGCAACCGAAGACCTTCGCCGTGCCCGACTGGCTGCAGGAGCTGCCGCATCTGGATCAGCTGCTGGCGGTCTGGGAGTGGCGCGCCTCCCCCACCCCGTGGCTGGTGATGACGCCCAAGCTGTAGGCAGGCCTGCCCGCACTTGCGTCAGCCGCGCGGCGGTCGTTTGATGGCCCGACGGCCCGCCGGAGGCCGCGGAGGACCTCGACATGGCCGACGACCTGGCGCTCGCACCCCTCACCCGCACCGACGCCGTGGCCACCGGCAACGGCCCTGTGCGCGGCTACGTCGAGGACGGCCTCGACGTCTTCAAGGGCCTGCGCTACGGCGCGCCGCCCACCGGCGTCGCCCGCTTCAAGCCGCCGCAAAGGCCCGCGCCCTGGACCGAGCCTGCCGACGCCGTGGCCTATGGCGCGCCGGCCATCCAGTCGGGCCTCGCGCCCGGCGAGCGGCGCACCTCGCCCGGCGACCCGCCCGCCCCGGACGAGCCCGCCTCGTCCGAGGACTGCCTGTTCCTCAACGTCTGGACCCCGGGTCTCGACGCCGGCCGGCGCCCGGTGATGGTGTGGCTGCACGGCGGCGGCTTCGCCAACGGCTCCGGCGGCGCGGCGATGTACGACGGCGGGGCGCTGGCCCGGAAGGGCGACGTGGTCACGGTCACCGTCAACCACCGCCTGAACGTCTTCGGCTACCTGCACCTGGGCGAGGCGTTCGGCGCCGACTACGCCCAGTCCGGGATCGCCGGCATGCTGGACATCGTCCAGGCCCTGGAATGGGTGCGCGACAATATCGCCGCCTTCGGCGGAAACCCGGGCGACGTCACCGTCTTCGGCGAGAGCGGCGGCGGCTGGAAGGTCTCCCTGCTCATGGCCATGCCGGGCGCGCGCGGGCTGTTCCACAAGGCGGTGATCCAGTCCGGCCCCGGCCTCACCGGCAAGCGGATCGCCGACGCCGACCAGGTGGCTCGCCAGCTGCTAGCCGAGCTGAAGACCGACAGCCCGCAGGCGCTGGCGGCGCTTTCCACCGAAGCCATCAGCCACGCCAGCGTCAAGGTCCCGGGCGAACCCATGCGGCTCTACACCCCCGTCGTGGATGGGGTCGCCCTGCCGCGCGATCCCTTCGAGCCCGACGCCTCGCCGCTGAACGCCGACGTGCCGCTGCTGATCGGCACCAACAAGGACGAGTCCACCCTGTTCATGCTGGGGCACCCGAAGTTCGGTCGCTTCGAGGACGAGGATCTCGCCCGCCACGCCGCGTCCCTGGCCAAGGACAAGGCCGAGCCGCTGCTGGCCGCGCTCCGCGCCGCCTACCCGCACTACGACCAGAGCCACCTGGCCGCGGCCGTCGGCACCGCCGCCGGCATGTGGGCGAACTCCATCAAGCTCGCCGAGCGCAAGGCCGCGCAGCACGCGGCGCCCGTCTGGATGTACATGCTGACCTGGGAGACGCCGGTGGCGCGCGGGCGCCTGCGCTGCCCGCACGCCCTGGAGATCCCGCTGGTGTTCGACAACGTCGAGAAGGCCCGCAATTTCGTCGGCCGAGGCGACGAGCCCCAGGTGGTCGCCGACCAGATGTCCGCCGCCTGGCTGGCGTTCGCGCGCAGCGGCGATCCCGGCTGGCCCGCCTACGACGCGGCGACCCGCGCCACCAAGGTGTTCGACCTGGAGAGCAAGGTCGTGGCCGACCCGCTCCCCGAGGTGCGGCGGGTTCTGCAGGCGTAGGTCTGTCCACGAACCACACGAACCGGCCTCAGCCTGACGGGCCCGCGCAGCGGGCGCCTCTGCAAAGGAATCGCCACGGAAAACACGGACGGATCACGGAAAGGGCCGCCGCGATTCGGTGCGCTTTCCGCGTTTTCCGTGGTTCCAATGACTGGGGCTCCGCTAACGCGGAGTCTTGAGAAGCACGCCCCGTTCGTGTGGTTCGTGTGGTTCGTGGATGATTTGTCCTAGGCGTCGAAGACGATGACCGAGCGGGCGAGCTCGCCCTTCTTCATGTCCTCGAAGCCCTCGTTGACCTGCTCCAGCTTGATGCGCTGGGAGATCATCTGGTCGAGCTTCAGCTTGCCGGCCATGTAGAAATCGACGAACCGCGGCATGTCCACCGGGAAGCGGTTGGAGCCCATCAGCGAGCCCTGCAGCTTCTTCTCGCCCAGGAAGGCCGCGCCCATCACGCTGACCATCTGGCCCACCGGGATCATGCCGATGATGTTGGCCGTGCCGCCGCGGCGCAGCATGTTGAAGGCCTGCTCGGCGGTCTTGGCCAGGCCGATGGCCTCGAAGGCGTGATGCACCCCGCCCTTCGTCGCCTCGATCACTTCCTTCACCGCGTCGGTGGCCGAGGCGTCGATGAAGTCGGTGGCGCCGAACTCCATGGCGAGGTTGCCCTTCGAGGCGGTGGTGTCGATGGCGAAGATGCGGCTGGCGCCCGCGATCGCCGCGCCGTTGATCGCCGAGAGGCCGACACCGCCGCAGCCGATCACCGCCACGGTCTCGCCCGGGCGCACGTTGGAGGTGTGGATCGCCGCGCCCACCCCGGTGGTCACCGAGCAGCCGATCAGGGCGGCGCGGTCCAGCGGCATGTCCGGGCGGATCGCCACGCAGGCGTGCTCGTGGATCAGCATCTGCTCGGCGAAGGACGACAGGTTCAGGTACTGCATCATCCCGCCCTCGGCCGACAGCCGCGGCTCCTCGTCCTTGCCGCGCTTGGTCTCCGGCGAGACGCAGAGGCTCATGTGGCCGGTGAGGCAGAACTCGCAGTGGCCGCAGAAGGCCGAGAGGCAGGTGATCACGTGGTCGCCCGGCTTCACGGTGCGGACTTCCGAGCCCACCTGCTCCACGACCCCGGCGCTCTCGTGGCCCAGCACGGCCGGCAGCGGGTGCGGATAGGAGCCCTGCATGAAGTGCAGGTCGGAGTGGCACAGGCCGGCCGCGGCGGTGCGGATCAGCACCTCGTGCGGGCCGGGCTTGTCGATCCGCACCTGTTCGATCTGAAGCGGCTTGCCCACTTCGCGCAGCACGGCGGCCTTCATGGCGTTCCCCTCGATCTGGGCCCAACGGTCGGGGGCCTTCGGGCGAAAGGCTTATCGCCGATCAGCTAGGCCGGCCAAGGGCTTTCGCCACGGCCCCGCGCAAAAAGGCCTCCGCAGCCTATCGACAGCTTGACGCTGTAACCGCAAGACAGGAGGCGATGGACGAGACGCCGACGCCAAGCCGCGCCTGGGAGGTCTTCCGGGCCTTCCTCGGCCAGGGCCTGACGGCCTTCGGCGGGCCGGTGGCCCACATCGGCTATTTCCGCCGCGAGTTCGTCGAGCGCCGGGGCTGGCTGGGGGAAGCCGCCTTCGCCGACCTGCTGGCGCTGGCGCAGTTCCTGCCCGGCCCTGCATCGAGCCAGCTGGGCATGGCCATCGGCCTGCGGCGGGCCGGCTATGCGGGCCTCTTGGCCGCTTGGATGGGCTTCACCCTGCCGGCGGCGGCGGCGATGACCGCGCTCGCATATCTGGTCCCGGAGCTGGCGCCGGGCTGGGGCGACGGGGTGCTGCATGGGTTGAAGCTGGCGGCCGCCGCCGTGGTGGCCCAGGCCCTGGTGGCGATGGCCAGGACGCTGGCGGTGGGGCCCATCCGCGCCGGCATGGCCATCGGCGCGGGCCTCGGCCTGCTGGCCGAGCACGGGGCGGTGCCGCAAATCCTGGCCCTGGTGGCCGGCGGCGCCTTCGGCCTGGCCTTCCTGCGGGAGCCCGCGCCCACCGCGCCCGACGATCCGGCGACGCAGGCGATCCCGGTGGCGGTCTCCGCCGCGGCCCTGGCGGTGTTCATCCTGCTGCTGGGCCTGCTGCCGTTCCTGGCGGCCTGGCTGGACGCGCCCAGCCTCAGCCTGGCCAGCGTCTTCTACCGGGCCGGCGCCCTGGTTTTCGGCGGCGGCCATGTGGTGCTGCCGGTGCTGCAGCAGGAGATCGTCCACCGCGGATGGCTCGACCAGACCACCTTCCTGGCGGGCTATGGCGCGGCCCAGGCCCTGCCCGGCCCGCTGTTCAGCTTCGCCGCCTTCATCGGCGCCACCCAGGTGGTCGCGCCGGCGGGCTGGCCGGGCGGCCTGGTCGCCCTGGTCTCGATCTTCCTGCCGAGCCTGCTCCTGGTGGTGGGCGTGCTGCCGTTCTGGGACCGGCTGAAGGGCCGGCCCGGGGCCCGCGGCGCGCTCGCCGGCGTCAACGCCGTGGTGGTGGGCATCCTGGCCGCGGCGCTTTGGAACCCGGTGCTGACGACCTCCATCGAGCGGCCCAGCGACTGGCTGCTGGCGATCGCGGCCTACCTGTTCCTGGCGGTGGCGCGGATGCCGCCCTGGCTGGTGGTCCTGGCCTTCGCGGGCCTGGTGGGCGTGTTCTCCCGCTGACCTTGTTCCGCTCATCCCGGCGAAGGCCGGGACCCAGATGGAAAGCGCAGAGGCGGGTTCTTCGACTTCAGAGTTCATCCCGTCCGCCCCCCGGCTATGAGATCTGGGTCCCGGCCTTCGCCGGGATGAGCGGTTGACCCCGCTAGGCTTCCGCCGCCTGCCGCGGCAGGTGGAAGCCCAGGGCGCGGGGCATGTGCAGGGCGGTGAGGTTCGGCCAGCGGAAGGTCCAGCGCCTGCGGGCCGGGATGCAGGACTCCAGCGCCGCCACCAGCACCTCGGCGGGGCCGTCGTTCAGGAAGTGGTTGGCGCCCGGCGTGCGGATGAAGCGGATCGGGTGACGGGTGACGGTCTCGGCGGCCAGGCGCTCGGCCGCCTCGATGGGCGCGAAGTCGTCCTTGTCGCCATGGATCATGTGGATCGGGATGGGCAGCCTTGCCAGCGCCCGCTTGGCGAAGGCGAGCTGAGGCCGCTGGCCGGTGCATTCCACGACGGCGTGGCGCAGGTCGCGGGGGATCACCTTCAGCGCCTTGGAGCCCACGTCCAGCAGCCAGCGCGAGGTGGGGCCGGTCTCGGCGAAGAAGCCGGAGAGCAGCACCAGGCTCGCGACCTTGCCGGGATTGGCGTCGGCCATCAGCGAGGCGATGGCCGCGCCATAGCTCTGGCCCACCAGCATCACCTTCTGGCCGCGCGGCGCGGCGAGCAGGGGCGCGAGCGCCTCGGCCTGCACGCGGATGTCCGTGACCGGCTCGGCGGGCTCGGAGGCGCCGTAGCCCGGCCGGTCGACCACGATCATCTCGCGGTCCTGCGGCAGGGCGGCCAAGGTCTCGGCCCAGTACACGGCCCAGGAGGGAGCGCCGGTGATCACCACGATCTTCCAGGGGGCCGGCGTCTCGCGCGGGGTCGCCAGGGCCGAGATTCGCCAGCCGTGGCCGCCACCGGCCTCGAAGGTGACGCGGCGCACCACGTCGTCGGGATAATCGACCGCAGCGGCCGGCGCATGCTCCGTGCGGCCGCGGGCCATGCCTTCGATACAGGCCAAGGTGATGCCGAGCACACCCTTGGGTCTCTTACGCGCCGACACTGCCGATATCTCCGCCTGCCGATGAGTCACCATCATCACCTGGGAGTGTGGAACGCCGCCTTAAAGGGTTGGTTCTGCGCCGTTCAGATTCAGGCGGCCTAAAACGTGGCCGTTGTGGCGAGCCGGTCACGCAGCTCGCGCTTCAGCACCTTGCCGGTGGGGCCGATCGGCAGGGCCTCGACGATGCGCACCTCGTCCGGCGTCCACCACTTGGCGACCCGGGCCGCCACATGGGCCTTCAAGGCCTCCGGATCGGCGCTCTGGCCGGGGCGCAGGGTCACCAGCAGCAGGGGCCGTTCGTCCCACTTCGGGTGCGGCACGCCGACGGCGGCGGCCATGGCGACGGCCGGGTGCGAGCAGACCGCGTCCTCCAGGTCGAGCGTCGAGATCCACTCCCCGCCGGACTTGATCACGTCCTTGGCGCGGTCGGTGAGCCGCAGGTAGCCCGCCGCGTCGATCGTCGCGATGTCGCCGGTGTCGAACCAGCCGTCGGCGGTGAACACCTCGGCGCCGTCATGCTTGAAATAGGCCGAGGCCACCCAGGGGCCGCGCACCTGTAGCGCCCCGGCGCTCTTGCCGTCGCGCGGCAGCTCCTGACCGTCCTCGCCGACGACGCGCAGGTCGACGCCCCAGAGGCCCCGGCCCTGCTTCAGCTTGCGCGAGAGCGTGGCGGCGGCGTCCTCGCCGGCGTGCTCCGGCAGGGGCGTGTTGATGACGCCCAGCGGGCTGGTCTCGGTCATCCCCCAGATCTGCCGCACCTGGCCGCCCAGCCGGTCCTCGATGCGGCTGACGAGCGCCGCGGTGGGCGCCGAGCCGCCGACCGCGATGGTCTTCACCGAGGTCAGCCGCCCGCCGGTCTGGTCCAGGTGGTCGGCGACGCCGACCCAGATGGTGGGCACGCCCAGAAGGAAGGTCACGCCCTCGGCCTCGATCAGCTCGGCGATGCTGGCGCCGTCGAGCGCCCGGCCGGGCAGCACCAGGGCGGCTCCCACCAGGGGCGCCGCATAGGGCGTGCACCAGGCGTTGGCGTGGTACATCTGCGCGCACGGCATCACCACGTCGCGGGCGGAGATATCGAAGGCGTCCGGCAGGGCCAGCGCCATGGCGTGCAGCACCGTCGAGCGGTGCGAATAGAGCACGCCCTTGGGGTTGCCGGTCGTGCCGGAGGTGTAGCAGAGCCCCGAGGCCTGCTTCTCGTCGAGCTCCGGCCAGGCGAAGTCCGACGACCGGGCGGCCAGCAGCTCCTCATAGACCAGGGCCTCGGCCGGGGCGTCGCCGGGCAGGTGGGCCCGGTCGGTCATGGCCACGCGCGCCTTGATCCCAGGCATCTGCGGCGCGAGCTCCGCGACCAGGCCTGAGAAGCTGATGTCGAAGAACAGGAAGCTGTCCTCGGCGTGATTGGCCACCCAGGCGATCTGGTCGGGGTGCAGGCGCGGGTTGATGGTGTGCAGCACCGCCCCGATGCCGGTGACCGCGAAATAGAGCTCGAAGTGCCGGTGCGTCGACCAGGCCAGCGTCGCCACCCGGTCGCCGGGCTGCACCCCGAGCGCCACGAGCGCATTGGCCATCCGCTTGGTGCGCTTCAGGGCCTCGGCATAGCCGTAGCGATGGATCGGCCCCTCGACGGTGCGGTCCACGACCGGGCGGTCCGGATGGTACTGCGCCGCATATTCCAGGATCGACGGCAGGGTCAGCGGCCGGTCCATCATCAACCCAAGCATCTGCGGCTCCCTGATCCTCGTCGCATCAGCCTACGCACAAGCCCTCACCAGCGTCATCACCCGCGCCTACGGTGGCGCGGAGGCCGCGCGTAAGGCCGCTCAAGCCGAACTCAGCGGATTCAGCGGCGAGCTACTAGAGTTCACCGAACGCCGGCCGCGGCTCGTGATCGCGCGCCAGTGACCCCGCAGCCGCTGCGGGGCGCCCCGGCTCGACAGGACATAGTGTCCGGGGCTGGGGGAGCGCCGATCCGCAGATGCGGCGCAGCATTCGCGCCATGGATGCGTTTGCTTGCCGCTTGGGTCGCGGCTTCCCGCGGTCACCCGGGCGCTGCTGAAAGGCTGATTGCAGCTAGGCCGCCATGCGGGCCCTGAAGACCCCGTCCGGCAGGCTCGCGGCGCGCGCGGGGTGGATGAAGAAGAAATCCTTCCAGGGCTGGGCCATGACCGCGTCGGAGCGTTCCTCCAGGCGGTCGCCGTTGAGCGCGAACATCCGGTAGCCGCGGGCGGTGAAGAGGCCCACCACCTGCTCGGCCGTGCCGCCGAAGCGCTGGCTAAGCATCTGGGGGTGGATCTCCAGGAGGACGCTGGGGCGGTCGCGGTCGAGGATCGCCGCCGCGCCGGTGAGCGCCATGAGCTCGGCGCCCTCGATGTCCATGCGGATGAAGTCGACCTCGGCGATGCCGCGCTCGGCGCAGAAGCCGTCCAGGGTGATCACCGGGGTCGGCTGGAGCTCGACGCCCGAGTCCTGCAGGTCGGGGCGGGCTTCGCCCTCGGGGGCCGCCTCGGCGACGAAGGCGTAGGCGCGGCCCATGCGGCCGGTGACCTTGCGCGGGGTCACCAGCAGCATCTCGCCGGGCTTGTCGCCCACCGCGGCGTGGACCGGCGTCACCTGGCCCGCGATGCCGTGCCAGGCGAGGGTGGTCTTCAAGACCGCGTAGGAAAAGGCCGAGGGCTCGATGGCGTAGATGGTGGCCTTCGGCGCCACCTGGGTCATGACATAGGCGTGGCGCCCGTCGCTGGCGCCCACGTGCAGGCAGGTGGGGGCGCCGCAGAGCAGATCGGCCAGGTAGGTGGTCTCCGGCTCGTGCTTGCGCCATCTCAGATTGCGCCGCCAGGCCCTGAAGGCGTGGGCGAGCACGCGTAGCGAAGGCATCGGCGAAGCTTGGCCTCCCGGCGTGGCGAGAGTTAGGCCGCCGCCTCAGGGGCTTCCCGGGCCACGGTCATCATATAGTTGACATCCGCGTCGTGGCTCTGGGACCAGCGGCCGCGGAGCGGGTCATAGGCGACGCCGAAGGGGCCGTCGACGGCGACCGGCTCGCCGGCCAGGAAGCCGCGGAGCTCCTCGGGCTTCAGGAACTTCGACCAGTCGTGGGTGCCGGCGGGAAGCCAGCGCAGCACATATTCGGCGCCCACCTTGGCGAGCGCGAAGGCCTTGAGTGTGCGGTTCAGGGTGGCGACGATCATCAGGCCGCCCTTTTTCTCAAGAGTGGGGGGGCGGAGCATGGCCGCGCAGTCGCGCAGGAACCGGGCGGGGTCGGCCACGTGCTCGATCACCTCCATGTTGAGGATCAGGTCGAAGGCCTCGCCGTCGGCCAGCAGGGCCTCGGCGGTGGCGCAGCGGTAGTCGATGGAAAGCCCCTGCCCGGCGGCATGGGCGCTGGCCGTGCCGATGTTGCGCGCCGAGGCGTCGACACCCACCACCGCGAACCCCAGCCGGCGCATGGGCTCGGCGAGCAGGCCGCCGCCGCAGCCGATGTCCAGCAGGCGCAGGCCCTCGAAGGGGCGGCGCGCCTTCGGATCGCGGGCGAACCTGTGCAGCGCCTGGTCACGGATGAAGGCCAGCCGCGTGGGGTTGAACCTGTGCAGCGGGGCGAACTTGCCCTTCGGGTCCCACCACTCGGCGGCGATCTTCGAGAACCGCTCGACCTCGGCGGGGTCGATGGAGGTGTGGGTGGCGCTCATGACGTCAGCGTATCAGCACGACTTCCAGGCCGAGGTCCAGGTCCGCCCAGGCGCGGTCGGCCGTGACGGCGGCAAGGCCGAGCCGATGCGCCAGGGCCAGGCAGGCCCGATCACCCAATGACAGACCCCGCCCCCGAGTACCCGGCCGCAACATTCCTGTCCGGACAGCCAGCGTTTCGTCGAAATCCGCGACTTCAATACCCAACCGATCTATCGCGGTTACAGCGTCCTCGATCGAAGCCCCAAGGTCTATCAGTCTCGAAATCACCTCCGCGTAGTTGACCGCGGAGATCACCGCCCCCGAGGTCGCCCTGAGCGCATCCTCCGCTCCGATTTCCCCCCGCAGGATGGCCAGCACGGCGGAGGCGTCGGCCACGACATCAGTCACCGGACGCTTCCCCTTGAGCTTCGCGTCGCCGCTCCGCGATCAGGTCATCGGCCCAGCTTACGCCGTCCTGCATATAGGGCCGCAGGAGGTCCTGCGCGCGCTTGAGCGAGCTGAGGGTGCTGATGAGCCTGAACTCGTCACCCACGAGTTCGCCCATGACCACGGCCCGACCCTCGATCCCAAAAGCGTCACGGACCTCGCGAGGCAAGACCAGCGAGCCGTCCTCGCGGACGACAAGGCGAAAAGCGCCGGAACCGCGGCGCCGAACATCGCCGATTTCGCGCGCGACCGCCGCAGGCGGCGCAGCGGCTCGCAATCCCCCTTCGAACTCGCGGCCATTCTCCTCGACGCCTACCGCGGCGGTGGTTGCTGGCGCGCGCAGCTTGTCGCCTTCCAGGACATTGCGGACGTGCTGGTAGCGCTTGCCCAGGCGGCGGGCGATCTCCGCCCGCGCGAGCCCACCGGCGTCAAGCGCTCGGATCTTGTCGGCCAACGTCATCTCGGGAGACCGCACAACCTCCTCGACCTCCATGAAGGCTCCAAGGCGGCGCGCGATCTCAACGCGCGGCAAGCCCCTGGCCGCCAGCGCCCGAACCTTCTCACCGACGTTCAGGTCGGACCGCAGGATTGATCCAACGTCCATTTCTCCACTCCTGGTCTCAGGTAGGCACCAGTTAGTTAGGTAGTTACTCTAGCCACGGGTTCAAGCCCGTTGTGCGGCGCCATGGCCGCCGTTAGAAGGGCGCGCGCTCTTGCGGAGGGGTTGGCGGCACGTGTCCCGGCTGGTCATGAAATTCGGCGGCGCGTCGGTGGCCGACCCAACGGGCGCGTCCAGGTCGGGGACGTGTGTGTGATGTCCCGCCTGGTGATGAAATTCGGCGGCACGTCGGTGGCCGACCTGGAGCGCATCCGCCGCGTCGCGCGGCTGGTGAACGCGGAGGTCGAGGCGGGGCACCGCGTGGCCGTGGTGGTCTCGGCCATGGCCGGCAAGACCAACGAGCTGGTGGCCTGGACCGACGGCTCGGGCGCGGCGGCGCAGGGCCTGCCGGTCTCCGACGACGAATATGACGTTGTGGTGGCCTCGGGCGAGCAGGTGACGGCGGGGCTCCTGGCCATGACGCTGCGCAACATGGGGGTCCCCGCGCGGTCGTGGCTGGGCTGGCAGATCCCGATCATCGCCGACGACGCCCACGGCCGCGCCCGCATCGACGAGATCCCGCCGGAGAAGCTGGCCGCGGCGATGGACCTGGGCGAGGTGGCGGTGATCGCGGGCTTCCAGGGGGTCACCCGCGACGGGCGGATCGCCACCCTGGGCCGTGGCGGGTCGGACACCAGCGCCGTCGCCATCGCCGCGGCCCTGAAGGCCGTGCGCTGCGACATCTACACCGACGTGGACGGGGTCTACACCACCGATCCGCGCATCGAGTCCAAGGCCAGGCGCCTGTCGAAGATCTCCTACGAGGAGATGCTGGAGATGGCCTCCCTGGGCGCCAAGGTGCTGCAGACCCGCTCGGTGGAGCTGGCCATGAGCCAGCGGGTGCCGGTCCGCGTGCTGTCGAGTTTCGTAGAGCCAGGCGAGGCCCCCAATCTTGACGGTTCGGGTCAGGGGACGATCGTGTGCGACGAGGAAGAGATCATGGAAAAGCGGATCGTGAGCGGCGTGGCCTACAGCCGCGACGAGGCGAAGATCAGCCTCTTCGGCCTGCCCGACCATCCCGGCGTGTCGTCGATGATCTTCGGGGCGCTGGCCGACGCCAACGTCAACGTCGACATGATCGTGCAGAGCCACGCGCGCACCGAAGGCGCGGCCAACATGGAGTTCACGGTGGGCAAGCGCGACGCCGCCCGCGCCGTGGAGATCGTCCGCGCCGCCCAGCCGCAGATCGGCTTCGACGACGTGGCGGTGAACGACGAGGTCTCCAAGGTCTCGGTGATCGGGGTCGGCATGCGCAGCCACACCGGCGTCGCCAAGACCATGTTCGCCGCGCTCGCCGAGAAGGGCGTCAACATCCAGGTGATCTCCACGTCCGAGATCAAGATCAGCGTCCTGATCGACGCGGCCTACACCGAGCTCGCCGTGCGCGCCCTGCACGCCGCCTATGGCCTCGACCAGCTCTAAGGGGCCCTCTCCCTACCCTCTCCCTACCCTCTCCCTACCCTCTCCCTCTCTTCGCTGCGCTCGGGGGAGAGGAGGCTGCAGCGCCGCAAATCTCCTCTCCCCCGCGAAGCGAGAGGGAGAGGGTAGGGAGAGGGCTCATCAGGCTTTCTCCGCCGCGCCGGTGAGCCGGAAGGCGGCCCAGGCGCCCACCAGCGCCAGCGGGATCACCGAAACGAACACCCAGACCGAGGCGCTCCGCGCGCTCTCGTCGGTCAGGCCGGCGGCGAAGCCGCCGAGGTTGGCCGCCACGCCGGAGATCGCCGAGCCGGCCGCCGCGCCGGTCTGGCGCACCGCGGTGATGCCCGAGGAGCCGATGGCCTTGTCCTCGTCGGAGAGCGCCAGCATCAGGCGGCGGCTCATGAAGGCGTAGGAGAAGCCGAACGCCGCCCCCATCAGCGACCCGCCCGCCAGCACCCAGGCGAGCGGCCCGTCGGCCATGGTCCAGGCGAGGATCACCAGGCTGGCGATCAGGCAGGCCGCCCCGAAGCGGATCCAGCGGCTGTCCCAAAGGCCCGTGGCGCCCGCCACCAGGATCGCCGCCAGCGTCCAGGCCGCCGACTCCGTGCCGATCGCGTAGCCGGCCCACAGCGGGGTGAAGCCCCTGAGCTGCTGCAGGATCGGCGGGCCATAGATCGCGAAGCCCATGGTGGCCGCGGTCATGGCGAACATGGCGAAATAGCCCGAGCCGACGACGGTCCTCAAATCCCAGGCCCGGTGCGGCAGGAGGCGCACGCGGGCCCGCGCGTCGATCCGCAGCACCAGCGCCAGGATCGCCAGGCCGGCGGCCACCAGACCGATGGAGAGCGCCGCGCCGCTGACCACGTCCGCCACCGCGATGGCGGCCACGCCCGCGCCCAGCACGCCCAGCTGCAGCCACGGCACCCCCGGCCCGCCGCCGGCCCTGGCCGAGCCGCGCAGCAGGACCGGCGCGGCCGCCGCGAACACCGCCGACTGGGCGGCGAACAGCCAGAAGACGTCGCGCCAGGTCCCGGTCTGCACCACCAGCCCGCCGAACAGCGGCCCCAGCACCGTGGCGATCCCCCAGACGAAGGTGACGCTGGCGAACACCCGGGCCAGGTGCCGCTCGGGGAAGAGCAGCGCGATGGCCACCATGGCGAAGCCGGAGATCCAGCCGGAGCCGAGCCCCTGGATCAGCCGGCCCGCCAGGAAGGTCCCCACCTCCGGCGCCAGCGCGCTCATCACGCAGCCGGCGGCCATGATCGCCCCGGCCAGGGCGGTCGCGCCCCGCAGGCCGAACAGCTCCGAAACCCGGCCGGCGCTGGCCCCGGCCAGAATCGCCCCCACCAGGAATCCCGCCGTGGCCCAGCTGAAATAGGCGTAGCCGCCGAGCTGGGCGCCCACATTGGGCATGATGGTGGCGGTCACCAGGCTGTCGGCGGCGTTCAGCCAGACGCCCAGCATGATCAGGGCGAAGCGCGGCGCCCGCCCCTCGCCCAGCAGGTCCGCCCAGCTGTTGGCGCGCGCGGCCGACTCGTCCATGCCGCGCGGTCTAGCCCAAGGCGGCGCTTACCGCGAGCGGGCGGCCGCCGGCGCGGGCAGCTTGAACCCCGGATACCAGTGGGTGGCGGTGCCGGCGGTGACGTACCAGCTCAGCAGCAGGGCGCAGATCAGGGCGCCGGGCACGTAGGAGTTGGTCCGCCGGTAGGTCACGGCCGCGATGGCGCCGATCACCGCCAGCAGGGGCACGAACTGGATCGCCACGATGGTGTTGAGCGGCTCGGTGGGCGTGAGCAGGAAGCCGGTGCGGAACAGGGTCGCGTACTCGATGACCAGCAGGACGATGAAGCCCAGGCACATGGCGAGCTTCCAGGCGCCCGTCTGCATCAGGAACCCCTCGCCCTTCACCGCCAGGTTCGCCGCCAGCGCCCGGATCGCCACCAGGAAATAGACGGCCCAGAGCACGAAATAGGGGATCGCCATCAGGGCGTGACGGCCGTCCAGGGGTTTGAGCCCCAGGACCCAGAACCGGTAGTCCACCTTGAACACCGCATCGACGATGACGAGCGACAGGTAGCCGACCGCCGTCGTCACCAGCGCGATGGCCGCCGAGCGCCCCCAGTTGGGGGTGAACGCCGGCTTGCCGCCGCGCAGCACCAGGCTGAGCGCAAGGCTGATCAGCGCATTGGCCAGCGCCCAGACCAGCAGCTGGTTCTGCACCGACTGCGGGAAGAGCTGCATGGGGAAGAACAGCGCCCCCCACTTCATCAGCGGATAGTAGGTGAGCGCCGGGACCGCCGCGGTCAGCACGAAGGCCAGCCACCACTTCCAGCCGCGCCGCTCGGCCACCGGCTCGGCGGGGACGTTCAGGCCCGCGAACATCGGCAGCAGCAGCAGGACCTCGAAGGTCCCGATCAGCAGGCAGACGAAGCCCCCGAAGCCCAGCGCCGTGCCGACCTCCTTCCAGAGCCAGACCTGGTTGGCCGGCGGCAGGGGGTTGGCCTCGCCCGTGAGCGTCTTCTGGAACCAGTCGACGGCCCCGCCGACACCGGCGCGGCTGAAGTGCTCCCAGGGGTGGGTCACCGGCGGGTTCTCCAGCACCCGGCCCGTGCCGTCCGGCAGGCTCCCGTAGATCTTGCCCACCAGCACCGGGCTCTCCACCCCGAACACCTTGGCGAGCTTCTTCGAGCCGGCCACCATGGAGCCCTTGGGGACGCCCCACATCAGCGGCGCGAACTCGTCGTACTGGCCGAACACCACGGCCAGGTTGTTCAGCTTCGGCGGGCTCCTGGCGCCCAGGAAAGCCGGCGTCGAGCCCTCGAAGACGATGGCCTTGTACCCCTGCGGCTGCGAGGCCGCGGCGGTGGCGATCGGCACACCGCCCATGGAGTGCCCCTCGAGCCCGATGTTGGCCTTGTCGACGAACGGCAGGCTTTGCAGGTAGCGCAGCGCCGCCGGGCCGCCGAGGTCCTGTCCCGGCCCGAGGCGCACCGAGCCTTCCGAATAGCCGTGGCCCACCATGTCCATGGCCAGCACCACGAAGCCCCGCCGGGCGAGTTCGATGGCGAACGGGCTCTGCATCTCGCGGGTGTTGATGTAGCCGTGGCTGGCCAGCACCGCCGGGGCCGGGTGCGCCGCGGTCGCCGACTTCGGGACGTAGAGCAGGGCCGACTGCGTGAGCCCACTCTTATCGGCAAGGGGTTCGCCCGCGAACCGCACGTCGCGGATCGTCACCGCCCCGCCCGCGGTCTGCACGGCGCTCGCCAGCCACGATCCCCCGAGGATCAGCAGCGCGCCCAGGATGAAGAAGCCCCATTTCCGCAACATGCCGTCCCCCCGGACGCTGGTGATCGTTGGCGCCGACGATGGGGCCGCCGGGCGCAAAGCTCAAGGTTTCAGGGACGAGGGCGCCGCAACTCCGCGACGAACTTTTCGGCGCCTTCCTGATGAACAATGTCAAAGGCGCGGACGAGGTCGGTTGCGTTTCGGGACCGCAGCTCCGCAACGCGCCTGTCGAACTCGGCTCGCTCCCCGAGACGGTCCGAGACAAGTTCGTCGAGCGCCGCCACGTGCAGGTTCCGCTGGGTGATGCGGCTTTCGCCCGCATACTTCCGCAGCAGCGGAGTGGTCCCCGCTGGCGCCGCCCTGCGGATGGCGCGGACGTACTGCATGGTGAGCGCGTACCAGGCGTCGTGGACGAAATCCGACATCGGCCGCACCGTTCGCGGTCCGGACGGAGCCTGCGAGCTGATGATCGCGGTGCGCGCGGCCGGCGCCGCCGAAGCGCCGTAGGCGCGGGTGAAGCGGACCACGTTGACCACCAGTGGAATGGTCGTGGTCGGGAAGTCGGGACAGCCGCTCAGCGTCGCGAGGGAGTCGCGGAAGGGATAGGGCCGCCCCGCCAAGGCCACGGTCTGCGCCATCCTGCGGGGCCCGTCCTTCGCCCAGGCGGCCTGGAAGTCGTCGACGCGGGCGTCGATCTCGGCCACGACCGCCGGATCGGGCTTGGCGGGTGACACCTGGGCGCAATAGAGCTCGAGGATGCCGTTGTGGGCGAAGGTCACCACGGGCAAGGCCGGGGCCCGCCCGGCCGCCACAGCCATCATCAGCGCCACCCAGGCTGTCATTCTCGCCCCTCCCGGTCCGCCGGGGCCGTCGCCCAAGCCGCGGAATGGTGCGGCCCGGCGCTGGCCGGCGCAAGAGCCCCCGATCTCCGGTCCCGGCGTCACGCAGGCTTTGCCTTGCGGCGCGGTTGCGGGCCAAACTGCGGCCGCCACGGGGGCACGGCGACCGAACCGAGCTGCATGACCGACATCTTCATCTCCTATGCGCGCTCGACGGAGCCGGTCGCCCAGCGGGTCGCGGAGGCTTTCCGCGCCCTGGGCTTCACCGTCTGGCGGGACGACGAACTGCCGGCCAACCGCTCCTACGCCGACGTCATCGAGGAGCGGCATCGCGAGGCCAAGGCCGTGGTGGTGATCTGGTCGGCCGACGCCACGCGGTCGGACTGGGTGCGCTCGGAGGCCGATCGGGCGCGGGGCGAGCGCAAGCTGGTGCAGGCGCGCATCGACGGCGCGGTGCTGCCGATGCCCTTCGACCAGATCCAGTGCGCGGACCTCGGCGACTGGTCGGGCGAGGCCGGCGCGGCCGGCTGGCGGAAGGTGGTCTCCGCCGTCGCCGAGGTGCTGGGCCGCGCACCGCCCAGCGAGGGGCGGATGGCGGAGGCGGCGCCCTTCATCCACCTCGACCGCGCGTCCATCGCTGTGCTGCCGCTGGCCGATCTGACGCCGGCCAGGGACGAGGACTATTTCGCCGACGGCATGGTGGAGGAGATCGCCACCGCTCTGTCGCGGTTCGCCTCGCTGTTCGTCATCGACAGCCGCTCGAGCCTGACCTACCGCGCCAGCGGCAAGCCGGCGCGGCAGATCGCCCGCGAACTGGGCGTTCGATATGTGCTGGAGGGCAGCGTGCGGCGATCCGGATCGCGCATCCGGGTCGGCCTGCAGCTGATCGACGCGGTGGAGGGCGTCCAGATCTGGGCCGAGACGTTCGACGGGGCGGCGGAGGATCTGTTCGCCTTCCAGGACGCCGTCGCGGGCGCCATCGCCACCCAGATCGAACCCACCATCGAGGCCGCCGAGATGCGCCGCGTTCGGGCCAAGCCCACCGAGGACCTGCGCGCCTACGAGCTTTTCCTGCACGCCCAGCACGCCCAGCGGCAGTGGAAGGACTCCAGCCTCGCCGAGGCGATCGGCTTCCTGGAGCGCGCCATCGCGCTGGATCCGGACTATGCGCTGGCCAAGGCGCTGGCGAGCTACTGCTACGCGCTGCTGGCCATCGGCGGCCTCGACACCATGGTCTCGGCGATGAAGAGCATCGAGCTGGCGCGCGCCGTCCTGCACGAGGCCGATCCCGACGCCCGGACGCTCGCCTGGAGCAGCACCGCCTTCACCTTCTTCATGCAGGACTGGGCGACATCCCTGGACCTGACCGAGCGGGCGGTGGCCCGCACCCCCGGTTCCGCCCTCAGCCGGTTGAGCCGGGGCTGGGTCTACCTGTTCGCCGGCCGCCTGGAGGCCGCGCTGGAGGACTTCGAGACGGTCCTGCGCCTCGATCCGCGCTCGCCGGACCGGCAGACCGGGGTCGTGGGCCACGCCTGGACGCTGTTCTTCCTGCGCCGCCTCGACGAGGCGATCCCGGCGCTGGTGGCGGCCTCGCAGCTCGGCCCGGCGGCCATCATGCTACTGGCCGCCGCCCACGCCCACCAGGGGCGCATCGAGGAGGCCCGCAGGCAGCTCGGCTCGCTGCCGGACTGGCCTTTCGCGCAGTGGGTCCAGCTGTTCCGCGAGCCGGAGCACCGCGAATACCTGGTGGAGGGGCTGCGCCTGGCGGGCGCGGAGATCGCGCCCTAGACCCTGTCCCGTTTTGATTGAATCAATCAAGAACGGGAAGAACAGGGTCGTCGCCTAAACTTGCGAGCACGATTCAGGGTTTTGATGGTTCCATCAAAACCCATCGTGCTCTAGCCGGCCGTCGACGCCTACGGACAGCGGGCGTCGGCGAGCGACCGCGGCGCCGGGACGCTGGAGCGGTCGCGGGGCCAGGGCAAGGTCAGGGCGTTGGCGACGTTGTCGATCACCCGGCGGCGGCTCGACATGCCGCGCTCGAACGGCGCGAAGGGCCGGGCGACGGAATCGTAGCGCAGCATCGCGTCGATGAGCTCCGGCAGCACGGCGCGGTCTGACTCCAGCCGCCGCGCGAGCGCCGGGATGCGCTCCAGCTCGATGTCTTTCACCACCACATGGTGGCCGTCGAAGCGATGCAGGCAGACGGCCCAGCCCCCGCCGAGCCACTCGTCCCACAGTTGGCGGGCGGCCTGGTCGAGCGCCGCTTCGTCGAGGCGACCTTGCGAATCGAACAGGTGGGCCCAGCCGAACAGCCGCGCCTCCGTAGCGTTGCCGCGGAGCGCCCGGGCCAGGTCCGCGCGGAGCCAATCGAGGAGCGAGGTCTGCACCCCTTCCGGGCCGCGGACCTCCAGGTGGGCGGCGCAGCGGCGCAGCCAGGCCACCAACGCCGGACCGTAGTAGCGCGGCCCGCGCAAGGCCTCGCCCATCCTGGCCACCGGGCTGGCCACGCCGCGCGGACTCAACTCGTAGGTTGCGGCAGGGACCAGACCCGACCCGCGCAACTGGTCGAGCGTCGGGGGCGCTATGCCGACGGCCTCCGCAAGATCCTCATCCGGCGTGCAGGCCTCGGCGACCCAGGCCCGCGTCTCATCGAGCAACCGCTGATCCCATTCGACCTCGATCATGGCGTCCAATTCCCTGCCAGGTTCGACGCGGTCTCTTGCCATGACCCCGCCGCGAAAAGCTTCGCTTCGGATCGAACCGTCGATGGCGATCCGGCGCCATCTCCACGCCCCCTAGGTCCCGCCGTCCTGCGCCGCGATCGCGCGGCGCGCGGCCAGGAAACGGGGGCCGACCAGGCCCATGGCCAGCATGGCCACGGCCACCGCCGCCCCATCGACCGCCGCCAGCGCCGGGGCGACGCCCGCCGGCGTGCGGAAGACGTGCTCGGTCAGCAGCGCCACGAAGGTCGGGCCGGTGGACAGCGCCAGCAGGTTCAGCAGCACCAGATGCAGGGCCATCACCTGGGCCTGGAAGGGCGCGGGCGTCATCTGCTGCAGGGCGGTGGCCGCCACCACCGTGGGCGCGCCCAGCAGGGCATAGGCCACCGCCGTGCCGGCGAGCGCGACGCCCTGGTCGGGGCTCACCACGGCGGCGACGACGCCGGTGACGATGCCGAGGGCCGCGCCCTGGCCCACCATCAGGGCCGCCTCCCCGCGGCGGGCCTGGATCAGGCGGTCGATGCACAGGCCGCAAAGCCAGGCGACGGCCACGCCCCCCAGCATGGCCGAAAGCCCGGTCAGCCGGCCGGCCTCGGCGTAGGTCGCCCCGCGGGTCCTGACCAGCAGGGTCGGCGCCCAGGACGCCGTGGCGTAGACCGCGACGGTGAGCGCGATCATGCCACCGCTGACGCCCAGGTAGGCGGGCGCCTGCGGGGCGAGCGCGCGCAGGGTCTCCATGAGGCTCGGCTGGCGGGCGCCGCCGGCCGCGGTCCCCTTGGCGATGGTCGGCACGAAGAGGGCGACGGCGAGGCCGAAGAGCGCGCAAAGCCCGAACGCCAGGCGCCAGGGCTCGACGACCGGCCCCTGCGCCCATGGGCTCCATCCGGCGGGCCGCGACGCCAGCCAGCCGCCGCCGGCCAGCGCGATGGCGGTGCCTATGGGTCCCCCGCAGGCGAAGAGGCCCACCGCTCGCGCCAGGCGGGCCGGCGGGGTCACCTGGGCTATGATCGACAGGGCGGCAGGGAACAGCAGCACCTCGCCGAACCCCACCAGCATGCGGGCGGCGAACAGCATGGCGTAGCTCGACGCCAGGCCGCAGCCCAGCGTGCCTGCCGACCAGATCAGGACGCCCGCCAGCACGATGGCCCGGCGGCCCCCGCGGTCGGCCAGACGGGCGGCGGGCAAGCCCAGGACCGATGCGAAGATCGCCACCGCCAGGCCCTGGATCAGGCTGTACTGGGTGTCGCTGACCGCGAGCGCCCGCTTCACCGGCTCGACCATCACATTGAGCAGCTGGAAGGCGGCCAGCGCCGCGGCGTGGCAGGCCGCCAGCACCGCGACGGTCCACAGCCAGCCCCGGTCGCGGCCTTGCGGGTCGGTCGGGTTCAGAAGCTGTATCGCGCGCTCACGCCCCACATCCTCGGCTCGCCATAGGTGGCGGTGGCGAAGCCCAGCGCATTGTAGAGGTCGAGCCAGGTCACCGGATAGACCTTGTCCGTGGCGTTGGTGACGAAGACCGACAGGTCCACCTTGCTCCCCCTCACCTTGTACCAGTCGGCGCGCAGGTTGAGCAGGCCGTAGCTCGGCTGGGTGTTGGCGGGCGACCCCGGGCCGTTGTCGCCGATGCCGACGTACATCTTGTCCTGGTAGGTGTAAGTGGCCCCCAGCCAGACCTCGCCGGCGTCGGCGCTGAGCGGCAGGCGGAAGCGGGCGCCGGCGGCGAGCTTGTTCTTTGGCGCGTTGGGATAGGGCGTGCCGGTGAGGTCGTTGCCCAAGGGGGTGATGTAGCGGTCGTAGCTGGCGTCGAGGTAGGAATAGGTCAGGTTCAGCTCGACGGCGTCGGTGGGCCGGAAGGTGTTCTCGATCTCGATCCCCCAGATGGTGGCCTTGGCCGCGTTGGCGGTGATGCCCTGCACGCTGCCGCCCACCACCGCGGCGGTGAGCACCTGGGCGTCGATGTACTTGCTGCCGTAGATGGCGAGGTTGGTGCGCCCGCGGCCCTCGCCGACCTGCCAGTCGCTCTTCAGGCCTGCCTCCAGGTCGCGCACCCGCTCGGGGCGGTAGCTGAAGAAGGCGCTGTTGGTGGCGCCGAGCTGGGTGGCCACCAGGTTGAAGCCGCCGCTCTTGTAGCCCTGGCGGGTGACCACATAGGCCAGGAGGTTCGGGTTCACCTGCCAGTCGAGCCCGAAGATGTAGGACGAGCCGTCGTGGGTGGCGTGGTCGGAGACCAGGCAGTTGTTGGGGAACACCTGGCCCGCGACGCTGAAGCAGGGATCGCCCGGCGAGGGGACCATGGTGGCGGAGCCCGCGAAGGCGTCGGCGAAGCCGATCCGGTCCCAGGTGTGGCGATAGCCGGCGGTGGCCTTCAGCCCTTGAAGGACGTTGTCGAGCGCCAGCGTGGCCTGTCCGTAGAGCCCCTGCGTGGTCCCCGACTGGTCGATGCGGAAGGTGTCGAGGAAGAAGGTCGGCGCGAACTGCTGGGAGAAGCTGGTGTTCTCCGGATTGTGCGAGTGCTCGTAGTAGCCGCCCACCTGCCACTGCAGGCGCTTGTCCAGCGCGTGGCCCTGCAGCTGCAGCTCCTCGGTGACCACCTCCTGGTTCTTGTGCCAGGTCCCCGGCAGGGGCCCGGTGGAATCCAGCACGATGATCGGCGAGCCGTCCTCGTCCACCCGCCTCGCGGTGCGGTAGTGGGTCCAGCTGACGATGTTTCGCAGGGTGAGGTCGTCGGTGAGCTCGAAGGACGTGCGGTCGATGAAGGTCAGGAAGTGGCCGACGTCGCGCTCGTCGGTGACGCTGTGCTCGGTCTGGCGCGGCCCCAGCGCTTTCTGAGTGGCCAGCGCGGCGACGATGTCGGGGCGGTTGGGGTTGGCGAAGATCAGGATGTTGCCTGACCCGCTCTCCTTGTACTCGGTGCTGGTGGCCAGGAAGTAGTTCGAGAAGCGCTCGTGGGTGTAGAGCGCGCCGACGCGGACCGACACGAAGTCGCGGTCCTGGTCTTCCTTCTTCTGCAGCACGTCGCGGGTGTAGCCGTCGCGGTGGCCGGCCTGGGCGGCGATGCGGATGGCGAAGTCCTGCGACACGGGGATGTTGACCGCCGCCTGAGCCTCGCGGCGGCCGTAGTCGCCCAGCGTGCCGGTCGCATAGCCCTCGTACTCATGGGTCGGCTGGCGGGGCTCGAAGAGGATGGCGCCGCCGGTGGTGTTGCGGCCGAAGAGGGTGCCCTGCGGCCCGTTCAGCACCTGCACCGAGGCCAGGTCGTAGTAGAGCCCGGGGCCGGCGACGTTGATCGGCACCTCGGCCAGGTAGCCCACCACGGCCGGACCGCCGCCCACGCCGCCGCCGGTCTCCAGGCCCGTCTGGCCCTGGCCGCGCAGGCTGAACCACTCCTGATTACGGCTGTTGTAGCCGGTCACCGAAGCCGACGGCACGAACGCCTGCAGGTCGGCCAGCGACTGCACGCGGTTGCGGTCCAGCGCGGCTTGCGAAAGTGTCGTGATCGCCACCGGCACCGTCTGCTGCGACTCCTCCACCCGGCGGGCGGTGACCACGACCTCGTCCAGGGCGCGCGGCTTGGCCGCGTCGGCGGCCTCCGCAGCGGCGGCGGCCAGCACGGCCGAAGCCCCCGTCGCGGCGAACAGGGCCAACCGGATGGCGCGTCCGCGCGCCCGACCTGATTCCGCTGACATCGCCCGTGTCCTCCCCATGTACGGCCGCATCGTGCGGCGCGTGCGCCGGCGAATCCGCGGACCTTTGCCTTATTTAAATGCATTTCATTCGAACGCATGCAACGCATTTCGGCGGAGGCGTCGGGAAGCGGGCCTCCCCCCGACTTGCGAAGCGGCGCAAGCTTCGAATATGACTGTGCGGACGTCTCACCCCAATCCCTGGGGCTGCGGCCAACGAAACTTGCAATGCATTGCATATTCAGGTCGGGGAGCGATCGATGCCGCTGAACGAGGCCTATGGCGAGCCGGAACGGTTCAATCCCTTCGAGGCGCCGCCGCCGAAGACCGTGAGCCCGGAGGCGCAGCGCGCGCTGCGCGCCTTCACCAACGCCGCCTCGCCGCTCACCCTGGAGGCGCACCGGGCGCTCTGCGCGGAGGTCCAGCGCGACCTCGGCGGCGCGCTGCTGGCGCGCCACGGGGTCACAATGGAGGAAGGCGAGATCGCCGGCGTGCCGGTGCGGACCTTCACGCCTGCCGAGCTCGTCGACGACGCGGTGCTCCTGAACCTGCACGGCGGCGCCTTCACGGTGGACGCCGGCTCCGTCACCGAGAACGCGCCGATCGCCGGCCTGACCGGCAGGCGGGTGGTGGCGGCCCGCTATCGCCTGGCGCCCGAGCACGCCTATCCCGACGCCGTGGACGACGCCGAGGCGGTCTATCGGGCGCTGATCGCCGAGACCCCGCCGGAGCGGGTGGTGCTCTACGGCACCTCGGCCGGCGCCTGCCTCTGCGTACAGCTCCTGGCGCGGCTGGTCCGGCAGGGCGCGCCCCTGCCCCGGGCGCTGGGCTTCTTCAGCGGCACCGCCGACCTGACCCAGGCCGGCGACAGCGAGCAGTACTTCCGCCCGCCGGAGGACCCGCGCACGGCCTCGCGCCTCTTCGCCACCTACCTGCAGGGCGCCGATCGCGGCTCGCCGGAGGTTTCGGCCATCCTCGGGCCCCTGGGCGCCTTCCCGCCCACCCTGTGCATCGCCGGCACCCGGGACTTCATGCTGAGCCAGACTGGGCGCTTCCACCGCGCGCTGCTGGCCGCCGGCGTCGAGGCCCGGCTGGAGGTGTTCGAGGCCATGCCGCACGCCCACTGGATCTTCCTGGACATCCGGGAGGCGCAAGCTGCGTTCGCCAGCATGTCGCGCTTCTTCCGCCAGCAGCTGGACGGCGGCGGCGGGGGCTGAGCGGCCTCAGGTCGCCCGGACGATCAGCTCGGTGGGCAGCTTGGTCGAGACCGGCCGGCCGCCGTCGATGAGCTGGAAGAGCTTCTCCACCAGCAGCGTCCCGGCGTGGCGGGTGTCCTGCCGGATGGTGGTGAGCGGCGGCTCGAAATGGGCGGCCAGCGGCATGTCGTTGTAGCCGATGACCGAGACATCCTGCGGCGTCCGCAGGCCCGCGGCGCGCAGGGCGGTGATGGCGGCCATGGCGATGGTGTCGCTGCCGGCGAAGATGGCGTCCATCCGCTCGCCCCGGGCCAGCCGCCGGCCCATGGCGTCGAGCGCGGTCTCGAAGGTGAAGTCGGCAAGCTCCAGGTCCTCGATGCGGGCGTCCGAGCCCGCCTCGCCGAGGCCCTGGGCCAGGCCGTCGCGGCGCTGGCGCATCTCCAGGTGCGAGGTGTTGCCCAGGAAGAGGATGTCGCGCCGGCCCAGGCTCTCGAAGCGCCGCCCCGCCAGCACCCCGCCGCGCTGGTTGTCGCTCCCCACCGTGCAATAGGCCGGGGCGTCGCGGACCCCGCCCCAGACGACGAACGGCACGTCGGTGCGCCCGAGGTCGCGCAGCCAGCCGTCGCCGGCGCCTTGTCCTAGGAAGATGATCCCGTCGGCCCGCTTCGACAGCAAAAGGTCCTGGTAGGCGTAGACGTCGTCCGACACCGGCGCGCAGAGCAGCACGTCCTGGCCGCGGATCCACAGCCCCTGGCTCACGTCCCCCAGGAGCTGGAACATGAAGGGCGCGCCGGCGCCCACCGGGGCCTGGGCAGGCAGGTGCATCACCACCGCGATGCTGTTGGTGCGCTTGGCGCGCAGCTTCGAGGCGTTCTGGTTGACCGCATAGCCCTGCTGGCGGGCGATCTCCAGGATGCGCTGCCGGGTCTGCGGCTTGACCAGCGGGCTGTTCTGGAAGGCGCGCGAGACCGTGGGCTTGGAGACCTTGGCCAGGCGCGCGATGTCGTCCATGGTCACCGAGGCGCGCAGCGCGCCTGCCGCCCGATCCTTACGCGCCATCGCCCACCTCGACCTCGCCCCGGGGGTTCGCGGCCCATCCCGCAGGCCCCCGGCCGTCCAGCGATGTAACGCATTGCAGGATCGGGGCAATACGCCTTTCCGTCTCCGTTCAGAGACATAAACCTGCTAGGACGCGGTCGAGGACCCTGAGGGAGGACGACGCACGACCATGGCGCAGCCCGGCGTAGCCATACGCGGCCAGCGGAGCCTGCTGCGGCAGATCCGGGAAGCCCTGGCGGGGGGCGGCCCGGCGCAGTCGCGGCTGGACATGGTGGTGCGGATCATCGCCCGCTCCATGGTGGCCGAGGTGTGCTCGCTCTACATGCGCCGCGCGTCGGCCGACATGGAGCTGTTCGCCACCGAGGGCCTCGACCCGAGCGCCGTCCACCTCACCCGAATGAAGCCCGGCGAAGGCCTGGTGGGCGAGATCATGAAGGCCGGCCGCCCGCTGAACCTGGCCGACGCGCCGGAGCACCCGGCCTTCTCCTACCGGCCGGAGACCGGCGAGGATCCCTACCACGCCTTCCTGGGCGTTCCCCTGCTGCGCGGCGGCCGCGCCATCGGCGTACTGGTGGTGCAGAACCGCACGGCCAGGGTCTACACCGACGACGAGGTCGAGGACCTGCAGATCGTCGCCATGGTGCTGGCCGAGATGGTGGCCGCCGGCGAACTGATCGGCGAGGCGGCGCTGAAGGGCGTGGAGATCGCCCCGCACCGGCCGGAGCGGCTGAAGGGCAACCGCTTCGGCGACGGCCTCGCCTATGGGGTAGCGGTGCTGCACGAGCCGCCGGTGGCGCCCTCGCAGCTGCTCTCCGACGACGTCGCCGCCGAGGAGCGCCGGCTGCAGGCGGCGGTGGACAGCCTGCAGGCCCAGATCGACCAGATGCTGGAGGGCAACGCCGGCCTGGTGGACGCCTCCTTCGAGGTGCTCGACACCTACCGGATGTTCGCCCACTCGCAGAGCTGGAACCGCAGCCTGCAGGACGCGGTCAGCAACGGCCTCACCGCCGAGGCCGCCGTGGAGCGGGTGCGCTCTGAGCACCGGGCGCGGCTGGGCCAGGCGCGCGACCCCTATCTGCGCGAGCGGCTGCACGACCTGGAGGACCTGAACGACCGTCTGTTGCGCCACCTCTCCGGCGACGGCCACACGGCCCGCGAGCTGCCGGACAACGCCATCCTGATCGCCCGCAACCTGGGCCCCGCGGACCTCCTGGAATACGACCGCAAGAAGCTGCGCGGCCTGTTGCTGGAGGAAGGCTCGGCGGCCAGCCACGCGGCGATCGTCGCCCGCGCGCTCGACATCCCCTGCGTCGGGCGCCTGGCGGGCCTGCGCGACCGGGTCTCGGAAGGCGACATGGTGATCGTCGACGCCGAGAGCGGCGAGGCCTACCTGCGTCCCCGCACCGACGTGGTGAAGGCCATCCAGGCCCGCATCGACGTACGCCGCCAGCGCCGCGCCGAGTTCGCCAAGCTGCGCGAGACCCCGGCCTTCACCCGCGACGGGGCGAAGATCAGCCTGCTGATGAACGCCGGCCTCGACGTCGACCTCGACATCCTGGCGGAGACCGGGGCGGAGGGCATCGGCCTCTTCCGCACCGAATTCCAGTTCATGGTCGCCGAGGAGATGCCGCGGTTCAACGCCCAGACCGCCCTCTACGGCCGGGTGATGGACGCCGCCGGCGGCCTGCCGGTGACCTTCCGCACCCTCGATCTCGGCGGCGACAAGGTGCTGCCCTACATGGAGGCCGAGCGGGAGGACAATCCCGCCCTGGGCTGGCGGGCGATCCGCATGGGCCTCGACCGCCCGGCGCTGCTCCGCCTGCAGTTGCGCGCCCTGATCGCCGCCGCCCGAGGCCGGCCCTTGCGGATCATGTTCCCGTTGGTGGCCAGCGTCGACGAATTCCGCGCCGCCCGCGCGCTCGTCGACATCGAGGTGGCCTGGGCGCTCCGCCGAGGACGCCAGGCGCCCTCGCGGCTGGACGTCGGCGCCATGGTCGAGGCGCCCGCCATCGTCTGGCACCTGGACGCGCTCCTGCCCATGACCGACTTCGTCAGCGTCGGCACGAACGACCTGATGCAGTATCTGTTCGCCGCCGATCGCGGGAACCCCAGGATGTCGGAGCGCTACGACCCGCTGTCGCCGCCGGCGCTCAGGGCCCTGGAGCAGATTCAGCGCGCCTGCGCCGAGACGGGCACCCCGGTCAGCGTCTGCGGCGAGATGGCCGGCCGCCCGCTGGAGGCCTTCGCCCTGGTGGCGTTGGGCTTCGAGCGGCTCTCCATGCCGCCCGCCGGGGTCGGTCCGGTGAAGCAGATGGTGCTCTCCTGCGACCGCGAGGCCGCCCGCCGCGGCGTCTCGGCGCTCTTGAAGAGCGGGGCCGGCTCGGTCCGCAACGAGATCGAAACCCTGGCCCGCAAGACTTCCGTGGCGGTGTAGAACGGGTCCCGGAAGGTAGAGAGCGCGTTGGACAACAGCGACTTCGACATCCCCCCGCTGCAGGCCGGCGCCGACATCGGCCAGGCGCTGAGGGAGGCGCGCGAGCGCCAGAAGCTCAGCCTCGACGAGGTGGCCGAGATCACCCGCGTGCGCCGCGCCTACCTGGCCGACCTGGAGGCCATGCGCCTGGACCGCCT
>Ga0207695_10001873_pt1 | contig 32931 bp, 27 predicted proteins | sample KBSC54metaG_FD_184354 | JGI IMG/M metagenome (GOLD analysis project Ga0207695, IMG submission 184354) | Corn rhizosphere microbial communities from Kellogg Biological Station, Michigan, USA - KBS C5-4 metaG (SPAdes) (version 2) | ecosystem: Host-associated > Plants > Roots > Rhizosphere > Soil... | reverse complement strand
TGCTCTGTTAGAACATTGGAAACAGGGTGTTATTCCGAGTGTACGACAGTGAAAAGCCGTATGACGGGAGACTGTCACGTACGGTTTTGTGAGAGCTTAGAATTGAAATATTCTATTCTACTCGACTGATGAAACCAACTTTCGTTTTTATGGCCGCACCGCCCAGGCAAGGCCGTCGGGGACTCCACCCACATCAAAATGGCTGGTAACTTCCAAGGTTTTGAGATCGACTACCGCGACATAATTGTCGGCAGAACAGGCCACGAAGGCCCGCGAGCCGTCGGGATCCATCAGGATGCCCGCTGCGCCATGCCCGATCTTCAGCCGTCGGACCTCCTTACGGGACGCGGCTGATGAACAAAAAAAAGGCCCCATTTCTGGGACCTTTAGAGCGTGGTGTGGGGCGGGATCGAGCCGCCGACACAAGGATTTTCAGTTCTTCAGACGTGGTTTAGAATGGTTCAAGATGGGTTTTATTAGTTGTTTGCCAGGCTTATATGCGCGACTCATTTCAACAAGAGGTAACTTTAACCATTTTTTACCTGACCCATTACCTGACCACTATTTCGGCGAAATGCTGGTTACTATGGTCAATAGGTGAGCTTGATGCGGAGAATAAACCACCTAATCTCCGCATATTTAGCGGGAAAAGTATTGACTTTTGCGGAGATTAATGCTATATTTACCGCGCAATTTGCGGAGATTAGCGTATGGCAATATATATTCATGAACGGAAAGAATGGCCTAGTTTCTTCTGGGAGAAGGAGAGTATTGCATCAAAATTGGTGGAAGTTCGTCATCATCAGGGTCGTCTGTTGGGCAGAATGGAAGGCATTGGCTTTAGTCTTCAGGCTGAAGCTAATTTGCACACTCTTACTTTAGATGTGCTGAAATCAAGCGAAATCGAAGGCGAAATCCTCAACCCAGATCAGGTAAGATCATCTATAGCAAGAAGACTAGGGATGGATATAGCGGGACTAATTCCTGCAGACCGTCATGTGGAAGGCATTGTTGAAATGGTGCTTGATGCAACGCAGAATTATGATGCGCCATTGACCAACGAAAGACTGTTTAGCTGGCATGCTGCTATGTTCCCTACAGGTCGAAGCGGCATGCATCGCATTGTTGTCGGGAATTATCGGGACAATTCTAAAGACGACCCCATGCAAGTAATATCTGGTCCGATGGGAAAAGAAAAAGTCCATTTTCAAGCTCCCGACTCCGAGATGTTGGTCTTGGAAGTGAATAAATTTCTTGACTGGTTTAATTCTGACAAAAGTCTCGACCCCGTGATAAAAGCAGCCATTGCCCATTTGTGGTTTGTTACCATCCATCCATTTGATGATGGCAATGGTCGAATCACCAGGGCTATTACCGATATGCAATTATCCAGGGCGGATCAAAGCGCCCAACGATTTTATAGTATGTCATCCCAGATAAGGGTTGAACGAAAAGAATATTATGACGTACTCGAAAAAACACAGAAAGGGACGCTCGATATTACGCTGTGGCTGGATTGGTTCCTTAATTGTTTGGATCGCGCTTTGACTAATACAGCTGCAACGCTTGGTATTGTCATGAAAAAAGCGCGCTTCTGGGAGAAACATTCGTTAACTCCCCTCAATGATCGACAGAGATTAATGCTAAATAAGCTTTTGGATGGATTTGACGGCAAGCTTACGTCCTCTAAATGGGCCAAGATCGCTAAAACGTCCCAGGATACTGCGGGACGGGATATCAATGACCTTGTATTGCGTGGAATATTGGCAAAGGAACCGAGTGGGGGAAGGAGTACGAGTTATATTTTAATTCCATAACTAATCGACCTCGCTCTGAATTTCGGCCGCATCCAGGCCGGCCTCCTTACCCCTTGGTCAGGTTGACAACCTGTGTCTCGATCAATGTGCCCTTTTTCATCTTTGAAAACGGCGACACTATCTGATTATCTTATTAAAACTTCACCGAGTCGTATTCCCTTTAACATTGTTTACATCCCTTGTTGGTTTATTCGTAACGATATTGATCTACTCGTTGCAAAGGGTTGGATTTAGTCGTCTGGTGCCACTAAAGGAAGGAACTACAGTTTAACGGCTGCCGGTCTCAAGTGGATGTCCAATAGGGTTTAAAATTTCCGAATTGTGCGATTTTCTCCCGAATTATAGGAAGGTGGCATTTGAAACGGTTGATTGATTGTTATCACCGTATTTATTTTTTTGAGAAATCTCGGGCTTGTCTTTTTTCGATTGTATTTCGGATTTTACATAAATCGGAACTCTTACAGTATCGTGTACAGTATTAGTTACGTATTTGAATGCTGTATCTCTTATGTTGAATTCGATGACCCATACTTTAATAGGTTTATTTGTGGTTAAACCCACAAAGGTGATAATTGCAAATAACCTTGCCTTATACGAAGTGTGTGGAATTCTGAACATCTCGGGTCTGCATATGTCCGGTCTTGCTGGTTAAGTGCGTCGGTATATGCGTCAGCAGATGGGGAGAAATCCTACCTTTGTATCGACAGTTCTTCATTTATTAACTGACACATTGTTGCCGTTTTCTGGATACCCCAATCCACTACAAAGCAGCACCAGTGCGGGATGGGCACAAAAAAAGACCACCTTTTGAGTGATCTTCTTCGTGGTGTGGGGCGGGATCGAACCGCCGACACAAGGATTTTCAGTCCTTGATAAATGGTTCGGGATGATTTCAGATGGTCTTTGTTGCTTGTATCTCAATATATTATATCTAAATTCAATTCAACTTAGGATGTCCTGAACCGCCATTTGCCTGACCCATTACCTGACCACTATAGTGTTGCTGCGTTTTGTCTTAACTAAAGCAAATACAACCGCTTATCTTTATAAAAAGAGAACACATCTCAATGGCGCTTAAAATTGTCATTCCTGAAAGAACACATGAAGAGTTTGGGCATAGTATTTCTAAATTATTACCAATAGTTGGCTCAATTATTTCAACTGAGGAGCAAGATATTGAGCTGGATTTCAGTAAGGCAAAAATGTTAAACCCATTTTTTCTTGGAGGTATTGCTTGCGTTATAGAATACGCCCACTCTAAAGGAAAAGGAATAAAATTAAACCACAGCGAGAATTTCAGAATAAACTCTTACCTGGAACGTGTTTTTTTCCCGTTTTGTTTTGCTCCCGAAAAAGATAACGAACAAGCTTTTTTCCAGCAATTGGGAAGTTACCGGGGAAAAACATATATTCCGATAATTTCATTTCCGACGGGCTCCGACCATTACCATAGCACTATAAGAGAAGAAATGCTTAGTGCAATATCAGCCCTGCTTAAAAACCAACTCAATTTTAAAGAAAAAGAAAGGCAGCCCCTCGCTTACTTTTTGGATGAACTAACTCATAATGTAAATGATCATTCGGGCGCTAAACAAGGATTTTTATTTGCCCAGTTTTATCCAGGAAGCAATTATCTTGACTTGGTGATTTGTGATAACGGAAGAGGAATATATAAATCTTACGAGGGTAACCCGAAATTTAATCCATCTGATGAAATCGAGTCCCTGCGATTTGCAGTTAATGGCCGATCGACAAAAGACAGACCAGAATCCAAGGGATTTGGCATTTCTACTTCGCGTAAAATGCTTGTGCATGGTTTGAGGGGAAAATTCTTTATTTGGAGTGGCAGAACAGCCTTTATAGAAACCGTTGAACGAGAGGACTTTGTACAGTTCCCTGAAGGGTTTACCTTCCAAGGCACATTTGTTGCGCTACGTATACCGACAATTATACCTAATACGTTTAACTTTTACGAATTCGTTGAATAAAAGATATATTCGTAAATTAACTGTAAATTTGCGCATTGTTTATGAATTGTGAATCCACGATACAAGTTGCTGAATTATTGGGAAAAACGCTACATACCAGGGATGCCTCCAAGCATTTATTGGATTTTGTTGCAAATAACCCATGTAAGAAAGTCGAATTGGATTTTTTAGGCGTCGATTATATCAGTAGGTCTTTTGCAGATCAATTCCATGCGGACAAGATAAAACTCTCAATAGAGCTTCAGAAAGCTATTATCGTGACAAATGCTAATGATGAAGTAATAAATATGCTTCAATCTGTTGGTAGAACTCAGAATAAGTCATATAAGGAACTTGCTGAAGTGCCTGTGTATAGATATTCGAATTGGATTCAGCTCGAAAATTATTTGCTTTCAATATAATCTCAGATAATAATATTGATCATAGTAAGTCGAATAATGAAATTATTCGGCTTTTGTTTTTTAGCTTAATCTTAATCAAAGAAATTAAGACCTATTGGTCGACCCAAAGAAAAAAGCGGCTACAACTTTTCGTTGTAACCGCTTCATTTTCTTCGTGGTGTGGGGCGGGATCGAACCGCCGACACAAGGATTTTCAGTCCTTTGCTCTACCGACTGAGCTACCGCACCATCTCCCCAAGTTTTGTATTGGGGTTGCGAAGATAGGGCTTTTTGGGTATAATTTCGAAATAATTCAGGGGGAAATCCTCAAAAATTTCGCGAACCGCGGTGCAACACCCCGAGTCCGTCTGCGGCCGATGATCGTCATCGCACCGCCTGCCCCACGGACCCCTTACATCCCATACTCGCTCAAAAACTTTATCCGCATCAGCTTCAGCTGCTCCCAGGTAAAATTACCCTCGGAGAGCTCCTGCTGCGCCACCTGGAGACTCGACGTCTCACAGCTCTTAAAATAGTCGATAATTTCATCCTGCTCGTACTCATCGAGCATCTCATCTACCGCATAGTCCAGATTAAGCTTGGTGCCGCTGGCCGCGATCGTCTCCATATCTTCCAGGAGAGCGTCCAGGCGGAGGTCCTTGTTCTTGGCAATGGTTTCCAGCGGGATCTTTTTATCGACCTGCTGGATGATATAAACTTTATTTACACTCTTGTTGACGACGCTCTTCATAATGAAGTCGTCGGGCTTCTGGATATCGTGCTCTTCGACATATTTGGCAATGAGCTCGATAAAAGGCTTACCATAGCGGAGGGCCTTACCCTTGCTGACGCCCTGGCATTTTTCCAGCTCGAGGGTCGTAGTGGGATAAAGCGTAGCCATATCCTGCAGCGAAGTCTCCAAAAAGATCACAAACGGTGGCAGCGACTTCTTCTTCGCCTCTTTCTGCCGCAGGTCCTTCAGCAGCTCGAACAGCTTTTCATCGGTCGCCGTAGTGCTGGCCGCTTCCGTATTCTCTTCTTCGTCGTCGGCATTGGCCTCTTCAAAGAGGTTATTAAGGACGATCTTGAACGACTTGGGCTTCTTCAGGAAGTCTTCGCCCTTCCTGGTGATCTTGAGGACGCCGTATTCTTCAATATCCTTCTTCAGCATGTCTTCGAGCAGCAGCTGGCGCATCAGCGAGTTCCACATGTGTTCGGGCTCGTCTTTGCCGATACCGAATTCGGCGATGCCTTCGTGGCGGAACATCTGTATCTGGGGGGTCAGCCTTCCCATCAGGATGCTGATCACATAGTTGGTGGCAAAACGTTCATCGAGCGCCTTGATGGTCCTGAGCACTTTCACCGCGCTTTCCTTAGCCTCTACCTGCTCGTTGGGGTGCAGACAGTTGTCGCAGATGCCACAGTTCTCCGTCGTATACTCCTCCCCGAAATAGCTCATCAGCACTTTCCTCCGGCAGACGCCGCTTTCTGCGTAGCCGACCATTTCATTGATCAGCTGGGCACCGACCTCTCTTTCGCTCAGGGGCTTGTCCTTCATCAGGTGCTCGAGCTTGGCGACGTCCTTATGCGAATAATACAGGATACAGTTGCCTTCGAGGCCGTCACGACCCGCGCGACCCGTCTCCTGGTAGTAGTTCTCGATGGACTTCGGGATATTGAAGTGGATGACAAATCTGATGTCCGGCTTGTCGATGCCCATCCCGAAGGCGATGGTGGCGACGATGACCTGTACGTCCTCGTTGAGGAAGAGGTCCTGTCTTTCCGCCCGTAGCTTGCTGTCCAGACCGGCGTGGTAGGCTACAGCCTTGATGCCGTTGGCGCCGAGCATATCCGCCAGCTCTTCGGTTGTCTTCCTGTTTAGCGTGTAGATGATCCCACTCTTGCCTTTTTGCTGTACGATATAGCGGACGATGCTTTTTATCGTCGAGTCCTTCTTGATCTTCGGCTGGATCTCGTAGTAGAGGTTGGGCCGGTTGAAGGAGGATATAAATATATTGGGCTCGCGGAGGCCAAGGTTCTTGACGATATCGCTCTTTACCTTGGGTGTGGCCGTCGCGGTCAGGGCGATGACGGGAATGTCCGGGCTGATCTGGTCCATCATCTCGCGGAGGCGCCGGTATTCGGGCCGGAAATCATGTCCCCATTCCGAGATACAGTGTGCCTCGTCAACAGCGAAGAAGGATATCTTCAGATCGCTGAAAAATTCCATATTCTCCTGCTTGGTCAGGGTCTCCGGCGCAACATAGAGCATCTTCGTATGCCCGTTGAGCAGGTCTTCGTGTACCTCGCGGATCTGTTTTTTGCTGAGCGTAGAGTTGAGGAAGTGGGCGACGCTGTCCTTGCTGCTATAGCTGCGGACCAGGTCGACCTGGTTCTTCATCAGGGCGATCAGCGGGCTGACGATGATCGCTACCCCTTCGCTGATAATGGCGGGCAGCTGGTAACAAAGACTTTTACCTCCACCGGTCGGCATGATAACAAAAGTATCCTTACCCGAGAGTAAGCTCTGGATGATGGCTTCCTGATTGTCTTTAAATGCGTCGAAACCAAAGTGCTCCTGCAGGTGTGCGAGCAGAGAACTAGACGGTTTAGGTTTTTCGTTGACAGCTCTAGTCTTGCTACTAACGGTCTTTGCCTTGGTTTTTCTGGTGGTGGTTTTTTTTGTTTCGGTTGTTGCCATGCTCAAATGTTTTCTTCCTCACTTATTACCAAAACTGGAGAACTTCGTCGGAGCTGCTTCGACACGCTCCTCCTCGTTCGTTCCCTTCGCTTCGCTCGCGAATCCAGTCTGTACACCGGCCAAAGGCTAAGTGTACTGTCGAAAGAACCCCTGAAGAATATTGCTAATAAATGTACAGAACTTCGTCGGAACTGCTTCGTCACGTTCCTCCTCGTTCGTTCCCTTCGCTAACGCTCGGGAATGTACCACCAGACCAGGTCCGGTGAGGATAAAGCTAGGGCTGTTCTTGGTTTTTTAAGGGATGGCGAAGTTACGCAAAAAGGGGGTAAGCTGGTAGCGGAATGTGTTAAAATTGCAAAGCAGACTTGCCCCTTATATAAAAATTTCATATACGTCGCGTCGCTGCTAAAACTCTAAATCATTGTCTTTCAGTTTTTTTATCCCGTGGTTTAGCAAATGTTCTATAAAGGGCCTAAATGATGAACAGTTATCCCCATAATCAGAGGCCCCGGGCACCCCGCCCGGCCGCCCCGGACACCCCACCTGGTCATCGCGGGAGCCCGGACCGGTCTCCCGGCCAAATCACCACCCCCGTCCGGCGGAGTTTAGTCATTTTGGCGTAGGTTTGCGACTCTAACCGGGCTGAGTCCGGTTAAATTTATATATGACCAGGGGCAAGAACATCATCGAGATAGGAAAGAATACGGTCCGGATGGAGGCCGCTGCCGTCGCAGCCCTTGAAAACCTGCTGGACCACCAATTCGAAAAAGCAGTAGAGCTCATCCATTCCTGTAATGGTAGGGTCATCGTCAGCGGCATCGGAAAAAGCGCCATCATCGCCCAAAAGATTGTCGCTACTTTCAACTCAACCGGAACTCCGGCAGTCTTTTTGCATGCAGCAGATGCGATACATGGAGATCTGGGTATGGTACAGGAACAGGACGTCGTCATGATACTAAGCAAGAGCGGCGAAAGCCCCGAGGTAAAGGTCTTGCTCTCCCTGATCCGCGGATTTGGTAATCCCTTGATATCCATTGTTGGAAATGTAAATTCGGTGCTTGCACGACAGTCTGATATTGTGCTAAATTCCCACGTCTCACAGGAGGCCTGCCTGAACAACCTGGCTCCCACCAGCAGCACGACCACACAGCTGGTAATGGGAGACGCGCTTGCCGTTGCTCTGATGGAGCTTCGGGGATTTGGCAGCGAGGAATTTGCCCGCTTTCATCCCGGTGGGACTCTGGGGAAAAAACTCTACTTGCGGGTACAGGATATATATATCCACAATAAAAAACCGCGGGTAAGCCTGGAAACAGCGCTTCGGGAGGTCATCATGGAGATCACCTCCAGCCGCCTGGGCGCGACAGCCGTCACAGACGAAGGCGGACTGCTGTTGGGTGTCATCACCGACGGCGATCTTCGCCGGATGTTAGAGAGGAAGGGAATGCCCGAAGGCCTGCTGGCAAAGGATATCATGACTGTGCAGCCCAAAACAATAGACGCAGAGGCCCTCGCCATCGAAGCGCTCGACCTTATGCGGGTCCATGATATAACCCGGCTCGTCGTGACAAGCGGCGACCAGTATCTTGGATTTGTTGATCTGAATAATCTTATTAGCGAAGGGATCCTCTGACCGCGCGACCGCAACTGCAACCGCAACCGCGATAGCGACAGCAACAGCAACAGCAACAGCAACAGGATCCCGTCGCCGGAATAGTTGAACAACAGAAGACTTATAAAAAATGAACAAACATCACTACGTGGTCATCATGGCCGGAGGCATAGGCAGCCGGTTCTGGCCCATGAGCCGTCAGGATTTCCCCAAACAGTTCCTGGACATCCTGAACACAGGGAAAACGCTTATCCAATGGACATTTGACCGTTTTGCCAGCTTCATTCCGCTGGAAAACATCTATGTGGTGACCTCCCAGGAATATTCGGACATTGTAAAGGAGCAGCTGCCCGATCTGCCCGTCGCAAATATCCTCGGAGAGCCTTCCCGCAAGAACACTGCCCCCTGTATCGCCTATATCTCATTCAAGCTTCAGCAGAAGGATCCCCAGGCCTCCCTCATCGTGGCGCCTGCCGACCACCTGATACTCGACAAGACCGGCTTCGTAAAGGTCTGCCTGGAAGCGCTCAGCTTTGTCAACAAGCACAACGCATTCATCACTCTCGGCATAAAACCCACCTACCCCAACACGGGATACGGATATATCCAGTACGAGCAGCACGCCGTCTCGGACAACGTTTTCAAGGTAAAAACCTTCACCGAAAAGCCGAACCTCGAGCTCGCCAAAACCTTCCTCGCCAGCGGTGACTTCCTCTGGAATGCCGGCATCTTCGTCTGGCAGGTAAAGAACATCATCCAGGCCTTCGAAAGATACCTGCCGGAGATGTACGACGTCTTCTCCGCAGACAAGGATAAGTTCAATACGCCCGCTGAAAAAGAGGCGCTTCAGTCCATCTATCCCCTCTGCACGAATATATCCATCGACTTTGGCATCATGGAAAAGGCGGATAATGTCTATGTTATCCCTTCGTCCTTCGGCTGGAGCGATCTGGGTACCTGGAACAGCGCCTACGAAAATCTGCAGAAAGACTACCTGGAGAACGCCGTCGCCGGGGACAATGTCATCGTCATCGACGCCAGCCGGTGTATGGTGCACGCGCCCAATGACAAGCTCGTGCTCCTTCAGGGTCTGGACAACTTCATCGTCGTAGACACGGATGACGTCCTGCTCATCTGCCGACGGGATAAAGAACAGGAGATCAAAGAATATGTAGCCGAAGTAAGACGGAATAAAGGAGATCAGTATCTTTAGGTGAGAACCAAAAGATATGGCCTCTCCCTATCCCCTGCATACCATATTATTCCTTGACATCGAGACGGTGTCACAGCAACCGGCGTTCGGAGACCTTCCCCCCGAATGGCAGGAGCTCTGGCGGATCAAAGCCGATGCCCTCAACAGGGACAAGCTGCCCATCACTCCGGAAGAGGTCTATGGCCGGTCAGCCATCTATGCCGAATTCGGCAAGGTGGTCTGCATCAGCTGTGGCGTCCTGTCCGGACCTCCCGCCGAAAGGAAGCTTTCGATCAAGTCATTTTATGGCGATGATGAGAAGGAGCTGCTGACCCGATTCTACGACCTGCTTCACAAATGGGGGTCGGAGGGTCAGAAATATCTCTGTGCCCACAACGGGAAAGAATTCGACTTCCCGTACCTGTGCCGCCGGATGATCATCCACGGGATGAAGCTGCCGTCCGTCCTCAACCTCTCGGGCAAAAAACCCTGGGAGATCCCGCATATTGATACGATGGAGCTCTGGAAGTTCGGAGAATACAAGAGCTTTATATCATTGAACCTGCTGGCCCACGCGCTGGGGGTGCCGACGCCAAAAGATGATATCGACGGCAGCCAGGTCGGAGAGGTCTACTGGACACAACGCGACCTGCTCCGGATCGTGACCTATTGTCAAAAAGATGTGGTGACCGTGGCGCAGGTCTATCTGCGGCTGCAGGGCGAGACCCAGATACGTCCCGAAAACATAGAAATCAAATCATGAGCACGTCCACTCCAGGAATAGAAAGCAAGCTTCCCGATGTAGGCACTACGATCTTTACCGTTATGAGCTCGCTGGCCACAGAGTTGGGGGCCGTCAACCTTGGACAGGGTTTTCCGGATTTCCCGATGAGCGAAGAGCTTGTTGCGCTCGTCGACCAGGCCATGCGGGACGGCTTCAACCAGTATGCGCATATGAACGGGCTGGCCTCCCTCCGGGAGGTCCTGGCGGAGAAGATCGCAACGCTGTACGGAACTACCGTCAGCCCCGATACGCAGATCACGATAACGCCGGGCGGAACCTATGCGATTTACACGGCGCTGACGACGATCCTGCGACCCGGCGACGAGGCCATCGTCTTCGAGCCGGCCTACGACAGCTATATTCCCAATGTTATTATTAATGGAGCGGTACCGGTGCGGATCGCGTTGAGCTTCCCCGACTATCGCATCGACTGGGAAGAAGTTCGGCGCAAGATCACCCCCCGCACCCGGCTGATCATGCTCAACACCCCCCACAACCCTACGGGCTCTGTCCTGAGGCCTGAAGATATGGAGCAGCTGCGGAACGTCGTGGCTGGAACGGGGATATTCATTCACTGCGACGAAGTATACGAGCACCTGATCTTTGACGGGATCCCGCACTGTTCGATCCTTCGCTACCCCGACCTGCTCGAAAGAAGTTTCGTCTCGTTCTCTTTTGGCAAGGTCTACCATTGTACCGGCTGGAAACTTGGCTATAGCGTGTCCTCCCCCGCCCTCATGAAGGAGTTCCGGAAAGTACACCAGTTCAACTGTTTCAGCTGTCATACCCCCTCCCAGGTCGGGCTGGCGAAATATCTGACTAACAGGGATACCTATCTGTCGTTGAGCGGTTTTCTGCAAAAAAAGAGGGACCTCTTCGCCAGGCTGATGGCCAACACAAAGTTCACTCCCCTCCCCTCTTACGGCAGCTATTTCCAGTTGTATAAATATGATCGTATCAGCGACGAGCCGGACAAGGATTTTTCTATCCGCATAACAAAGGAATACGGCGTGGCGACGATTCCCGTTTCGGTCTTCTATACGGCGGGGAAAGACGACCGCGTTGTCCGTTTCTGCTTTGCAAAGAAGGACGAGACGCTTGAGAAGGCGGCGGAACGGTTGATAAAAATCTAGACCAATGAAATACGGCCTTATTGTTATTGCCGCCTCGATGTTCACAGCCTGCGGCACGACTCCTGAAACGCCGCCCCGCGCGGCGACTGAGTCCGTGTCCCGTCCTGCCGATTCCGCTGTTTTTTCTGAACCCGATACCGAAAAGGTCGTCACCACACAGCTGTACGATCATGACGCCGCCATCGAGCTCGAACAGCAACCCATCCACCTGCAAAAAGGCGTCGACCTGAACCTGAGCGTCCCGAAGGGATACAAGATCGACATCGCCTTCGAAGGCCTGCGTCGGCTGCGGTTCCTGACCAAAAGCCCGGACGGACGCCTGTTTGCGACGGATATGTTCAATACCAGCGACAACAAAAGAGGACGGGTCTATATTTTCGAAGACTGGGACAGCGCCGGCGCCCAGTTCAAAAGGGTCTTAACGTACAAGGATAGCCTGCACAACCCCAACCAGGTGGCGTTCTACAAGGACGGTGACCAGGACTATATCTACATCTCAGAAACCGGTGTGCTCACGCGCTGGCCCTATCACGCCGGCGACACGACCGTCAGCGGCAGGCCGGACACCATTGCAACCTTCCCTGACTATGGCCTGAGCTATAAATATGGCGGCTGGCATCTCACCCGGAGTCTCGCCTTCCATAAAGAGAAGCTCTATGTGAGCGTCGGCAGCAGCTGCAACGCCTGTATCGAAAAAGAAGACGTGCGGGCGTCGATCGTTGAAATGAACCCGGATGGCAGCGGCAAGCAGCTGCTGTATGCCACCGGGCTGAGGAATTCCGTCGGGATGCAGTGGGTAGGCGACAAGCTCTGGGTAACGAGCATGGGCCGCGATCTGCTCGGACCCGACAAGCCGGAAGACCTGTTTCAGCAGGTGGAACAAGGCGGCTTTTATGGCTGGCCTTATTATTTTCAATACCAGGATAGTCTCTATGCCGATACCGCCATGCAGAGAATGGCGCGGGAGCAGAAGTTGACCATCCCGGCAAAACCTTCAGTGGCCTGGTGTGGCTTCAAGGCGCACTCCGCCCCGCTCGGATTCGCCTGGTTCCGGGGTTTCAGCGATTCGCTGCTCAACGACCATGCGCTCGTCTGTCTGCATGGCTCCACTACTGTCTCACGGCAGCGCGGCAACGCCATTGTTCGCATCACCAGGCAGGGCAGCTACGCCCCGGTCGTGGACGGATTTTTGAGCGGGCGGACAAGCGCCGACCGCAAAGGGCGCCCCTGCGATGTGCTGCAACAAGATAATCGGTCCTTCTTTTTTACCGACGACCTCAACGGTGTCTTATACTATGTCCGTAAAGAAAAATAAACGATATGAGAACATTCGATACACTGGTCTTTGATCTGGGTGGCGTCCTCGTCGACTGGAACCCGGAATATCTCTATAAGAACATCTTCCCTAATGAGGAAGAGCGGAACTGGTTCCTCTCCACCATTTGTACACTGGACTGGAACGAAGAACAGGACGGCGGCCGCAGCCTGCAAGACGGCACCGATCACCTCGTAAAGAAATTCCCCGACCATGAGGTCGCCATCCGCGCCTACTATGACCGCTGGAAAGAGATGCTGGGCGGGCCGATCCACGAGACGGTGGAAATATTCCGCGAGCTAAAAACTCAAACCCCTCTCAAACTCTACGCCCTCACCAACTGGAGCGCCGAAACCTTCCCCGTAGCCCTCGAGCTATACGAGTTCCTCCACTGGTTCGACGGGCGCCTCGTCTCGGGAGAAGAAAAGATCCGGAAGCCGTCGCCGGAAATTTATCAGCGGCTGGCGCAGCGCTTTGCGATCGAGCCTTCAAGGGCAATCTATGTCGACGACAACCTCCGGAATGTACTGCCGGCGCGGGAGCTGGGCTTTTACGGCATACATTTCCGTTCGCCGCAGCAGTTCCGCGAAGAGCTCGTAGCGCTGGGGGTGCTGTGAGCCAACGCCACGGCTACTTATTCCTGCCCTTGAATACTGCATAGATGGCCATTGCATGCCCGTGACCCAAATCAAAATCTTCCTTGAGCCAGGCCACAATTTGCCCGGCCTTTATTCCCTCCACCAATTTTCCTTTGGAAAGAAAGCCTTTCTGCTCGGCCAGTTTCTTAAAATCCGCAGGGGTTTTCCCTGTCTTTGCTTTTATATTGTCAATGTATGCCTGAAATGACATGATTCCGGGATTTATATTATTTAGTGAACGGCACCATCGTTCTGATCTTTCCATTTCTTAGAAACTCCCCTATGACAATGAATACAGCAACAACTATCGGAAAGACATAAGGATGCCCCGCAATGCCGTCTCTGTACATGATACCAGCCGCAGCGCCGAGCCAGGCGGCAATTAGCAACATACCCAGCATCACGGTTTTGGGGTAGATGTAGAGGGCCGTGCTCAGCAATAAATAGACGCCGAGGAATGGAAGACTGCTTTCGGGAAGCCCCATTTGAACGGTGCTTTCTGCAGCCGAAGGATTCTTTATTATTTTCATGATCGCATCAAAGATCATGAAGAGACACAACAAGCCTTTTATGATCGTGCCTGTCCACCAGATCGGTTTCGGAATAGTAGTTTGCATCTCCATCTTGTATTTATTTATCGGAAGGAAAACTGTAGTTGATCATCCACTGGATGCCGAACTTGTCGAGGCACATCCCGAAATAGGCGCCCCAAAATGTCTTGTTCATCGGCATTTCTATTTTACCTTCTTTTGATAGTGCGTGAAATAGTTTGTCGGCTTCTTTTTCGCTATCCGTCTGTAAACAAATATGAAAGTTGTTGCCGATATTCAGCCCGCTTCCTTCATTCCCCATACTATCAGTTGCCATTAGAGTGGTGTGCGGCGAGATCTTCAAGGAAATATGGATCATTTTTTCCTGTGTTTCCGGATCCATCTTCTCGCCCCCCGGGACATCTTTATAGCGTTGAGCTGTAATAAATTCCCCTCCGAAAACGGATCTGTAGAAGGAGAATGCGTCATAACTGTTCCCCTTGAAATGAAAGTAAATATCTGTGCCGTTCATGCCAATATTGATTTGGTAGAAGACAAAGCTATGGCTTAAACACCTTCGCTCATACATGCAAATGCGACATATTGATAACGGCATTTGCGACATGTTTTGCCTATATTGCAGAGGAGTCAATGACCCAAAAGAAACATATATCGATACTGGCATTGAAAAATGCCAACTATGCTTCGATACTCGATGCCAGATCGGTTTTTAAAAAGGTAAATGAGCTATTAAAGGCGCAGGGCAAAAAAGAGCTGTTCGAGATACAGCTCATCGGAGAAAGCTCCGAGCTGGTGATCGAAGACGGAATGGTCGCTGTTACGGTCGACCTGCTAACGCAGGAGATCGACAAAACTGATCTGATCATTATACCGGCTCTACGAGGAGACATGCTTAGCGCCGGGCATTACAATCGGTTTTTTGTGGATTGGATCATTCGGCAATATAAGAGAAATGCAGAGGTCGCCTCCTTATGTACCGGTGCATTCATGCTGGCGTTTACCGGTCTGCTAAAGAACAAGAAATGTACCACCCACTGGCAGTACGCCAATGAATTCAGATTCTTCTATCCTGATATTACGTTGGTGGACGGAAAGATCATCGTCGAGCAAAATGGATTGTATTCCAGCGGGGGGAGCAATGCCTATTGGAATTTGCTGATCTTTTTGGTTGAGAAATATGTGAGCCGGGAAATGGCAATTCTGGTCGCCAAATATTTTGTAGTAAATCTTGATAAAATTGCGCAAACTCCTTTTATTGTTTTTAATGGGCTGAAGGAACATAAAGATCAGAAAGTGCTGCAGGCCCAGGAATATATTGAGCAGTATTATTCTCAGAAAGTGACGGTGGAGAGCCTGGCGGAAATGTTGTTTTTGACAAGGCGAACCTTTGAAAGGAGGTTTAAAAAATGTACCACCTGTTCCCCCATTGAATACCTGCAAAAAGTCAGAATAGAAGCAAGTAAAAAAGCGCTGGAAGCGGACAGAAAATCTGTGGAGGAAATAATGACGGACGTCGGGTACTTCGATAGTCAAACCTATAGGGAGCTATTTAAGAAGATTACCGGCCTCACGCCTGTGGGATACAGGGACAAATACCGGAATTAAACCCTAACTTCCCCCTATGAAACGTTCTGAGCGCGGCTTCTTCTATGGCGACACGACGGAACTGATCCGGTTGGACGGGGTGACACTGACGGACACAGTGTATGACCAGGGCCGGGTGGACTGGCATTTCCACGAGGACGATTATTTTACCTTCCTTCTGATGGGCGGGATGCGCGAAGGTAACCGCAAAGAGGTCTATGAATGCGTGGCCGGCGACCTTCTCTTCCATAACTGGCAGGATTCTCACTACAATATCGGGTCGGGGCGTCACACCCGCGGATTTCATGTTGAACTATCTGATCATTGGTATGAGCGGCTGGGCATCCCCTCCAATCTGACGGAGGGTAGCATGCAGCTCCCGGACCCATTGGTCAAAAGCCTGATGTATGCGGTTTTCAAAGAGGCCAAGCTTTCTGGCGAAGGGGCACAGCTGGGCGTGGATGTCGCGCTGGCGCAGCTGTTCGGGATCCTGGGGAAAATGCGCGAGGCACGGGGGGACGGCGGAACCCGGAAACCGGACTGGGTGAACAGGATCCGGGAAATGCTTCGGGACGGGTCAGAGGACTGGTCGCTGGTGAGGCTGGCAAACGAAGTGAATGTCCACCCGGCGCATCTTTCGAGGGAATTTCCCCGATATTTTCATACCGGCCTCGGGGATTATCTGCGGCTGGTGAAAGTCCATCGGGCAATGACCTTGCTGGGAGACCCGGAGCGGTTGCTGACGGAGATCGCGTTTGAGTGCGGGTTTGCGGATCAAAGCCATTTTATCCGGTCGTTCCGGAATTATTATGGGGTGACACCATTGGAATACAGGCGGTTGATGCGAGCCGGCGAGGTCCCCGGCCACGGACGTTAAGAATATTCTATTTTTCCTCATGGTGCAGGTATAATTTTGGTCTTAACATCTTATACTATGCGTTCGCTTCGATTCTTCCTCTTCCTACAACTATGGACCGTCCGGCTCTTTGCTCAGGGACCCCATGTGCAGCCGCCAGCGGGGCAAATCATCTTCACTGATCGTGCTATCGCTGCGAACCAGGTGCGACCGGGCGACCATCTGCAGCAATATACCCTCACCAACAATAGCGGCCTTTTTATTACCGCCAATATGGGTCGCTCCCTGCTTGCGGATCTTCACCGGGTCGCGCCGGGCCTGCCGGACGACAGCCTGTTCGTGCGTAATTCCGCAGGCTATCAGTTCTCTCTTTTTGTCGATCACCGCCTGATCTATAAAAGTGATTGCTGGACACCGGTGCAGGCTGTCAGGGACCCCGCGACTATCCTCAATCAGCCACTGCTTGACTATCCACATGAAGGCGGGACCTGGAGTCAGTGGTTCTGGGTCAGGTTCGCGCGTAACGGCGGCGACACTGCGCTGACAGATGGCTCGCATCTGCTGCGGCTGGAGATCCGCTCCTGGGTCCGGGTTGGGACGGATACCTTGCATGGAGCTCTTCTTGCTTCGGGGGACCTGCGATTGCAGGTGAGACGGAAGGTGGCAGTCGATATGTCGAAGATTCGGCTGAGCCCGATCATGCCGTATGATGGGTTTGGGTTGTCGACAGAGGGGTACGATAGCGCTAAGATCAAAGAAATGAAGGGCCTGGTTGATGCAGGTGTTTTCAGACACATCAGCAGCGTAGTGGTGATCAGGAACGGGAATATCCTGATCGAGGAATATTTTAACGGGGAGACTCGGGAGACCCTGCATGACCCGAGGTCGGTGGGAAAATCCTTCGCATCGACAATGATGGGAATGGCCATCCGTGACGGCTACCTGAAGAGCGAAGACCAGCCTTTATCAGATTTCTATTCTATTAAGGACTTCAGCAACTATTCGCCGGAAAAGGAGAAGGTGACCATCGGGGACCTGCTGACAATGTGCTCGGCGTTTGACGGGGATGACAACATCGATAACTCGCCGGGGAACGAAGAGAATATGTACGACAAAGAGAATTGGGTGAAATGGACGCTCGATCTGCCGTTGAGCGCAACGCGGCCGAGGGATCGCTGGCATTATTTTACGGCCGGGGCGATGCTGACCGGAGACATCCTGAATAGCCATGTTCGCGGGGGGCTGGACGCTTACGCCGATCTCAAGCTGTTCAGTCCGCTGGGGATACGCGATTATCAATGGCAGTATACCCCGCAGCATGTGGCGAATACGGCCGGCGGCATCCGGCTGAAGGCGCTGGATTTTGCGAAATATGGTCAGCTCTACAAGAATGGCGGAGTATGGCAGGGTCAACAGATCCTCCCAGCGGAATGGGTGCAGAAGACCTTTACCAAATATCACCCCCTGCCTTACGGGCCCGATCAATACTATGGCTATTTCTTCTGGAACAAGATCTATCGTGTCAGCGGAAAGAACTGTGAGACCTGGTATTGTACCGGCAACGGGGGCAACAAGATCTTCGTCTTCACCGACCAGCCGCTGGTCATCGTAGTGACCGCGACGGCTTACGGGATGCCTTACGCGCACCCGCAAGTAGATAAGATGATGACGGATTATATTTTGCCGGCGGTACTAATGCCCTTTTAATTTCTCTTTTATTTTTTCCTTGAACTCAGCGTTCGTCATTTTTTCATATCCGGCCGGAATTTCAAATAGACCCTCGTCCAACCGGGTATTGGGATCGACCCGCTTGATGTTATATACCACCTGGTTCCCTTTTTCATCCTTTAACAAGGAACCGACATAGAACCCGTCCACATGCAGGACGTTCTTGTCCGAGGTCACAGTCGCAGGGATGCTGCCATCGAGGTCGTGTGAATAATAGGTTTCCAGGTACAGCTTGTAAGAGGGGTCATAGTGCTTCATGGAGAGGTCTCCCATATTTCCGCTCAACAACGAATGAAGGTAGAGTAAGCCGTCGGAGGTTTTTCCATTATCATCTACCGTAGGCGTTACGGGGATCTCCATTCCTACGACGTTGGCTTTATAGCCGTGGAAGCTCTTACTCCCCAGCGGCAGCAGTCGCAGGGACGGCTGGTGCGTATATTTCTTAAAGTAGGCGGCCAGGCCAAAAACGTCCTGGTAATTACTAATATCCTCTTCGATTGCCGCGGGTAGTATCCCCAGGAAGTTCGCCACCGTATAGGACATCTTATTCTTCACATCGATGATCGTAACCGCCCCCGGCGCGATGCCATTGAGCAACGCATTGGCGATGGCGGACTGTCCGGTGGCAGAGTCGTTTTTCCCCAGCTCAACCCGGATATGGTCGCTGGTGATCACATAATCATAATCGCTCAAAAAGGCGGAGAATACCATTGACGGGGCGGGTTTAATAGCTGCCGCCTGATTCCCGTATTTTGACCGCATGTCAGCCATAATATCGGTATAGTCGTCCTGGTGTTGTTCGGCAGTCATCAGCACCTGTTTATCCGTGCCCGTAACTCCCTTTTGCCGAAGCCGGCCAATAAAGTCCCGGACCATGGGGTTTTTGAGAAGGTTGGCCCAGTCTTCGTCCGTATCGATCCCAAAGACCACCGTCGTGGCCTTTTCCATCTTACCTGTTACAGGGAACTGTGGGGGCTGTGGCGTGCTGGCCGCAGTTGGGTGTGCAGCGGTCGTTTGCCGGGCGGTACTTTGATCAGGGGTCGTTTGCGGCGCTGTGCCTTGATCTGCCGGCCTTGCCGAAGTAGCCGAGGAGTCCTGTGCAGTTTTCGAGCCCGTCAGCTTTTTGGCTACTTTATCTTTTACCTTGTTGATCAAACCTCCGAACTGACTATGTGCCAAATGGGTCAGGGAACAAAATAACAGCAGGACAAGGATGCGCTTCATGCGATGTTTTTTCTATGTGAAAAGCTGGTCTAAAATGAAGCGTAAAAGTAGATGATTGTCTACTAACGGGACTGGGTAAATCCGGGGAACGACGGGGACCGACCGGTTACTTCAACAGCTGATAAAACAAAAAGCTCACTACATAGGCTAACCCCGTCATATATACCAGCTGTATCACCGGCCACTTCCAGCTACGGGTCTCCCGGCGTACAACCGCCAGCGTACTCATACACTGCATCGCCAGCACATAAAAAACCATCAGCGACACACCCGTCGCCAGATCATATACCGGCCTCCCGTCCTCCCGGCGCGCGGACTGCATGCGCTGGCGCAAAGTCTGCTGGTCGGCGTCCTTCCCTCCCCCTACGCTATAGAGTGTCGCCATCGTCCCTACAAAAACTTCGCGGGCAGCGAAAGACGTGATCAGCGCGATTCCGATCTTCCAGTCATAGCCGAGCGGGCGGATCACCGGCTCGACGATCTTGCCAAGGTGGCCGGCATAGGAATTCTCGAGGATGGCGGCCTGTTTGGCTCGTTCCAGCTCCGGCGCCTGCTCGGGGTGCTGCTGTATCTTGAGGTCGTATTGGGCCTTGGCCGTTTCCATGTTGTGTCCGGGACCTAGCGAGCTGAGGAACCAGAGGATGAGACTGATGACCATGATCACTTTTCCGGCATCTACGACAAAGATCTTCGCCTTATTGACCATGGTGACGACGACATTGTTCCAGCGGGGCGCACGATAGATGGGCAGCTCCAGGATAAAAAAGCTTTTTTCTTTCATGTGAATGAACCATTTCGCCACATAGCTGACGATCATGGCCATGACAAGCCCGAGCATATAAAGCCCCATCATCACCAGTCCCTGCAGGCTCAGGAAGCCAAGCACGTGTTTGCGCGGGATGGCGAGGGCGAGCAGCATGGTATAGACAGGGAGACGGGCGCTGCAGCTCATCAGCGGTGTGATGAGGATGGTCAGCAGGCGTTCCTTTTTGTTCTCGATGTTGCGGGTGCTCATGATGGCCGGGACGGCGCAGGCAAAGCCGCTGATCATGGGCATGACGCTTTTTCCGTTGAGCCCCACTTTTCGCATGAGCTTGTCCGTCAAAAAACTGATCCTTGCCATATACCCCGTATCCTCCAGCACGGTGATCAGCCCGAACAGGATCATGATCTGGGGAACAAAAACGAGGATGCCGCTAAGACCGGCCAGCAGTCCGTTGACGAGCAGGTCGCTCCACCAGGTATCCGGCAGCAGGTGACTCAGCCAGCCGCCCAGCTGGGAAAAGGTCCAGTCGATGGCGTCCATCGGATACTGGGCGATCCAGAAGACGCTCTGGAACAGCAGGAAAAGAACCCCCAGGAGAATAATATATCCCCAGGTCCTGTTCAGAAACAGCTTGTCCAGCTTTTCGGTGAATAGGGTCTTTTCCAGCGGATCGGGCTCCGCCACGGTATGGTGCATGATCTGCTTGATCCGGCCATAGCGCTGCAGGATCTCGTCGGCCTGGATACGCGTATGGTTAAAAGCGTGGGCCGACTCGATATTCTCTATTTTATCCTGGATGTCCGGCTTGAAATCGAAATGTTCGTGATTGATAAGGTAGTGGATCGCCATGTAGTCGCTCGCGTCGGGGAACAGCTTGCGAACGTCCTGGATGGCTCCGCTGGCCAGCGCCTGGTTGTCGATAAAGGCCCTCGGCGGCGCCTGCCTCAGCTGGCGGGTCCGCAGCTCGACGATCTTCTTCAGCTGGGGGATGCCCTTGTTCTTCCGGGGGTTGACGGCCACTATGGGGATACCGAGCTCTCTCTCCAGCCCGTCCACGTCGATCTCGATGCCTTTCTGGGCGGCGAGGTCCATCATGGTGAGGGCCACGACCACGGGTATCTTGAGGTCGATGATCTGGGAGCAGAACAGCAGGTTTCGTTTGAGGTTGCTGGCGTCGACGAGCAGGACGACCATATCGGCGCGAACCGAGGGGTCCTGGTTCAGGAGTACCTTATAGGTGACCCACTCATCGGCCCGTTTGGGATAGAGACTATAGGTGCCGGGAAGGTCGACGATATTGACGGAGAGGCCGGGGGCCAGCTGGCTGATGCCGGTCTTCTTGTCTACGGTAACGCCCGGGAAATTGCCCACTTTCTGGTTGAGGCCCGTCAGCGCGTTAAAGAGCGAGCTTTTTCCGCTATTGGGATTGCCCACCAGCGCGATATGGAGGTTGTTCTTATTCAAACGAATGATCCATGATACAAGGGGACAAATGTACGATGTTGCAGCCGTCGGATGTTACGAAATAAGGAAAGACGCGTTTACAACACGATCAGCTTCCCATTCTCATAAAGTGGCAGCACATTCGCCACATTGGGCGTGAGGCAGTACCGTATATCCTTCTCCAGCCCAAAACCCATCAGCCGGTGATAGTGGGACGCGTCCTTGGCCTGCATAAAGGCAAAAAGATCACCCTTCGCCTGGCCATAAACCGTCTCCGCCACCTGCGACGAATCACAGTTGATCGAGAAATGGTCCTTAACCTGGTCGATCACGGCGCCGGCGAAGAGCAGGTCTTCGATGTTGACGCGGTCCTTCCAGGCTGCGCAGCCCAGTACAACGGGTTGGTTCTGAGAAATTAAATAGTCGCATACCGATCCCAGGTTCGGGAACGATCCGGTGACGATCTGCCCGGCGCCTCTGTCGAGGGCCATATGCAGCAGCTTGGTGCCGTTGGTAGTGGTCAGGACCAGGGTCCTGTTATTAATAAATTCTTTGGGGTATTCGAAAGGAGAGTTGCCGTGCTGGAGTCCCTCAGCGATCATGCCATCACGTTCGCCTGCGGTGATGCCGTCGATCTGTCTGCCCAGCTCGATACACTTGGCGACACTGTCTACCGGAATGACACATTTGGCTCCGTTGTAAAGCGCCGTGGCGATCGTAGATGTTGCGCGGAGGACATCGATGATGACCACGATCGCGTGGTTGAGATCATACAAATGCAGGAGAGCAGGGGACAGAGCAGTATGTAAGCTGGGCTTGGAATTTGTCATAACTATGAGCGCAAATGTAGGGGATCGGGCGCTTTTATTTGTCCAAAATAAATTTCCATTTCTCAGATTCAGCGTATTCCTTTATGGACTGATTACGTTGTTCCAATAGGTGCTTCATGTAGTTGGTGAGATATATCCGGTTAAACAGCCGGCCCAGTCCCCCATAAGGTGATTCGAAGTGGAAGAGGTCGATCAGCAGGGTCCCGTTGTCGATGGGTTTAAAATGGTGCTCGTGCCGGAAGCTTTTGAAATCGCCGTCTACCATTTCATCGGTAAAGGAAAAAGGTGGCTTCATTTCCGTGACCCTTGACTTGAGGACCCTGACCTTTCCAAGATGCTTTGCCTTCCAGGTAACCGTCTCATCCAGCTTGATCAGTCCCGAGGTCGTTCCGGCAATGGCCTCCTCCTGGGCATGGGCCATCGATTTCCGGTGGAGGTCGATGCTTCTGGAAAGATCGAAGACTCGTTCGGCCGGGGCTGCGATAAAGGTCGTAAGGTGAATGGTTGGCATTTTGGCTGGGTGTTGGATAATAGACGCCCTTTTTCCAAGAAAAAATCATTCCAAAAGCCGCGTGGTTCTGCTGTAACGCGAGAATTCCGCGAATTTTGATGTCCACGGAAAGGGAAAAACCTTACTCCCCCGGTCCCGGCTTAGCTGAACGGCAGCTTCACAACCTTGGCGAGCAACAGCTTGTCCCTGACCTTTATAAATATCTGGGAGTCGATTCGCGAAAAAGCCGGCCGCACATATCCCATACCGATCGCCTTTCCAAGCGTCGGACTTTGTGTTCCGGACGTGACCCTTCCGATCGTCGCCCCTGTAAAATCTTTTATCTCGTAGTCGTGGCGGCAGATGCCTCTGTCGATCATCTCAAAGCCTACCAGCTTCTGCTGGATGCCTTCCGCTTTTTGCTCTTCGAGGATGGGGCGGGCCGTGAAGTCCTTGGTGAACTTGGTGATCCAGCCCAGACCGGCTTCCAGCGGCGAGGTCGTGTCGTCGATATCATTGCCATAGAGACAGTAGCCCATTTCCAGCCGCAGGGTGTCGCGGGCTCCCAGCCCGATCGGCTTGAGTCCCTGCGGACCACCGACCTCGAATATCTTGTCCCAGATCTTGTCCGCGGCTCCGTCCTTATCCTCAAAATAGATCTCTATGCCGCCGGCGCCGGTATAGCCCGTTGCGCTGATCACGACATTGTCCACCCCGGCGAAGGTCCCCTTGGCGAAGGTATAATAGGCGAGGTTGAGGATATCGATATCGGTCAGGGCCTGCATCATACGGGTCGCGTTGGGACCCTGGATGGCCAGCAGACCCGTCTTGTCGGAGATATTGTGGAGCTCGGCATTGCGGGTATTGTGGCCGACGATCCATTTCCAGTCCTTTTCGATGTTGGCGGCGTTGACCACCAGCATATAGACCTTGTTCTCTTCGATGCAATAGACGATGAGGTCGTCCACGATCCCGCCCTTGTCATTGGTCAGGGCGCTGTACTGGGCCTTGCCTGCTGTCAGCTTTGCGGCGTCGTTGGTCGTGACGCGCTGGATAAGGTCGAGGGCGTGCTCCCCTTTTACGATAAATTCACCCATATGGCTTACGTCGAAGACGCCGGCATTGGTGCGGACGGCCTGGTGTTCGTCGTTGATTCCGGTGTAGCTGATGGGCATGGTATAGCCGGCGAACTCAACCATCTTGGCTCCTAGCGCCAGGTGCTTCTTTGTAAAAGGAGTGGTCTTCATTTAGTGTAGTGGGTTTTGAGCCGCAAATGTAGTCTTTCCCGGGAAGATTTGGAGGGGCAGGGACAAAAGCTGGTCCTCTGCTAATGAAGAAGCCCCCCGTGGAGACGGGGGACTATGTTCCAACTTCAACCAACGATGCTCTTTGCGGGGGCCGGCCGGACAAACCGGGCGTGAAGCCGGTCCCGGGTGGGCGGCCCTATGAGTTAAAAATGGCCAGCAGCGGATAAGGCTGTATCATCGCCTCTTCCTTCTCCGTCACCAATGCCGTCTTTTTAGGGTTCGTAGTATCGGTAGCCTTCGGGGCAGTGCCTCCGGGACCTTTGTAGCGGTAACCATCATTGCTTCCGGGTTTCTCTGCTTTCTCAGGCTTTTCTGCCTTTTCTGCCTTCTCAGGCTTCTCGGCCCTCTCCTTATACATATCTTCCTCGTTATCATTGCCGTTGTCCTTCTTTCCTTTGAATCGATAGCCATTCTTATCCATACCCGTACGGCTCAGCCCGGTCGGCGTCATCACGTATTCCACATTGCTGCTCCAGGAATAGCTATCGTTGTCGTCGATATCCTCGTCCCATTCCGAACGCCAGTTGTCGCGGCCGCCGCGCCAGTGGATATGGCGGTTGTTGGGGTTCACGGTGAACCAGCGATAGTTTTCTACGCTCCGGCTGATCAGGATACGTTTGCCAACGGGTACCGCAACTTCTACCAGGACCTGCTGGTTGCGAAATTTATCCCCGCTGCTGATGGTAAAGCCCTGGGGCAGGGTCAGGACGCTGTCATTCTGCTTTACCGGAAATTCGATCCGGTTGGCGGTCTCGCGTGCCCTGGTCGCGCTGCTGCCCCGGCTGAGCTTGATCAGCTGAACATGATAGGCCGTGTCATCGCTTTTGCGTACCTGTACCCGGACGGTATTCAGCAGAAAACTATCCTCGGCAATACTGTAGAAGGGACTATTTCGGCCAAAATCGAAATCGGACCAGAAGTCGGTGTCGTCAAATCGGTTGGTATTTTCCATTGTATGGACGATCATTTTGCCGTGGCTTGGCTGGACTACGGGTACATTTTCCTCAACATGCTGACGGGCGCGGAAATTACTCATGATCATGCCGCCCAGGACGATCGAACAGAACAAGCCGATTACCCACAGTGTAGCGAAAGTATAGCCCAGGTAGTGATTCCGCGTGCGGACCCCTGTAATACGACGGATCAGCCAGGTCAGCAGGGCGATCACCGGAATGACCAGGAAAAGGAAGAACGCGGTCCAGGCCAGAAAGTTCTGCCAGAAACCTTCGAGAACATAGCCCTTCAGATGCAGCAGACTGTCGCCACGAAAGGCCATGGCCGCCAGCGCCGTGATCAGCGCAAAGGTGATGATACCCGCAATGAAGAGGAAGAACGCCTTGAACAGCACGCCGATCGCGTGGCCAAAACCGTTGCTGCCCTTCCGGATGACCGGACCCGCCTCAGCGGCAAAATTCTGGGTGCCCTGCTTCAGCTGCTGTCCTACCTGCTGAAAACGCTCGCCCATCTCGGTGCCCATTTCCCTGGCGCGTCCTTTAAAAGTCTCGAGGTCACTCTTCACGGTATTCTTAATGGATTCCAGGTCGACTTTTTCCCCGCGCATCTCCAGCTTCTCAGAGGCGGTAACAGCCTCAGGCAGAACGATCCACAGCACGATATAGGTAATGAAAAGGGTCCCGCCAAAACCGCCGGTGACAAAACTCGGCCCGTACCAGTGCCACCACGTAATATGGTTGATTATAGAGGTAACGATACCCAGTATCAGGGGCAGGGCGAAGACCAGGCGGGGGATCCAGACGTCAATATGGAAATAGGCGGCCAGACCGCTGGCTACACCTGCGATGACCCTGTCATTTGAGTTGCGGTACAGCCGTTTGCGGGCATTCACCGGCACCGACCGGGTGGGCAGCACGATCCACAGGATGAGGTAGAGCAGGAAGCCTGCACCCCAACCAAACGTAATCAGCACAAATATGATACGTACGATAGCAGGATCGAGGCGAAGATAGCTGGCCAGACCGCCACAGACGCCACCCAGGATCTTGTCGTTGTCGGCGCGGTACAGGCGGCGGGGTTCTTCGGGTGCATTACCATACTGCCAGTTGGGACCGGCGCCTGCCTGCTGGCTGCCGGCGGCGGTAGTCGTCTCGGGCTGAGGGGCTTCTTCTCCTTCAAATTCCTCCGGACGGCCCATGCTTGCGATGATGGTGTTTACGTCGTCATCCGTGATGCAGGCGGCACCCTTCTTCAGCGTCTCAGAGAAAAGCTCGGCGAACCTGTTCTCGATGTCGCTGATGATCTCGTCGCGACCTTCTTCATTCGCGAAATACCGGCGGAGGCTACTGATATACTGCTGCAGTATCTCATAAGCACTCTCTTCGATAGGGATCACCCGGCTATGAAAGTTAATATTAATGATCTTTTTCATGTTCTTGTATTTGGAGGTTGGAGTTTGAGTTGGGACTAACCGCCGGCGGCGGTTATGGAGGTCTTATAGGACGGACTTATTATTGGTTAGGGTGTGGACCGCGTTCGCCAGCTCGTTCCAGGTGGCCTGAAGCTCACCGTAGAAGGCCTCCCCCTTCGGCGTCAGGGAGAAATATTTCCGGGGTGGCCCTGAGTTGCTCTCAACCCAACGGTAAGTGAGCATGTCTGCATTCTTTAGCCGCGTCAGTAAGGGGTAAAGGGTTCCCTCCAGGATATTCAGATTGGCGGCTTTCATCTCTTCCACGATGTCGGAGGGGTAAGCTTCACCGCGCCTGATAACGGAGAGAATACAAAACTCCAGGATGCCTTTGCGCATTTGGCTCTGGGTGTTCTCGATATTCATACGCTCTGATTTTTAAGTGGGACTAATAATTCATCCGATTCACAAACCAAAGATATGTTGTTTTCTAGTACTATGCAACACAAAGTACTGTTTTTTGGAAGGTAATTTTTATAGGCAGGTAATGTAGGGATGAATGGCGTCAAAATCGTATAAACGGTTGAATGCCACCCCTCACCCGGTAACCAAAATAGCCGAATTGGTCGCGACGGGGCACAAAAGATTAAAAAAGGATTAAAAGGAGAGGTAATTTGTAGTATGTTTGCGCTTCCTGGCCGCAACCTTAAGCAAGCTGTAACAATTGACAAAGACAGTTATAATAACCCCGTAAATGGCTATTTCCTTGATTAAACTGATCCTATGTTTTCTGGCAGGTGCCGTAGCCGCCTGGCTGCTTCTCTACCTCCTTCATGTTTAAGCCGGAATCTTCTCCCTTATTTCTTTAGCCCAATTTCCCGCAGGCGCTCGTCGAGATATTCGCCGGCTGTTGCATCAGGATAGGCCTTGGGATGTGCCGCATCGATACAGCTGGGCAGACAGGCCAGGCTCATGCTGCTTTTGGGATGCAGAAAGAAAGGAATAGAAAAACGTGAGGTGCCCCATTTCTCTCTTGGTGGATTGACCACACGGTGGGTAGTCGAGCGCAGCTTGTTATTGGTCAGCCGCTGGAGCATATCTCCCACATTGACCACGATCTGTTCGGGAAGCGAGGTCACCGGTACCCAGGCCCCCTGTTTGGAAAGGATCTCCAGGCCGTCTGCGCTGGCCCCGATCAACAGGGTAATGAGATTGATGTCCTCGTGCTGCTCGGCACGGATGGCGGACTTCGGCTCCTCCTTTATAGGGGGATAGTGGATAGCCCTCAGGATCGAATTGCCATTGTGTACATACTCGTCGAAATAAGTTTCCGCCAGGCCGAGATAGATCGCAATGGCCCGCAGCAGGGCGGACCCGGAGTCTTCGAACGACCGGTAGGCGTTGGCGAAGGTCGGGCTGAATGGCTTTATCTCCGATACGACGACGTTGTCGGGGTATTCCGCTTTTATGGGGTCGTTGTCCTCCACCGTCTGCCCGAACTGGAAAAATTCCTTCAGGTCGGGTGCGGTGCTGCCCTTCGCATGTTCTTTTCCGAAAGAAGTATAGCCGCGCTGGCCCGCGAGACCGGGTATTTCATATTTCCGTTTGGTCTCCTGGGGCAGAGCAAAGAACTCTTTGGTGTTTGAATAGAGCGCTTCGATGGTGGAGTCGGGAATACCATGGTTCTTTACGGCGACGAAACCTACGTCTTCATACGCTTTTCCGAGCGCATCCACGAAAGCTGCTTTCTGCTGTGGAGTTCCTGAGAACTGGGCGAGGTCGACTACCGGAATGGCCATGGTATTTGAATTTTAGTGCGGTTTAATGATTGAAAGGCCCCGGAAGGGCCTTTGGTAAAGTTAAAGATTTTTTGAAGAAATACCGGACTTCTCTTCCGGGGTCAGGTCCACGAGCGCATATCGCTTGATGTCATTGATAAGGGTCTCATCCAGCAGCGACACCACGTTGCCATAACTGGCCTCCGGCGAAGGTTTGATGAGGAGCATCATCTCTTTTCTTCCGCCTTTGTAATAGCGGTCCATAGCCGCCTGCTTGTCCCTTATGATATCGCCAACACCACCATGAGCGCCATAGCTAGCCGTCCCAAAGCTGCCATTGCGCAGCGCCTCAGAGAACTCGCCGTTGTAGTAAAAGATCTTGTTGTTAGCCAGGGCCACTAACGTGAGGGTTGCGTTGGCGCCGGTTTTTGTCGAATCGCCGTCGGCCGGCTTTATCACCTGCAGCTCCTTCGGCCTCGACATCGTCGTAGTAAAAACAAAGAAGGTGATCAACAGAAAACCGAGGTCCACCATAGGGGTCATATCGACACGGGTAGACAATTTCTTGCAGCGCCGGCCTCCTCTCTTGTCACGAGAGCTGCCGGCAGAAGTGTTAAGCTCTGCCATAAAATAGATGATTTACCTATTAGACGGCAGAGCCCCCAATTTCCATAAATTAAAACTCCGCACTCTTAGGCGCCCGGGGGAACGCGATAACATCGCGGATGTTGGTCATACCCGTCACGAACAGCATCATGCGCTCAAACCCGAGGCCAAAGCCGGCGTGCGGTACCGTCCCGAAACGGCGGGTATCCAGATACCACCACATTTCTTCTGTGGGGATATGCATCTCTTTCATTCTGTTCTCCAGTCTTTCGAGACGCTCTTCCCGCTGAGAGCCGCCGACGATCTCGCCGATGCCGGGGACGAGAATGTCCATGGCCGCTACTGTCTTGCCGTCATCGTTCTGGCGCATATAAAAGGCCTTGATGGCTGCGGGGTAACCGGTAACAATGACGGGCTTTTTAAAATGCTTTTCCACCAGGTAACGCTCGTGCTCGCTTTGCATATCGATACCCCATTTTACCTCATACTGGAATTTCTTCTTCTTATAGGCGGGGGACTGCAGCAGGATGTCGATCGCTTCTGTATAGGTGATACGCTCGAAATCGTTGTTCACCACGAACTCCAGCTTTTCGATGAGACCCATCTCGCTGCGTTCGGCCTGAGGCTTTTGTTTTTCTTCTTCTGCCAGACGCGTAGCCAGGAATTCGAGGTCCTCCCGGTTATTTTCCATCACATAGCGGATGAGATAGCGGATAAAAGATTCCGCGAGGTTCATATTGTCTTCCAGGTCGCAGAAGGCCATTTCCGGTTCGATCATCCAAAATTCCGCCAGGTGACGAGCCGTATTGGAGTTCTCCGCGCGGAAGGTTGGACCGAAGGTATAGATCTCGCTGAACGCCGTGGCGCCAAGCTCACCTTCGAGCTGGCCGCTTACTGTGAGGTTGGTCGCGCGACCGAAGAAATCCTCGGCGAAATCGATGGAACCATCCTCCTTGCGGGGCGGGTTGTCGAAGGGCAGCGTGCTCACCCGGAACATTTCGCCCGCGCCTTCCGCATCAGAAGCAGTGATGATGGGGGTATGCAAATAGACAAAGCCCCTTTCGTTAAAAAATTTATGGATGGCGAAAGCCAGCGAATGCCGGATACGGAACACCGCGCCAAATGTATTGGTGCGGAATCGTAGGTGCGCAATCTCACGCAGATACTCCAGACTCGGCCTGTTCTTTAGCTGTAAAGGGTATTTCTCCGGATTGCATTCACCCAGGATATCCACATTATTGGCCTTTATTTCTACAGTCTGACCCTTGCCCAGAGAGGCGATCAGCTGCCCGGTGACCTTCAGGCTGGCGCCCGGCGTGATCTTTTTAAGAATATTTTCATCAAAAGCACCCAACTCTATTACGATCTGGATGTTGTTATTGGTAGAACCGTCATTCAACGCGATGAACTGGTTGTTGCGAAAGGTTCGCACCCATCCCATTACGATCACTTCCTGGTTCTCCGGTTTTGAAGCCAGCAGCTCTTTTACCTTCACTCTTGTGTTAAACATGGTCTCTGTAGAAATTTTTAGTGGGACAAATATAGAGCAAGCGGGGGAAAGACCCTAAACCGGGAAGTACCAATCCGGTTCTCCTTTAGCCGGCGCTCGTTGAAACGCCCGAAAAGGAGAATGACGCTGAAGGTTGGAGAAGGAAGGCGAAAAAGACCGTAACGGAGTTGTGAGCGCATAAAAGTTGGAGCCAAAAAAGCCCTGAAATTCAGTGTATTTTAAAAAATATTTTTGATTTTTATTTTTTTATATTAAAATTGCAGTGGAATTAAGCTGATTAGTTTCCTTTTCCAATGCTCACAGCTCATCAGTTTTAACTCATTCTGTTCATTTTTAATCAAAATTTCATTTCATTTTTCTCAACAAGACAGACCCTCTGTTTGAGAATAGTTTTCAACTCTCAAGTCATTTTATGTACGATATTCTCCAATTGAACGACATGCTCGTTCCGGAACTCCTCGATATTGCTGAGCAGTTAAAGATCACAGGCGCGAAGAAGCTGGATAAACAGGAGCTCATCTACAAAATCCTCGATAAACAAGCCGTTGCTGCAAGTGAAGGAAAAGGAGATGCAGCCGACGATAAGCCCAAACGTAAACGCATCATAAAGGCTACCACAGCCAATTCCACAGAAGAAGCGATTGTCGAAAGTGTAGAAGAGAAACCTAAAAAGGTAGAAGCTAAAAAAGATACGCGCACAACTAAAAAAGAAGAAGAAAAGCCTGTGCTGAAGAAGACGGCGCCAAAGAAGAAAGAAGAAGTGCAGGAAGTTGCTGTTCCTTCGAAAGCCGCGCCTGCGGCGCGTCCCCAGCCGGCGGTAGAGCGCACCGAGCGCCATCACGAACGTCCCGCAGGTGACCGCCCCGAAAGACATCATGATAGATCTGCCGCGGGCACTGAAAGGCCTGCAGGCGCAGAAAGACAGGGTGCGGAAAGGCCCGAACGCGTCGAACGCAACGACAGGCCCGAACGAGTCGAAAGACCCGACAGGGAAAGACAGGGCGCAGAAAGGCCCGAGCCCGTCAATCGCGATAACCGCGGCGAAGACGCCGATGAGCAGTCCGAACAGGAAGACGGCATAAATATGTCGGAAGACCAGGACAACCGCGGCGGCGACTCTCAGGCCAACAGGCTGTATCCGCAGCGTCGCAACGAGGTTTTCAACATCGAGTTCGACGGCGTCATTTCCGCCGAAGGCGTTCTCGAAATGATGCCCGACGGCTACGGATTCCTGCGCAGCAGCGACTACAACTATCTCTCTTCTCCCGATGATATCTATGTTTCTCCTTCCCAGATAAAGCTGTTCGGCCTCAAGACCGGCGACACCGTCCTCGGTTCGGTACGTCCTCCCAAGGAAGGTGAAAAATATTTCGCCCTGCTGAAAGTAGAGACTATTAATAACAAAGGCCCCGAAGAAGTCCGCGACCGCGTCCCCTTCGACTATCTGACGCCGTTGTTCCCCTTCGAGAAGCTGAATCTCTTTACCACGCCCAGCGACTACTCCATGAGGATCATGGACATGTTCACGCCGATCGGCAAGGGTCAGCGCGGTCTTATCGTAGCGCAGCCCAAGACGGGCAAGACGATGCTGCTGAAAGCCGTGGCCAACGCCATCGCCGCCAACCACCCCGAGTGCTACCTGATGATCGTCCTCGTGGACGAGCGTCCTGAAGAAGTTACCGATATGGAACGCAGCGTAAAAGCGGAAGTTATCGCCTCTACTTTTGACGAGCCGGCCGAGAAACACGTTAAGGTCTCGACCATCGCTCTCCAAAAGGCCAAGCGTCTGGTCGAGTGCGGCCACGACGTCGTGATCCTGCTGGACTCCATCACCCGTCTCGCCCGCGCACACAATACCGTTGCCCCTGCTTCCGGTAAAGTATTATCCGGTGGTGTTGAAGCCAACGCCATGCAGAAACCCAAACAATTCTTCGGCGCCGCCAGAAAGATCGAGAACGGCGGTTCGCTGACGATACTCGCTACGGCCCTTATCGACACCGGTTCGAAGATGGACGAAGTGATCTTTGAAGAGTTCAAGGGTACGGGTAATATGGAACTGCAGCTGGAACGCCGCCTGGCCAACCGCCGTATCTATCCGGCAATCGACCTGGTAGCATCTTCCACCCGCCGCGACGACCTGTTGCTGGAAAGGGATGTGCTGCAGCGCATGAATCTGCTCCGCGTCTATCTCAACGATATGAATGTCGAAGAGGCGATGAACGAGCTGCTCAAACGCATGCGCGGAACCAAGAGCAACGAAGAGTTCCTGGCCAGCATGAATGGGTAAGGCCTCCGGGTGCGGCGGGTAGCGGTTGGCCTTTAGGCGCGGCCTGCCC
>Ga0207695_10001871_pt1 | contig 32937 bp, 28 predicted proteins | sample KBSC54metaG_FD_184354 | JGI IMG/M metagenome (GOLD analysis project Ga0207695, IMG submission 184354) | Corn rhizosphere microbial communities from Kellogg Biological Station, Michigan, USA - KBS C5-4 metaG (SPAdes) (version 2) | ecosystem: Host-associated > Plants > Roots > Rhizosphere > Soil... | reverse complement strand
GTCCGGCCTTGTCCGCCTGTTGTCCGCCTGTTGTCCGCCCTAACGGAGCACCTTCACGAGCGCCACGATGCGCTCGACCTGTTCTTCCTGCGTCAGGTAGGTGGTGTCGATGAGCACGGCGTCTTTGGATTGGACCGTCTGCGTGGAATCGCGCGCGTCGCGTTGCACGAGGCGCTCGGTTTCTTCCGCGATTTCCTGATCGGCCGGCGAGCGGCCTAACCGTTGGATGAGTCGCCGGCGGGCGCGCTCCCACGGATCGGCAATGAGAAAAATTTTGAGATGCGCCTCGGGGAAGACCACCGTGCCGATGTCGCGCCCGTCGACGACGACGCTCCGGCCGTTGGCGAGCGTGCGCACCTGCCCGTTCACCCAGTCGCGCACGCCGCGCATCTGTGCGACTCGCGACACGTGCTGCGTCACCGCGCCGCCTCGCATGTCCTGCTCGAGCTCGACGCCATCCACGAGCAGGACGAATGCGCGGCCTTCGTCGCGAGCCGACACGCGTCGGGCGGCACGGAGCACATCGGACTCGTCCCACTGATAGCCATCGGGCGACGCGCGCAGCACGGCGGCGGTCGCGGCACGGTAGAGTGCGCCGGAGTCGATGTGGTAGAAGCCTAACCGTTCCGACACCCAGCGCGCCGTGGACGACTTGCCCGCCGCGGCCGGACCATCGATGGCGACGATGATCGGCGTGTGAGGATCGCGGATCCGCGGAACGTACGGCGGCGTCGGATGGCTCATCGATCGACTCGGGGCGTGTCGTGTGCGGTCACGAGACGATCGCGCGGGCGATGTCGTCCCAGAATTGCGGATACGACACGGCGACGCACGCGGTGTCATCGATGTCGATGGCGCTGTTGGGCAGCGCGCGCAGGACGCCGAACGCCATCGCAATGCGGTGATCGCCGTGCGTGACGACGCGCCCGCGCAGCGGGCGGTCGGAGCCCTCGATGCACATACCGTCCGGCAGCTCGTCGGCGTTCACGCCGAGCGCGCGAAGATTGGCGACGACGGTGGCGATCCGGTCGCTCTCTTTGACGCGCAACTCTTCCGCGCCGCGGATGGTCGTGACGCCGCGCGCGCGCGACGCGAGACATGCGACGAGCGGAAGCTCATCGATCATCGCGGGCACATCGTCGCGGCCGAGCTCGATCGCCGCGAGCTCCGACGGACGGGCGACGATCGTGCCGACCGGCTCCCCGCCCTGCGCCTCGCCCGGATCGAGCGTGACGTTCGCGTCCATGCGCGAGAGCGCGCCGTAGAAACCGGTGCGAGTCGGGTTGAGACACACATCCGGCAGCTTGATCTCGCCCTCTGATGCGAGCACGGCCAACGCCGTGAGAAACGCGGCCGAGCTGGGATCGGCCGGAATGCGCATGTGGAGCGGTGCGAGACGGCCGGCGGGCGCGAGGCGGACACTCGTCCCCCGCACGTCGACGGTCGCGCCTAACGCAGCCAGCATGCGCTCGGTATGATCGCGGGACCGCGCGGGCTCGTGCACCGTGACCGCGACGCCGGCGGCCACGCCGGCGAGCAGAATGGCGCTCTTTACTTGCGCGCTCGCTGTTTCCGAGCGCCACTCGATGCTCCGGAGATTCCCTCCGCGCACCGTCATGGGCAGCCCATCGGCGGGTGCGACATCGACCGTCGCGCCCATTTCGCGCAAGGGCTGGGCGATGCGGCGCATCGGTCGCCGGCTCAGGCTCGCGTCGCCGACGAAGCGGCTCGTGAACGGCAGCGCGGCCGCGACACCGGCGACGAGCCGCGTGGTCGTGCCGCTGTTTCCACACTCGAGATCGGCGACCGGCGCGGTGAGACGGCGCGGGCCGCGCCCAACGATTGTCACGTCGGCCGACAGCGGCGGGATGGGCACGCCGAGCGCGCCTAACACGCTGGCCGTGCTGTGGACGTCGGCGGAGGGCAGAATGTCCCGGACCCTCGATGCGCCCTCGCCGAGCGCGGCGAAAATCAACGCGCGGTGGGACAGCGATTTATCTCCGGGAACACGGATGACGCCGCCGACTTTCATGCGCGGCGCTCTCCGCCGTTGCCTCCAGCGGCCTCGCGCCGCCAGTTCATCGCGCGCTCCCAGATCGCGGCCAGCTCCTTCTCGTCGCCGGCGTCGAGCGTCCGCCGGAGCGTCGCGATGGCCGCTTCGAGCTGGGTCAACGCCGCACGCAGCTCATCCGGCGCGCCGCGGAGCAGCAGCGGCCAGGCGCCTAACGGAGTCGCGGCCAGGCGCGTCGTGTCGCGCGCGCCCGAGCCCGTGGACGCCGGGGCGACATCGGCGGCGGCCATCGTGTGCGCGAGCGCGGTCGCGGTAAGCTGCGGCAGGTGGCTCACCCAGGCCATCAACCGGTCGTGGTCGGGCGCGGGGCGATAGTCGATCCGGTGCGCCCCCGCCGTGCGCCACAGCCACTCGGCCGCCCGGCGCCCGCGCAGGTCGAGCCGATCTTCGATGCAGACGGTGGCGCCCACGAACATGTTGGCGCGCGACGCCGCAAACCCGTGGTCGTGCGACCCGGAGAGCGGATGCGTGCCCACGACGCCGTGCCAAGTCGCCTCGTCCGTGCCTAACGCTTCGCGGCGCTGGAGGCCGCCGACGTGAAAGATGCGCGTCGGAGGCAGCGCCACCTCGAGCACGGCGCTCGCCACCTCGGCGATCCGCCCGAACGGTACCGCGAGCACCACCGACGTCGTGCCCTCGCACAGCTCCGCGAGCGGCGACGCGCCGCCCGCAACGCGAATGCCCGCCTCCGCGGCCAGCTCGCGATCGCTGGTCGACGTGCTCCACCCCCGCACATCCACGCCTTGCGCGGTGAGCGCCCGTGCGAGCGAGCCGCCTATGCAGCCGAGTCCGACGATCGCAACCGGCCGTCGCGCACGCGTCGCCGATGTCATCGCAGCAGCTGCTCGAGCGCGGTGGAGGCGTCGGTTCCCGCGTCGCGATATTTCACGATCACCGGCGCCTGCACCGACAGGCCGAGGGCCTTGGCCCATTCGCCGGCCATGGGGCGGGTGCCCGGCACGACGACGGCGCCGGCGGGAATCTCGAGCGGCGCGTCTCCGTTAGACCGATAGGTCGTTTTGCGCACGGCGTCGAACACCGGCACGCCGCGCGTGAGCACGACGCCGGCGGCGAGCACGGCGCCCTCCCGGACCACGGTGCCTTCGTACACACCCGTGTTGCCGCCCACGAACACGTCGTCTTCGATGACCACCGGCGCGGCGTTCACCGGTTCGAGCACGCCGCCGATCTGGGCCGCGGCGCTCAAATGGACGCGCGCGCCGATCTGCGCGCAGGAACCAACCAACGCGTGCGAGTCGATCATCGTGTTGGGCCCGACCCAGGCGCCGACGTTGACGTACATCGGCGGCATGCAGACGACTCCCTTGGCGAGAAACGCGCCGCGCCTCACGGTCGAGCCGCCGGGCACGATGCGGACGCCCTGCGACTGCTGGATCGCCTGCGCCGGATAGAGGTGCTTGTCGAAAAAGCGAAACGACGACTTGCCGCCTAACGACATGTCCACGACGTGGCCGACGCGAAAGCCGAGGAGGATGCCCTGCTTCACCCAGGCGACGGCGCGCCACACGCCATCCTCGCCGCGCTCCGCCGCGCGCACTTCCCCCCGCTCGAGCGCGCCGAGGAGCGCGGTGACGGTTCGTTCCACGTCATCGACCGGCATGTCGGCGGCGGGCGTCTCGGCGAATTCGCCGATGCGCTGGCGCACGACTGCCAGATCGGGGAACGGCATCGCATAGCTCATGCGAGCGCCCCCGCGGTCACGAGCGCCGCGCGCACATCGGGCGCGAGCTCCTCGCGCAGCGGGACTAACGGAAGCCGCAGCACGTTGCGCGCGCGGCCGAGCATCGCCAGGGCCGCCTTGACCGGAATCGGGTTCGACTCGATGAAGGCCGCCCGCATCCATGGCGTGAGCTGCTCGTGGAGGGCGCGCGCCGCGGCGAAGTCGCCGGAGCGGCAGCATTCGACGAGTCTCGCCATCGGCTTCGGCGTCGCGTTCGACACCACGGAGATGATGCCGTCTCCGCCGGCGGCCATCACCGCGAGGGTGAGCGAGTCGTCGCCCGACAACACCGAGAAACGCTCCGGCCGATCGCGGATGATGTCCATGATCTGCCCGAGATTCCCCGAGGCTTCTTTCACCGCGATGATCGAAGGAATCTCGGCCAGCGCGAGCGTCGTCCGCGCGTCGATGTTGCTCCCCGTGCGGCCGGGCACGTTGTACACGATCAGCGGCAGGTCGGTGGAGTCGGCGATCGCGCGGAAATGGGCGATGATGCCGCGCTGCGGCGGCTTGTTGTACATCGGGCTCACGTGCAGCAGGTGCGTCGCACCCGCCTTGCGCATCTCGGCGGAGAGCGCGATGGCCTTGTGCGTGTCGTTCGACCCCGCGCCCGCGACGACCGGAACGCGACCGCGCGCTTGGTCGACCACGATCTCGACCACGCGACGGTGCTCGGCCACGCTCATCGTGGCGGCCTCGCCGGTCGATCCGCACGGCACGAGGAAGTGTACGCCTTCGTCGATTTGCCAATCGACGATCGCCCGTAAGGCGCGTTCATCGATCGCGCCATCGGCGGCGAACGGCGTGGCGAGCGCAGTGCCGCAGCCGAAGAATCGCGTCGCAGGCGTCATGCTGATGGTCCCTCGGACAGAAGAAAGTCGCGCATCGTGTACACGCCGCGGCGGCCGACGAGCCAGCGCGCGGCCAGGAGCGCGCCTTGCGCGAACACCCGGCGATCGCGCGCCTCGTGGACCACGCGAATCTGTTCGAAGGCGGCGTCGAGCAGCAGCTCGTGCGTGCCGGGGACGGCGCCGACGCGCACGCTGCTCACCGGAATGTCGCTTCCGAAGGCCGTCGACGCGAGGCGCTGGAGGGCGAGTGCGGTGCCGGACGGCGCATCGCGTTTCGCCGCGTGGTGCATCTCGACGATGTGGGCGTCGAACGATTTCGCGCGGCCGGCGAGCCGCGCGGCCAGCTCGGCCACCTGCCAGAAGAGGTTGACGCCGATGGCAAAGTTAGGCGACCACAGCATCGCGCCGTTGCCGGCGAGCACGTCTTCCTCGACCCGGGGCCGCTCCGCATCCCAGCCCGTGGTGCCGGAGACCACGGGGCACCCGGCGCGCACACACGCGCGCACGTTGGCGGGCGCGGCGCCGCCGGTGGTGAACTCGATGGCGGCGTCGGCGTTGCCCAACGAGCGCGCGGTGATGCCGGCACCGTCGTGGTTCGCGCCCGCATCGATCACGGCGGTGACCGTCCAGCCGTGCGCCGCCGCCAGCTCCTCGATGGCGCGCCCCATCCGGCCGTGGCCGATGACCGCCAGCCGCGCGGTGCTCACGCGGCCTCCGGGCGGCGGTCGAAAAACTCGGCGTGGAGGGCGCGCATGGCGTCGCCTAACCGCTCGGCGTCGATGATGATGGTGAGGTTGATCTCGGTGGCGCTGAGCGAGATCATGTGCACGCGCATGCCGTGGAGAGCGGCCAGCGCGCGCGCCATGGTGGTGCTGTCGCCGCCCAGGCCGGCGCCGACGATCGCCACCACCGCGCGCTGGCGCTCGATCGACACGTCGCCTAACGCGCGCAGGTCGACGAGCAGCGCGTCCAGCCGCGCGGGATCATCCACGGTGACCGACACCGACACCTCCGACGTGGCCACGACATCCACCGACGTATGGTGGCGCTCGAACACCTCGAACAGGGTGCGCAGAAATCCGGGCGCGAGCAACATCCGCGAGGAGTTGACTCTGATCACCGTGACGTTGCCCTTGCCGGCGATCGCGCTCACGGCGCGGCGGGGCGCGTCGGCGGTGATGCGCGTGCCCCGGCCTTCCGGCCGTCGCGAATTGAAGATGAACACCGGGATGCCGCGTTGCACGGCCGGGGCGATCGTGCTCGGGTGCAGCACTTTCGCGCCGAACGTGGCGAGCTCCGCCGCTTCGTCGAACCGGATCTCCTGGATCAGGCGCGCACCGGGCACGATCCGCGGATCGGCGGTGAGCATGCCGTCGACATCGGTCCAGATCTCGATGGCGTCCGCGCCTAACGCCGCGCCGAGGAGCGCGGCGCTGAAATCGCCGCCGCCGCGGCCGATCGTGGTCGTGACGCCGGCCGGCGACCGGCCGATGAATCCGCCCACCACCGGCACGCGGCCGTGCGACAACATAGGTGCCAGTACCCGACGGGCGCTCTCGGTGATCGCGTCGAAATCGGGCACGGCGCGCGTATGCAATTCGTCGGTCACCATCACGTCGCGCGCGTCGACGAGCTCGACGGGCAGATCGTAGCGCCGGAACGCGGCGTGGACGAGCGCCGCCGACAGCAGCTCCCCGTAGGCGGCGATGGCGTCGAGGCTGCGCGGCGTGAGGTGGCCGAGCACCGACAGCGCCTCCGAAAGGCTGGCGAGCTCGTCGCACATCGCGCTCAGCTCGCCCCGCACATCGTCGGCGTCGCCGCCGTCGCCTAACAGCGCCTCCGCTTCGGCGAGGTGCCGCTCCCGCAAGCCCTCGATGCCGCGCAGCGCGACGATCAACTGCCCCTGCGCCGCCTGCTCGGCGGCGGCGAGCAGCTCGTTGGTCGCACGCGCGAGCGCGGACACGACGACCACCGGCTGGCGCGGCGCGCGGCTGCGCGTGATGGCCGCGGCGCGGGCGATCGCCGCCGCGTCGGCCACCGACGTGCCGCCGAACTTGACGACGATCACGCGCCGAGGAGTCCGCGCGCCACGAGCAACTCGGCGTTGAGCACCGACGCGCCGGCGGCGCCGCGGATCGTATTGTGGCCTAACGCAACCAGCCGCAGATCGAGAATCGGGTCGCGGCGGACCCGGCCGATCGTGATCCGCATGCCGGCGCCGGCATCGGCGTCGCGCCGCGGCTGCGGACGGTCGACGTCGCGCGTCACCACGATCGGCGGCACCGGCGCCGACGGCAGGCCCAGCGAGACGACGGCGCCGCGCCATCCCTCGTAAACCGCAACCGCCGCGTCGGGATCGGCCGATCGTGCGAGCCCGACGGCGAGGCAGACCGTGTGTCCGTGCTCCACCGGCACGCGCGTCACCTGCGCACTGACCACCATCGGCGCCGGCACGACGCCGTCCCCGCCTAACGAACCCAGCAGCTTGAGCGTCTCCGTCTCGATCTTCTCTTCCTCACCCCCGCCGATGTACGGAATCACGTTGCCGAGGATGTCGAGCGACGGCACGCCGGGATACCCGGCGCCGGATACCGCCTGGAGCGTCGTCACGAACACCCTGGAGACGCCGAATGCCTGATGGAGCGGCGCCAGCGCCATCGCCGCGACCATCGTCGAACAATTCGAGTTCGTGATGATCGCGCCGGACCAACCGCGGCGCGCGCGCTGGCGGTCGATGAGCGCGAGGTGATCGGGATTCACCTCGGGGATGAGCAGCGGAACATCGGGCTCGAGGCGATAGGTGCGCGCGTTGCTCAGCACGAACCGTCCGGCGCGGGCAAACGCGGCTTCCACATCGGCCGCCGCCGCCGCGTCGAGCGCGGAGAAGACGAGGGGCGCGTCGACGCAGGCGGGATCGCACGGCACAACGGGCAGCGACGCGACGCGCGCCGGCATCTCGCCGCCTAACCAGTGGGCGGCCTCGGCGTACGGTTTACCGGCCGAGCGCTCGGACGCGGCAAGCGAGCGCACCTCGAACCAGGGATGGTTCTGCAGCAGCCGCACGAACGTCTGCCCGACGGCACCGGTCGCGCCTAACACGGCAACCGGAATGCGCCGGTCTCGGGGCAGCGCGCCCTGCGCGGCGCTCGTCACGCGAGGAGCGCGCGCACGATGCGCACATAGGCATCGACGGCCGCGCGCAACTCGCGCACGTCGATGAATTCGCGCGGCGTATGCGCGACGTGGATGGAGCCGGGCCCGAACAACAGCGGCGTGCCCCAGCGCGGCAACAGCGGGATATCGGTCGTGAACGCCACGGGCGCGGAGCGAAACCCGGGAAGGGTATGAAAGCGCATCGCCGGAATGTGCGAGCCGTATTGGATCTCGGCACGGCCGTCCGCCCATCGTTCGATCATGCGCTTGATGGGCTCGACGTCTCCCACCAGGCGAAACATGAGCTCGCAGTCCGCGCGATCCGGAATGATGTTCGCCTCGGTGCCGCCGCGGAGCGTTCCGATGTTGACCGTCGTCTCGCCCAACACTGGATCGCGCGGCAGGTCGAGCGTACGCAACGTTGGAAGCAGATCGAGCATCGGCTCGATGGCCGAGCGGCCGAGCTCCGGATACGCGGAGTGTGCTGGAATTCCAGACGTCCTGAGATAGATGCGCAACGATCCCTTCGCCCCGGACGCGAGCGTGCTCTCGGTGGGCTCGCCATTGATCAGAAAGCGGCTCGTCGCGGGGAGCTGGTTGGCGGCGCGAGCCCCGTCGGAGCCCCGCTCTTCGCCGACTACGAACAGCAGATCGACCCGATGCTCATCATCGGCGGCGAGTTGATCGGCAGCCACGAGCATGGCGGCGGCGATGCCCTTCGCATCGCAGGCGCCGCGACCCTGGAGATGGTCTCCCTCGAGCGTCGGGCGGATGAAGGGCGGAACGGTGTCGAGGTGGGTCGAGAGGGTGACGCCGCCGCCGGCGCGAGAGGCCCAAACGTTTCCGCGACCCTTGGTCACCTCTTGAACGGTGACATTCCAGCCCCTCGCGACCAGCCATCGGGCGACGAAATCGACGGCGCGTCCCTCGTCGCCGGATGGCGACTCGATTGCCATGAGCTCGGCGGCGAGCGCGACGACGTCGGTCATGGCGCAACAAACTAGTCCGACGTGCAATGCTATGCTACGGCGCTCTCGTGCATGTGGCGTTACGCTGTGCACGCCATCGACTCACGCTCGGCGATGACGGAGTTCTGACAAGCGCGCGAGGCGGCTGCGTTGACAGCCGGAGGAAAAGTTCGTATGGTTGCAAGAGCCGAAGAGACGCCGAAGCTAACCAGTAATCAACATTCAGGTTGCACTTGATCTCTATATACCCAACACATTGGCACTACAGCACTTCCTAATGAATATCAACATACTTCACCTGGAAGATGGTTACGTCGCTTTACGATACCATTTCGTCGTCGTTAGTCCACGTCTGCTGCGGGGCCCGTAAGGCATTGCGTGAGGCACCGCCTTCGCATGCCGGCGTATCGCAGCACGCTCGTGTGAGTGCTGCACTGCCCTCGAGGGCGAGCGATTCTCCCTCTGACGGTGCCTCGTGTACGAGGCTCATGCGCATGTGGACGCCGGACGAGTGCGCGTCCAACGGGCGCGTCACGAATCTGTTGCGGTTGTATCTCGTCGAGCGGTTTGAGGCGCACGGCGAGTGCACACACGTCGTGTCGCTCGACGCGAGCGGGTGGCGATGTACGCGATCCGACCAGTGCGGCGCGGTACAATTCGCGAGAGCGGAGCACGAGCGGATGGAGACTCTGCACGGAGAATCACCATGATCGTGACGAAACGGATCTACGAGCCGGTGGGCGAGCGTGACGGTTATCGGGTGCTGATCGATCGCCTATGGCCGCGCGGTGTGAGTAAGACCGCGGCACATCTGGACGAGTGGGCGAAGGCCATCGCGCCGTCGAACGAGCTTCGGCACTGGTACGACCACGATCCTGCGAAGTGGGAGGAATTTCAGCGTCGCTATCGGCAGGAGCTCGACAACGCAGAGGCGCAGGCTGTGCTCGATGCGCTGGCGAAGCGGGCGCGGCGAGGTCGCGTCACGCTGCTCTACGGTGCGAAAAGCGGCGAGATCAGCAACGCGGAGGCGCTCGTCCACATCCTCGAGCATGTCGGCAGCCACACCAATGCGGCGGCCCAGCGTTAGGCTGCGCCGCCACACATCCCTCCATCCCGCGGCGAGCACACCAAGCGCCAAGCGTATTGCGATTCCTAGTTGTTGTAGCACGGCATGTGCCATCGGAGCGGACAACCGTCGAAATCAGTGGGTCGGCCTCCAAGTCTCAACCACGGCGTCGGCGACTCGCGACGTTCGGTAACGTGCCTGACTGAGATCAGCAGCGAGGCGCGAACTTTACTGATGACGGTCAGGTCAGGTTCCGGCTGCTGAAGCTCCATGACGACTCGCGCCACCGGCTCGCTCGCTCGGCTCATACTCGATGCCGCGCATCCGCTCACGGGCGCGGAAGTCGACTTCGAGCCAATCCTGTCCCTCGTCGGCGGCGCTCGCGTGGTCCTCATTGGCGAAGCGTCGCACGGGACGCACGAGTTCTACCGCACTCGCGCCGAGATCACGAAGCGCCTCATTCGCGACCGTGGCTTTGCCGCCGTCGCGGCCGAGGCCGACTGGCCCGACGCCTATCGCGTGAATCGCTACGTGCGCGGCACCGGCGGCGATGTCGACGCGACCGAGGCCCTGAGGGGCTTCGAGCGTTTCCCGCAGTGGATGTGGCGGAACGCCGATGTGCTCGACTTCATCGGCTGGCTTCGCGGGTTCAACGACGAGCAACCGGATGAGGCGAGACGCGTCGGCTTTTACGGACTCGACCTGTACAGTCTGCATGCATCGATGGCCGCGGTGCTGGACTACCTGCGCGTCGTCGATCCCGAGGCGGCCCGGCGCGCGCAGTACCGCTACGCGTGCTTCGACCAGTTCGGCGAGGACCCGCAAGCCTACGGCTACGCGGCGACCTACGGCCTAACGCAATCGTGCGAGAACGCGGTGGTGGCCCAGCTCGTCGACCTCCGCCGATCGGCGGCCGACTACGCGCGCCACGACGGAGGTGTGTCGCCGGATAGTCTCTTTTTCACGGAGCAGAACGCCCGCGTAGTGCGGAACGCCGAGCGGTATTATCGCGCGATGTTCGGCAGCCGGGTCTCATCGTGGAATCTGCGCGACCAACACATGAGTGACACGCTGAACGAGCTGGTGTCGTTCCTGGGCCGGTCGGGCGGTCGGTCGAAGGTGGTGGTTTGGGCGCACAACTCACATGTCGGCGATGCGCGCGCGACGGAGCTCGGTTCGGGCGGCGAGCTCAACGTGGGCCAGTTAGTCCGCCAACACTTTGGCGCCGAGGCCGTCGTTCTCGGATTCACGACACACCATGGCACGGTGACCGCCGCGTCCGACTGGGACGAGCCGGCGGAGCGCAAAACGGTGCGGCCTGCCCTCGCCGAGAGCTACGAGGCGCTGTTCCACGACGGGCCGGCGAACTTCTTCCTCGATCTGCGGTCGCCAACTGACGTTAGGCGCGCGCTGGATGCGCCGCGGCTCGAGCGCGCGATCGGCGTGATCTATCAACCGCGGACGGAACGGCTGAGCCACTACTTCTCGGCGCGGCTGCCGCGACAGTTCGACGGGATTCTTCACTACGATGCGACGCGGGCCGTCGAACCGCTCGAGCGAACCGGTTTGTGGGACGCGGGCGAGCTGCCCGAGACCTTCCCGACGTCGCTCTGAGCCGCCGCGAACGGGTCGCGATACGCTCGACACGCCTCGTGTCGCGTGAAGGAAATCACGGCGAATTTGCGCAACGTGGGGAGAGCGCGGTGCCGCGGCGTGCCGCTCCCGGGGCAATGGGGCCTCGAGATCGGCTGTCGCGCTGCACACGCGACCCGAGGAGACCTTCCATGCACCGCACAACCGGCAGCACCCACGCAGCACGCCTCGGTCGGTTCGCGTCGTTGTCCGTTCTGCTGTTGGCAGCAACGACGGCGTCGACGGGGCAGCACGAACACATGCTCAAAATCATGAACAGCGGCGAGCACACGATCATCGAGGCGCACATCAGCGGCGTCGACCGCGACACGTGGGGGCCGGATCTGCTCGGCGACGACGCGACGATTGCGCCGGGGGAGACGGAACAATTCACGATCCGGGAAGGCTGCGCCGAGGACATCAAGCTGATTTTCAAGCACTCGATCGTGCGGGTCTCGCGCAACTTCGACACCTGCACGTACGATCTCCGGTCGTCGTACTGATGCGCGGGCTGCCTAACGGCGCGGCGAACGGCAGACCGACCGGCGCGCGTGGCGCGGCGTTGCATGCCCGGGGCGGGAATCGAACCCGCACTCCCCGCTAGGGGAAAGGGATTTTAAGTCCCTTTTGTCTATCGCTAGCTATTTTAGCCATCCCGCAGCCAGTTTCACCGGGATCGTTTGCGTAAAGTAACTAAAAGTGTTACTTTAGGAGAATGAAACCGGCAGCAGCCAAGCCCAACGCTCGTGATTTTCTAGACCGCCTGTCAGCCAGCAGCCGGTACAGCTTTAGCACGTCAGAAGCTCTTCAAGCACTCGGTATCTCTCCGCCTGCGTTGAAGGTAGCGCTGGGCCGCCTCGCCCGTCAAAAACGCGTCGTTTCGCCAGCGCGGGGCTTCTACCTCATCCTTCCGCCTGAGTATCGATCCCTGGGGTGCCTGCCCGCGGATCAATTCATTCCTGACCTGATGAGGCGTCTCAAGCTCCCTTACTACGCGGGGCTTCTGACGGCGGCGCAATTCCACGGCGCCGCGCACCAGCGTCCGATGGAGTTTCAGGTGTTCGTCAAAAAACCGAGGCGGCGGATCGCCTGCGGCAGCGTGCGGGTCAAGTTCATTGTTAGGAAAGAAATCGCCGGTGTGCCCGTGCAGAAACTCAACACGCCGCGCGGTTCCGTCGCGGTTTCGACGCCCGAAGCGACGGCGATCGATCTCATTGGTTATCAGCGCCAGGCCGGCGGCCTCAGTCAGGTAGCGACGGTGCTGGCAGAACTCGCAGAACGGATCGACTCAAAGAAGCTCCCGCTGGCCGCGGCGACGGCTCCCGTCCCCTGGCTTCAACGTCTTGGCTATGTGCTCGATCAGGTCGGTGCTGCGGACAAGACGGAGAACTTAAAGAAACTCGTGCGCGCGCGCGCGCATGAGCCGGTTCCTCTCTTGCCTGGCGCACCGTACAGCAAAGCATCGAGAAACGTCGACTGGAAGGTCTACGTGAACGCACGGGCGGAGGTCGATCTGTGATCCCGCGCGACTTCATCCTTGAATGGCGCGAACACGCGCCATGGCCGCAGGATTTTCAGGTCGAGCAGGACCTCATCATTAGTCGAGCCCTGGTCGAGATTTTCTCGAATCCTCTGTTGCACGATGCTCTCGCGTTCCGTGGCGGAACCGCCCTGTACAAGCTTCACCTGAAACCGGCAGCGCGATATTCAGAGGACATCGATCTCGTTCAGACCCGGCGCGAGGCGGCTGGACCGATGATGGATGCCCTGCGCGATGTGCTCAATCCGTGGCTGGGTAAACCGCAATGGAAGCAGACGGACGGACGCATCACGTTCGTCTACAGAATAAACTCCGAGGATGCCCCGCCAATTCCGCTGCGACTGAAAGTCGAAACGAACACGCGCGAGCATTTTTCCGTATTCGGTCTGGAGGAAATTCCCTTCGCGGTGAATTCACGCTGGTATGAAGGCGCCTGCAGCATTCACACGTACGAACTCGACGAATTGCTTGGCACGAAGATGCGGGCGCTCTATCAACGGAAACAGGGGCGCGATCTTTTCGACTTGGCAGTCGCGCTAAAACATTCTGCGGTGGATCCACGCCGCATCGTCGCCGCCTTCTCTGAATACCTGCGGCAGCAAGACAAGAGTGTTACCCGCGCGCAATTTCAAGAGAATCTCTTCCTGAAGCTTCGTGATCCCGAGTTTCACGCGGATATCGGACCATTGCTCGCTCTTCAAGAAAGTCCTTGGGACACCGCCCGAGAGGCCGCTATCGTTTCTTCGCGTCTCATCGAGCTGTTGCCCGGCGAGCCGTGGAAAGGCGAGGCCGTCAACCAGTAAGAATGGCAACCCAGATCCCGACCAATCGCCTTGCTGTCAGCAGAAATTCGATCGCAAGCAAGGGCCTTGGATCCGCACGGGACAGACCAACAGCAGCCGCTTGTTGGCCCTGCTGAGTGCAACGTAAAGAAGGCGCGTTGCATCTCGCTTGTCGGGAAATGTCATGGCGTCGCAGGGCATGACAATAACGCTGTCGCACTCCAACCACTTCGCCTCGTGAATATTGCGTATCGCCTTCGCTGGTGGCCTGGGCCTCGTATGGGCGCGGCGTGTGTGATTTGTGCTAGACTCTCGTCGGCACTAACAAAGTCGTCGAGCCGGATCGCATGTTGAAACTCCTCTCTCGCGATCAGCCTCTTTGGAGCGGCTCAGATCCTAAGGCCCCCGGCCTTGCCGGCGATAATTACTTCGCCTAACGCGGAAGCATGCCCGGGGCGGGAATCGAACCCGCACTCCCCGCTAGGGGAAAGGGATTTTAAGTCCCTCGCGTCTGCCGTTTCGCCACCCGGGCCCAGGCTCGCTCGAGCACCCTGGAACAACACAGGGACACCGGCTGGGCGCCGCATGTCCCTGTGATCAAGTCGCACGAATCGTGGAGAGCGGGAAACGGGACTCGAACCCGCGACCCCAACCTTGGCAAGGTTGTGCTCTACCAACTGAGCTATTCCCGCAGTCGCCACAAAGCTAGCCCAAGCCTCGCGGTCGAACAAGAGGACGCGGCGGCGCGCCGCCTGTGCGCGAGAGCGCCGTCCGTCACGGCGATGTCAGTGTCGGAATCGTCGTGCTGTACTGCGTGTTGATCGCTTGAATCATCAGGTTGGCCAACACCACGTGCGCGGCCGCGGCCGGGTGGATGCCATCGAGCGAGATGAAATCGCCGAACGCTTTCGTGGGTTGCGTGACATCGGGCAGCACGGGAATCTGTCCGCTCTCGCGCAGCTGCTCGAGCGTGGGATTCGGATCGAAGTATGCCCAGCCCTTGTTCGCGGCGGTCTGCTGAATGAATGCGTTGTATCCGGCGACGGCTTGCGTCACGGCGGCGATTTCGGTCGCGTCTAACACAAACACCTCGCCGAGGCCGTTCGCGTGATTGGCGAGCGCGTGGCAGGCGATGGTGTCGGGCGCCGTGCCCGCTCGCATCGACTCGAGCAGCTCGAAGTTGATCACCGACTGGGTAGTCGGCGTGCAGCTCGTATCGACGGTGATCGAATGGCCGACCGCCGCCTCGAGCTCCGGCAGCACGCCGGGCGCGAACAGCGCCGGCGCCGGGAAGAAGATCGGTGCGTTAGACACGTTCACCACGCCGATCAGAATGCCGCCCTTGATCGTCGTCCCGGCGGCGAGGCCGGTCATCATCGCGTTGTAGTTCTGCTCGAACGCCGCCTCGGTCGTCACGCCCGGCGACACACCAGGCACCGAGTCGAGGATGCCGCTCAGCGCGGCGGGGAGGACATCGTTGTTGCCGATCCAGATGCTCACGAACGTCGGCTTCGCGTCTAACGCGCGCTGCACCTGCGTCTTGCCGCCGAGGATGAACGTCGTCAGCGGACCGCCGCCGCCGGTGCCGATCGGACTCGCCGGATCGAACGAGGCGGCGCCGGGCACGGCCACGTTGTTCAGCACGGCGACTCCGGCAACCTGCGATCGGAACGAACACGTGGTCGACGTGCCGCCGCCGACGCGCGTGCCTTCCGGAAAACTGTCGATCGGCGGCGGGCAGCCGGGGTCGGCAAGGCTGGCCACCGTGAAGGGCGTGTTCATCTGCCGCGCGAGCAACACCGGGTAGGCTTGCCGCTGCGTGGAGTCGTTGATGCCGCCCGACTGAAATCCGGCGGTGAGGCTGTTGCCGAGCGAGACGTAGCTCGCGAACAACGGATCGACCGGGGGCTTGGGTACGACGAGGTCTTTGGTGGTGTTGCAGGCGGCGCCTGCGGCGACCAGGAGTGCGACCGCGCCGGCGACGAGATTCCGCTCTCGAGACATGGATGATTCTCCCGTGTGCGTGGTCGGCGTCAGAAGTTGGCGCGGATGCTGAGCGACAGCACGTTCGCCTCGAGCGTGTAGAAACCCGAGTTCAGGTCTAACGTGGGCACGGCGATGCCGGCGGGATCCACGATGCGGCCGCGGCGCCCGCTCGTGTCGACGTGGAGGTACGCGGCGTCGAGCGTGTATCGCGGCGACAGCGGGACACCGAGGCCGAGCGAGTAGTTCCGGCGATTCATGTCGGGCAGCAACGGCGTCACCGTGACATCGGGCGCCGGCGTCTTCACGTACGAGAAGCCTAACCGGCCTTTGATGCCGACCGGGAACGCGTGCTCGGCGCCGAGACGGATCGACCAGGAGTTCTCGTAGTTCTCGATCAGCGTGCGGTCTTCTCCGCTCGCCGGCCCGCTGAACGTGATCGGCAGCCGGTCGAAATCCGAGAACTGCGTCCACTCGACGTCGCCCTCGAGGCGCGTCGTCACCAAGCCTGAATAGGCGATGCCGGCCTGGAACTGCGCGGGATGCTTGATGCGCGTCGACACTTTCTGCGCACTGAGCGGCTGGCCGGGAGCGAACTCCGTGGCGAGGATGGCGTCGACCGGCGTACCCGGCGGCGCATTGAGCGGGTTGCCCGCGGCGAGCACGAGGTGGGTCGGCACCTGCGAGAACGTCGCGTCGGCGTTGTCATAGTGGAAGTCGAGCCGCGAGAGGTAGCGGGCGCCGACGTCCCAATCGGCGCCAATGGAGCCGTGCACGCCGACGTTGAAGCCGACTGCCGTGCCGCTGCCCGACAGCTTGGCGCGCGCGAATTCCGTCTGCGCCGCGACGCCCAGCTGCCCGAACGTGAGGCCGGGCGCGGCGAATTGTTGGGCGAGGTCGAGCGACTGCCGCAGCTCGACGTGCGAGTAGCCGAACACGGGGCCGCCGCCCACCTCCCAACCGGGCGCAAAGTGGTAGGCAACGTTAGGCTGAAAATAAACGGACATGAGCGACGCCTTGAGCGCCTCGAAGCGGCCCGAGAAGTCCCCAGGCCACTGCGACGTGAGTCCGTAGGGCACGTACACACCGATGCCGGCTGCCCAACGATCGTCTTTCGAGCCGTAGTTCACGAACAGGTGCGGCGCCAGGGCAATCGGGGCATCGCTCTTCGACACGCGCCGCGACGTGTCGGCTGTGAACTCGCCGCCAAGCTGCACCGCCGCGGCGCCGGCGTAGATCGTCCATCCTTCCAGCGATGCCGTCGCCGCCGGGTTCCAGTAAATGCTCGATGGATCCTTGCACGGCGACGCGGCCACGGCGAATCCGCGCGCGACCGAGCAACTGCCGATTTCATTGAGTTGAAAGCCCTGGGCGTGCGCGGCGGATGCGATGCCGCATGCAAGCAGCGCGACGAACGTTGGAGCACGGAGCACTTTCATGGGGCGTCCTCCATCGTGGGAGTGGCGGCGCCCGCGGTGGGTCGCGCGCGCCTCAAGAGTACGAAGGCGAGCGGCGTCGGGAAAGGTGCCTGGGTTGGGCGGCGCGAGGCGCGCCGGCGATCAGGGCCGCACGCCGAGCGCGTGCACGGCGTACCAGGTCGACCAGGCGAGCAGTCCGGCGAGCGCCGCATCGCCGCCGTTACCGGTGGCGCGGCCCTCGGCATCCACGAGCTCGGCCGCGATCCCGTTGTCCAACGGCGCGCGCCGCAGCCACTGCAGCACCGCGGCGGCATCCGGGCCTAACAAACGCGCGCATTGCTCGGCCAGCGCGTGCGGCTCGGCGCCTAACCCGCGCACGGTGCGCCGGTACACCGAATCGAAGCGCTCCACCGCATCGTAGAGCGGCAGCCAGTACGGTGAGGCATTCGGATCGCCATCCATGCCGGAGTTGCCCGACAGATCGATCGAGGTCGCGAACAGCACTTTGCCCTCGCGCTCGATTGAAAAATGGCGGCGCAGCGCGGCACGCACGGCCTCGGGATCTTCCACCGAGCGCGCGCTCTCTTCGTCCAACGTGCGCTTGAGGACGTCGAGCGCCTGGGCCACCACGGCGTTGCCGTGCAGCGTAAAAGGATGCCCGGCCGGTGCGCCCGAGAGCGTGACCTCCGTGCTGTAGAGCGGGACGTGCTCGTCGCGGCGACCCGACAGGTCGTCCCACGACGCATAAAGCGCGTCGGCAACGGCGGGCTCATCGACGATCTGATCGTCGCCGGTCTCGCGGATGTACCGGTCGGTGGCGATCGCGAACGACGCGACGCCCTCGAGCGAAAAGCCCGGCTCGAACATCGTCCCGTCGAGATAATGCACGCCGCTGCCCGGCGCGTAGCCGTGCAGCTCGCAGGCACGCAGCAGCAGCTCGCGCGCCAGCGACGCATCGGCCAACTGAATCGCGGGAAGCGTCCAGCCTAACGCATCCCAGTCGCGCGTCGTGACGCCGCGGCCGTTCCACGGCGCTCTCGAGCGCACGAAGTAGAAGTGCGCGTCGTCCAACGCGCGTCCGGCGCCGTAGAAATATGCGAACAGGAGATTGCGATTGATGATCCGGTCGATCCCGTCATGCCCAACGGTCTGCTCCAGCTCCTGCAGCGCGTCGCGGGTCATGGTGAGCAGCTCGCTCCAGCCGCGGCGGCGCATCACGGCCACCGTGGCTTCCGCGCCATCGCGCTCGGGACCGGCGGCGATGTAAAACGCGGCGCCGGTGCGTCCGCCGGCCTCGAGGCGAAGCGCGCGGCGAACGGCAAAGCGCGGCACGTCGCCGCCCTGCACTTCGGTCACGCTCTCGCCATCCGCGGCGACGGCAAGCGCCGCCAGCCCCGGTTGGGCACTGCCCTCGAGCACCACCACGCCTTCGTCGCCGAGCGCGATGCGATGGGCGTCGTCCGTTGGGCGCGCGGTGCGCACACGCAGCTGCCGGTGTCCGAGCACCCCGTCGAGCGCCAGATCGATGGTGAGCTCGCGCGCCGTCCGGTTTTCCAGCGCAAATGCGTACACCGCGCCCGCGATGTCGGCATCGCGGCCGTAGGGCGCAAACAACGTCCCGCGAATGACGAGCCCGTCGATCGAGCACGTGAATGTGGGCAGCCAATTCATGGCGCGCTCCCACGCCAGCCCCTGTTCGCCGAGCTCTCGCGCCACACCGTCGATGCGCAACGATGGCTTGAGCAGCGGCGGCCCGCCGCCCGACAGAAAATCAGCGCCGCCGGCAAACTCCACCGCCGCGCGTGCCCCGCGATGCAGCACGCCCAGCGCGTGCAGCGCGCCGTCGGCCGGATGGATGCACGGCAGCGAGAGCCAGTGATTGCCGGTCAACTGCCACGGAACGACGGACTTGGGAGTCGAATTCACGCGCCACGCATTGCAAGTGATCAGCGCCCGTGCGGCGTGCACAGGCGTTGCGATGCGTGCAATATACGAGACGGCGGCAGGTCGCGACGAACGCGCCGAACGTTGACAATGCTGGAGTGTAATGACAGACTTGCACGCCGCCTGTCCACCCAATCGCCCCTCCGTCACTGACTGACGCACCACTTCGCCACCGCATTTCGTCTCGCTCGCGTCGTCGCGCGTGTCCGCGTCGGCACGTTGCGCTGATCCTGGCGGCGACGGCGATGGTCGCTGCGGCGCCGCTCGGCGCGCAATCGGTGTTGGGCTACGGCGACGATGCGACGACCGTTCCCAGCGGCACGCTGCGTCTCGGGCTCTTGAATACGTGGTCGCGGTGGTATCAGGAGTACGATGCCGCTCCGGGCGTGCTCATTCAGACTCGGTCGCAAGCGCGGATCACGCCGTTGTCGATCGACCTCGGCATCACGGACCGGTTGATGTTCACTGCGTCGGTCCCATCGGTGGGCACCACAGAGTCCGCGTTGTATTTCTCCGATCCGGAGCACGGCGATGTCGCGGATTCGATGCGCTCGTTCGACCGGAGCGGCATTGGCGAGACGATGGCTACGCTCAAGTTCGTGTGGCTGGGACAACAGAGCGAACGCGACCGCATCGCCGAGCACGGGCTGCACGTGCGCAGCGCACTCACGGCGAGCGCGGTGCTCGGCACCGGCGCCCCGCAACGGCCCAACCAGCAATTCGGCGTCGGGACCGGCGAGGGCGCATCAGGCGTCCAGGCCGGATCGTTCTGGGATTTCATGCTCGGCCACACGTTCTGGACCAGCGTTGGGCTCCGCTTCGAGCACCATCTGCAGGACACGCGCGCGCTGCGCGTGGGTGCGGGCGCGCCGGGCGATCCGTTCGACGCGACGGCGACGCCGATCCAGGTCACGCGCCAGTTAGGCGACGCGTATTCGATCGACGTGACGCCGCGCTTTTCGTTCGGCGAATACCTGTCCATCGGCGCCCGCTATCAGTACGAGCACGAGCAGGCCGGCACGTTTGCCGGCACGCTCGACGTCGTCGATTCAGCGGGCAACGTGACGCACCTCGATGCGGCGGCGCTCGGGCCGGCATCCGAGTTCACGAACCAATGGGTCGGCATCGGTGCGGTCTACTCGACCGTGGCCGCGAGCGAGAACGGGCACGGCAACTATCCATTCGAGATCACGCTCCAGTACCGCCGGTCCGTATCCCTCTCCAACAACCGGCCAGAGCGCGGCGAGTGGGCTGCGGGACTGCGCTTCTATCAGCGGCTGTGGGGGCGCGGGCTGGTGAACCGCGACGTTCCCGACTCGACTCAGCGGCGGCGAGAACCCTGACGCCGGGCGGCAGCCCGCGCCGGCGCCGGCGCGGCGGCAACCGGCACCGTGGCCGCATCGGCGAGCAGCTCGCGCGCGTGGGCGAGCGCGGTATCGCTGTCTTCGTTTCCGCCTAACATGCGCGCGATCTCGTGCACGCGCTCCTCGTTGGCGACGATGCGCGTGTCGGCCGTGGTGATGCCGCCGCGCGCCCCCTTGCTCACCACCACGTGATGGTGCGCCCGCGCGGCGATCTGGGCGAGGTGTGTAATGGCGAGCACCTGGTGGTGCGCGGCCACGCGGCGCATGGTGTCGCCCACCTGCAGTCCGACGCGGCCTCCGATGCCGGCGTCGACCTCGTCGAAGATGAGCGTCGCAACGCGATCGACGCGCGCGAGAATCGTTTTGAGTGCGAGCATGATGCGCGAGAGCTCGCCGCCGGACGCGACGCGCGCCAGCGGGCGCGCATCGTGGCCCACATTGAGCGCGACGAGAAACTCGACGTCCTCGGCGCCGCTCGCCGCCGGCGCAGCGCGGGGCACGAGGCGCGCACTGAACGTCCCGTCCGCGATGCCTAACTCGGGCAGCAGCGCGTCGACCTCGGCGCCGAGTCGCCGCGCGCCGTCGCGGCGCCGCGCGGTGAGCTCGCGGGCGGCGGCCGCGAACGCGTCGCGCGCCGCGGCGTGTCGCTGCTCCAGCTGGCGGATGTCGAGCGACGCGGTGTCCACGAGATCGAGCTCGGCGCGCGCCGCCCGTCCGGCCTCGAGGACATCGGCCGCCGTGGGCCCGTACTTTTTCGTTAGGCGAAAGATCACGTCCCGGCGGCGCTCGACGTCCGCCAGCCGCGCGGGATCCAGATCGACGGCGCCGGCGTAGTCGTCCAGCGCGCGCGCGAGCTCCTCGAGCGCGTAATACCCGTTGTCGAACAGCTCCTGAAGACGCGACAGCGCGGGATCGATGCGCTGGATGGCGGCCAGCGACCGCTGCAACTGGGCGAGGCCCGGCAGCACGCCGCCCTCGGACTGTTGAAGGAGATCGGCCATGCCCTGTGCGAGCGAGCGCAGCTCATCTGCGTGCTCGAGTCGGCGCGCCTCTTCTTCGAGCGACTCGGCTTCGCCGGACGAGAGCTTCGCTTCTTCGATTTCGTGCGCCACGTGGCGCAGGTAGTCAGCGCGGCGCTCGGCGTCGGCCGCGCGGCGGCGCAGCGCCTCGATCTCCGATGCCAGCCCGTGCATGGCGTCGAAACGCTCGCGCACCGCCGCGGCGGCGGCAGTCGCGCCGGCAAACGCATCGAGGAGATCGCGCTGCGAGTCGGCATCGAGCAGCGACTGCGCCTCGTGCTGTCCGTGCAGATTGATGAGGGCGCGGCCGACATCGGCCAGCACACCGGCCGTCGTGGCCGCATCGTTGATCCAGGCCCGCGTGCGGCCGGACGCCGCGATCTCCCGGCGCAGCACGACCATTCCATCGTCGGTGTCGATGCCGTGCGCGTCGAGCAGCGCGCGCACGCCGCCCTGCGTACCCGCGTCGAAGACGCCCTCGACCGTCGCCTTGTCGGCGCCGGTGCGGATCACGTCGGCGCTGGCGCGTTCGCCTAACAAAAGCGCCAGCGCGCCGACGACGATGGACTTCCCCGCCCCCGTCTCGCCGGTGAGCACGTTGAACCCCGGTTCGAGCGGCAGCGTGAGACTCTCGATGATCGCGAAATTGCGAATACGCAGCTCGGTCAGCACCTGTCGTTCTCGTCGCGCTCCCGTAATCCGCCCCACGTCAGCTTGCGCCGCATGCGGCTGAAGAACGTTGCGCCACGGAAAGTCACCAAGAGCACCGGCCGATCCGCTCGCCGCACGGTGAGCGTGTCGCCGGTGCCGAATGTCGTACCGGTCTGGCCGTCGATCGTCACCAAAAGCTCTTCGGGCCCATCTTCTACTTGCACGACCACCTCGGCCGACGGAGGCAGCACGACGGGTCGGACCGCGAGCGTGTGCGGCGAGATCGGCGTGAGCACGATGGACTCGACGGTCGGCACGACGACGGGACCGCCGGCAGACAGGCTGTACGCCGTTGATCCGGTCGGCGTGGAAACGATGAGGCCATCGGCGACGAACGCGCCTATCGTTTCCCCGTTCACGGAGACGCGCAGGTGCACGACGCGTGCGAATCCGCCCTTGTGCAGCACCACATCGTTGAGCGCGCGCCGCCGGTCGTTCTGCGCGCGCGACGTGCGCGCTTCGAGCGCCATGCGGTGCTGCACGGTGTAGTCGCCCTGGGAGAACCGCTCGAGCGCGCTCTCGAGCTCTCCACCTGCGCAAGCCGTGAGAAACCCAAGCCGCCCGAGGTTGACGCCAAGGATGGGGATTTGTCGGCCCGCAACGAGACGCGCGCCGCGGAGCATCGTGCCGTCGCCGCCCAAGGTGAGCAAGGCGTCGATGCGTGTGGGGTCGTCGAGCAGCTCGCCGTCCGCGCCGGCGTCGAGGAGCTCGTTCTCGTAGAACAGCGTCATGCCGAGGTCGGGGCCGCGCCGCTTGAGCGTGAGCAGCACGTCGTGCAGCCGTTCGTAGCGGCGATTGCCTACCACGCCGAGGCGCGTCACCCGGTGACCGCCTCGGTCTCGTGGAGCGCGCGAATGCGGCGAGCGATCCCGGCCGCATCGAGTCCCGTCATCTCGAGCTGGCGCTGGCGCGGCGCCTGGTCGATGAGACGGTCCGGCACACCGTGGACGGCAACACGCACGGCCGGGTCGAGCCGTTCGATGACGGTCGACATGAACGCGCCGAAGCCATTGATTACCGTGCCTTCCTCGACCACGAGCACGCGCTTGTGGTGCGCGAGGATCGCGTTGAGCGTGACTTCGTCGTACGGCTTGAGGTAGCGGCAGTTGACCACGGTGCACTCGATTCCGTCGGCGGCCACCTGTTCGGCGGCGGCGAGTGCCGGGAGCACCATGGTGCCGACGGCGAAGATGGCGTAGTCGCCGCCCTGGCGCAGCACCTCCCAGGTGCCTAACGGAGCGGCCGGGATGCCGGACGCGGCGGGCACGGCGTCGGGCGCCGCGTCGCGCGGGTAGCGGATCGAGAACGGCCCGGCCGTGTGGTCGAGCGCCGTCTTGAGCAGCGCGATCATCTCGGCGCCGTTCTTGGGCGCGGTGACCACCATGCCGGGCACGGCGAGCAGGTACGCGATGTCGTACAGTCCCATGTGGGTGGGGCCGTCCTCGCCGACGAGGCCCGCGCGATCCATGCAGAAAATCACCGGCAGATGCTGGAGCGCGACATCGTGGATGAGATTGTCGTACGCGCGCTGGAGAAACGTCGAGTAGATGGCGCACACGGGCCGGGTGCCGCGCGTCGCCATGCCTGCCGCGAACGTGACCGCGTGTCCCTCGGCGATGCCGACATCGAAATGCCGGGCGGGAAAGCTCTTGGCGAAGACGCCGGTGCCGGTGCCGGCCGGCATGGCGGCGGTGATGGCCACGATGTCGCGGCGCTCTCCGCCCAACTCAGTTAGTCCCTTGCCGAACACGGCGGTGTAGGCGGGATTGGCCGTCGATGCGCGCCGCGGCTTGCCCGTGGCCGGGTCGTGGCCCGGGGGCAGCGCGTGCCACTTTTCCGAGTGGTCGCCGGCCGGAAACCCCTTCCCTTTCTGCGTGATCACGTGCACGAGGCGCGGCGTGCGCATGCCCTTCACCGCCTCGAGCGTGTCGCAGAGCACGTTGATGTCGTGGCCGTCCACCGGGCCGAAATAGCGAAAGCCCAGCTCCTCGAACAACACGCCGGGCGTGAGAAGGCTCTTCATGCTCTCCTCCCAGCGCCGCACGAGCGTGCCAATGGCGGAGAGCGGGCCGGGCAGCTCGTCGACGACGAAGCCGATGGCGCCGCGCACCCGATTGTAGATCGGATTGCGCTGGATCGAGCCCAGATATTTCGAGATGGCGCCGACGTTGGGCGCGATCGACATCTCGTTGTCATTCAGGATGACCAGGATGTCGCGGTCCGATGCGCCCGCGTTGTTGAGGCCCTCGTAGGCCAGCCCGCTCGTGAGCGCACCGTCCCCGACGACGGCGGCGACGCGGAAGTCCTCGCCGCGGAGGTCGCGCGCCGTCGCGATGCCTAACGCAGCCGAAATCGCGGTGGCGGCGTGGCCGGCGCCGAAGGCGTCGTAGGGGCTCTCGTCGCGCTTGAGGAATCCCGAGATGCCCGCTTCCTGGCGCAGCGTCTCGAACCGGTCCTTGCGGCCCGTGAGCATCTTGTGCGGGTAGCCCTGGTGCCCGACGTCCCAGACGATCTGGTCGTGCGGCGTGTCGAGCACGTAGTGGAGCGCCACCGTCAGCTCCACCACGCCCAGGCCGGCGCCGATGTGTCCGCCGGTGCGCGAACAGCTGTCGATCAGCGCGGCGCGGATTTCCGCCGCCAGGGTGCGCAGCTGGTCGCGCGTCAGCGTCTTGAGATCCGCGGGTGTATCGATGCGATCGAGAATGGACATGCCTGAATTGTCAGAGACTGCGAGAGACTACGAGGTACGCAACACGACGAATCGCGCCAGGCGCTCGAGCGACGGCGTCAGCAGGTCCCGCTCGCGCAGCGCATCGCACGCCTGGCGCGTGAGCGCGTCCGCCCGCGCGACCGCGCCCGGGATGCCGAGCAGCGCCGGATACGTGCTCTTGCCCAACGCTGCGTCGCGGCCGGCCGTCTTGCCTAACTGGGCGGTGGTGGCGGTCACGTCCAACACGTCGTCGGCGATCTGGAACGCCAGACCCACTGCGCGCCCGTAGCGGTCCAGCGCCTCGGCCCGCTCACGCGTCGCGCGCGCCGCGATCCCGCCGATGCGTACCGACGCCGCAATGAGCGCTCCCGTCTTCGCGCCGTGCACCCGCTCGAGGTCGGCGAGCGACAACGTGTGTCCCTCGCCTGCCAGATCGAGGAGTTGTCCACCCACCATGCCGCCCGCACCGGATGCACGCATCAGTTCTCGAACAATGGCGCCGCGGGCGCCCAGCGGCAACCCGAGCGCGGCCGCAGCATCGCACGCGGCGCGCGCGGCGAGCGGCACCATCGCGATGCCGGCCGTGGCGGCGACCACCGCGCCGTGCACCTTGTGCGTGGTCGGGCGCCCGCGCCGCACGTCGTCGTCGTCCATGCACGGGAGGTCGTCGTGGACCAGCGAGTACGCGTGGACGATCTCGACGGCCGCCGCGAGCGCGCTCGCGTCGTCGGCGCCGCCGGATGCGCGATACGCCGCGAGCAGCAGCAGCGCGCGCAGCCGCTTCCCCTCGCCCAGCATGCTGTAGCGGATGGCCGCCGCCACAGCGTTAGGCACACCGTCGAGCTGGCGCTCGCACAGCTCGTGGAGCGCCGCGTCCACCGCGGCCCGGTCGGTCGCGAACTGCCCGGCGACCGCGTCAGCCGTCGAACTCGCCAAGCTCGAACGTGCCATCGGCGCGCTCGATGAGCACGCGGACCTGGGCCTCGGCGCGCTCGAGCGCCTTGGACGCCGAGCGCAATCGCTCGACGCCTTCCTCGAACAGGGCGAGCGCACGATCGAGCGCCACATCCTCGCGGCCAAGCTCGGCGACGATCGCCTCGATGCGGGCGAGATCTTCTTCGTACGACACGGTCAGCGCTCCGGCGGCGGCGGCGCGGCGTCGACCGTCGTTCGCTCGGTACGCGCATCGACCCGCCCGTCGCGCAGGCGAAGTCGAAACGCGCGCCCGCGCTCGAAGTGCGCCGCGTTGGTCAGCGCATGCCCGCTCTCGTCGGTCGCCAGCGCGTAGCCCCTGCCTAACGTAGCCAGAGGGCTCAACGCATCGAGGCGGCCGGCCGCGACCTCGAGCCGGGCACGACGCCGCACGGTCAGGCGGTCAAGCGCGCCGCGCATGTCGCGCGCCGTCTCGGCGAAGTGCCGGCGCGCGCGCACGGCGCGCCGCTCGAGCGACACGCGCAGCTCCGCGGTTCGCCTGGCGACGAGCGCCCGGACGTCGGCCAGTACCGGCACCGCCGCTTCAGCGGCCGCCGACGGCGTCGCCGCGCGCAGGTCGGCGACGAGGTCGCAGAGCGAGGTGTCGATCTCGTGACCGACGGCCGAAATGGTCGGTATCGGGCAGGCCGCGAGCGTGCGCGCCACGCGTTCGTCGTTGAACGCCCACAGATCCTCGCGCGAGCCCCCGCCGCGGCCGACGATCACCGTGTCGACGTCGCGCCATCGTCCCACACGGCGGATGGCGGCCACCAACTCGCGCGCCGCGCCGTCGCCCTGCACGCTGGCCGGCACGACCACGATCTCCACGATGGGACAGCGCCGCCTAACGACGGAGATGATGTCGTGCAGCGCGGCCCCATCCGGACTCGTCACCACCGCGATGCGCCGGGGATGCGGCGTGACGCGTCGCTTGCGCCGCGGGTCGAGGAGCCCTTCCGCCGTCAGCCGCTTGATCGATTGCTCGAGCGCCTTGCGCCACAAGCCGTCGCCCGATGCCTCGAGTGACGCCACCATGAGCTGCATTTCGCCCTGCGGCGCGTACACCGACATGCGGCCGTACGCGCTGACCTGCATCCCGTCATCCGGCGGCGCCGGCACCCGGCGCGTGTCGGTTGCCCACATCACGCACCGTATGCGCGCCGTGGCGTCGCGGAGCGAAAAGTACCAGTGCCCGCTGCGATTCTGCGTGAAGTTGGCCACCTCGCCGCGCACCCAGAGCGGCGGAAACGCGCCCTCGACAATGTCCTTGGCCGCACGCGTGAGCTCCGTCACCGAAAACGCGCTCTCGATCGACGCGCCGCGATATGCGTTAGGCGCGGGCTCGCGCCGGCGAGCCGGGGGGCGCGGCCGGGGTGGCGCGTCCGGCGCGTCGAACAGGTCGGGCGCGTCCGCCGGCCCGGAGCGCCGCGGACCGGGCCTGGTCACGCCGACCGCTCCGCGGCGCGCACCGTATTGCGCAGCAGCAGCGCGATGGTCATGGGCCCGACCCCGCCCGGCACCGGTGTGATGAGCGAGGCGACCTCGCGCGCACTCTCGAAATCCACATCGCCGACCAGCCGGTATCCGCTCTTGGTCGACGCGTCGGCAATGCGATTGATGCCCACATCGATCACCACGGCGCCAGGCCGGATCATGTCCCCAGTGACCATGCGCGGCCGACCCGCGGCGACAATGAGGATGTCGGCGCGCCGCGTGTGCGCCGCAAGATCGCGCGTCGCGCTGTGGCACACGGTGACGGTCGCATTCGCGCCGGCCGCGTTCTGCACCATGAGCGCCATCATCGGCTTGCCGACGATGTTGCTCCGCCCAACGATCACACACTCGGCGCCGCGCGTCTCGACGCCGCTCCGCACCAGCAGCTCCTGCACGCCCGCCGGCGTGCAGGGCACGAATCCATCGCGCTCGCCGATCAGGTTCTTCCCTACGTTCACGGGATGAAATCCATCCACGTCCTTGTCGGGCCGGATTCGCCTAACGATTGCGTCGGCGTCGATCTGCCGGGGCAGCGGCATCTGCACGAGGATCCCGTGCACCGAGGGGTCGGCGTTGAGCGCGTCGACCCGCGCGAGCAGATCGGCCTGCGTGGTGTCGGCGGGCAGACGAATCGTGACGCTCTTCATGCCGGCCTCTTCCGTCGCCTTCCCCTTGCTGCGCACGTAGACCGCGCTCGCCGGGTCGTCGCCCACCAGCACTACCGTTAGGCCGGGGACGATGCCCCGTTGGGCGAGCCGTCGGACGTCGCAGGCGACCTCGTCGCGGATCGCACGCGCCACCCCGACACCATCGATCAGCTCAGCGGGCAAAGTCCACCGCCCGCTGCTCGCGAATGACCACCACCTTGATCTGCCCCGGATACTGCAGCTCGCCCTCAATGCGCCGCGCAATTTCCTCGCTCAACGACGTCATGCGCGTATCATCCACGTCGTCAGGATTGACGATCACGCGGATCTCCCGGCCCGCCTGAATCGCGAACACCTTGTCCACGCCGGTGTAACTCGCGGCAATCCGCTCCAGCCCCTCGAGACGCTTCACGTACGTCTCGAACGCCTCGCGCCGCGCACCCGGACGCGATCCCGATATCGCGTCCGCTGCCTGCACCAGCACGGACACCTCGCTCTCGTGCGGCACGTCGTCGTGGTGCGCCGCGATGCAATTCACGACGAGCGGATTCTCGCCGTACTTGGTCGCAACCTCGACGCCAAGCTGGACGTGCGTCCCTTCGTGCTCATGCGTGAGGACCTTGCCCACGTCGTGCAGCAGCGCGCCTCGCTTCGCCATCGTCACATCGAGACCGAGCTCGGCGGCCATGATGCCGGCCAGGTGCGCCACTTCCTTGGAATGCTGCAGGATGTTCTGCCCGTAGCTCGTCCGATAGTGCATCCGCCCGACGAGCTTCACGAGCTCGGCGTGCAGGCCGTGCGCGCCCACTTCGTACGCGGCCTGCTCGCCCATCTCCTGGATGGCGGCCTCGACCTCCTTGCGCGACTTGGCCACGACTTCTTCGATGCGCCCCGGATGAATGCGTCCGTCGGCTACCAGCTTCTGGAGCGCCAACCGCGCGACCTCGCGGCGCACCGGATCGAAGCAGGAGACGACCACGGTGTCGGGCGTGTCATCGATGATGACGTCCACACCCGTGGCCAGCTCGAACGCGCGAATGTTGCGACCTTCGCGGCCAATGATGCGGCCCTTCATCTCGTCGTTGGGTAGCGACACCGATGACACGCTGATCTCCGACGTGTGCTCGGCGGCTATGCGCTGAACGGCCAACGCCACAATCTTTTTTGCTTCGCGCTCAGCATTTCGTCGCGCGCTCTCGCGAATCTCCCGGACAGTATTCGCCGCCTCGGCCTGTGCTTCCTCGGCGAGGCGGCTCATGAGCTCCGCTTTCGCATCGCGCGCGGACATGCCCGCCAACTGCTCGAGACGTCGTCGCTCCTCGGCGACCAACTTGTCCAGCTCGCTCTCGCGCTCGCCTACGATTTTCTCGCGGCGGCCCAGATCGCTGCCGCGACGCCCCAGCTCTTTGTCCCGCTGGTCGAGAATGTCGTATTTGCGATCGAGGCCCGTCTCACGCTCCTGCATGCGACGCTCGGCGCGCTCGAGCTCCTCACGGCGCTTTCCGGCGTCGACTTCCCACGCCTCGCGGAGCTTTATCGTCTCCTCTTTGCCGGAGACTATCGCGGATTTTCTGAGGGTCTCGGCTTCGCGGCGCGCTTCTTCGGTGATGCGCGTTGCAGTCTCTTCCGCCGTCGACTTGGCCGCAATTTGCGCGCGATGTTCAGCTGCGCGTCCGGCCGCACGTCCGAGTACAAAAAAAACCGCGACGGCGAGGATGAGTACTACGCCAAACGCGGCATACAGCGCGGTTACGCTCATTGGATCTATGCTCCAACGCGACGCACGCGTCACGCGATCGTGGAAACGCCCCAGGGCGCCGCGGCCAATCACGTAGCTGCTGTCGGCCCAGCACCGACGTAGGGTGCGAGGCGGACAACGCTAACTGCAACCGGCACATGCGACTAGGAGAAAACCCTTGAGGACTTACACAAACTACGCGTCCAAGGTGTCCTCAAGCAAGAGGTAAGACGGACTACAGCTGGTGAGCCCCCTGGAAAACGGCTAAAGGCGGACAGACGGACAGGGCCGGACACCACCGGACGGTGAAAGCGCACAAGCGAGCGGATCGTTAGGCAGCTCCCCGGAATCGCTAGAAAAGACAGTGGTTAATGGGTGACAACAGCAAAAGTTGTCTCAACCTGTTTGCACTCATGCCGCCTTCTTATCCGGCTGTGTCCGGCCCTGTCCGTGTTGTCCGCCTTTGGGCTGTCTCCGGCCCTGTCCGCTGTATCCGCCTTACCGTTTTTGCGGCGGCAGCATGCGACGGACTTCAGACGAGATGTTTCGCATTCGCTCGGCGAGCTCCTCCGGGCCCTGTCTCGTCTTGAACAGCTCGGACGTGATCTGCATCGCCGCAAGGATGGCCGCTTTCTGCGATTCGACGACGACCCCGGCGTTCATCAGCGCGCGAATCGTCGCGTCGACGTGCTCCGCGACCGCGCGAGTATGCTCCGGCGTTTCGTCGCTGCGAATCGCGTACTCCTCGCCCAGGATCGTGACTTTCACGGTCGACTTATGGGCGACGCTCATCGATCTGCTCCGAGTTCGTGTTGCTGCCGAAGGAACCGCAGACGGTCCAGGAGTTGTTTGGTGCGTTGTTGTGCGCTGTCGAGACGCCGGCGAAGGTCTTCGTTCTCGCGTTCCAGGTCGGATCGCGCGCCGGATTTGCTCGAGCCGCCCGATCCGTTGGACAGCGTACGCAAACGCGATTCCGCTTCGTGCGCCCGGCGTCGCCACGACGCCATTTCCTCTGCCAGCGCGTGGATGAGCTGTTCCAGCTCCTGAAACGCGGCGAGATCAGGTCGTTCGTTGTCGGACACCGAGTTCTCCTTCGAGAGTGCGCAGGAGCTTGTCGCGACGACCCGCTACCTCCTTGTCCCGTAGAGTGCGTTCCGGATGGCGGAACGTCAATCGCCACGCGAGACTTCGATATCCGTTGGGCACGCCGTCGCCCCGGTATTCATCAAAGATCGTGACCTGCTCGAGCAGTTCGCCGCTCGCGCCACGGATCACTTCCTCCACACGCGACGCCGGCATGTCGTTCGGCACGAGGAGCGCCAGGTCGAACTCCGCCGCCGGTGTGTCCGGCAGCGGCCGGTACTGCACGTGCCGCGGTTTCGACGCGGCCGGGGTCGAGTCGTACCGAGACGCTCCGGGCTGCGCGACGAAGTCGGACGGAACGGTGAGCAGCGTCAGTTCGACGCCGAACGCGGGCGCGGCCCAGACGGGCGCGTCGAGCGCCACGCGGCGAACGCCGCCTCGGGTCGCCCCATCGACGGTGATGGTCCAGAGCCAGTCCGTATCGCGATCGGACTCGAGGCGGATCTCTGCCGACGGGTAGGCCGAACGTGCCATTTCGACGGCGAGTCCTTTGGCGTCCCACTCATCGAAATCGGGTGGCCGCGTCTCGGTCCAGTGCGGCGGCCGGCGGTGTCCCATGATAATGAGTGCGGCGTGAAGCTCTTCCAGGGGCAGCGCCTCGGACGACGGCATGAACACCGATCCGATCTCGAACAGCCGCACGTCGCGCTGCATGCGGGCCAGGTTGTACTCGGTGCGCCGCGCGAGCGTATCGAGCAAGTCGCGCCGGAGATACGCTTCGTTCTCGGCAATTGGATTGGCCACGCGGACGAAGCCGATGTCCGCGCCTGTGACGAACGGGAGCGGACGCGCCTCGAGCAGACCGCGTGCGACGAGCGCGTCGCGCACGCGGCGCGAGACGATCTCGAGCGGCGAGACGGGCACGGTGCCGGGGCGGAACGGCCGCAGCTCGCTCGAGAAGGTGTCGTAGCCGCGGCGGCGCGCCACTTCCTCGACGAGATCCACCTCGCGCACGACGTCGGGGCGCCACGAGGGCACGGTCACGTCGAGCGCGCCGGCGCGCGGATCGACCTCGAAGCCTAACGGCGTGAGCAGCGGCACGATCTCGTCCTGCGGCACGGCCTCGCCTAACAGAGCGGTCACGCGCGCCGCACGGAGCGCGATGCGGCGGGGCGTATACGGCTCCGGGCGAAGATCGCCGGGCGCGCCATCCACGCGGCCGCCGGCCACCGCCGCCACGATCTCGACCACGCGCGCCAGCGCCCGCGGCGGCAGCTCGATGTCGACGTGCCGCTCGAACCGGTAGCTCGCATCGGTGGAGAGGCCGAGTGACCGGCGCGCGCGACGGACGCGCACCGCATCGAAGTGCGCCACTTCGATGAAGATCGCCGTGGTGGCCGCGGTGACCTCGCTGTCGGCGCCGCCCATCACGCCGGCCACCGCCTGGGCCCCGTCGCGGTCGGCGATCACGGTCGTGGTCGCGTCGAGCGTTCGGGCGACGCCGTCGAGCGTCGTGATCCGCTCTCCCGCGCGCGCGCGCCGCACGACGATTTCGCCGCCGCCTAACTTCGCCAGGTCGAACGCGTGCACCGGCTGGCCCAGCTCGTGGAGGACGTAGTTGGTCGCATCGACCACGTTGTTGATCGACCGGCCGCCGATCGCCACGATACGCTCGGCGAGCCACGACGGGCTCGGCCCGACGCCGATGTCGCGCATGACGACGCCCATGTAGCGCGGGCATCCCTCGGGATCGTCGAGGCGCACGCGCACGCCGCCCACGGTCACCGCGTCGGCGGCGCGGGCGGCCGGCGCGATGTCGAGCGGCGCCGCGCCCGGCACCGGCGGCAGGCGCATCTGCGCGCCGACCGCCGCCGCCAGCTCGCGCGCCAGGCCGGCGTGTGAGAGGAGATCGGGGCGGTTGGGCGTGACGTCGATCACGAGGCGCGTGTCGCCTAACGGAATCGCGTCGAGCAGCGGCGTGCCCGGCGGGGCCTCGGTGTCGAGCTCGAGAATGCCCTCGTGGTCGTCGCTCAGGCCCAGCTCGCGGCCG
>Ga0207695_10001866_pt1 | contig 33001 bp, 28 predicted proteins | sample KBSC54metaG_FD_184354 | JGI IMG/M metagenome (GOLD analysis project Ga0207695, IMG submission 184354) | Corn rhizosphere microbial communities from Kellogg Biological Station, Michigan, USA - KBS C5-4 metaG (SPAdes) (version 2) | ecosystem: Host-associated > Plants > Roots > Rhizosphere > Soil... | reverse complement strand
TTCCTGCTCCGGCGCCATCGACGGCGATGATCGAATACGTGGTCGCAGAACCCGAATCGGTCCATTGCACCGAGGTCTTTTGTGCCGCCGTTGCCGGGGCGGTGAGGCGGATCCAGTCGATACTGAATGTGCGGCTCGCCCACGGTGACGCCGCGTTTGTGTTCGCGGGATCGATGCGCAATCCGGTCAGTTGTGGAAAATCCAGCCACTGATAAAACAATCCATCGTTGTTGGACACCATATCGAAATGAACTATCTGCCACGTATTGTTCAGCAGCGGGCCCGCGGAGTTTGATTCCACGACCGTCGCTTTGGGGGACGCACCGTAGCTGCCGCCGTCCTTGATACCGATCACCCGTGTGAACTGCGGTTGGCTGGTCGGGTTCACGCGCAGCTTGTACGTCACATAGCGATAACGGGACGTATCGATTGGATGATTGGCACCGCGGCTGAGGTTGATCGAACTCGCATAACCCATGTGCAACGGGTAGATATTCTCGGATTGAGACGCGGACGTTGCGGAGAAGATTCCGCCGCTGAATAACTGGCCACTGACGGAAATCGACTCTTGCATATCGATATCGGCCGCATCGCTCATGTCCCATGCATTGCCGAGTACCTGAGTCGCATAATCGTCGCCGGCCTCCACGACTGTCGACACGGTTGGCTGCGTGACTGCGACTGTCGCGAAGCAGACACCGCTTGCGCCGGCGAGCACGTTTGCCAACACGAGACGGACTATTGCTGGATACCGCATCCCAAGCCTCTGTTTCGATCTACGTCGCACGTTCCGCGGAGGCGTTACATCGGCAGAAAAGTGCGAGATATACTACCGAGCCCAGTATAAGCCGCAATCACACGGTCGGCAGGGTAGTTCGCAGGCCGTACCGGGCAAAGTGGATGTTTTCATGAGATTTTTAGGAAAGACCAAGAAGCATGCCGACGACGTCTGGCGCGACCTGAGCGAACGATTCGAGCGCGATGGTTTTGCCATTCTCAATGGGTTCTTCAGTCCGGAGTTTTGTGACCGCATTCTGCAAGAAGTAGATTTATATACTTCGCCGCGGAAACCGTTTCCGACCTCGCGCATCACTTTGGATATCCTGCACGGCGCGCACTCTGGGCGCCGCGTTTATTTGCGCGATGCTCCGCCGGAAGCACTAGAGGGTCCCTACAAGATCAATCATTTATTCACCGAATCCGACGTCGTAGCGGACGCGGTATTCGATAAAGGCTTGCGATCGGCGCTCGACCGTTTGCTTGGCGCTGAACCGGTCACGATCAATTCGCTGAATTTCCGGCATGGCAGCCAGCAACCGGCACACATAGACACCTGGTACATGCCGCCGCCGAAAACCGGCAGTCTCGTCGTTGCCTCGCTGAGCCTGGAAGACGTGCACCCGGACGCCGGGCCGCTTTTTTATTATCCGGGCAGCCACCGCATTCCTCCTTACGTTTTTTCGCATGGCGGCATCCACGCGGTCGACGCGGAAATGCCCGAGTGTCGTGCTTATCTGGATCGCGAGATAGCGGCGCGAAACCTGAAGAAAGAATTCCTGTTCGGCAAGAAAGGCGATGTTTTTCTGTGGCACGCGCAGCTGCTGCATGGCGGCTCGCCGATAAACGATCTGGCGCGGACCCGCTCTTCGTTGGTCGTGCACTATTGGGGTCTGGATGCCGTTCATGGTGTCCCGCTGGCCGCTCGTGCTTCGGGCGGCAAATTCCTGGACCGTAATTATTGGGAAACCGACGGCAAGCCGATCGAAGGAATGCCGCGGCCCGCTTCGCCGGTTGCTCCATCGCCTGCAGCAAACATTCAGTCAACCGGTGGTGCTCCGCTTGCGACAAGGCAGCGAGCCGCTGTGCTTCCAGAAGAATTCGACGCCGCAGCCTACCGGCAGCGATATTCGGACTTGCGCGAGCTGCGCGACGCCGAATTGGACAGGCATTACCGGACGACGGGCAAAAGCGAAGAGCGCAATGCATCGAAGATCGCCACGAGAAAGGACTTCCTCACACTGATCGATCCTTTGTCCCGCGTGCTGGAAATCGGGCCTTTCGCCAATCCCTTGTGTCATGGCGCCAACGTCAAATACTTCGACGTGCTGCCGGCGGAATTGCTCCGCGAACGGGCTAAAGTCCATGGGGTCGACCCGGCCAAAATACCGAATATCGATTATGTTTCCGAATCAGGCGACTTCCAGGTTGTCGACCAGCGCTTCGACATAGCGCTGAGTTGCCACGTAATCGAGCACCAGCCGGACCTGATTCGGCATTTGCAGGATGTCGGCCGAGTACTCGATCCCGGAGGCCTGTATTGTTTGGTCATTCCAGACAAGCGCTATTGCTTCGACCACTTCCTCGCAGCCAGCAGCATCGCTGAAATCGTTGCGGCGCACGCGCGCGGTGCGCGCGTACACGATGTGCTGGCTCTGCTGGAGCATGCCGCACTGACGACGCATAATGATTCTGAGCGCCATTGGCTCGGAGACCACGGTGAGCCCGTATACAAATCCAAGCCGCGAGTACTGCGCGAGGCGGCCGATGTTTTTTTCAACAGCAAGGGCAGGTACATCGACGTACACGCATGGCAGTTCGTACCGGGATCATTCCGCGACACGATGGAGTCGTTGTTCGACCTGCGGTTGTCGGCGTTTCGCGTGCTCCGCGTCTACGCGACCGTTGCGCACTCCAATGAATTTTTCGCCGTGTTGGAGAAGACTGCGCAGAGTCCCGAGCCGTTGCTGAGCGCGCTACCGCGCGATTTCGACGCACGACAATATTTGCTCGCCAACCCCGACGTCGCGAAGGCCGGTGCCGACGCAGCAGAGCACTATTTGCGATTCGGTCGCGCAGAAGGACGCAAGCTGCGTCCATCCTGAGCGTGTATCGAGCCCGCGACGGCGTCGTTCAGACGCGGCGCAAGACAGCGATATCCTGATAGGACGCGAATGGATTCGGCCCTTCCGAAATGCCGGGATAAATTCGCAGTACGTCAAAGCCGGCGAACAGCTGACGCATGAATGCGGACGTCATGAATGTGGCATAGTTGTTCGAGCCAGCGAAAGTATCCTCGGCCGATCCGTGCAGGTGGACGTAGAATCCGTTTTCCTCCAGCTGGCGGGACCCTGCCTTGCTGTTGTTCGCCACCACGGGCGCGAAGTACGAACCGTGATATGACATCATGGCAATGCCGCCGGGTGCGATGACCCGTGCAAATTCTCCTGCCCATTGCATGGCTGCCGGCAATGAGAGATGAGTCCAGACCGAACCGGCGTAGGCGAAATCGACCGAGGCGTCGCCCAGCGGCAGTGGCGGAAAATAGCCGGATACGGCCGTGCGAGCAAACGGAATGTTTTTTTGGCAGAACTCGATCAGGCTCGGATTGATGTCGAACCCGAATAACTTGCTGTGCTCGCCGATGAAATGTTCCCAGCCCGCCAGGACTCGGCCGCAGCCGCAACCAAAATCCAGTATTGAGCGAAACGCGCGATAGTCGACGCCGGCGCCAGCCAGCAGTTCTATCATGTTGCGCACCGTGGCGCCGCGCGAAATCGCATAGTTGTGACCGTCGCGATGTCCGTTGACAAGGTAAATCAAATCGCCGGGCGGAATGGCCGTTGTCAACTCGCGGTCCAGCAAACTCGTGGTTTCCATGTCAAGCGGGCCTCGGTTTGCTGTTTCGGCAGACAATTGAAAACCCCCGGCGGGTCTGTTGACGGGTGCGGTGAACGGCGGCCGGAATAGACCAGCGCTCTTGAGAAGGCGCACGGTTGATTCGAGCAAGCCGACTCGCTGCAATGCCCGCTTCACGCCGTTGCGGAATTTATCTTGAATCGCCAATGGATCCCCCTCGACAGTGGTGCCGAATGCGGCTGCACACGATGTGCGCGGAATTCGCCTGCTAGGCTTTAGCGCGACGTCGGAATTTTAGCATGCCACGTCCCGGCCATTTGCGGCGGGATCGTGTACAGCCTGCACGTACCAAACAAAAAGCGACAGCAACAGCAAAGCGGCAAGACATGCTGTGGCCAGCCCCCAGATTTTCGAAAGCACCTGGAACACGCCCACCGAAAGCCCTCCGAACTCGACTGGCTCCGTAAATGCAAGCCACGAATCCGGCCTCGCGTCCAGTGCATGAATTTGAAACGCGCCGTGCGGAGCCGCGGTGAACAAACGTACCCAGGATTCACCGGGGGCCATGCCCGGTTGAATCAGTTGCGGCGCGGCAAACGGGGCGACGGGGTAGAGCGAGAGTGCCAGACCTGAGGTACCCAGGTAACCCGCCACATCGATGCCAAGATAGGGAAATCGCGAGGTGAGATTCGCGCTCGTCAATTCGCCCTCGTTGGCATCGCCTGTTTCCCGACTGTAACTTCCCAACGCGTTCGCAAAATGCGCGCCGGTCGTCGCCGGAAAAAAACCTTCCGTCATAAATGCATCCGTCCGCGGCAGTGCAAGACTCTGCCGGACGCTTGCCGGAAGCATCGCACGGATTGTGCTGTCTCTGAGCATCATCTCGAGCCTCGACGCATCGGGGTATGGAATATGCTGCAGCGGCTTGTCGCGCAGCTCGCCGGCGTCGCCAGTTGCCATGAACTGTCTTACGTGCGTGATTTCGACGCGGGAAAGGGCGCCGTGTTGCTGCAGGTCCGCCAGTGCCACCGCCGTGCGGACGCCGAGCGCGCCGACGCAGACGACGCATAACACAGCCAATACAAATGCTGCGGACTTGCGCCCGATTTTTATTACGCCGCAAAGACGTATGGCCAAGAGCAGGTTGATCAGCAGTCCGATCGCCAATATGTCCACGTATCGAGACGGCACGCTCGTCATCGAATGACCGCGTGCATACGCCATGGCAAACGCCTGAACTGCGACCCAGCCCCCCGCTACTACAGCCGCAATGTCGATAGGCTCGGCAGCAGCTCGGCGAAGAAGAAGGCGAATGGCGCAGATCAAAAAAGGAATCCAGACCAGAATACCGCAGCAGGTCCATCGTCCGGAAAACGGCCAGGACAACGCGACGGTCAAGGCCGCGATAAATTCGCCGAGTCCCTGCGCGTGCAGGGCCGCGTGGCCGGGCATTGCCGGCATGTTCCAGTACGCGACGACGCTGATCAAGCTGCAAACGGCCGTCAGAATCCAATGAAGGCGACTGGCCGCTTCATTGCCCGAGCCAACTTCGTTTCTTGTTTCGCCTACCCGCCGATCCTGCCATTGGCGTAGCCAGCTGGCGCTGGCGATCAATGGCGCGCTGAGCAATCCCGAGGCGACCGTAAATACACAGCAAGCGGCAAGCGCCGATAACATCACGAGCCGCGCGACGCTAAGGCGTTTTGCAGCTGCAACCCAGATTCCGCTCAAGGTGAACGCAAGCAGGAAATAAAACTGACTCTGGAAACCGGATACGAGGTTTTCCGGCGCGAGCGGCAGCGCCGCAACAAGCGCACAAAAAACAAACCAGGGGGAGTAAAGGCGCCAATTCAGATGACGCGCCACCCGATAAACCGCTACAGATGAAAACAGCGCAAAAAATACTGCGTTGAATGTCAAGGAAACGAGATTGTCCCACTGTTCGCTGTTCAGCAGAAAAAGCGCGAGTGTGACGAGTCGGGTAAACAGCACCCGGTGCTCATTATGGGGCGCGAACAGAGCGGTCCATGACAAGGTGCCGTTCTGAAAAGGCCGCAGCAGCAGCCAGCCTTCGCAATCCCATTGGTCCCAATAGGGCAGATCGGTTGCGAACAAATGTGCAACCAGCAGGCGCGACATCAGAGCGGCAAAAAAAACCCAGAGCGCGATCAACGCCGGCAGCCGCGTTTTTTCTAACGGCCAATGCATCACTGAGTTCCGAAAGAAAAGCGCTTGTGTCCCAAATAGCTGGTGACCACCGGCACGACGATGCCGATCGCGTGCGCGAGCGTTTCGGCGTGCCAGTAAAAACCGGCGCGCGGGAATATCACCTTGGCCAATAAGAGACTGATTGCCAGTGTCTGCAGCACGGCCGCAATGTTGATGGCGGTGAACCACAGCACCTGGTGATGCAGCTTGTTGTTCGCGTCGGTAAACACAAGTGCGCGATTGATCAAGAATGCCGTAATCATGCCGAGAATGTAGGCCACGACGATCGCCGCGGCGTAGGGTATCCACCAGTTCAGCGCGATGCGCGAAAGGAAATTCACGCACGCGGCGATGCCCCCGGCGATCAGGAACAGCATGACCTGTCGTGAAATCACCCGCCGGCCGCCGCGCGCGCGAGACGTTGACCGACCGCGACACTTTCGGAAATCGAACGGTCTTCCGGGTAATAGTACGATGTGTCAGCCATGAAAAGACCCTGGATGGGCGTTTTCATCGGTGGCAACTGCGCATAGAAACCCGGCGGACAGATCGTCTGCGCGAAATCGTAGCGGTGGCAGTGCGTCGCGATCACCCAGTCGGGCGAAAATGCCGCATTGAGTTTCGGCAGGTAGCCCAGCGTCTCGTCGATGAACGCCTGGTTCGGCCGCGCGTATTTGGGGTGCGTTTTCGGCATGTAGAACGGCGCGTAGACGATGGTCGGCCCGGCGCCGGGATTGAGATTGGAGTATTCGATCACACCCGGAATCTCGATGCCCGGATCGCAGATGTTCATCCAGAAATTTTCGCTCAGGCGCCGCTTGAGTTTCAGGATCACGCACGCGACGGGGATGTTGCGGATGGCGCGGATGCGCGCGGAGAACTCCTCCGGCAGGTCCGGCACCAGTGCCGGCACGTACTGGATCGGCGCGGTGCTGATTACCTGATCGGCCGCTCGTTCTTCTCCGCCAACGATGATGCCGCACACCTTGCCGGAATCACGGGTCACGACTTTGTCGATGCCGGCCTTCAGGTGAATGCGGCCGCCGAGTTCGCCGATGCGCCGCTCGAGCGCGCGCAGCAGCGTCGCCGATCCGCCGTGCAGATAGCCGAGCGATTCCTGCAGCAGATTGCGGCGCGACAAAGCCACGCGTTTGATGCGCGTGCCGAGCCAAGCCGCGGACAACTGGTCGCTGAGCTCATAGAATTTCAATTCGAACAGGCGCTTCCACAACACGTTGTAAGCCCGTTCGCCGAGTGCGGCCTTGAGCCATGACAACGCGTCGACTTTGTCGAGAGCAGTCCAGTCATTGATGCTCTTCGTGCGCATCACGTGCATTGCATAGCGAAATTTCTCGACCCAACTCAAGCCGGCGAAGCGCAACAGGGCTTGCGGAGTGCCCCACTTGTGCAGGCGCCCGTTCCAGTAAAAACCCATTTTCGTATCGGTCCAACGCAACTGGTCGGACAGATTCAGTTCGGCCAGCAGTTCGAACAGCGGATGGTCGGTTTTGCAGATGAAATGGTAGTAGCGTTCGATTTCCAGGCCATCGAAATTGAACGTCGCCGACATGCCGCCGATGCGATCATCGCGTTCGTAAACGTCGACGCTATGTCCGGCCTTGAGCAGTTCGAGTGCGCAGATCAGGCCCATCGGGCCGGCGCCGAGCACCGCGGATTTCGTCGTCTGTGACATCAGCGCTCCAATACGATCGCGCTGTAACGCGGATCACAATAGCTTTCACGAATGGCGTCTTCGAACGGCGTCTGCTTCACGCCGAACGTCGCTTGCGTGTCGACGCCGTGGAACTCGTCGCCGGCTGACAGCGCCTTGAGCTGATCGGCGGTGAACGGCGGCTTGCCGCTGAACACGGCATAGAATTTGAGCAGCGCGTAGAACAATCCGTATGGAATGTGCACGATCCACGTGCGCAGTCCCTTGACGCGCTTGATCGTGCGGATGATGTCGACGTAATCGACGCGCGTGTCGCCGCAGACATCGTAGACGGCGCCGTCGGGCTGCGCCTCGATGCAGTGCGCGATGCAGCGGCAAAAATCGCGTTCGTACAGCGGCTGGCGCATGTAGCGGCCGTCGCCGGGAATCGGAAACACCGGTGTCTTCGCCATGAAGCGCGACAGCCAACCCAGGTGCTTCGGGTCGAACCAGCCGAACATCAGCGTCGGCCGCAGCATGCAATGCTTGATGCCGCTTTCAGCGACGAGCCGCTCCTGCGCTTTCTTCGTGTTCGTGTAATCGTCGTCCGCAGCCGAGTTGACCACCGACGAGCTGATGTGCACGAGATAAGGCACGGCGTGGTTCCGGATCGTGTCGAGCACGCGCCGGGTCGCATCGATATTGTTGCGAATGAACAGCTCGGGAAATTTCCCGGTGATCTGCGCATGCAGCTGCACGACGCAAGCCGCTGCATCGAAACTGTTCTGCCAGTTTCCGGCCTCGGCCAGGTCGGCGAGTACGGTTTCCACATCCGGGTGCAACTTCCGCAGGATCCCCAAATTGTGCGCGTGCTTGTCGATTGCCACGATTCGCGTGTAACCGCGCGACTTGAGCTCGACGATCAGGTTCTGGCCGACCAGTCCGGCCGCGCCGGTCAGCACGATCTTGGCGTCTTTCGCAATCATCGGCTCAGAGCTTGAGTTTCTTGAAAATCGGCTCCGGAATATGCCGGATCACGAACATGATGTAACGCCAGAACCACGGCAGATAGACGACGCTGCGGCGTTTGTCGATGGCATCGACAATGCCGGCGGCGACACGCGTCGGCTGCGCCCACAGCGCGCCTTTGTCCGGAATCGCTGCGGTCATTGGCGTGTCGACGAAACCCGGTTCGATCGTGAGCACGTCGACGTTCACTTTCGCCAGGCGCTGACGCAACCCGCTGGCGAACGCGGTCACGGCCGCTTTGGCCGAACCGTAAACGTAATTGCTTTGGCGGCCGCGATCGCCGGCCACGGACGAGATCACGGCCAGCGTGCCTTGCTTGCGCGCCGCGAAGCGATTGGCCAGTTCGGTCAGCAGCGACATCGTGCTGATCGCGTTGATGTCGAATTCGCGGCGCAAGGTGTCGACCGAGCTCTGGCATTCGTTCTGATCGGACAGCGTACCGTGCGCGATCAGCGCCACATCGAGGCCGCCGAGTTCGCGTTCAGCCTGTTCGATCACCGCCGAGTGCGCGGCGAAATCCGTGACGTCGAGCGTCGCGATCGCCGCACGCGGCGCGCCGCGCACCTTCAGATCGTCGGCAATGGCTTGCAGTCGCACCTGATTGCGCGCGACCAGGAACAACGCATCACCGCGCGCGGCGAACCGCCGGGCGGTGCTTTCGGCAATCGCCGAGGTCGCGCCTATGATCAGGATCTTGCGCATCACTGCTCCATGACCCGCCGCCACCAACCCGACGAAAACCGCGGGTCCAGGTGCGGCAGCATCGCCGTCCAGTTCGGAAAATAGCGCTCGAAGCGCGCCCGTTTCAGGCGTGCGTCCTTGGCCGGATACACCGCTCCGCCCGCCGCGCAGACGACATCGTCCAGGCGCTCGAGCAAGTCGAGTGTGGTCTGCCCATGGTTCGGAAAATCCAGCGCCAATGTCGCCCCGGCGCGCGCAAACGAAAGTATACCAGCGGCCCGGCGATCGCCGAACACCTTGAGTACGGCGAGAAACGATCCACTGCCACTGCGCCGGATTTCATCGAGCAGCGCGGCCAGCGAGTTCTGCGCGTCGGCCATCGGGACAAGGCACTGGTACTGCAGGAACCCACGTGGGCCGTAGATGCGATTCCAGTCGCCAATCGCGTCGAGCGGATAGAAGTAGGAATCGTAATGGCCGATCTCGTTTTGTGGCCGGCGGCGATGGAAGTACAACGCGTTGAACGCGCGCAGACTCGCCGTGTTGATCAGCGAGAGCGGCGGCGTGAACGGCATTGTCAGGCGCCGCCGCGGCGCCGCCGGTCCGCTGCACGTATCCGCCGGTGTGTGATTGGCGCGCATGAAGACTCCGCGCCCGAGCGCAGTGGCCGGCGCCGCGCAATCGACCCAGGCCACGGTGTAGGCGAAATCGCGTTCGGATTCAGCCGACAGCTGCAGAAACTCGCGCAGATCGCCGAAGCGCCGGTTCTCGATCGCCATCCACGGATTGCTGATCGGCTGCAGCGCGAACTCGGCCCAAGTGATCACGCCGGTAAGGCCGAGTCCACCGACGGTGGCGCGAAACAACGGCGCGTTTTCATCGGGACTGCACTCGATGCGCGCACCGTCGGAACGCAGCAGCTCGAAACGGCGCACGTACTCGCCGAAGGTACCGGCGCGATGATGATTCTTGCCGTGCACATCGTTGGCGATCGCGCCGCCGACGGTGATGAATTTGGTGCCCGGCGTGACCGGCAGGAACCAGCCCTTCGGCACGATCAGATCGATGATCTCGGAAAAGAGCACACCGGCTTCGCAGCGCAGCACGCCGGTGGACGGGTCGAACGCGATGAAACGATCGAGTCCGCGCGTGTGCAGCAGCGTGCCGCCGGCGTTCGTGCAGCTGTCGCCATAACTGCGGCCATTGCCGTACGCGAGCATGTACGATTCGAGCGTCGGCAGCTGCGCGTCGCGCCAGCGCAGCGGCACGACGGCTTGTGCAGCAACAGGCGGATAGCGGCCCCAGCTGGTGCCGACCGGCATCGTCAAACGGCTCCGATGATGACGATCGCGCACAGTGCGAGCAGGACCTGACTGACCCAGTCGCTCACGGCGAACACCACCGGATCATCGTGCATGGCGCCGCGGTGCGCGAGCAGCCAGGTACGGCTGATCCAATACAGCAGCGCCGGACACAGCAGCCACAACACTTGCGGGCGGTGGTAGAGCATTTCGCTCGCCGAACTGTTGATGTAGAGCGCGAGCACGAGCACGCTCAGGTAGCCGCTGGCTGCGCCGAGGGATTGAATCAGAGCAAGATCATCGACGTGATAGCCGCGAGCCGATTGGTTGGCTCCGGTCTGCAACAACGTTTGCAGTTCGGTGTAGCGTTTGACCATGGCCAGGCTGAAGAACAGGAACATCGAGAATGCCAGCAGCCAGAACGATAGCGGCACCTTGATCGCGACCGTACCGGCGATGATGCGCACCGTGTACAGCCCGGCCAGCACGACGGTATCGAGCATCGGCACACGCTTGAGGAAAAACGTGTATCCCGTAGTCAGTGCGAGGTAGCCGAGCAGAATCAGCGCGAAGCGCGGCGACAATCCGAACGCAAGCACAATGGCGGCTCCGGCGAGCAATGGCACGGCGAGCAAGCCGCCGCCGAGCGGCAACGTGCCGGACGCGAACGGGCGCAGACGCTTGCGCGGATGCGCGCGATCGGCTTCGAGATCGAGCAGATCGTTGAGCACGTAGACACCCGAGGCGCACAAGCAGAAGCTCAGGAACGCGATGCCGGAGCGCGCGATCTCGGCGGGCGAGAGCACGAGATGTGCCGCGAGCAGCGGCAGAAAAACCAGCAGATTCTTCAGCCACTGGTGCACGCGCAACGCCTTGATCCACGCGCGCCAGTGGTTGCCTTGCCGCTCGAACACGCGATCGACCGTAAACCGTCGTTGCGCCGCGCGCGCGAAACCGGGGTTTGCGTTGACGACAATCGCGCGGCGCGCGTATTTCCATACGTGCAGGTCCGGCGCGGCATTTCCGGCGTAGTCGAATCCGCCTTCGCCGAATTCCGCGCGCAGGGTATCGCCTTTGTGCATACCCGCGAGGTTGCGTACCCCATCGCTCGCCAATACGCTTTCGAAACCACCGACGTGCTCGGCTACGGCGTCGGCGAGCGAGCGATCGGATGCCGTGCACAGGACGCGCCGGCGTTGGCCCTGTTCGCCGGCGCGCAACCAGTCGATCAGGCGCTGTTCGTATGGCAAAAGCGTGACGTCGATCTGCACGCGCCGTGCGATTTCGCGTTTCAGTCGGGCTTTGCCATGCAGCAACCAGCCCGCAAAGCGGAACAGGTACAGGGGATTGTGCCGCAGTAGACCCAGTGCCGATTCGATCAGCAGGTCCGATCGGATCAGGGTGCCGTCGAGGTCCACGCACAGCGGAATTTCGCGATCCTGCATCCCAATGCTTTCCCTGGTTGCACGCTTGTGCGCACGCGCGAAGCCCACCAGCTCGTGTCTGTGCCGGTGCGCGCGGGCGCTAGTCGAAATCGTTCTTGAAAATCGTCTCGGGCCGCCAGACCGCTGTGTTGGCGGAATTATTGCGGAAACCAGGCCACGCCGTAAGCGCGTCGCTCGCGGACGCTGAGTTGAAGTCCCACGCGTAAATGGCGCCGATACCAGTGTTGAAAGCAGTTTGTCCGGTTTCGACGAGAGTCAGACTGCCGGACCCCGACACATCGCCGAGTGCGGGAGAACCGGTCTGGCCACCGGAAGCCGTATCGAGCGCATATCCGGGAGGTGTGGGTCCGCAAAGGTCCTGACTGCGACTGAGTTGATTGCCGTTCCGATCCCACACGACCAGTTCGTCGTTCGAAGGAAGGATGATCTCCGGCAAGTGATCCCCATCGAGGTCGGCGACAATCGGCGAGACCCGGGCACCGAACGAATACGTCGCGTGGCATCCGGGTGTCACCGGCTGCTTCGGCCATCCCGCACGCGTACTGCCGTCGGCGTTGAACACATAGGTCCAGCCGTTGCTGGAAGCAGGCTGCGTATCGCTGCCGGAGACGATATTTTTTGCGATGGCATTGATAATGACCGACGGTGTGCCGTTGCCATCGAGATCCGCGATCGCTGGCGAGGCATAGGCATAGCGCCGTATCCCCGTCGGGCCGGGATCGTCCAGGCTTACCGGCCAGCCGTGCACCGGTTGGCCCAGATAATTGTAGGCATATACAGCATCCGTGACGGCGTGTATCGGGTGCGACGGGTTCGACCCGGCGCAAGCACTGATTTCCCAACATTCGCCGGTGCCGACGACGATGTCGAGCTTGCCGTCGCCGTCAAGATCGGCGAGTGCGGGCGACGACGAGACCACCTCGTCGACGAATATGGGAAAGCCGGAAAGTTCGGCGCTGCCGTCGTGGCGAAACGCATGAATCAGACCGCCATCGCCGAATGCGGATGCGTTGCCATTGGTGTGATCGGCGCCAATGACCACTTCGAGTTGACCATCGCCGTCTATGTCGCCGATCGCTGCCGAGGAAAACACGGTGTCATCAACGCTGCTGGCCGGATCATTGCGCACGGACACATCCCAATAAATCGAGCAATCGTCATTGAGAGCCAGGATGTGTTCCGACCAGGTACCGAATACGATATTCAAGGTGCCGGGACGGTTCGGATTCAGCGCTGCGAGGGCAGGCGTCGAATAGACTCCGAGCGGCGCGCCGCTTTGGGCGGCTTCGTCCCAGCATTTTTGCGAGTTGCCGCTGCTGTCCAGGATATAGACGCCGGCGGACGTAGACACGGTGCTGGTCGAACCGGTCGATACGACGATTTCCTGATTGCCATCGCCGTGCAGATCGCCAACGGCCGGCTTGCTCGAAATTCCGGTGGGGCCAAGGTCATGCTTCCAACGCAAAGTGCCGTCAGCGTTGTAGACCTCGACCGTGCCGTTCACGGTGCCGACGATGATGACAGGCGTGCCGCTTGCATCGATGCTGGCCACGGCGACCGACCCGCCGCGCGCCACGCTATCGGCGGAAGCGAGCGCTTGCGGGTAGCCGGTATGGTAAGCCGGGTTGGATATCGGCCATGCGTTGAGATCTGTGCCAAAAAGCAGCAAGGCCGCAGACGTCAAGACCGCTCGAAATCCCGACCAGGAAAGACAGTGCACGCCAACGCTTCCGCAAATCATCCGAACCGGATTATAGCCCCGCAATTCGAAAGCCGCGTAAAGGGAAACCCGGAACCGATCCGGCACGCCGAACGACCCATTGTGCAAGAACAGGGCCGGGCCGCATGACGCTGGTGCAGCCGATCGCCGGCCATCCGCACCGAACCCCCGCTTAGCCCTGCAGCTCCGGTCGCGCCCGGAACTGCTCGAGCGCCTGCGGATTGGCCAGCGCATCCGTGTTCTTGACGGGCCTTCCGTGAATCACTTCGCGCACGGCCAACTCGGTGATTTTTCCGGAAATGGTGCGCGGAATGTCGGTGACCTGCAGGATTTTCGCCGGCACATGGCGCGGGGTCGTGTTGTCGCGTATCTGTTTCTTGATTCGGTCGCGCAATGTGTCGTCGAGTGTCACGCCGTCGCGCAAGCGCACGAACAGGATGACGCGCACGTCGTTGTCCCAGTCCTGGCCGACGGCGATCGATTCCAGCACTTCGGCCAGCTGTTCGACTTGACGATAGATTTCCGCGGTGCCGATGCGCACGCCGCCGGGATTGAGCGTCGCATCGGAACGGCCGTAGATGATGACGCCGTCGCGCTCGGTCAGCAGCGCATGATCGCCGTGGCACCAGATGCCGGGAAATTTGGAAAAATACGCATGGCGGTATTTCTCGCCGTTCGCATCATTCCAGAAATAGACCGGCATCGACGGAAACGGCGCGGTGCAGGCGAGTTCGCCTTTTTCCTCGTGCACCGATTCGCCGGCCTCGTTCAAGATTTCCACTTTCATGCCGAGGCCGCGACATTGCAGTTCGCCGCGATAAACCGGCAGCAGTGGATTGCCGAGCGCGAAGCACGAGATGATGTCCGTACCGCCGGAGATCGACGACAGCATGACGCGTTCCTTCACGTCGCGATATACGTATTCGAAGCTCTCGTCCGACAGCGGCGAGCCGGTCGACAGGATCGTTTTCAGGTTCAGCAACTTGTGCGTTTCGCGCGGCTTGATACCCGCTTTCTCGACCGCAGCGATCCACTTGGCGCTGGTGCCGAAAATGCTGATGCCGATCTCATCCGCCAGATCCCACAGCGCCGTGCCGTCGGGATGAAATGGCGAACCGTCGTACAACACCACGGTGGCCCCGACCGCCAGGCTCGACACCAGCCAGTTCCACATCATCCAGCCGCAGGTGGTGTAATAGAAGATCTTGTCCTCGCGCTTGAGATCCGTGTGCAGCACGAGCTCTTTCAGATGCTGGATTAGCGTGCCGCCGGCACCATGTACGATGCACTTGGGCACGCCGGTAGTGCCCGAGGAGTACATGATGTAAAGCGGGTGATCGAACGCGGTCGGCGTGAACTCGAGCGTACGCTTCTCGTTGCCGACGAAGTCTGGCCAGGCAACGGCGTTGGCGATGCCGTCGAGTTTGACCGACTCGCCACTGTAGGGAATCACCACGACTTTTTCGACGCCCGCAATCTGCGGCAGCACCGCGCGGATCTTTTCCAGGCAGTCGAATTTTTTTCCGCCGTAGCCGTAGGCGTCGGCAGTGAACAGCACTTTCGGTGCAATCTGGCCGAAGCGATCGACGATGCCGTGAGTGCCGAAGTCCGGCGAGCACGAGGACCACACCGCGCCCAGCGACGCCGTCGCCAACATCGCGATCACGGCTTCCGGAATGTTCGGCAAAAAGCCTGCGACGCGATCGCCGGCAACCACACCGCTGGCACGCAGCGCATGCGCGAGCCGCGCAACTTCATCATGCAGCTCGGCGTAGCTGAATTCGCGCTTGTTCCCCCATTCGTTGCGCGCGATCAGGGCAATGCGGTCGTCTTTGAAGCGCAGCAGGTTCTGCGCAAAGTTCAAGCGCACATGGGGGAACCATTTGGCGCCCGGCATCTTGTCGCCGTCGACGAGTACTTCGTCGAAATCGCCAGTCGCACGAATGCCGCAGAATTCCCAGACCAGCTGCCAGAAACGCGCGGGCTGACGGATCGAAAAGTCGTACAGCGGTGCATAGCTGCGCAAGTCGTCGTTGTTCACCTGCTCGCGCACGAAGCGCATGAACCGGTTCATGTTCGCACGCTCGGCGCGTTCGTTGCCCGGTTCCCAGAGCGGCTTGTCCATGGCATTCGGTTCTGACGGCGACAAACGTTAATTATAGAACAGCGGCAAGCGCGGTTTGCTGGGCAGTCGACGAAATGGCCTGGCCGGTGTGGTTCGCCTAGGCATGACAAGCGTCTGCCGATAGACTTAAGCGCGGCGATCCGCCAACGGGGAATCCTCAATGAGCACGGTCGAACTGCCGCCGAGTGCGGCGCAGAATGAGCTGCGGCTGCCTGAGAGCGCGCCAGGATTTATCGAGCATCCGTTTCAGTTCACCGGCGACACGCGCGAGTTTTTTCGTATCTGGATCGTTAACCTGGCGCTGAGCATCGTCACGCTCGGTATTTACTCCGCGTGGGCCAAGGTGCGCACGAACCGCTACTTCTATGCGAACACCTGGGTCGCCGGCGCTCCGTTCCAGTATCTGGCGCAGCCGATTCCGATACTCAAAGGCCGCATCATCGCCGCCGGCGTATTCGGCAGCTATGCACTGGCTGGGCACTTCTCGACCAAATTGCAGCTTGCGCTCGCTGGCGGGATCGCGCTGATCGTGCCGTGGATGGTCGTGCGCGGCTTGCGCTTTCACGCACGCTATTCCGCCTGGCGCAGCCTGAATTTTCGCTTTGTCGGCGGCTATGGTGCTGCGTACCTGAGATACCTGGTGATCCCACTGCTCGTGATTCCGTTTACACTCGGTTTCGCCTACGCCTACGTGAAATGGCAGCAGCGCCGGTTCGTAGTCGAGGGTCATCGCTTCGGCGGCAAGGAGTTCAAGTTCCACGCAACGAGCGGCGATTTCTTTCCACCCTATCTCGCCGCGATCGGGCTGGGTTTTCTGTGGGTGATTTTCGTCGTCGTCGTGATGATGTCGGTCGTGTTCGCCGGTGCACATGCTGGCCCGCCTGAAAAATGGAAGATTTACTCTGTCGCTGCGTTCGAATACGCCGGATTTTTTCTGATCGGCATCTACGTCGTGGCGCGCGTAACCAATCTGGTCTATAACAAGACCGAACTCGATGGCCACCGTCTGCAGTCGTCGCTGCGCGCGCGCGATCTGATGGCTCTTTACGTCGGCAACACGTTTGCGATTCTGTTCAGCGCCGGCCTGTTGATCCCCTGGGCGATGGTGCGCATGGCGAAATACCGCGCATCGTGTCTTACGCTGCTGGCGAGCGGCGATCTCGACACCTTCGTCGCCGTCGCCAGCGCAGAGGAAAACGCGACGGGCGCCGAGATGGACGTCTTGTTCGACGTCGACCTCGGTTTTTGATGTTTGCAGGCGCGCTCTACAACGGTCGCGACGCGAATGCTGTCGCGGTGCAATGCGAGGCGGCGGACGGCGTGTTGCGCATCCGCGGCGCAGGCATCGAATTCGGCGCCGAGCTTTCGCGGATCAAGGTCAGCCCGCGACTCGCGCGTACGCATCGGATATTACGTCTGCCCGATGGCCTGCAGGTGCATACCGACGACAACGATGCCGTCGATGCCGCGTTCCCGCAGCGCAACCGTCTTGAAGCGCTGGTCGACCGGCTCGAGCGCCATTGGCGAGCCGCCGTGGCGAGCGTCGCGTTAACCCTGATCGCCGCAACGGCATTTTTCACCGTCGTGCTGCCGTGGCTGGCCGATCGCGCCGCGCAGAAGATTCCGTTCGCCGTGGAGCGGGAGATGGGCAAGCAGGCGCTCAGCGTGTTGCAGCGCCTGGCGCTGAAACCCTCCACCATCCCGGAAGAACGCCAACAAGCATTGCGGGCGCGATTCGTTGGTTTCGTCCGCGGCATTCCGGGCGGCGCCGAATACGCAGTTGATTTTTTTTCCGCGCCCGGCATCGGCGCCAATGCTTTCGCGCTGCCGGGCGGCACGATCGTCTTCACCGACGACATGTTGCAGATGCTGCAAAGCGATGATGAATTCCTCGCCATGGCCGCGCATGAGATCGGCCACGAGCAGCATCGCCACGTGCTGCGGCTGGTCCTGCGCGATTCGGCGGTGGTCGTGATCGGCGCGCTGTTCGCCGGCGACGTCGGTTCGGCGGGTACGCTGGTCGTGGCCGTTCCGACGTTTCTGCTCGAAAACCACTACACGCGGGCTTTCGAAGCCGAGGCGGACGAATACGCCTTCACGCAGCTCGCCGCGCACGCCGTTTCGCCGCAGGTATTCGCCGACGTCATGCGCAAATTCGAGGCGGCACATCCAGAACTGAAGGACACCTCAATGGCGTATGCGTCGAGTCATCCGCCGACGCAGGAGCGCATCACACGCGCCGAACAGGCGGCGCGCGACTACAGTGCCGCGCACGCACCGCGGCCGTGATCAGCCAACCGAAGAAAGCCCGGTGCCCATGCGCACCACAAGCTTCATCAAGCCTTGTCGTGGTGGCCGCGCATCGGCCTGCGCAAGACGTCAGGCTTGGGTTTTTGCCTCGTTGTAGTACACCCGATACCACTCGACAAAACGCGGTATGCCGACTTCGATCGGCGTCGAGGGTGCGTAGTCGACGTCGCGCATCAATTCGCTGACATCGGCGTAGGTGTCGGGAACGTCGCCGGGCTGTAGTGGCTTGAGGATTTTTTCCGCCTTGCGACCGACCGCGGTTTCGATCGCTTCGATGTAGCGCGTCAGTTCCACCGGCGCATGATTGCCGATGTTGTAAACGCGATACGGCGCGTTCGATGAACTGGGGTTCGGCTGCAGCGGATCAAATGCCGGATCACCGGCCGGCACGTGGTCGAGCGTACGGATCACGCCTTCGACGATATCGTCGATGTAGGTGAAATCGCGGCTGTGCCGGCCATGGTTGAACACTTCGATCGGCTCACCCGCCAGGATTTTTTTCGTGAACAGGAACAGCGCCATGTCGGGGCGGCCCCAGGGCCCGTACACCGTGAAGAAACGCAAGCCCGTGGTCGGCAATGCGTAGAGATGGCTGTAGGTGTGCGCCATCAGCTCGTTTGCTTTCTTGCTCGCCGCGTACAGGCTCACCGGATGATCGACCGCGTCGCGCACCGAAAACGGCAGCTTGCGGTTGGCGCCGTAGACCGAACTCGACGAGGCATAGACCAGGTGCTCGATCTTGCCGTGTCGGCAACCCTCCAGGATGTTGATGAACCCGGTGAGATTGCTCTCCACGTACGCGCGCGGGTTCTCGAGCGAGTAACGCACACCGGCTTGCGCGGCCAGATTGACGACGCGTTGCGGCGCGAATCTTGCGAATGCCGCGTCGATCGCCTCGCGATCCTGCAACGATGCCTTGACGAAGCTGAATTGTGCATGCGGCGTCAGGCGCGCCAGGCGCGCTTCCTTGAGTCGCACGTCGTAATAATCGTTGAGATTGTCCACTCCGAGCACTTCGTCGCCGCGCGCGAGCAGGCGTTCGCTCAATGCCGCGCCGATGAAACCTGCCGCGCCGGTGACCAGAATCCGCACCATCATTCCTTCGGTTACAAGCGGTCGTCCACTTCCGATTTCGGCAGCACGCGCTTGACGTCGAACAGCACGCCGCCGGGCTTGGCCAGCGCGCGAATTTTTGCCGCGCCCATCTCGACGAACTGCTGGTGCGCCACGGCGAGAACCACCGCGTCGTATTTTCCATCCGCGAGCTGTGCAATCAGATCGAGGCCATATTCGTGGCGCGCGGCGCCGGCGTCGACCCACGGATCGTATACGTCGACCTGTGTTTCGTAGCTTCGCAACTCGCGCACGACGTCGACGACGCGTGTATTGCGCAAATCAGGGCAATTTTCCTTGAAGGCGAGGCCGAGCACGAGGATGCGCGCGTCGAACAAATGTATGCGACGCAGTGTCATCATGCGGATCACGCGCTGCGCGACGTGCGCGCCCATGCTGTCGTTGATGCGCCGCCCCGACAGGATCACTTCGGGGTGATAGCCCAGCTGCTGCGCCTTGTGCGTGAGGTAATACGGGTCGACGCCGATGCAATGGCCGCCGACGAGCCCCGGACGGAATGGCAGGAAATTCCATTTCGTGCCGGCGGCTTCGAGCACCTCGTGCGAATCGATGCCGAGGCGCTGGCAGATCAGGGCGACTTCGTTGACCAGCGCGATGTTGACGTCGCGCTGCGTGTTTTCGATGACCTTGGCCATTTCGGCGACGCGGATGCTCGATGCGCGATGCGTGCCGGCGCCGACGATCTTGCGGTACAGCGCGTCGACGAAGTCGGCGGCCTCCGGCGTCGAGCCCGCGGTGATCTTGACGATCGTCTCGAGCCGGTGCTGGCGATCGCCAGGATTGATGCGCTCCGGACTGTAGCCGGTATAAAAATCCACATTGTGCTTCAACCCCGATGCCGCCTCGATCAGCGGCACGCAGATCTCCTCGGTCGTACCGGGATAGACCGTCGACTCGAAGATGACGATTCCGCCCGGCCTGATCGCCGATCCGGCGGTGCGGCTTGCGCCTTCGATCGGCCGCAGGTCCGGACGCTTGAAATCGTCGATCGGTGTCGGCACCGTGACGATGAACACATTGCATTGTTTCAGCGCCGCCGCGTCGTCGTGAAACGACAAGGATTTGGCGGCGCGGATTTCTTCCGGCGAAGTTTCCAGCGTGCGATCGCGCAGTTCACGCAGCTCGGCGACGCGGCGCGCGTCGATATCGAAACCGGTGGTCGGGAACATGCGTCCGAATGCGACAGCGAGCGGCAGGCCGACGTAGCCTAAGCCCAGGATTGCGATCTGGGCTTCGCTCAGCGTTGCTACGGGTGTCCCTGGCATACGTGCTCCTGCATCCTGCGGGCGTACTCAGTTTAGCGCCTGTTCGAGCTCCGGAATCAGCTTGAACAGATCGCCGACCAGGCCAATGTCGGCCACTTCGAAGATCGGCGCCTCGCCGTCCTTGTTGATTGCCACGATCGTGCCGGCGTCCTTGATACCGGTCAGATGCTGAATGGCACCGGAAATGCCGATCGCGATGTAGAGTTCCGGCGCGATGATCTTGCCGGTCTGGCCGACCTGCAGATCGCTGGGCACGTAACCGGCATCCACCGCCGCGCGCGAGGCGCCGACCGCGGCGCCGAGCTTGTCGGCGAACTTGAAGATCACGGCGAAATTCTCCGCCGAACCGACACCGCGCCCGCCGGAGACGACGCGACTGGCACTTTGCAGATCCGGGCGATCGGTCTTGCCTTGCGCGAGTTCGACAAAGCGTGTGTGCGTCGGCAATTCCACGCTCACGTTCACTGCCTCGACCGGCGCGGCATTCGGGCCATCGCCGGCCGCCGCGTACGATGCCGTACGTACGGTCGCGACGAGCATCTGATCGGCTGGCGCCTGCACGGTGATGATCGCGTTGCCGGCGTAAATCGGGCGCTGGAACGCGTGCGCATCGATCACCTTCATGATGTCGGAGACCTGCGCCACGCCGAGCAGCGCGGCCACGCGCGGCGCAACGTCCTTGCCGAACGTGGTCGACGGCGCGAACACGTGGCTGTAGCCGTTCTTCGCGACCGCCGCAATCTGCGGCGCGTACGTGGCCGCGAGCGCGTGCGCATTGGCCGCATTCGCGAGCGTCAGCACTTTCGCGATGCCGTCGATCTTCGCGGCTTCCGCGGCGACGGCATCCGGAGCCTCCGCGAGCACGAGCACGTCGATGGCGTCCGGTTTCAGTTCGCGCGCGCACGTGACGCAGCGCGCGGTCGACGAGTTGAGCTTGCCGTTGAGGTGTTCGGCGACGATCAAAATCCTGCTCATCACAGCAATCCCTTTGTCTTCAGCGCCGCGACGAGCTCGGCGGCATCCTTCACCATCACGCCCTTGCTGCGTTTGGCCGGCGGCGCGTGGCTCACGGTTTTCAGGTGATCGCCCGACTCAACACCGAGACTGGCGAAATCGATCGTCTCCAGTGGCTTGGACTTGGCTTTCATGATGTCCGGCAGCTTGATGAAGCGTGGTTCGTTCAAGCGCAGATCGGTGGTGATCACCGCGGGCAGGTCGACTTCGATCGTTTCCAGGCCGGCATCGACTTCGCGCGTAACGCGCGCGACGTTGTTGGCGATTTCCACTTTCGATGCGAACGTCGCCTGCGGACGATTCCACAGCGCGGCCAGCATTTGTCCGGTCTGGTTGCTGTCGTCGTCGATCGCCTGCTTGCCGAGAATCACGAGCCCGGGCTGCTCCTTTTCGATCAGCTTGAGCAGCGTGCGCGCTGCCGTCAGCGGCTGGACGGCAGTCGACGTGACGACGTGCAGTGCGCGGTTCGCGCCCATGGCGAGCCCGTTGCGCAGATGCGCCTGTGCATCGGCCGGGCCGATCGTGGCGACGATCACTTCGGTGGCGAGGCCTTTTTCGCGCAGGCGCAGCGCCTCTTCGAGCGCGATGTCATCGAACGGATTGGCCGAGAGCTTCACGCCTTCGGTGACGACGCCGGAGCCGTCCGGTTTGACCTGCACGCGCACGTTGAAATCCACGACGCGCTTGTATCCGACCAATATCTTCATTCGGCAATCCGCCGGCCTAAAGGGGTGCGAATTCTACCCCACACGGCCGCCGCTGAGCGAAAAAAAGGGCCGCATCGGCGGCCCTGAACGGGGAAGTCGGTTGCGTTCTCAGTGGTGTCGGGCGATCTCGTCGGCGCTGAGGAATCCGTCGCCGTTCTTGTCGAGCTTGGCGAAGCGTGTCTTCGCCGCGGCCAGGAATTCGTCTTTGGACACCGTGCCGTCACCGTTTGTGTCCAGGCGTTTGGCAATGCGTTCGGCAACGTGTTCGGCGCGCTCATGCGCTTTCGGAGAGTTCGCAAGTTCCTCGGCGGTAACGCGCCCGTTGCCGGCTACGTCGAGTTCCTTGAACTTGGCGGTCGCCGCGGCGACGTACTCGTTGAGGGTGACGACGCCGTCGTGATTGGCGTCGAGCTTGTCGAAGCGATGCTCAGCGTGTTGAGCGCGCTTTTCCGGCATCGGCTTGTCGCCGCGCGGCATCGCCAGCTCGTCGGGCGTGAGCTTGCCGTCGCCGTTGCGATCGAGCTTGGCAAAGCGCGCTTTCGCGGCGGCGACGAACTCATCCGGCGTGATGTAGCCGTTGCCGGCCGTGTCCAAGTGCCGGACCAGTCCTTGAGCGCGATGCTCGATGCGTTCTTTTGCCTGCGGCGAGTTGGCGATCTGATCGACGCTGACGCTGCCGCTGTTCTGTGTATCGATGCGCTGAAAATGCGCGCTGGCCGCGGCGAGGTATTCGTCGAGCGAGATGCGGCCGTCGCCGTTCGCATCCCATTTCTTCAACATGTGCTCGAAGTGTTTCGACGAGCGGTCGGCTTGCTGGGCTGTCGCGGCGGCGCACGCGGCGATCAGTGCGGCGAACAGCGCAAGGCGGGTGTTGCGGTACATGTATTTCTCCGATCATCGACGCACGAAGCGGCGCCGGATGAGCGGTTCAACGCGCCACCCCCGGCGCTGTTGACATGCTCTGCGTAAAGGAAGGTAAACCTATGCCAATCGCGCCAGGATCGCCTTGGCAAAACGCTCGGCCGAACCGGCCGCATGCGCAAAGAACAGCGATGGCTCGGTCAATTCCAGTTCGAGCACGCACGGCGCGTGTTGCGCGTCATGGATCAGGTCGACACGGGCGTACGTCAATGGTTTCGCAAACGGAATCGCGGACAGCGTTTGTTCGGCCAGGCGCAACTCGCCGGCTTCGGGCACACGCGCGCTGATGTGTTCGGCAGCGAACAATGCGCGCGTCGGCCCCTCGCCGCGCTTGAGCAATGGGCCTTTGCGAATGGCGTGACTGAACGTGCCGCCGAAATAGATCAATGCGGTTTCGCCGTGCTCGTCCACGCGCTCCAGGTACGGCTGCAACAACACGCTGCGGCGCGCGTCGAGCAGCCGTTGCGCGTGCACGAGCGCCGCGTCGCGCTGCCCGCGCGCGTAACGCTGGGCGTCGCGCGAGCCGGCGCCAATGGCCGGTTTGACGACAAATTCTCCGTCGGCGTGGCGCCGCAGGAAATCGTCGAGACCGGTCGCGGCATTTGCGCCGGGTTCGATGAATTCGCTCGGCACGGTGGCGACGCCGGTGCCGGCAAGATCGCCCAGATAATGCTTGTCGGTGTTCCAGCGCACGACGTCGACCGGATTGAGAAGGCGCGTCTGCGAACCCGCGCGCTGCGCCCAGGCGAGGAATTCGGCGACGCGTTCGGTGTAACCCCAGGTCGAGCGCAGCAGCGCCAGATCAAAGCGCGCCCAGTCCACGCCCGTGTCGTCCCAATCCACGACGGCGATGTCCGCGCCGGCGTGTTGCAGCGCAGCCTGCAACGGCGAAAGGTCATCATCGAGGCCGCGCGCCGCGCGGGCCGTGACAAGGGCGACTGTGGGCATGGGAAAGTTTTACGCGCTGAATGTCCCAGCATATCGAAATCGCTGCACAAACGCGCGCTGAATGCGTACGCGTGCATTTCAGGCCGATTCACCCGGCGCCCCGTATGTTCAGGGCTCGCGCAGGAATGCTGTGTGGCGGCGCCGATCATGGCGTCCGCATCGATTACCAGGAGCCCACATCATGTCGATCCAAAACCTCGCCTTGTCCATCGCGCTCGGAATCGGCGCGTGTGCATTGCCGGCCCTCGCCACGACCACCGCCGGAGATTACGTGGAAGTGGACGCGGCGCCGCCGCCGCCGCAACAGGAGGCCGTGCCCGCGGCGCGCTCCGGCTACATCTGGGTACCAGGTTATTGGGGCTGGTCGGGCAGCCAGCATGTCTGGGTCAACGGCCAATTCGTGCCGACACGGCTCAATCACCATTGGGTCGCCGCGAATTGGGAACACCGCGGTTCGCATTGGTATTTCCAGGACGGACGCTGGGAATCCGATGACGAGTCGACGAAGCAGTAAATCCAATCGATCAGGAGGCAAGCCATGTCAATCCGAACTGCTGCATTGGGTCTGGTCCTTGCAATCGGTGCCGGCGTCGCGCCGGGATTGAGTTTTGCGCGCGGCTACGTCGAAGTCGACGTCGCGCCGCCGCCGCCGCGCGAGGAAGTGATTCCAGAAGCGCGCGTCGGCTATGTGTGGGCGCCAGGCTACTGGGAATGGCGGCATCACAATCACGTGTGGGTAAATGGTCATTACATTCGCGAGCGCCATGGCCATCATTGGGTGGCGGCCAGCTGGAACCACGATGGCCAGCGCTACCGCTTCGAGGCCGGTCACTGGGATCGCGACTAGCAGAACACCGTATTCATGCCATGAGTCGGGCCGTGCGTCTGCACGGCCCTTTTTTTCGTCCTACTGACATGCACTGGCGCCGGCGCGAAAGAATCACCGTGGGCCAGGGGTCTTTTTGCCCGCCTCCCGGACTTCGTATGACCAACCAACTGCTTGCGGCATTCACTGCTCTGCTCAGCTGCGCCGCTAGCGCGGCTCACGCCGATTGCTCGGCGCAGTCCGGCGCGTTGCGACCGCATCTCGTCGAGCTGTATACGAGCGAAGGCTGCAGCTCGTGTCCGCCGGCGGACAAGTGGCTGCGTGGACTATCCAGCGCCGACGCGGTCGCCCTGGCGTTCCATGTCGACTATTGGGATGCTCTGGGCTGGCGCGATCGTTTCGCCGATCCGCGTTACAGTGCCCGGCAACAGGCCCAAGCGCGGCGTGACGCCGGCGCCTCCGTGTACACGCCGCAGGTTGTGCTCGATGGCCGCAGCTGGAACAACTGGTATCGCGGTGGCGCACTGCAGCCGGGTTCGACCGGCTCGGCGATGATGAAAATCGCCATGACTGGGTCCGCGCCGACCTTGCGAGTACACGTCGCGGCGATTGCAGCGGACGGTGTCGATCTGGCCGACTACGGGACGTACATCGCGCTGACCGAAGATGGCTTGGCGAGCCGCGTGCGCGCCGGCGAAAACCGCGGCACGTTGTTGAAGCACGATCACGTCGTGCGCGCTTTCGCCGGTCCGCTGGAGCCGACACAGGCGGATGCGGAGATCTCTGTCGCGGCCGATGTCGACATCACGCACGCGAGCCTGGTCGCATTCACGCAGCGCGCGCGCGATGGCGCCATCGCGCAGGTCGTGGCCCTGCCATTGGCGCAATGTCCCTGAGCTTGCTCCGGCGCGAACCTTCTAGAGGTTCTGATAATTCGGCCCGCTGCCGCCCTCCGGCGTCACCCAGTCGATGATTCCGTACGGGTCCTTGATGTCGCAGGTCTTGCAGTGCACGCAGTTGGCGGCGTTGATCTGCAGGCGTGTGCCGGTGCCATTCGCTGCGGCCGAGTCGGCGACGATCTCGTAGACGCCGGCGGGGCAGAAACGCGTGCACGGATTCTTGTATTCGACCGCACAGCGCGTGGCGCAGATGCTGGTGTCGAGCACGTGCAGGTGCACGGGCTGGTCTTCGTCGTGCTGGGTCGAAGCAAAGTAGACTTCGGCCAGGCGATCACGCGGCGGCAGCGTGCGCTCGATGTAGTCGCGTTGTGGAGAAGTGTAGTCTTCCACTTTTTTCAATGCGGTGTGGTCGGCGTGGTTCTTCAGCGTCCACGGCGAATGGCCGGCGGTGAGCGTCTCCCAACCGGCGTTGGCGAGACCGAGCCACAAGCCGTGGTGGAAACCGGGCCGGATGTTGCGCACTTTCTTCAGTTCCGCCGCGATCGCCGAGGCGCGCAGCTTCGCATCCCATCCTGCGGGCCTGCCCGTCGCGACAATGTGCTGGGCCGCGAGCATGCCGGAGCGAATCGCCTGATGCGTGCCCTTGATCTTCGGTACGTTGAGCAGGCCGGCGGCGTCGCCGATCAGCATCGCGCCGGGCATCTCGCAGTTCGGCAGCGATTGCCAGCCGCCTTCGACGATCGCGCGCGCGCCGGCAGAGACGATCTGTCCGCCCTCGAGCAGCGGCTTGACGATCGGATGATGCTTGAGCTGCTGAAACGCTTCGAATGGCGACAGCAGCGGATCCTCGTAATCCAGGCCCGTCACGAAGCCGATCGCGATCCGGTCCTTGTCCAGGTGATAGATGAAACTGCCGCCATAGGTGGCGTTGTCGAGCGGCCAGCCGAGCGTATGCACGACCTTGCCGGGTTCGACGCGGCCGGCCGGCAGCTGCCACAGTTCCTTGATGCCGATGCCGTAGGTCTGCGGGTCGCTGTTCGCGTCGAGCTTGAATTTTTCGATCAGATGTTTGGTCAGATGCCCGCGGCATCCTTCAGCGAGCACCGTGATCGGCGCCTTGATATCGATGCCTTGCGTGTAACCGGGCTTGTGCGTACCGTCCTTGGCCACGCCCATGTCGCCGATGCGCACGCCGCCGACCGAACCGTCGGGGTTGAAGACAGGCTCCGCCGCGGCAAATCCCGGATAAATTTCCACACCGAGTGCTTCGGCTTGCGGGGCCAGCCATGCGCACAGCGCGCCGAGCGAAACGATGTAGTTGCCGTGATTGTGCATTTGCGGCGGCGTGAGCGGCGATTTGATCGCGCGCGCGTGGTTCGGCAAATACCAGAATTCATCCTTCGTCACCGGCACACAAATCGGCGGCGGGTTCTTGCTCCATTCGGGCAATAGCTCGTTGAGCGCCTGCGGTTCGATCACCGCCCCGGAAAGGATCTGCGCGCCGATCGTCGAGGCCTTCTCGATCACGCAGACGCGGGTATCGGGTTTGAGCTGCTTGAGCCGGATCGCGAGGGCAAGTCCGGCCGGACCGGCGCCGACGACGACGACGTCGTATTCCATCGATTCGCGTTCGCTCATGGGCGGGATCTCTGACTGACGAGCGAATTGTCCGCGCACGCGCGCGCTGCGATCAAGCGCGAATTGCCGGATCGATGCGCTCGTAGCGGCTGAAGTAGCTGAACAGATGGCCCGGATGCAGGGTTACGGCCACGAGCACGAGGCGGTTGTTCAAGTCGAAATAGCGGCGCACGCTGCGAAATCCCGGCGTGTCCGCGCGCACTTTGAGTTCGTGCGCTTGTTCCTCGGTCATCGCCACGGCGCTGAGCGACTGTTCGACTTTGCCGATGCGCTGCTGAAACTCGTGCTCCATCAGCTGGCGCATCGCGTCTTCCATCGTCGCGAAGCCGGACGGCAAACCCTGCCAGCTCACGCGCCGGTAAACCTCGCCGAGGCAAAACGGCTGCTGGGTGCGGCGGTGATAGCGGATGCCGTGCAGATGGATGCAGTCGGTGCCGGCGGCGACGTTGAGCCAGCCGGCAAGATTCGAATCGGCTTGGATACGATCGGTGTAAAGATATTGAAAGCCGGTGGCGTTGGTGAACTGCAGCAACTCGTCGATCGAGCGGATGTGCTGCTCATAGCTCACGCGCGTTTCCGCGCTCCGCACGAGCGTGCCCGAGCCGCGCCGGCGCAGGATCAGGCCTTGTTCGGTCAGCAGGTGCAGCGCCGCGCGCGCGGTGAAACGGCTGATCGTGAAACGCTTGCACAGCGCAGCTTCGGTCGGAAAGGGCTTGCCGACCGGATGCTTGCCGCTGCGGATTTCATCGCGCAACAGGTCGGCGACATCCACATAACGGGCGGTGCGCGACGAACGCAAGCCGCGAACGTGCCCGTGCTCCTCGTCGACCTCCGCTTTTTGCGCTTGCGTCATAATGCAGAAACGAAACCATGCCGATGGCGAACACGATAGCAGAACACGAGTTGCGCGGTGCGGCCCCGGATTGGCGCCGCTTCGATCTGGCCGGCGCCGACGTACGCATTGCACGCTTTTGCGATCGGGCCGCTGCGCAGCGTTGGTTCGGGCGCCTGCACGCGGAAATTCCGTGGGAGCAGCATCGCTTGCGCATCTTCGGCCGCGAAGTGAACTCGCCAAGACTGTCGTGCTGGATCGGTGACGCGGATGCCATGTACACGTATTCGCGGACGCGTTTCGAACCGCGGCGGTGGACGCCGGCCTTGGCCGAACTGCGTGACGAGCTGAATCGCTCGTGCGGACAGAACTACAACAGCGTACTGTGCAATTTGTATCGCGACGGCCATGATGCCATGGGCTGGCACAGCGACAGCGAGCCTGAACTGGGCTCCATGCCGACGATCGCTTCGCTGAGTTTCGGCGCAACGCGGCGTTTTCGCCTGCGCCATAAACGCGATCGCACCGCGCATCTGGAGCTCGATCTGGAATCCGGCAGCTTGCTGCTGATGGCCGCGGCGACGCAAGCCAATTATCGGCACGATCTGCCGCGCACCAAAGCCGACGTGGGACCGCGTATCAACCTGACGTTCCGGCGCATTTTTCCGGCCTGAGTTGCGCTATCGTCGCAGCCTTGTCCGGAGTTCGACGATGACCGATTCCAACGCCGCCGTGCGCATGCAGTTCGTGGTCGAGATTGCGCGGCGCCTGCACCAGTACGGCACGAGCGCGCCGCGTCTGGAGGACGCGATCGACGCGGTCAGCGCGCGTTTGGGACTCAGTTGCCATTCGCTGTCGACGCCAACGTCGATCCTGTTTTCGTTTACCGGGCGTGGCCGCGAGGCGAACGCACTGGCCGAGGTGACCCAGGTCATTCGCGTCGCGCCCGGCGCGGACGATCTGCGCAACTTGAGTCTGGTCAACGAGATCGCCGATCGCGTCACCGACGGCAGTATCGGCGTCGAGGAAGGCTTTCGGCGGCTGGCCGAAATCCGCGACCGACCGAGCACGCTGCGCCGCGTGCTGGAAACGCTCAGCTTCGGCATCGCTGCCATCGCCGTCGAAGCCGTGCTCGAAGGCTCGGCGGCCGACCTTGTTGCGGCAAGCCTGATCGGCACGCTGGTCGGCATGATCGTGGTGATGGGCGAATCGCGGCCGCGCCTGAAACCGGCTGTCGAGGCGATTTGTGCGCTGATTGCCACATTCCTCGCCACGCTCGCGAGCGTGCAGTTTGCGCCGCTGCATCTGAACTCGGTCGTGCTGGCGAGCCTGATCGTGCTGTTTCCGGGGCTCACATTGACGACGGCCGTGCGCGAGCTGTCGACGCAGCATCTGGTCTCGGGCATGGCGCGTTTTGCCGGGGCGATGACGACGCTGGTCAAACTCGCGTTCGGCACCGTGGTAGCCAACCAGCTGTGCGCAGTGCTGCAGCTCGTGCCGCCGCCGGCATCGTCGTTGCCGGTCGCGAGCTGGGTGCAATGGCTGGCGCTGATCTGCGGTTGTTTCTCGTTCGCCGTGCTGTTCCGCGCGGCGCGTCGCGACGTCTTCCTCGTCGCCGGCGCCGCGATGCTCGGGTTTCTGATCACATACTACGGTGGCCGCGCGTCGACGTCGCAATTCGGCGTGTTCCTCGCCGGCTTGAGCATGGCCGGGCTCGGCAACATCTACGCGCGTTTCGTCGGCCGGCCAGGCTCGCTCGTGCGCGTGCCGGGCATCATCATGCTCGTTCCCGGCAGTGTCGGCTTCAAGACGCTGTCCTTGCTCGCCCAGCGCGAAGTCTTTCCGGGCATCGACATGGCGGTGTCTCTGGTCGCCATCCTGGCGTGCCTCGTGGCGGGCTTGCTGTTCGGCGACCTGTTGGTGCCATCGCGCCGCATTTTGTGAGAATCTTTTACGATTCGTGCCGCGAATCAATCGATTGCGCGAAAAGGTCTTGCGCGTAGCGCGGACACCCACTAAGTTTGCCGTGCGAAGGCGCGCATCGCGCCACTGCGCAGGGGCCGTGACCGTGGGACTGCTCGACGATCTCGAACAACAGGCGCAACAACGCAAGGCGAATGCCGACGATGCCGGCAAGCGCAAATCCGAGCGCGAGGAGATTTTCCGCACCCAGCTCGACCCGGGCATGACGGCGCTGCACGACTTCCTCGGCAAACTCATTGCCAATCTCAAGGTTTTGCAGCCCAGGAAACAATTGCGCTACAACCTCGCCGGTTATGGCGACATCGTCGGCTACATCGAACACGATTACGATCTGAAAGTCACGCCGGGAACGGCTTCCAAGGAAATCACGCTGACCTTTCCGTGCGTGATCGCCAGCGAAGAATGTCCGACCGTGGAAGTGCTCGGTGCGCCGAAAGTGCGCACCGTGGCCGGCGCGTTCCAGCGCTATCACCTCGGCGGCTTCGGCGAACCGAAAAAGGACGTCAGCGGCGAGATCGTTTCGGCGCGCTTCAACGCGCGCGGCAAGATCATCCTCAGCGCCACGTTCCTCGCCGATGCCGATAGCGCGATGATCAAGACCACGTTCATCAATTTCGATGCGCTCGGCACGGCGACCAAGGCGTTTCAGCCGGCGCAACTGAAAACCGAATTCTTCGACGAGATCGGCCGCTACATCATGCGCGAGCCGAGCAACCTGTTCCAGGAAGACCTGCCCGATTCCTACCGCGTGCACTTGCGCTCGAAGATTCAGCAGGACGAAATGAAGCGGCGCTGGGAAAGCAAGATCAGCGAACAGCAGCAACAGGAACTGGACAAGCTCAAGCGCGATCACAGCTTGGCCGGCAAGTTCGGCAAGCTCATCGGCAAGGACAAGCCCGCGGAAGGCGCGGGCTCGTTCTTCGATAAATTGAAAGGCTTGGTGAAGAAGGAAAAGTGACGGCTACGGGCCGGGCACCGCCAGCACTTCCTCGCGACTCAGATTCCGGCTTTCGGCATCGCGCCGGCCGCGGTACTCGAACGTGCCGGCGGCAAGTCCGCGCTCGGACACGACCACACGGTGCGGGATGCCGATCAGCTCGATATCGGCGAACATCGCGCCGGGGCGCAAGCCGCGATCGTCCAGGCACACGTCGATGCCGCGGCGTTGCAGTTCCGCATAGAGCTCATCGGCGGCGGCGCTGACTTTCGCGTCGTTCTTCGGATTGATCGTGCAGATCGCCACGCGCCAGGGCGCCATCGGCTCCGGCCAGATGATGCCGGCGGCGTCGTTGTTCTGCTCGATCGCCGCGGCGACGATGCGCGAGACGCCGATGCCGTAACAGCCCATCTGCATCAGGCGGTTCTTGCCGTCGGCGTCCAGTACGGTCGCACTCATCGCTTCGGAATACTTCGTGCCCAGCGCGAACACATGGCCGACCTCGATGCCGCGCGCGATCTGCAACGTGCCTTTGCCATCGGGTGACGCATCGCCGGGGATCACTTTGCGGATGTCGGCGACGATCTCGGGTTCGGCTAGATCGCGGCCCCAATTGACGCCGGCGATGTGGAAATCGACCTTGTTCGCGCCGACGACGAAGTTGTGCATCGCGGCCACGGTGCTGTCGGCGATCACGCTGACTTTCTTGCGATCGGTGCCGACCGGTCCGATGTAGCCCGGCATGCAACCGAGCGCATCAACGATTTCCTGTTCCGTCGCCAGACGATAGGCAGCGAGTCCGGCGAGCTTTTGCAGTTTCACCTCGTTGACTTCGTGATCGCCGCGCACGAGCGCCATGACGAAACCTGCGTCGCCCACGACGCATACGGACTTCACCGTGCGCTCGATATCGATGCCGAGCAGCGCCGCGACATCGGCACAAGTGCTTTTGCCGGGCGTAGCCACGTCGCGCATCGCTTCGCTCGCCGCCGCGCGCGGCGCCGGCGCGAGCGCTTCGGCGAGTTCCACGTTCGCCGCGTAATCGGATTGATCCGAGAATGCGATCGCGTCTTCGCCGGATTCGGCGAGCACCTGGAACTCGTGCGTACGGCTGCCGCCGATGGCGCCGGCATCGGCCTGAACCGCACGGAATTTGAGGCCGAGCCGCGTGAAGATGCGTGCGTACGTCGCATACATGTTGTCGTATTCGCGATCGAGGCTGCCTTCGTCCAAATGAAACGAATAGGCATCCTTCATCAGGAACTCGCGTGCGCGCATCACGCCGAAGCGCGGACGGATCTCGTCGCGGAACTTGGTCTGGATCTGATAGAAATTCACCGGCAGCTGCTTGTAGCTTTTCAGTTCGCCGCGGGCGAAATCCGTTATGACCTCTTCGGCGGTCGGCGCGTAGCAGTATTCGGCTTCCTTGCGATCCTTGATCTTGAGAAGTTGCGGGCCGAACTTTTCCCAACGCTGGGTTTCTTCCCACAGCTCGCGCGGCTGGATCGTCGGCATCGTCATCTCGAGCGCGCCGGCGCGGTCCATCTCCTCGCGCACAATGTTCTCCACTTTCTTGAGCACGCGCAGGCCGAGCGGCGTCCACGTATAGATGCCGGCGGCGAGCTTGCGCAGCATGCCCGCGCGCAGCATCAGCCGGTGGCTGGCGATCTCCGCATCGGCGGGCACTTCCTTGACGGTGGCGAGGTGGAAACGGGACAGGCGCATGCTGATCTTCTGATTTTGTCGGGTTGGCCGCCGATTGTAGCAGCGCCACCGACTCCGTCTGGCGGC
>Ga0207695_10001865_pt1 | contig 33001 bp, 24 predicted proteins | sample KBSC54metaG_FD_184354 | JGI IMG/M metagenome (GOLD analysis project Ga0207695, IMG submission 184354) | Corn rhizosphere microbial communities from Kellogg Biological Station, Michigan, USA - KBS C5-4 metaG (SPAdes) (version 2) | ecosystem: Host-associated > Plants > Roots > Rhizosphere > Soil... | reverse complement strand
AGAAGATATGCGAAGAGCATCTCGCGGGCGACTACCGGGTGGAGATCATCGATCTGCTTAAGAAACCGCAGTTGGCGGCCGGAGACCAGATCCTGGCGATTCCGACTTTGGTGCGCACCCTTCCCAAACCGGCGCGCAAGATTATCGGCGATCTCTCTAATACAGACCGTGTGCTGGTAGGGTTGGACATAAGATTGCTTCGCTAAATGCGATGGGCCTGAGGAGTACGCGGTGGAAGCGAATTCAATATCGAGCCGGCCATCGAGGGCGCAAAACCGGACTCATGACCTCCGATTGTACGTCGCGGGATCGAGCCCCCGGTCTCTTCGGGCAGTTCAAAACGTGAAACGCATTTGTGAAGCAGAGCTTACCGGCAAATATCGCCTGGAGGTGGTCGATATTTACCAGGATCCGCGCCGCGCCACGGAGGATCAAGTCGTCGCGATTCCCACTCTTATGAATATCAAGCAGGCCCCGGGCGTCATCCGGCGCTTGATTGGCGATTTATCCGACACGTCGGTGTTGCGTAAAGGCCTGGGCTTATTGGAAGCAGGCCCGGCATGACCCACGCGTACGATAGCGGAAACGAGCTGATCGCAGCCGAGCAGTATAAAATCGGAGATCTGCTTTCGCGCCTTTGGGACGCCGAAGAAACGATCCGTGCAATCTATTCCGGCGAGGCCGACGCCGTAGTCGTCAACAGTCCGTCCGGGCCGCGCGTTTATACGCTTGAGGGCGCCGATCATCCCTACAGGGTGATGGTTGAGCAGATGCACGAGGGCACCGTAACCCTCGACCCAAACCGCTTGATCCTATATAGCAATCCCCAGTTCGCGGCCCTGATAGGCGTTGCCTCAGAATCGGTAGCTGGATCGGACTTCGAGAACTTTCTGGCCCCAGCCGATGCCAATCTCTTTGCGGGGCTTATCGAAGCGGCCATGGCGGGTAATCATAGTTCCGGAGAGCTTCATTTGCGTGGTGCGAACGCTGCCACGATTCCCGTCCGCCTCTCGGTGACCCTGTTGGATGTTGCCGGGATGCAAAATCTGTGCGTCATCGCCAGTGATCTGCGGGAACAGCGCCGCAACGAGACCATTCTCAAAGAAGAGCGGCTTTCCCGGCTCATTCTCGAACAAGCCGCCGAAGCTATCGTGGTAATCGATCAGCAAGGAGTCATCGTTCGCCGCAGCGAATCCGCAAACCTCCTGGCGCGGAAGCCGGTTCTGATGGAGCCTTTCGATGGGGCATTCCATCTAACAGCGTCCGGGATCCGGCTGGATACAGACCGGATCCTCACGGCCATGCGTGTCGGGGAAGAAATTACCGGAGTCGAGGCGCAGATGGCACACTCCGGCGGGGCGACCTCCGCTCTGCTGGTCAGTGCCAGCCCTTTATCATCCCAAGGAAACGAGTTGCTCGGCTGCGTTATCACATTGACAGATATTACCGAGCGCAAGCGCGCGGAGGAAGCCTTGGCTAGTCAAGCGGAGGAGCTCGCCCGATCCAATAGCGATCTGCAACAGTTTGCCTATTCCGCGAGTCACGACCTTCGCGAGCCGTTGCGGCAGCTCGCCGTATTCACCGAATTGTTGCAATCCAGGTATCAGGACAAGCTGGCGGCCGAAGCGGGACTCCTCATTGAGCACGCGGTAAGCTCGGCGCATCGGATGGAAGGTCTGCTCAAGGATTTACTGGCCTATACTCAAGCTGCGGATGCGCCCCAGGGCCCCGCGGCCTATACCGACGCAAACGAGGTTTGCCGCAAGACGGTTGCCACATTCGAAGCGAAGATAGCCCAAAGCGGCGCCCGCATAGATTGCGATCCGCTACCGGTGCTCGCTATCCATGAAGTCCATTTGACGCAGCTTTTTCAGAATCTGATCGGCAACGCACTGAAGTATTGCGGCCCGGAGCCTCCGCGCGTCCATATTTCAGCCGAGCGCAGCGACGGATTGTGGAAGCTCACCGTCGCCGATAACGGGATCGGAATCGATCCTGCCTACAAGAATCAGGTATTCGGCATCTTTCAGCGGCTGCATGGCGGCGGAAAGTACTCCGGAAGCGGAATTGGACTGGCCATCTGTCAGAAGATCGTGCAACGTTATGGCGGCCGGATCTGGGTGGAGTCTGAACTCGGGCGCGGTTCACGATTTATGTTTACGTTACCGGAGAAGAAGAATGAAGCGCGATAACCTGGAGCAGCTTTCTCTGCTGGTGGTGGAAGATAGCCCTGCCGACGTTTTCCTGGTGAGGGAGGCGCTGAAGGAAGAAGGATTGAGCTGCCACCTCAAGATTGCGGATGATGGCGAAAAAGCCATCAATATCCTGGACGACGTGGATGCCGGAGGCCAGGACGCGCCCAACCTGCTTTTGGTGGACTTGAACGTACCGCGCCAAAACGGAGAGCACGTATTGGAGCGCCTCCGGCGTAGTCCGCGGTGTGGCAAGACGCCCGTAGTCATGATGAGCACGTCCGATACGGCAGCCGAACGCAAGCGCGCTTTTGAATTGGGCGCCACGGAATACTTCTGCAAACCGTCCACCCTGGCCGAATTCATGCAACTGGGTAAACTTGTGCGCGTCTTGCTCGAACAGCGGTACGGCACAGCTGCTTGACCCACCGAAACGCTGACGCTTAGAACTGTGCTTGCAGTTCAGCCGATGCGCCCTGTGCATTGGTCAGGGAAACTGAAACGGCATTCAGGCCGCTGGCAGGCTGTCCTTGCCACGAGAACGACTGAATCAACCCGAACTGGCCGCCGAAGGTATCGGACTGAGCGCTTTGAAACCACGTGGCGCTGGTGCTGCTCAAGGGAACCGTAACCACAATCGGGGAGGCGGACGCGGCCCCCGAGAATCGGAATGTGCCTTGCGTTACCTCACGCGTGGTTGCGTATCCGGTGAGGTGAACATCGAATCCGGAGGATGTCGGGACCACTTGGACTTTCACGATCCGCGGCGCCAGCCGGTCGACTCGGATGGTCCGCGAGGCTCCCGGTGGCGTGATGTCCGTTCCACCCGATTCGAGTTTGACATTCAACTGAATATTTCCTGATACCGTTCCCGATTGAAATGCGACTACCGGAGCCGACCACGCTGCCTGGGTTGAATTAGCCGGCACCGTGAATGTCATCACTCGTCCACCTGTTGCGAATTGCACCGCGGGGTCGTCTACGCCGATCGCCGGATCCGGCGTGAACACCAGAGTGAGGGTACCGTCGATCGGAGCGGGATAGCCGGAATCCAGCTGGAGCCCGAACGTTGGCTGCTGTGCGGGATCTATGATGTCCGGAAGTCCTGTGATCGTGACATTGGGAGGGCTCCCGGCGAGTATCGCCAAGGTGACGCTCTGGCGCGCGACATTATTGTCCTGATCCGTAACCTGGACCGTGAAGGTAAACGTTCCCACAGCTCCCGGGAGACCGCTGACTACGCCCGTGCCATCAAGCGCGATACCGCTGGGGACGCCGGCGGTTGTAATCGACCACGAATAGGGCGTGCGGCCGCCTGTTGCCGTGAGCGTTTGGCTGTACGGAGTCGCGACCAAGCCACTCGGAAGTGTCGAGGGCGATGTAATATTCAGTCCCGGAGGATTTATCTGGATCGAACACAAGCGGGTGGTGCTTTTTGCGCTCGCGTCGTCCACGCGCAAAACATAGGTGGACAATCCTGGTTGCAGCGGCGTCCCGCTAATGGCGGCATTGTCCGAGCTCAAGACCAGCCCAGGAGGAAGCGCCCCGCTATCGATTCTCCACTGATAAGGAACGGCTCCGCCGACGGCCGCCAGAAGCGCGGTATAGCTCACGCCTACGCTGCCGCCCGGAGTGGGGCAATCCGTAATCGTGAGCCCTTGCGTAACCGCGATGGAGAGACTTTTGGTTGCCTGTCCACCCATCCCGTCGATAACTTTGGCGGTGAAGGCGAAGTTCCCGACGATCACCGGCGTGCCCGTAATATGCCCGCTCACGGAGTTTAGAGAAAGACCTGGGGGCAGCGCTCCCGCTGTGGTCGACCACACGTAGGGAGGTACGCCTCCAGTAGTGCCGATCGTATCGGAGTAGCTCACACTGCTGGATGCAGAGCTGAGGCTTGAAGTGGATATCGACAGCGCCGCGGCTACATCGATGGAGCATTGCCGGCTGGCTCCATGGTTTGTAATATCCCGCACATCCACGGAGAATTGGACCGACCCGGCTTGGGACGGCGTACCGGAAATATCGCCCGACACTGGATCGAGCGTCAGGCCAGGCGGAAGTGAACCGGCCGAGATAGTCCAGGCATAGGGCGGTGAGCCACCGGAGGCGAGCACCGGCGAATCGAACACTAAACCGACTTCACCCGCGGTAGCAGAACAGCTGCTCACATTTATTCCCGAGACGACTCTGATCGACAGCGCTCGCTGCATGCTCGCGCCATTGCTATCCGTAACGGCGGCCGTGAAATTGAAAGTCCCTAGAGGTATCGCAATACCCGAGATCAAGCCGGCCGGGCTGAGTGTCAATCCACCCGGAAGATTGCCGGATACGATTGACCAGGTGTAGGGCGGCTTCCCTCCTGTCGCCGAAAGAGTCTGGGTGTAAGACGAAGACTGAGAAGCGTCCGGCAGCGACGCGGTTCCAATGATCAGGCTGGATGTGACGATCAACTGGCAGTCGCGCGTAGCGGTCGCGCCCGCTTTATCGGTGAGCAGCAAAGTGTAGGGATAGGTTCCGCTGTCCCCAGGAGTACCACTGAGGGTACCCGATGAGCTATTGAACACTAATCCGGTCGGCAAAGGTCCGGCAGCCAAAGTCCATGTGTAAGGCGTCAGGCCACCGGAAGCCACAGCCGCCGATGCATAAGACTGGCCCTGAGTTGCGTTGATGGCAGGACAACCGTTTATCGACAGCGAAACCGAGACGGCGAGTGTAAATGCTCGATTCGCCGATGCCGCGCCGCTATCCGAGACACGAATCGTGAAACTAAAGCTGCCCGCAAGGGTCGGCGTCCCACTAATTAAGCCAGAAGTCGATAAAGCAAGCCCTGGGGGCAGGGATCCGGACACTACCGCCCACGAATAGGGCGGAACGCCGCCGGATGCGGTCAACTGTTGAGTCGTGGCCACGCCGGTCTGCAGAGATGCGAGCGAACTGGTGACAACGGTGAGGGCCGCGCCAATCCGGATCGAAAGATCTTTCGTCGCCGTCTTGCCTGAGGCGTCCGATACGTGCAAGGTGAACGGAAAGGTACCCGAGGCAGTGGGCGCACCGCTTATTTGGGCGCCATTCAGGCTTAAGCCAGGAGGCAATGACCCGCCCGAGACAGACCAACTATACGGTGGCTGTCCGCCGGTAGCCGAGACTGCCTGGGCATAGGAGCTCCCCACCACGCCATCCGGCAGCGACGACGTGCTGATCGTCAGCGTAGGCGCCGGCGCGCTGATGATCACAGTACAGTTTGAAGTCACGGAGGCCAGCATTTGATCGCTTACTTTGATGCCGAAGTTAAAGCTGCCCGCCGTGGACGGTGTGCCCGAGATTTGGCCGGATGCGCTGAGCGCCAGTCCTGGAGGAAGCTGCCCGCTGGCGATTGTCCACACATAAGGGGGAGTACCGCCCGATGCGCTTAGCGTCGCGCTGTAGGTTCCCCCGGCAACCCCGGTTGCCGACGGACAGCCACCGGAGGTCAAAGCTGCCGCGATGGTGATGGAAAGAGCTCGCGTTGCCGATCCCGATGCTGTATCAGTTACCTTGACGGTGATGTTTGCGGTTCCGGGCGCTGTCGGCGTCCCGCTAATGTGACCCGAAGCATTCAGGTTGAGTCCGGCAGGCAGTGCGCCTGCGCTGATCGACCATGTATAGGTTCCGGAACCCCCGCTAGCCTGTAAGGCCTGTGAGTATGGTACGCCGATCTGTCCATTGGACAGAGATGTCGTCGTGATACTCAGCGGCGCAGGCGCCACGGTAATACCGAACGTTTTTGTAATCGAAGCTAAGTTGGCGTCGACTACTTTTACGGTGAAGGTCGAGATTCCGGACGCCGCCGGAGTTCCGCTGATCTGAGAGCCCGATAAATTTAGGCCCGAGGGCAGAGCTCCCGTCGTAATGGACCATGTATATGGCGCGGTTCCCCCGCTGGCCTGCAAAGTCTGTGAGTACGGCACTCCCACTTGGCCGGCGGGCAAACTGCCGGTCGATATAGCGAGTGCGGGAGCGACTACAATACTCAACGCCTGGGTATCCGAATCGGGGTTCTTGCCGGAACTGGTCGCTTTGACTGTGAAATTAAAGGTCCCGGAAGAATTCGGCGATCCACTGAGCGTTCCGTTAGGAGCCAGCGAAAGCCCGGAAGGTAAACTTCCGGCCGAAACGCTCCAGCTATAGGGTGCTGAGCCTCCACTTGCGCTTAGAGATGCCGAATACGGTTGTCCGACTGTCCCACTTGGAAGCGAAGTCGTGGTCACCTGGGTCGCAGCCTTTGCAAAAGACGCGAAACTTGATACCAATAGCAACCCGAGATACAGAACTTCGTGCCGAGGCCGCCTCATTGGGAGTCACCCGCTACGGGGGGAATCGGCACAAACAATATACGCGGATCCTGGGTAAGGTCCATGATCCAGATCAACCCGCCAGAAGGATCAGTAAGCTGGTAAACCAACCCACTTAACGGCGACATCTGATTTGGGGAGCAGGTGCATGGAATGAATACTGGATTAGAGCCGTCAAGGTTTAGCAAGGCGATAATGCCGTTTTTCGCGCTGCCAACGAGGATCCGCTGCCCATCCATGCTGACTCGGCCCACGCTGGGAGCGGGCAAGCGGTCGTCCACAAATATCCATTGGATTGTTGATGCGCCACCGGCGTCCTGTAGGTCCGTAATGGAGTTCGCACTCTCGTCGGCTATCAGTGCATCATGGGAGTTGCCGATAAAGTTCACGTCGGACGCAGTCTGGCCGGCTATGAAGCGAGGTGCACTTTCGCCGCGGTTAAAGGCGAACACCCCACCGGGAGAAGAACCCTGCGGATCGCCGGAAATCGACACCAGCAAAACTGCGCCATCATCGCTGACCGCAAGTGCTAGCGGGGCACTGGGTAAGGCCGACATGTCGATATCCGCCAATTGATCCAGTGAGCCTGGTAACCCAGTCAGCACCTTTACCGAAGTGCCATAGGCGAAGGCCGCCGCATGCCCGGCCGGACTGACGACGATGTGGTCGGGCGCGGACGGAAGTGCTGTGACGATCTGCGTCGTGACTGTCGGCCCGCCAAAGACAATCAGATTTACCGACCCGTCTGCGCCCGCAGCAAGCGCGTAGTCTTGTGCCGGCGAGAAAACCGCATTGGCGACGGGAAACCCGAGGGTCAGGCTTTCACCCGCTACAGCCGAGCCAGGGATGCCCTGGATATTTCGAATCGCCTGCGCTTGAGGATCGAAGAGAAAACCCACCGACGGTCCCGAGAGCAAGCCTTGACCCGCCGACAAAGACGCGGCCGCGAAGAAGATGAGGTAACTTCGCCCCATGGTGGCGCCGACCCTCGTCATTGCGGAGGTCCGAAAGTCGAGGTACCCGCGGATAAGGTCGAAGTACTAGGTACCGACGTTACTCCGGAGGGACTGCTATGACCATGAGTCGCAGCAAATACACCACCGGCAGCCGCCCCCGCCGCCAAACTAATCCACAAAACTTTTCTGGAAGACCGCGATTCCGAGGGGGACGCATTGATCTGTCTGATGGAAGCGCTGACAACCTTCGAGTTGAACGCCGCGGTTACATGTATCTCAAATGGGCCTGTTATACCGTTAGGCACTAGGCCTCGACCGGTAGCGCGGCCCTCGGAATCGGTCTGCGTCACCAGGGCACGCTCGGAACCGAAAGTCGCCCCCGGACCCGTGAACGGAGTCTGAAATGTTACCGAAGCTCCTGAAACAGGCTTGTTCTGATCGTCGCGCAACTCGACTACAGGGGCCCGGGCCGACCGAGTTCGCACGTTGTTGATGGATCCTTGACCCTCAATGATCCGAAGGTTCAACCCATCCGCATCCTGGGCAGTTACCGGCAGCGCGGCGGCAAAAGTGACAATCCAGGTAATGGCAATTATTTGCCGAAGCGTCTCGATCTGCACAGAGTAAGGATTCTGGGCTCGCGGAAACGTTTCGATAAATGCAAAAATCATGTCACGTTTGCACCACCCTAGGTATCTTCGTCCGTAGCGGGAGTGTACGGGTGTGACACTGGCTGAGCCAACAGAGCTGCGATGGCCTTGTGCAACAGGCGAAATTGAATGGACCGCGGTGGCGCTTGAGAGCGTCTGCCAGGAGGCTGCACTTGGACTGCGGAAGCTCGCCAAAGGCGGCTTAGAAATAGGCGGCCTCCTCTACGGCAAACGAAGCGAGGGGCTAATCCGCGTCTTGGCGGTTCGCCCTATTGAATGCGAACACCGGTTTGGTCCCTCTTTTGTTCTATCCGATACAGACGAGGCCTCGCTTCAAGCGTCGCTGGCGGGTCCCCCCTCTGATTCGGAACTGGCGTCTCTCGAAATCCTGGGATGTTATTTCTCTCATTGCCGGCACGGCATAGCATTAACCGACCGCGACGTCGCACTTTGCAACCGGTACTTCGCGCAGGACCACCAGATCGCCCTGGTACTGATCCCCAGTTTGAACGGGAGCGCCCAGGGAACGCTCTATGCTCGCGATTCGCAGGGAAATTATGTTTCGGGTCACCAATTCGAACGCTCGGTTATAGTCCAGCCGAAGCGCGAAACAGTGAAAAGAGAGGTTCCTGCTCCGCCAGACAACGGAGTAAACCGGTTGAAAACTGCCGCGAAGATCAATTCCGGATTCGCGCCTACAGCAGTACAAATACCGGTCGAAACAGCCGCGAATCCGATTGATGTACCGGTACTAGCCGAGAACGTCCGGCCGGCACAACCAGCTCCGATGCCAAGCCGCCGCGAACCTCGCTTCCGTCTGCGCATGAATCGCGCCGGATTACTTCTAGCGGCCTTGCTTGTACTCATGTGCTGGCCGAACCGGGTTAACTCGGCTTCGCAAATACCGTTAAGCTTTGCCGATCGGGGCGGAAATCTCATTATTCAGTGGGATTCGTCCCCTGCGGCGATTCGGGGGGCGGCTCTGGGCATTGTCGATATCCGCGACGGAGAGCGAGAACCCGTACGAATGGCGATCGGGCAGGATCTTCTTCGGAGAGGATGGATTACTTTTGATAGAAAATCCGATATTGTTCGGATCTCATTCACCGTGGCTGGTCGCGGGATAACCATCTCGGATAATGCGATCTACTTTGCCCCCGGCCGCAAAACCGCGGAAGCTCCTACATTGGTGGCCAAGATTCCTGCGATCAGCACGAAAAATACGTCGCCGCCAGAGACCGGCGCGCAGATAACCGATTCCCTGGATGCAACAGTCCATCCGGTTCGACAAGACTTTGTCCGGCAAAACCCTGTTCGCCTGGAAGTCGAAACGTACGCTGCGCCGCTCCCCAAGGCTAACCCGCGAGTCATAAGATCGTTCCGCGCCCCAACCGACCGAGTCGTAAAACCTGCCAGCTCGATAAATATCCGGCCCACGCTCTTGCCGGATGCGCCCGCCTTGCGACTAGAGAGCGGAACATCTGCTTCTCCGCTTCAGCCTGCTCTGAATCTATCGCTTCCGGCGCCTCGCACTTCCGCAGTCTCGCCCGCTTCCGGCTGGCTGATCTGGACTGGGCAGTTGCCCAAGCGTTCCATGTTATCCCTATCGGCTCAGGGCGCCTCAGTAGGCTATCTAAGTGGTTGGATTCCGCAAACGTCGGTCCACGTCGAGGTGCATTCGGGAGAATTGATCGAAGGCGGTATCGTTGTCTTTACCAAAGACAGGAGCTTACGGTCGGAAGCGCCTAGCGCACGGAACGGATGGAATACGGTGGTTTATAAGCAGGATGACGCGCGGGCTTCAGAACTGGAAGTCATAGATTCTCCGGGGCCTGCCAATAACTGGAGCCACCTGACTCTACGCAACGGAAGCCGCCCTTTATCGCTCATCGTGTTGGATTGGCGCGCCCAGTAACCACTGCAACCCGCCATCAATACGGACTTGGCAAGTTGCATGCATACAATTCCGCCGATGCGTATTCATAACATTGCATTTACGGTTTATGCCGTTGGGCTCATGGCGTTCCCGTTGCGGTCCCAGCAGCCCCCGGACCCACAGGCAGATAATCCGCCGAGCCAACAGGATACGAACGCGCAAGAATTCCAGGATTCCAGAGATCGCGTGTTGTACTCGACGGAAACCGAGCACTTCAAACCGCTTACTCGAAAGCTGGCGCAGAATATTCTGATGGATCAGAAAGAAATGTGGACTAGTCCGTTTCACATCCGCAGCGTCGAGGATGCCGTTCCTTGGATCCTGGTAGCGGGCGGCACTGCGGCCCTGATCGCCAGCGACCACTGGAGCGCGAGGCAATTGCCGAATACGGTAGACCAAGTTTCTATCAGCCACGATGTCTCGCAGTTAGGAGCCGGTTACACGGTGCTCCCGATTACAGCCGGGCTGTATATCGGCGGAGCCTTCGCGCACAACGAAAAGGCTCGCGAGACCGGGATTCTCAGCGGTGAAGCGATTCTCGATTCGCTGATCGTCGCGGAGGTTTTTAAAGTCACGATGCGCCGCCAACGACCACTCGATGGCGACGGCAACGGGAAGTTTTTTCAAGGAGGCTCCTCCTTTCCATCCGGTCATGCCACGGAAAGTTGGGCGCTTGCTTCGGTGGTCGCGCACGAATACAACAGCAACATACTCTACCCGATCGCCGCTTATGGACTCGCCTCATTGGTCAGTTTTTCACGACTGAGCGGGCAGAACCATTTCCCATCCGACGTGTTTGCCGGTAGCGCGCTGGGGTGGTTCACGGGCCGTTACGTCTTCAAGACCCATGTCGATCACTCCATTCACCGGCGTCCCGAATCAAAGCTAAGCAGCCTACGTCCCCGAGTTATGCCTCAACTCGATGGCATCACGCGAGGTGTCGTGCTCGCCTGGGGACAGTGACCTACCCGGCCTGAGCCGGGTTGTTAGGTCCCGGCTCAGGGGATATTAACGTTGTAGTTAGAATTGCAAGCGGGCGATCAACTGGCCAGTACGCTGTCCCGTGACGCCGTTCCCGGCAGTCGGAACAATGGTTCCAAAGCCGCCGGTGAAGATGCCACCTACCTGAGTGGGATTGGCGCTAAATACTGGAGTTCCCGCAGCACCCGCGGACGGCTGTGGCAATCGGAGCCGGTTGAAAGCGTTAGACCACTCGGCACGGATGAGAAGGCTGACGCGCTCCTTAATCCGGAACGTCCGTGAGAAGTTGGCGTTCTCTTGCGGATAACGGATGCCCCGGTAGTTGTCGAACGCTGTAGCCTGCTGCGCAGCCCACTGCCCGTTCGGAACGTTGGTCCACGCTCCCGGATTCAATACAACCGTGGTTCGCGGGTCGTAGCAATGGCAATTGATGTCAATCGGATCGGTGTGGTGCACACCATTCAGATCGGTCCAATTGGTGCTCCACAGCGATTGTCCAGTTCTTTGAGCCGGACCAGGACCGCGGCCCAAATAATTACTGATGGGATCCGTGCCGGCCGATGCAGGCAGAGCGAGCAGAGGCCCACTCTGGTATTGCAGGAACCAGCCGGTGCCCCAATCACTCAGAATCGCCGAGACGACCTTATTACCTTTGACATGTGGCACAGTGTAATCGGCTGAAAGCCGGAACTGATGTGGAAAATCGTTTGGCGAGAGTACCTTGCCCAACCCTGGGTTGAACACGTCCGGACTACTCATCAACTGCAGGGTCTTAGAGAAGGTGTAATTTGCATTCAGCGACAACCCGTGCGAGAAGCGCTTGGTCACTGTCAGTTGCAGCGCATCGTACCAGGTTTTGCCGAGGGGAGCTCCGCTGCCGAAGACCGCCGTATTATATTGCGGGAACGGCCGGATGAGTTGCCGAACCGTCTGGCTCGTGTCAAAGCCGGCATAAGGCAAACCTATACCGCGGGAAGCCAGCGTTGACAATTGCGCTGCATTTAGCTGGCGGTATGGCGTGGTCAGCAGTGCCCTGTCATTCGGATCACCGATTGTGAATCCATATTGAGTCAGCAGACTCTGAGAGATGTCGTTGAACCCAGGTTCAGGCCCTTGGAAGATCCCGCCCGTTGGCCACCAAACTCCACGGTTGCCAACATAGGTAGCGTCTACTACCAGATTCCGGCTGACTTCGCGTTGGACGCCGACACTCCACTGTAACTGCCGGGCGGGCCGGCCGGCGTTCGGATCTAGATAAGCGGGAGCTGCCGCGACGGTCCCCGGAGCCAATCCAGTCGACGGATCGAACGAAGGGAATCGCGGAACAATGTTACTGGGGATGCCGTTCTGGAGCTGGAACAGGTCCTGACCGAAGGCGGGAGTGTTACCAGTGGTTGTGTTCACGATTGTCCCCCCGGTCGTGGTAGTCGAATTGTAGACTACGCCAACTCCCCCGCGAACAACTGTCTTGGCGTCGAGCTGGTAAGCCAGTCCGATTCTCGGTCCGATCGCGTAAGGATAATTGCTTGCGAAATTACAATTGCAGGTTGCTTCGTATATCGACCCTCCAGGATGGTTACCGGCGGAACTGTTGGTGACTGTAGGATTGAAATCCGCTGCCCGCCCATACTGCTCCTTCGGGTACGTGCCGTAATCCCAGCGCAACCCATAATCGAGCGTTAGCTTCCGCGAAATCTTCCATGTATCTTGCAGGAAGATCGCCCATTGCCATTTCGCGTTCCGATAGTCGGCGGGCTGAGCCAGGGAGACGGCGTTGACATCTCCCAGCAGGAAATCGGCGAGTCCGAATCCTGTGCTGCCTTGAGACAGGGTCACGCCATTCAGCGCAGGCTGAACGGTTCCACCGCCAAATGTATAGTTTCCGGCGGCGCCGGTAAAGGTCTGGACCGGATATTGTTCGTAACGGGCTTCCATTCCGGCTTTATAAGTGTGGCTTCCCTTCACCCAGGTTCCATTGAAATTCATCGACGGACGGTGTTCGGTGCCCGCCGAACTTTGAATGCCGCCTGCTGGTCCCAGGCTGGTCATACCGCCGGTCGCCGTGGTGCACGTGAAAAATGGAGCCGTTCCGCACGTATTGAAATTCGGGAAATTACGATTGAGCGTGGCGCCGCGTAAACCGAGTGACGCTTGAGCATTGTAGTCCAGCACAGGGGCATAGTCGAAGAAATTGTTGGCCGAATAGCCTACGCCGAAGTGGAGAAGTATCGTAGGGGTCAATGTCTGATCGTAGTTGACGCGCAGTGTCGGTGAATAGATGAAGGTGCCGCGCGCCGGATCGATCGGCTCCGGCAGGCCCACGGAATTTCCGTTCGGGAAAGAGAACTGAGATTCGGTAACGGTCTCGCCATAATAAAAGGCCACGTGCCCCTTAGAGGAGAGTTGGTGATCCAACTTAATCGACGGAATCTGCGAAGTTCTGTGGCTCAGCCAGGTATTTTGATAGTTGCTTCCCAACTGGCCAGTTGCGGCATTAGGTCCTCGCGGCAGCGGAACCAAAGCGAGGATTTTTTGGGCCACCGGGTCGAGGGCGGTGGTCGAGGGGATCATGTTGTTCGGGAACGGGTCGCGTACGTCTAAAGTAGTCCCCGTCAACCCTTGTGTGACACAAGTTGGCGTGGGCACAACCGAGGCGCTGCAGACCACTGGACGATCGGTGGCGGGGTTGAAGATCGTTCCCGAAAATATCGTGCGGCCCAGCGGGTCGACATAATTTGCACTGCCGACCTTGAGCAACTGGTTGCCGGAAGCCGTTATGAGCTGGCTGAAATCGCCGGTGCGTTCAGCGGCTGTCGGTACAGTAGCGCTGGTGCTGTTGACGTGGATATTCTCCCGGTATTGCTCGAAGTTGAAGAAGAAAAAGGTCTTGTTTTCACCGTTATATAGCTTGGGAATTTTCACTGGACCACCCAGCGTGCCGCCATAATCATGCCGGCGCTGGGCGGACTTAAGTCCCGTATACGGCTGCGCTGCGTTCATGATGTCATTCACCGCGTAATCGTAAGCGGTGCCGTGATATTGATTGGTGCCAGACTTCATCGTAATGTTGAAGATGCCGCCCCCCACTGTGCCGAATTCCGCAGCATAGTTGCTGGTCTGGACGGCAACTTCCTGGATTGCGTCCACACTGGGTTGAGTCTGGTGCGTGAAGCTCACAAGACCACCCAAATTACCGGCCGTCTGTCCTTCGACGCGGATTTGTTCCGTGTCATTGGGCGCCCCATTTACAACCATCGTATTGCTGGCCGCATACTGTGTACCGGGAATGAGTTGCGTGAGGGAATATGGATCGCGGAATCCGGAACTTGAAGAGTTCAAGCCGCCGCCGTTCACCCCCAGAATCGGAAGGTTGTCGAGTTGCTTGATGGTGACGTTCTGAGACACCTCGGAATTTTCAGTCTTCAGCAGGGTCGATTCGGAACTCACGGTGACCGCTTCCGAACTCGCTCCAATTTCCAGTGGAATATCCACCCGCATTATTTGGGCGGCGGATAGCGTAAGATTCTTTCTGGTGTATTGCTTAAAGCCCTGTACCGTAGCGTTTAGTTCATAAGAACCGATTGGCAGTTGGGTGACCGTGTAGTTGCCCGTATCGGTGGATACCGCGCGTGAAACCACGCCGGTCTCTGTATTCTTTACTTCGATAGCTGCGTTGGCGACTACCGCGCCGGTAGGGTCGGTTACAACCCCCGTGATGGTTCCGTTACCGGTCTGTGCCGAAAGCAGACCCGCGAAGACTAGACACACGAATACAACGACCAGATACTTCCCTTGGCGATACATGTTCAATTCCCCCTCAGCAATGCCCCTGTAGCAGCGCCACTAATTGGCGTATGGATTAGATACGCGGCGTCGCGCTAAGTTGCTCACTTTTTTTACGGAGGGTGATGCAGTTTTGGTGAAGAACAACCTGCCCCGCGGTTAAAGGCTTTCAACCGGAAAGCCGAAGGCGGACGATGGTGTTTCCAGTGCTGCCGCACGCGCCAGCCAGGCTGGTAGTCCGGATGAAGCGGCCGGATGAGTGGCCTGAATGTATCGCTCCATGTCTTCTTGCGCCAAGGCAGTCTCCCCACGGTGAGCATAATAGACCGCCAGGGCCAAGCGGGCACGGCTTACTTCATTAACCGCCAATAAGAGATGTTCCCGCGCTTCCGAAGTAAATTTATCGAGGAGAATCACCCCCAGCAAAAAGTGAGTCTTTGCATTACTTCCGTCCAGTTTGAGCGCTTCGCGCAGCTGGTTCTCACCTTCTGTCCGATCGCCTACTCGGCAGAGTGCGTAACCTAAATTAGAATGATTCGCTGCCAGGGACGGCAGCAAAGCAACCGCGGTCTTTAGATGCGTAATGGCGGAATGGAAATCCTCCGTTTTCAAATGACGCCAAGAACACTACGCGAGAGGGCGGATTGCGTAGCTCCGCAACTGACACTTTTCCGGGGCAGGGGTTACGTCGGGCGGTGGGGCGGAGGCCGCCTTCATGTGCTGTTCCACGCGCTCGAATGTCGTGTGAGCTTTCTCTCCAGTCTCATCACCCAGCGCGGAATCGAGTGCGGGATTTCCTGAGTGGGCGACATCCAGATCTATCGGGCGATCCCATTTTATAGATGGATTCTGGGCGGATGCGCCAGCGGCATAAATCAGGGCCAAGGCTACTTGCGCTACAGCACTTTTCGCAGTCATCGAATTTCTCCACTTTTCAGCCCCGCACCACCTGCCTGCATTTCAGCAATTGACTTGCCAGCTCTGGGGCATTGGGTCACGCACTCACAAGTGCACGCCGGCGAAACAGTTAAGACGCTATTGAGTCCAATCAATTTGGGTAGTTCAATTCACTTCGTGACGGACCAATTGCCTGGAAGCTTTAGGAGACTTATATGCCGAGGACCACAGTTGGATTGTTTGAGGATCCTGAGAGCGTCGAAGATGTGGTGCGCGAAATTGAGACACTAGGGTTCCCCCGAGAGGAAGTCCGCGTTGTCGATGAGCCCCACACATTTCCGGTTACCGGTGTGATGAGCTTCGCCCGTCTTGACTTCGAAGCGGATCTAGTGCGCGAGTTGATGAGGATCGGAGCCACCAAGGCGGAAGCTCAGGCATATATGGACGGACTGCGGCGTGGAGGTGCGCTGGTATTAGCGACCGGTTCCGACGAGAAGGTCGATAAGGCCGCGGACATTATGAATCGTCGGGGCGCGGTGGAGATTGAGGAGACCAGCGGCCCGGAACCTCGTACGCCGAGCACGGTTCATGAAAACGCTATGCCCGCGCCCGAAAGTTCTGTCATGGCCGGCCGCATCCGCCAACCCGGTGGCGGCGCATGCCTTTTCGTATGGTAGTCTGAGCTTTTTTTATTGCGCGAATGACTGCCAAAGTTGCCAGCGACACGCAGAACCTGCACCCAGCTTCCGGATGCAAAGTCAATCCAACTAAATCGGTAAGTTTTTTACTCTTGATTCCAATAGCTTTTCGGTGTTTCCAGGACCAACTCAAATTGAAACAGACTGGCCCTTTACATGCAAATCTGGCGGGGTATTCGATTTCTATAGGGAGGATCTATGTTAGAAACGTCGTATTCAAGGATAGCTGCTTTTTTGGGCGTGAGCTTACTTCTCGGCGCCAAGATTGGTTCAGCACAACAGACATGTCAAGCCTCGATCAATGGCTTTTACTCATATTCGGCCATCGGAAATGGCCTTCCTGGCGCTTTGCTCCCAACTAGCACCGGCACGACAGGTACCGGAAGTGGCACCATTACCGGCACTGGCAGCACCACGGGGACGACGACTACAGCTCCTCCATTTTCCAACACCGGCGTCGGGCAACTGGTAGGTGGTGCCACCAATACTGCGCCCTTCGCCTCCTCCGGCACCCTCTATTTCGATAACGGCGGAAACATTCGCGCCAGTTCCACCTCGCAATTCGGGACGGCTAACACGACCGTTGGAACCTATGTCGTGAATTCAGACTGCACTATTACGGTTACGCTGAATGACGCGTTTGGAACTAATAAGACCGCCGCGACTTTGCAGGGAGTTATCCTGGGCAACGGTTCGGAGATCGATTTAGGTGTTTTGCAAAATGTGTCCACGACCACGTCCACCACTGGGACTGGAACCGGCACTGGGACTGGAACCGGCACTGGAACAGGAACCGGCATTGGAACAGGAACCGGCACTGGAACAGGAACCGGCATTGGAACGGGAACCGGCACGGGAACGGGGAACGGCAGTACGACCAGCCCCGCAATTGGAGTATTTCAATCGAACATACTGATCAAGCTGGTTCGGCCACTCTCGACATTTTGCAGCGTGGCTAACCTGAATGGCTCGTACGTGATTGTCGCGCAAGGAATCAGAGTCGCAGACGTCGGATTCGTAGGGACCCCAGTCGGGACCGGATCAACCGGAACCGGCACGGGCACTGGAAGCGGCTCGGGAATTGGAACCGGCACGGGAACGGGAACCGGCACGGGAACCGGAACCGGAACCGGGACGGGGACTGGAACTGGTACAGGTACAGGTACAGGTACGGGCACGGGAACCGGAACCGGAACTGGAACGGGAACCGGTACAGGTACGGGCACGGGAACCGGAACCGGAACTGGTACAGGAACAGGAACAACCGTCGCGGCACAAACCGAAACGCCTTTCTTTCTCTTCGGCCGAATTCAATTCGATGGCAACGGAAACATAGTTACTCCGAACGGCACGCCCTCCTCGCTGGGCTTCCTGCAATTTGGAGGATCTTACAAGGTCAATAGCGATTGCACCGGGACGCTGACCCTGGCTTCGCTTAATTCGACCTCTACCACCCAGACCACGACGGGCTCGTCCACCAGTGGATCGACGACTACGACGCCCTCGAATTCCACGCTGACTCTGAATTTTATACTGACCCAGCCGAGTGTTTCCTTTACAGGAGCGGGCGTGATGCCGGGCGCATCCACCAGTCCCGTAATCCAATTCAACATGTCGAATGGGACGGAAACTCTCTTTGGATTCGGCGAAGCACAATAGCTAAGCGCATTTCATCGAGATAGCCTGTATCCGTTGAGGTTCGAGTCCCGGTAGACCGGGGCTCGAACCTCTTTTCGTTTAGGAATCGAAGATAATCGAGTTGTGGAGCACGGTCCTTTTTCCATGGACAGAAAGCACCGCACCGCCCGAATGCTCGCTTGGTGGTATGTCTGCATTGGAGGAGCGTTCATTTTGCTCGCGGTGCGAAGCGCTCTTCGAGGCGACCGGCTCTGGCAGGTGATCATTCGCTTGGTGATCGCCATCGGGTTCGTCGCCCTTGCCGCTGGAACGTTTCGAGGCCCTTCGCGTTGAAGACTCGAAGAGACGTCTCATTCCGTCCCGCCAGGACCGGTGAGATGCCGTCCATTAGAGCATTGCTGAAGCTCTATCCCGAGCAGTTAGCCCAGCAGAATCTGCCGCGCATATCATCCTTCTTCGTGGCGGCTGCGGGGGACCGCATCGTCGGCTGTTGCGCTCTCCAGATCTACTCGAAACGGCTCGCGGAGCTGCGTAGTTTGGCGGTACATTCGACGTTTCGGAGACACGGCGTCGCCTCCCGCTTAGTCGAGCTCTGCAAACAGCGCGCCCGTGCCAGAGGCGTTAAGGAGTTGTTTGCAGTCACCAGCCAGACGGGCTTCTTCGAGCGTGCAGGCTTTGCGACTTTCCGTCGGGAAAAAACGGCGATGTTCTTCGAAGTTGGATAGACTGATTCGCCAGTCACAATGGTGGCACTTGACCGCGCTGGACGCACTGCGAGGCAAACAGATACATGCCGGCCGACCAGGCCTGATCCTGGGCGCCCATCGGAACTCCGGTTTCACCATGGTGCCACTCGTTAAACTGTCCGCATCGGTTTAGCTCAGCGAGATTCTCCAAAGCTTGAACCGCAGCCGCTTCTCGGCCGGTTTTCATCAAAGCAGCGACGTAGAATCCGCCTAGGAACGGCCACACGCCGCCATTGTGGTAATGATGCGGAGCGTTAAGCGATCCATAGTAGTTGCGCCAATCCGGGTCACCCGGTTTCACCGCCGGCGTTAGGCTCACGATGGGCCAGCGATCCAGTGAGTGTCGCGAGATGAAATCCAGGATAATGCCGCTCTGCTGCTCGTCGGCAACCCCCGCAAGAATCGCAAGAATATTGCCGAAGGAATCGAACCAATCGCCCAGAGCGCGAAATCCAAGGTACGGCAAATAATATCGTTCATCCCTCAGGTACCGCTTCTCCGGCATCTCCCGCCTGCGTCCCAGCGAATCGCGCGACGGCGACCCTTCGGTACTGAATGAATTTGAAACCGGCCTTTCCGTATTGTTGTCTCCGTTGTACCAGAAATAAGTATTAATTCGGTTCATGACTGAATCAGCACGCGTTCTTAGACGGTCGCCCTCGTCCGCATCATACAGTTCCGCGGCGCGGCGTAGCGCTATGACGTACAGGCAATTGAGATACAAGCCCTTGCCCCGCGTGCAAAAGAGATCCTGCCAATCCGATGCTTCTTGCATGCTGAGCAATCCACTCTGATCCACATCCTGGTGTTCGTACCAGTGAAGAACCTCGCGGATCACATTGAGATCCGGCGCCAGTGACGCACTGGCGATGATCCACCATAGTCCCCCATCGGCATAAGCACGAAAGTTGGGACGCAGCGTCACACAATCGACGTTGTTGGGGATCGCTCCGAGCGATCCACGATGAGCCTTCAGCAGCGAAAGGCTCGCCTGCAAAGCTTCTTGAATCTGCTGGTCCTGGACGAAACGCGCGCCCAGCGATGCAATCATGCTGTCGCGCGCCCAGATCTGATGGTGCCCCACACGGCGACCGGATGCTTTCAACCCCCAGGTACCGCAGCAGCGCCGCAACGATTCAACAGCGTTGCGATAGGTTGTGTCCAGTTGCGTCATGCAATATTTTATCCTCAGGCTAGAGATGGCCGACGGGCTCTTTCATGCTCGCGCTGGGGGTCTTGTTGGTTTCGCGGTCGAGCGACCGGCTCACGAGCTCTTTGGACCCCAAGCCCACGGCGAGCGCCAAAGCCAGCACGATTCCTCCGAACAGGATGCCGAATGCCAGACGAATAATGCCGCCTCCGATGCCCAGACGCTCGAGAGCAATGGTCACCGCTAGGACGGTTACCAGCCATTTCACGCCGACACTGAGAAGCCGCGCATATTGCAGGTTCATATTGACGGCGCCAATCAACACGCTGCGTGCGAGAAATCGGGCAATGATACTGCCCGCGACGAAGACGACAATCGCCGTCATCAAATCAGGCAGATACGCGAACAGGCGAACTACGAATTGGGAAGGCAGCGCACCGTCAAAGGCTGAAATCCCGATCAGGAAACCCATAAATACGATAATCCAGGCGATGGCGCGCGTCACCAGCAGCGTGGGGCTGGATGCTGGCGACCACTCCGCCAGCGCCGGAAAGCCCCAGTGAGCGACCCGCCGATCGAAGTCGAAACGTGCCAGCGACCTCCGGAGAATCGCCGAAAGCGCCCACGCGATCATTACCGAAATGACGAGCGCCGTCAGCAGGGCCACGATCCCAGGCAGCAAGCCCGCCAACTGGCTTAACATCTTGGTCATCGATAGCCTGAGTGCTTGTCCAACTTGTTCCCACATAAACCCTCCTCAGCGTCACGGGTTGAATCGGTCGGGCCAACGCCAACGGGAAACCAGATAAGATTTGTTGTCCTCGTATGCCTTGGATAGGAGTCCACTCCGCGAGTCGACCTCCGCCAGTCCGGCAGTTTGCATTTCCAGCGCGTAGGAAGCGATCCATCCCAAGTACAACGGCGTGATCGATCGTAGAAGGTGGTCGCGGCTGATGGTCTGGAGGCGGTATCCCAACGCAAAGTCGTAAATAATGCGGACCCACAGTTGGTCAGGGAACCGGAACTGATCGTCTGTCAGCCGCGACAAGCGCCGCAATTCCAGGAGCGAGGTGGGAGGCAGAATGAGCCCCCAAACATCCTGGAGGTTGTGCGCTCCCAATCGAAACGATTGGAGCATGCCATGTACGTCCACCGAAGTCGCGTTTTCTGGAGACGGAACTTCGGGCTGGCCGAATCGAGGTAATGTCTGCGAGCCCCGAATGCTCTGCCAATGGGCCGCGCGCGCTTCCATTTCAAAAAACGCCGCACCGAGAATTTCCGATAGAAGGGAGCTTAAATTGTCCCAGTCTGTAGGGCTTTGGTGGCGAACGCCCAACTGCGATTCACAAACTTGAAAGCCATTGAACGCAGCAGCCGGGGCGATGGATGCCAGAAGACTGCGTTCGGGGCCGCGCCGGCGCGCAGAATACTGCGCGAGAATCCGCTGCAGCAGCTTACCCGAAAGTCCGAAATCCGGTCCCATGGGATTCTGAAGCCGCTGGCCGTAGAGAGCCCCGTGCAACGGAGCAAGCACGCTTCGATTCAGGAGGCCTTCCATCTTCTGGCGCGTGTAGCAAGGCGCAACCAGGTCGAAACCAAGGTCCAAGACCGGTTGTACCAGGCGATGAATCCATCCCGGCGTCGCGTTCTCTGGCCGGGACGCAATTACACAACATGCACGGACTGCGAGCTTTCCACCTACCGTGAAGATCGTTCGATATGCATTGGATATGCCGTGTTGCGGCGTCTCGCCCGGTGCAGGCGGCGGCAGGCTGCAGGAGAAGACTGCGGGAGACTGGCTGTCCTCGGGAACTTCCGGCACGGCGGCCGGGCTGTGGGTCCCGTTGTTGCAGACCACCATGGCGCGCAGTGGCTTAGACAATTCCGCAAGAACTTCGCGCACCATAACGGCAGCGCTCCCGTTCTGTTCCGGCCGCTCGGAACCGATAATGCCGATCACGAGGTCGGCACCGCCAATTCGCTCGATCTGCTCTAATTCCGGCTGCGGAATGGCATCCAGTTCCACTCACGTCCTCCGGCTTCCAAGGGAAGCGACAAGATCCCCATCAAAGGGATGCGCACCCATGCGGGGCGATTATTCAGTTCGTAGGAGAGCTCATACAATGCCTTATTCAGTAAAAAGATCGCCAGCAATTTTCGAAAACCGTCATTCGATGAAGGTAGAAACGGCGCACTCAGCGCGCTATTCCGATACGCACGCAGGAATTCTGCGCTCATCGAGCGCTCCCACAATCTCGCCCAGGGCTCCAGAGTCTTCCAATCTTCAGGCCGGCGGGCCGTGTGGGCGATCAGGCCGCTATAAGCCGCATAACTCAGGGACCGCACCATGCCGGCGACGTCTTTCATCGGAGAGTGCTTAGCGCGCCGCTCCGCAAGTGGACGCGCAGGCTCGCCCTCGAAGTCAAGAATGACATAATCCGTTTTCACTTGAAGAACCTGACCGAGATGATAATCGCCGTGAATGCGAGTGCGTTGTCCAAGCGTGCCGTCTTGCGCCGCCAGCGTGAAGCTATTGAGGATCTGACCACGGCGGCCTAAGGCCAGCCCGGCTAAGTCGATAAAGTCGTCCGGCAGGCGAGCGACGCTGTCTTTCAATAAGTCCAGCACGCGACTCGCATCCTTTCTAAGACCGGCGAGAAGGCTCTGGACCTCATTATCGGAGAGCAGTTCCGGGGCGAATGAAGGATCGTCGGTAGGCGAGCTTAGCGCCAGATGCAATTGAGCGGTGCGCTTGCCCAGCATCGCCGCTGAGTCGAGTGCGATACCGACATACTCTCGCGCCAGCGGCGACGGTTCCTGCTGGGCAAGATCCATCAGATCCTCAGACGCCACGCGACTCTCGCCTTCCGGCCATGGCGCCGTCGCGCAGCGTTCGTAAAATTGCGAGAGCTCTTCGAGGGCTAGTGTCCAGCCATCCCCTTGATTGGCGACGAAACCTTGAAGCATCGCGAAGGTCTGCGGCTCTCCGTTCACGGGAACGTAGTCGATGACTCCAGCAAACGGAGGAATGCCGTCGAAATGGACCCGCTCCGTGAGGTATCGCGCAATCTCGCAGTCCGGATTGGGACCACTCTGCTGGCGGCGAAATAGCTTCAGAATGAGCCGTTCATCGTAGACGATGGACGTATTGCTCTGTTCCGCTGATCCGCGCTTAACCGCCAACGAGGTTTCCGCCGGACCACGAAGAACCCCGAGTTCGGCGCCGGGCGCACCCCGCATCGATCCATTTCTTCCTCGCAATTGTTGGGCGCGCTCAATGAGCGTAAGGAAGGCCGCGCCTGCGCGATCGTCGAAGACCGCGTCATGCAAGAACCCAGATCCGCCGGTAGCGACAACCGGGGCAATGACGGCACTCGGAAACGTCTCCTGCATCTTCTCAGCGTCCTTGCCGAACGTCAATCCCAGTGGAAGAAAATAACTATCCGAATCTCCTCTTTCATATTGGACTTCTACTAGCGCGAAGACAGCGGTCGAGTCAGGAATCGCCGTCCAATCCGTGATTCGTGTGGACCGGATGCGCTGCGCTTTCCCCCCGAACCATCTTTGTTTCGACAAGTACTCCGGCAGGAGCGCGGATTCCAGACGGTACCGTCCGGCTCCATCCAGCAAGCGTTCCCAGGTGTCGGCCATGAGTGGCGCCGAACCCGTGTGATTAGCCGACGCTTCGAGCGACTCGGATTGCGCGTGTAGTTCCAGCCAGAAAAAGCCGTATGGCCCAAGCGTTAGACGGTAAGGCTGTTTTCCGATCGGCGGAAAATCGACATAGCCGAGCATCTCGACCGGTACCGCGCCCTCCAGTTCCGGCAAGTCCAGGTCCACCGGCTGGGCAAATCGTGACAGGTTGGCCACGCACAGGACCACCTGCTCTTCGTCCCGCCGCAAGTAAGCCAGCACTTTCCGATTCGATGGATTCAAGAACTCCAGCGAGCCGCGGCCGAACACGCGAAAGAGCTTGCGCAAGGCGATCATGTTGCGCATCCAGCTGAGCAGCGACGATGGATCCTCCTGCTGCGCCTCCACGTTCACCGCTTCGTAACCGACGACGGGATCCATAATCACGGGACTGTATAATCTGGCAGGCGAGGTGCGCGAAAAGCCGGCATTGCGATCGGCATTCCACTGCATGGGTGTTCGCACGCCATTGCGATCGCCCAGATAAATGTTATCGCCCATGCCGATTTCGTCGCCGTAGTACAGCACTGGAGTTCCAGGAAAAGAAAACAGCAGGCTGTTCAGCAATTCGATGCGGCGCCGATTGTTGTCCATCAATGTCGCCAGACGACGGCGTATGCCTAAATTGACGCGCATGCGAGAATCCGCGCTATACGCAAGATACATGTAATCGCGTTCGTCATTGGTGACCATCTCGAGCGTAAGCTCGTCATGGTTTCGCAGGAACAAGGCCCATTGGCAGGTATTGGGGATCTCGGGAGTCTGCGCCATGATGTCGGTAATCGGCAACCGATCCTCCTGGCGGAGCGCCATATAGATGCGCGGCATCAACGGGAAGTGAAACGCCATGTGACACTCATCGCCGTCTCCGAAGTAGGGACGTACGTCGGTAGGCCACTGGTTCGCTTCCGCAAGGATCATGCGGCCCTCATAACCTTCGTCGATCTCCTTGCGCAGTTGCTTCACCAGAACATGGGTCTCGGGAAGGTTTTCGCAGCTGGTGCCGTCGCGCTCGATAAGATAGGGAATAGCGTCCACGCGAAGTGCATCCACGCCCAGATCCAGCCAGTAGCGCACTACATTAAGCATCTCCTCGACGACTTTGGGATTGTCGTAATTCAGATCCGGCTGGTGTGAAAAGAATCGATGCCAGAAATACGCCTTCGCCACGGGATCCCACGTCCAGTTCGACTTCTCCGTGTCCGTGAAGATGATTCGCACATCGCGGTATTTCTGATCGTTGTCGCTCCAGACATAGTAATCGCGTTCGGGCGATCCTTTAGGGGCCTGCCGGGCGCGTTGAAACCAAGCGTGCTGATCCGACGTGTGATTCATCACGAGCTCGATCATCACCTGTAGTCCCCGGTCATGCGCCGCTGCGAGAAACTTCTTGAAATCGTCCAGCGTTCCGTACATCGGATGGACGTTCAGGTAGTCGGAGATATCGTAGCCGTCATCCTTGAGAGGGGACGGAAAGAACGGCAGGAGCCACAGACAAGTAACACCCAGATCTTGAAGATAATCGAGCTTCTGGATCAAGCCGGGGAGGTCGCCGATGCCATCGTCATTGCTGTCGAAGAACGCCCGAACGTGGAGCTCATACAGCACCGCATCTTTGTACCATAGCGGATCGGTGGCGATTCCCGGTTTCTTCAAATGGTTCCCCTAGAGGTGAATGTCGGTAGAGATGTCTAGCTCCACCATCCAGAAATCACCAATTACGCGTTTAGCGAGTAGCGTGCTGCACTCAATCTCAAGGCTAACTCGTTCCACGACAACGCGGACCCGCCCGTCCGGTGGGAGCATTCTCTGGCTGTGCTGCACATGAGAGACCAAACGGTCGTGCTATTCACCTTACGAAACGATGGAGGCGCTCGCGTAATCTACTTTGAATGTGCTCCCGCGAAGCCCCGGCCGTGCTGCATCCGCCCAGACGCAGCGTGTGAACGGGAGTTAACGCATCTCTCGCCTGGACCTCAATTCTAAAGGCATTTATTGGAAATTCCTCGGTAGTTCGGCTGAATTCCAACTGGCACGGGACATGCATTCTCCAAAAGCGTATCTCACTTTCATTTGGAGGATCGAATGTTCAAGACGACATTTTCAAAGACAGCTGTTTTATGCTGTCTAGGCTTAGCTCTGTGCGCCAAAGTAGGTTCGGCCCAGACATGCCAGGGCGCGGTCAACGGCGCCTACGCCTATTCGGCGATAGGAACAGGATATCCGGGCGCACTATTCACGCCGGTCACCGGCTCCGCTTCGACGTTTTCCAACACATCTATAGGACAACTGTTGGGCGGGATCGCCAACACTGGACCCTTTGCCTTGTCGGGAACGCTATGGTTCGACTCTTCAGGAAACATTGCTGCAGCGCAAGGTAGCGCCAGGCTGATGGTGGGAACCTATGCATTGAATACCGATTGCACGATCAGCGCGACCTTAACGGACGCGTTCGGGTCTAGCAAGAGCACCACAGCGTTGCAAGGAATCGTGCTCGCCAACGGCTCGGAGATCGACCTCGGCGTGTTGCAGAATGTCTCCAACAATTCCGTCGCTGCGCCCGGAGCGTTTCAGTCCAGCCTGCTGATCAAGCTGGTGCGCCCTCTGGCCACCTACTGCTCAGTAAGCAATCTTACCGGTTCCTACGCGCTGATCGCGACCGGAACGCGAGTTGCGAGTCTTCCCATCGGCACTGGCAATGACATTGTACCGGCGCAGACTGAAGCGGCATACTTTCTGTTTGGGCGCGCCCAATTCGACGGCAGCGGAAACATTTTCGCGCCGCCTGGCCCTCCCTCTTCGCTGAATTTTCTCCAATTTGTAGGATCCTACACGGTCAATACGGACTGCACGGGGACTCTGACCTTGGGTACTGTCAGCACGGTCGCCGGCACATCGGTGACCCCGGGCGCCACGCTTTCCGTGAATTTCGTCCTTACGCAGCCAAGTGTTCCGTTTACCGGAACCAGGCCGGTAATCGAATTTAACCAGTCCAGCGCGACGCAAACTCTTTTTGGTTACGGCGAAGCGCAATAGCTCAAAGTAAATCGAGGTTCAAACCCGGGCGAAGCCGTAGATTCAGGATCGGGCTTCGCCAAACTCCCGCCCGCTCGGAATTTAATCCCCCTATAAGATTTGGCTTGACGGTCGCTGCACCTAGTGGTACAGTTTGTACCATGACAAAGCGGACCCGATCCGATGCTCGCGTGCGAGCCCCGCTCACGGAGTTGGAAAACGAAGTGATGCAGGCCGTATGGGACACCGGCCCTTGCCCTGTCGAAACGGTCCATCAGCTCGTATCCCGTAAACGCAACCTTAAGGAAACCAGCATCCGAACCATCCTGCGGCGTCTGGAGCAAAAGGGCTACCTGCGGCACGAGGAGAAAGGCCGGGCCTACGTGTACCGCGCCGTCGAACCCGCTCGGAGTCTGGCCGCCCGCGCCGTGCGGCAGATCATCGATAGCTTTTGCCAGGGGTCGGTGGAAGAGTTGGTCAGTGGCATGGTGGAGGCCAAGGTCCTCAGTAAGGGCGAGCTCGAGACCTTGGAAGAATTTGTCCGAAGCCGCAAGGGGGGCAAATGACGATTCTGTTTGAAAGCGCAATTCGAGTGACACTCATCGCGGCGATCATCGGGCTAGTGCTGTTCGTGATGCGAATCAAGACGGCGTCGGTGCTGCACGCCGTGTGGGCCAGCGTCGTTGTGTTGATGCTGCTCCTTCCGGCTTGGGTGGGCTGGGGACCGAAAGCGTCCATTCCGGTTTTGCCACGGATCAGAGTCCCGCCATCGAGCTCTTGCCCCCGTCGTTACCGACGGGGCTTGTAGACGCGACTCCCCATACCAGCCCTGTCCGTGAGGACCGGGGATATAACTGGCGCGAATACGCGATACCCGGCATCTACCTGCTCGGCGTCTGTGCATTGCTTCTCCGGCTCGCGATTGGCACCATCCGGGCATCCCGATTGACGAGCGCTTCCTGTGTCGTTCCCGTCACAGTGGGCTTCTTGCACCCCAGAATTATTCTGCCCGAGTCCTCCCGCGAATGGCCGCGGGCGCAACTCGATGCCGTCCTCGCGCATGAGGGCGAGCACATCCGCCGACGCGATCCGCTTTTTCAATGGCTAGCTTTGCTCAATCGAGCCCTTTTCTGGTTCCATCCGCTGGCCTGGTGGCTGGAACGGAAACTCTCGGGACTCGCGGAAGAAGCCTGCGATGCAGCCGTGCTCGCGCGCGGATGCGATGCCCGCGAATACTCCGAATATCTGCTCGACTTGGCGCGCTCCATGCAGCGGGCTGGCACGCGAATCGATGCTGTCGGCATGGCCATGCCGGGGATCGGACTGAAGCATCGTATCCGGCAGATACTCAGCGGCATTCCCGCGCCGCGGATTTCGCGCCCGCGCATGGCATGCACTGTGGCAGTTTGCGCAGCCGCCGCGGGGATCTTCGCCGCAGGAAAGCTGGTTCATGCGCAGCAAGGACTTGCATTCGAAGTGGCTTCGATCAGACCCAGCAATCCAAAGGCGGGCGGGGGCGGTGGGGGCGGGAAGAGCAAGGACGGAGGCGGTGGCTTGTTTCCCGCGCTTGAACATCACAGATTCAACTATTCAGATACCGTTTTCGGCCTCATCGCCCATGCGTATGGCGTCGGAAGCTGCCGAATACTAGCGGCGAACTGCGCCTTCATTTCAGGAGGCCCGGACTGGATCAAGAAAGATCGATTCGATATACAGACCAAAACGCCAGATGGTTCTCCCGACTACACGTTCCGCCAGTTCATGAACGGTGAGACGCCCCAGCTCGACCTCATGCTTCAAGCGCTGTTGGCGGAGCGATTCAACTTGAAGATTCACCACGAAACGAAGCAACTCCCGGTGTACGCCCTGACGTTTGTGAAGAAGAGTTCAAAGCTGCAAGCGGCGTCAGGGGAGATGATCCAACTCAAGGACGGTACGTCTGTGCGGAATCGATCCCTCCTCTGGACGCCGGCGCCTCTGCCGGACGGGACGCGGAGCGACCATCTTATTCGAATGTTCGTTCGAGACCGATCCATTCAGGAGTTGGCCGAAACCTTGTCGAATCTCATGGATCGTCCGGTGCTGGATCGAACCGGCCTCAAAGGCAATTTCGATATAACGGTGGACTATGAGAAGAATCCGGATGCCGACAATCCCGGTTTGGACATAAGCGGTCCTGCGATGTTCACCGCCTTCCAGGAGCAACTTGGGCTGAAGTTCGAAGCCACGCGCGCTCCAGTCGACGTCCTGGTCATCGACCATGCGGAGAAGCCCTCGGAGAACTAAACCTTGTCCCAGATTTCACCCCAACCGTCCCACAATCGGACACTGGAGCCTCTGCCGACACGATTTTGAGGCGATAAATCGATAGAATTGAAGCCTGAAGATTTGGAAATCCGATTGCGTAGTCTGGGAACTATTTAGGCCGCTCCGACGTACTCAAATAAGCATCATGCTCCGCCGCACAAGCTTGGTTCTATTGCTGACGTGCCCGGGGTTCGCTCAGCTGACCTTCGAGGTCGCCTCGATCAAGCCGGCCAATCCCGATACGCCCGGCTCTTCGATTCAGTTCATGCCGGGCGGAGGGCTGCGCATGACGAATGTCTCCCTGCGGGGAATGATAACCTTCGCATACGACGTTCGTGATTTTCAGGTTTCCGGCGGGCCCGGATGGGTCGGGAACGAGCGGTTTGATGTGATGGCTCGGCCCGAACACGCTTCTGCTGAAGCCGTTGGGGATCCGGCTAAGATGACCGACCAGCAGCGAAGGACCAACCGCGACCAAATCACCGAGAGACTTCGCGCGCTTCTGGCGGATCGGTTTCAACTCGTCGTGCATAAGGAAACAAAAGAGCAATCGATTTATGCTTTGCTGGTGTCTAAAAATGGAGCAAAGCTCAAAGAAGCGAAGAACGTGGGCTCGCGGCAGGGGATGAGCATGAACCGAGGGCGGCTGGAAGGCTTCGCGGCTCCCCTGGAGATGCTGGGGCAAACTCTTTCCAATGTGACGGGACGCCCGGTGATTGATAAGACCGGCCTTACCGGAAAATACGACTTCATCCTCGAGTGGACACCAGATGCGGGGGCAGACGCGCGAGCACAAGGCTTCGGGGATGGCGTCACCGAACCGGCGCCCGCCCCCGGTGGTCCAACGATCTTCACCGCGCTGCAGGAGCAGCTCGGACTGAAGTTAGAAGCGCAAAAAGGTCCTGTACAACTTATAGTGATCGATCGTGCCGAAAAACCTTCCGAAAACTAAATACGCGCTCCTCGTCGCGCTACTGACTCTCGGCGCCGCCGTACTCCCGCTTCTCGGTTCCGAACACCATGGGACCGTGAAATACGGAGGATTGCCGCTGCCCGGCGCCACGGTGACGGCCAAACCCATGAACGCAAAAGAGGGCGACAAAACGTTCGGCGCGATCAGCGACCTCGAAGGCCACTATTCGTTCCCCGATCTACCGGATGGCATGTGGACCATTCAAGTCGAGATGCCGCTATTTGCGACCGCGCAGCAGGAAGTGACTGTCGGCGCGGGGGCCGCCGCGGCGGACTGGGATCTGAAGCTGCTTCCAGCCCAGGAGATTTCCGCGATTGTAACGCCGGCTCCTCCGCGGCTCCAGGTCGCCGAGACGCCGGCTACGGCTACCAACCCAACAGCGGCTGTGCCGAAACCGGCTCGCAACGGCAAGGCAGCTCCGGCGCCGACGAACACGGCAACGGCGTTTCAGCGTACGGATCTCAACGCGGCGCCCGCCCGCACGAACAATGACACGCCCGCTCCGGCCGCCGATACTGCTCCGCAGGATACAAGCGCCCTTAGCCAGCGCGCGGCCGATGGACTCCTTATTAATGGAAGCGTGAACAACGGAGCCAGTTCGCCCTTTGCGCAGCTCCAGGCTTTCGGCAACAATCGCCGCGGCGTGCGATCGCTATATAACGGGAGTCTAGGATTCAGCCTGGACAATTCCACGCTGGACGCGCGATCCTTTTCGCTCACCGGTCAGGACACGCCTAAGCCGGGGTTTAACCGCTTTACAGGCCTCGCGAGCTTCGGCGGTCCTCTCAAGATTCCCGGCCTGCTCAAACGCAACGGGCCGAACTTTACGGTCAATTACCAGTGGCTGCACAATCGCAATGCGTCAACGCAGACCGGGCTGATGCCGACCGCCGCGCAGCGCGCGGGCGACCTGCCTGGCTTCACCGTCCCTTTGTCGCAGATCAGTCCGCAAGCGCTCGCCCTATTGAGTCTCTATCCCTTGCCCAATTTCACCGGAAGCACGCGTTACAACTACCAGATTCCGCTGATCAGCGGCCAGCACCAGGACAGCGTGCAAGGCCGAATGAATAAGCAGGTCAAGAAGAATCAGTATTCCGGCACGCTGGGGATGCAGAGCACTCGTACGGACAATACCAATTTGTTCGGGTTTTTGGATAACGGCCGGACCCTCGGCATGAACCTGCAACTGAACTTTAGACACCAGTTCACTCCGCGCGCCTTCGTCAACTTTGGATATCAGTTCAGCCGGTTTTCGTCTACGAACATTCCCTTTTTTGCGAATCACGAAAATATCGCGGGCCTGGCAGGAATCACCGGCAACAATCAGGATCCCATCAACTGGGGGCCGCCGGCGCTCTCTTTTTCCAGTGGTATTTCTGGCCTGAGCGATTCGCAGTACTCGGCGATTCACAACCAAACTGACGGTGTTTCGGTGGATGCCCTGTGGAATCACGGACGCCACAACATTACTTATGGAGCGGACTTCCGCCGGCTGCAGTTCAACTCGTTCTCGCAGCAAGACCCGCGCGGATCGTTTCAGTTTAACGGGCTGGCTGCCGGTTCGGATTTCGCGGGGTTTCTGATGGGCGTGCCCGACACGGCATCCATCGCTTTCGGTAACGCCGACAAATATTTCCGCTCTTCTAGTTACGATGCGTTCGTGCAGGACGATTGGCGCATGCGGTCGTCGTTCACCCTGAACGTCGGCTTGCGCTGGGAATACAACTCGCCGATTTCCGAATTGTACGGACGCCTGGTAAACCTGGATGTGGCTCCGGGATTCACCGCAGTTGCGCCCGTGCTCGGTCTCAGCCCTACCGGACCGCTCACACAGCAGGACTATCCCAGTTCCCTGATCCGTCCGGATAAGAACAATATCGCGCCGAGAATCGCGATCTCGTGGCGTCCGTTTTCGGCGTCATCCATGGTGGTCCGCGCCAGCTACGGAGTCTATTACGACACCTCGATCTACCAGACCATCGCGACCCAGATGGCGCAGCAGTCTCCGCTCTCGAAGAGTTTGCGCGTCCAGAACACGCCGGCGACCCCTCTAACGCTGGCGAACGGTTTTATCGGCAATCCCAACATTACCGCGAACACGTTCGCCGTCGATCCCGATCTCCGCACCGGATACATCCAGACCTGGCAAACCTCTGTTCAGCGCGACTTGCCCTTCGCACTGCAGATGGTCGCCACCTATTTGGGCACCAAAGGCACTCGCTCGCAACAGCAGTTTTATCCGAATTCATTCGCCCCTGGAGCCTTGGATCCTTGCCCCACGTGCCCTTCGGGATTCACCTACCTGGCCTCCAACGGAAATTCGATCCGGCACGCCGGGACGCTCCAAATGCGCCGCCGGTTGCGCAGCGGACTCACTGCCGAGCTGCAATACACTTACTCAAAATCGATCGATGATGCCGTCGCCTTAGGCGGCCGAGCCACCGGGGGGTCTCTCGTCGCCCAGAATTGGCTGGACCTGAGCGCGGAACGCGCCCGCTCCAATTTCGACCAACGGCACGTCATGTCCTTCACCATGCAATACACTACCGGCATGGGATTGCACGGCGGATCGCTCCTCAGTGGATGGCGAGGCGCTGTGATCAAGGAATGGACCGCATCCACACAAGTCAATGCTGCGAGCGGTCTGCCTCTCACCCCGGTTTATCCGGTCGTGGTGCCGGGCACGGGCGTTACCGGCATCCGGCCGGATTACACCGGAGCGTCGCTTTACGACGCACCATCCGGCCTGTTCCTGAATCCTGCAGCCTATGTTGCGCCGGCTCCCGGCCAGTGGGGAAATGCGGGAAGAAATACCATCACCGGCCCGCAACAATTTTCGCTGAATGCTTCCGCCCAAAGGACATTCCGCATCAACGACCGATTTAGCGCCACCCTGCGATTTGACTCCGTGAACACGCTGAATCACCCGACGTTCCCCAGTTGGGGTACCGTGGTCTCGAGCGCCCAGTTCGGGCTGCAAAATCCCGCTAACGGGATGCGGACCATACAAACCACCCTACGAGTGACATTCTAATGAAGACACGCCGACTTC
>Ga0207695_10001862_pt1 | contig 33045 bp, 27 predicted proteins | sample KBSC54metaG_FD_184354 | JGI IMG/M metagenome (GOLD analysis project Ga0207695, IMG submission 184354) | Corn rhizosphere microbial communities from Kellogg Biological Station, Michigan, USA - KBS C5-4 metaG (SPAdes) (version 2) | ecosystem: Host-associated > Plants > Roots > Rhizosphere > Soil... | reverse complement strand
GATCAGGGCGGGCGGCAGGATGCGCAAGGACAGCGGCTCCGGTCAGGCGAGCCCCATCACTCCCCTGCGCCGGCGCGGTTGTCGAGGCGGCCTAATGCAAGTGGAACTCGCCGCCCAGGGCGCGCAGCTCGGCGGGCTTGATCAGCCGGCAGTGGCCGACCGTCACCTTGAACAGCGGCCCATCCAGGGTGCGGGTCCAGAAGTCCAGGAACTTCTTCAGCACCGGGAACTCGGGGAAGAGGTCGTACTCCTGCCAGATGTAGCTCTGCAGCAGTCCGGGATGGTCGGGCATGCGGTAGAGGATTTCGGCGGTGGTCAGGCCGTAGCCCGCCAGCTGCTTCCGGAACTCAGGCGACGCTTGCATCGAAGGCCTCAGGGTTCAACACACGCCTGAACTAAGGCCGATTCCTTATGAACGTTCCATGAATTCAGTAGCTTAGCACTCAACAAGCGGGACTGCTGCTTAAGGCTTGGGGATCAGCCGCACGGCCACGGGTTCTGGGAGGGCGCTCCAGCCGTGCGCGGCGATCACGGTGTTGCTCTCACGCGCCTCGCGGCCCGGCGCCAGCGACCAGGTGATGTGGAAGGTCCCGCCGTCGGGGCGGGCCGGCGAGCCGCCGATCGCCACCACCAGGGCCTGCACGCCCCGGCCGTCGTCCGCCTCGCCGAGGATCTCGCCCACCGCCGGTTCCGGTGGGCGGGCCTGCCGGTCGCCGAAGTTCAGGGTCACGTGGTGGGCCACGACCAGGCCATAGCGGGGCGGGAAACGCGCCAGCAGGCCCGCGCGCGCGTCCGGGTCGACGAGCCAGCCGGTGTAGAACGAGGTGGGGTCCGTCATGGCTATGCTCCGTCCGGTGTTGCGCTAAGCTGCCGCCCATCCCTCGGAGTTCCGCCCATGCGCGCCGCGCTCGCAGCCCTCGCCCTGATCACCGCCCTCGCGGCGCCCGCCTTCGCCCAGCCGGGGGCGCCGCCCAAGGGCCCCGAGCGGTTCGCCCCGGAGATCGCCGCCTTCGAGGCCGCGGACCGGGCCCAGACGATCGCCCCCTGCTCGGTGCTGTTCGTGGGCTCCTCCAGCATCCGCTTCTGGCGCAGCCTGGCGGCGGACATGGCGCCGATCAAGGTGCTGAACCGCGGCTTCGGCGGCTCGGAGATCTCCGACGTCGACTTCTATTTCGACAAGGTGGTGACGCCCTACCACCCGCGCGCCATCGTCTTCTACGCCGGCGACAACGACGTCAATTCCGGCAAGAGCGCCGAGCGGATCGCCGGCGACTTCACCCGGTTCATGGAGCTGAAGGACAAGGCGTTGGGCAAGGCCACCCCGGTCTATTTCATCTCGGTGAAGCCCTCCAAGCTGCGCTGGTCGCAGTTCGCCGCGCAGGGCGAGGTGAACGCCAAGGTCCGGGCCATGGCGGCCCGCCGCCACGATCTGCACTACGTGGACGTGGTCCCGGCCATGCTGGCAAACGGCAAGCCCAAGGACGTCTACGTCGCCGACGGCCTGCACATGACGCCGGAGGGCTACGCGCTTTGGACCGCGGTGATCCGCCCGGTGGTGCAGCGCGAGGCCGCCAGCCCGACCGCCTGCAAGGCCGCCTGAGGCCTTCCCGGGAACCGCGGCGGGGCGGTTGCGGTTGGCCCGGCAGGAGATCCTGCCATGCCGCAAATCGCCCGCGGCGACGAGGCGTCGGCGCGCCCGCGCGACGACCTCAGCCGCCTGATCGCCCAGGCCGCCGAACCGCTTCCGAAGATCGACGACCCCGCCTTCGGCCGTCTCTTCGACCGTTTCGGCGAGGCCCGCGTGGTCCTGCTGGGCGAGGCCAGCCATGGGACCTCGGAATTCTATCGCGCCAGGGGCGAGATCACCCGATGGCTCATCGAACAGCGCGGCTTCACGGTCGTGGCGCTGGAGGCCGACTGGCCCGACGCCCAGGTGTTCGACGCCTATGCGCGCCACCGGGCGCGCCCCGCCGGGGCCGGCGAGGCGTTCACGCGCTTCCCCACCTGGATGTGGCGCAACCGGGAGTTCCAGGGCTTCCTGCAGTGGCTGCGCGACCACAACCGGTTGCGGCTGGGATCGGCGCGCGCCGGAGTCTACGGCCTCGACCTCTACAGCCTGTCGGCCTCCATGCGCGCGGTGATCGACTACCTCGACCGCGAGGACCCTGAGGCCGCGGGGGTGGCGCGCCGGCGCTACGGCTGCCTGGAGCCCTGGGCGCATGAGCCCGCCGCCTACGGGCGGCTGTCGGTCTCCTCCGGCTACGCCCGCTGCGAGAGCGCGGTGACCAGCATGCTCGCCGAGATGCTCGGCCGGACGCTCGAAGCCGGCGCGGCGGACGGCGAAGCCCTGCTGGACGCCACCCAGAACGCGCGCCTGGTGCGCGACGCCGAGGCCTACTACCGGGCCATGTACTTCGGCGGCGCGGAGAGCTGGAATCTGCGCGACACCCACATGTTCCAGACCCTGGAGGCGCTGCTGGCGGCGAAGGGCCCGGAGGCGCGGGCCGTCGTCTGGGCGCACAACTCCCACATCGGCGACGCGCGGGCGACCGAGATGGGCGCCGTGCGCGAGGAGCTCAACCTCGGCCAGCTCTGCCGCCAGCGCTGGGGCGACGACGCCCGCCTGATCGGCTTCGGCACCCACACCGGCACGGTGGCCTGCGCCAGCGACTGGGACGAGCCCATGGAGGTCAAGCGCGTCACCCCCTCGCTGCCGGGCAGCCATGAGCGTCGCGCGCACGAGGCGGGCCTGCCGCGGTTCCTGCTGGACCTGCGGCCCGGCGAGAACGAGGCCCTGCGCGCCGCCCTCGTCGAGCCCCAGCTGGAGCGGTTCATCGGGGTGATCTATCGGCCCGAGACCGAGCGCTGGAGCCACTATGTGGAATGCCAGCTGCCCCGGCAGTTCGACGCCTACGCCTGGTTCGACGAGACCCGGGCGGTGACGCCGCTGGAAACCCGCGCGGCTGCCGAGCACGGCGCCGGCGACGAGGAGACCTGGCCCTTCGGCCTCTAGATTCCCGGGTTGGCGCCCGCCGCACAAGGGTTATCGTCGTTCAGGAGAGCCGCGCCCGGACGCGGCCCGGAGGACGCGCCGATGAAGTTCACCTGGTTCAACCTGATGCCGTGGCCCTATCTGCCGGACGATTTCCGGGAGAAGAACCGCTCGGTCTGGGTGGACATCGACCAGACGCTGTTCGACCCCGCCAAGAGCCACCAGGTCTACAACACCTACATGGACCTCCTGGAGTACGCCGACACCCTGGGGTTCGACGGCGTGGGGGTGAACGAGCACCACCAGAACGGCTACGGCATCATGCCCAGCCCCAACATCATCGCCGCGGGCCTGGCGCGGCGGACCAAGGACGCGGCCATCGTCGTCTTGGGCAATTCCATCGCGCTCTACAACCCGCCGGTGCGGGTGGCCGAGGAGTTCGCCATGCTGGACTGCATTTCCGGCGGGCGCCTGGTGGCCGGCTTCCCGGTCGGCACTTCCATGGACACCAACTACTGCTACGGCCAGATCCCCAGCCTGACGCGGGAGAAGTACCAGGAGGCCCACGACCTGATCATCAAGGCCTGGACCACCCGCGAGCCCTTCGCCTTCAACGGCCGCTACAACAAGCTGCGGCATGTCAACATCTGGCCCCGGCCGATCCAGCAGCCGCATCCGCCGGTGCACATCCCCGGCGGCGGGTCGGTGGAGACCTACGACTTCTGCATCGACAACACCTACAGCTACTCCTACCTCAGCTTCACCGGCTACCTGCGCGCCCAGGCCCTGATGAGCGGCTACTGGAAGCGGGTGGAGGAGCGCGGCGTCGACAGGAGCCCCTATCGCGCCGGCTTCGCCCAGACGATCCTGGTGGCCGACACCGACGAGGAGGCCGAGCGGCTCTACGCCGAGCACGTCAGCTACTTCTACAACCGCTGCCTGCACGTCTATCCGGGCTTCGCCGACGCGCCGGGCTACCGCACCATCAAGACCATCCAGTCGGGCGCGCTGTCGCAATACGCCCCGCCCAAGGGCTTCTCCGAGCTCACCTGGAAGGACCTCACCGAGGGTGGCCACGTGATCGCGGGCTCGCCGGAGACCGTGCGCCAGCGCATGGAGGCGCTGATCAAGGGCCTGAACGTCGGCAACATCTTCTGCCTGATGCACGTGGGGAACATGCCGGCCGACAAGTGCATGTATTCCACCAAGCTGTTCGCCGAGAAGGTGATGCCGAAGCTCCGCGCCATGTTCCCCGAATGGGCGCCGGAGTGGACGAACGACAACCGCTTCTGGACGAGCCCGCTGAAGGACCGCGTCACCGCCGGCTCCCTGCCGAAGCAGGCGCCGACCGCCACCGACCTGGCCAAGACCTACGCGCTGGAGGCCGGCGAATGATCGAGCTCAAGACCGTCCAGACCCGCCACGTCCCGGTCCGTTATTTCGAAGGCGGCTCCGGCCCCGACCTCGTCTTCCTGCACGGCGCGGGTGGGCTCACCGCCGAGGACCCGTTCCTCCAGGCGCTGGCGGCGAAGCATCACGTCTACGCCCCGCTGGTCCCCGGCTATGGCGACTCGGAAGAGGCGCCCGAGATCCGCGACATGCTGGATTTCACCCTGCACAGCTGGGACGTGGTGGAGGCCCTGGGATGCAAGGACCCGATCCTCGCCGGCCACTCCATGGGCGGGATGATCGCCGCCGAGATGGCCGCCGTCGCGCCCAATGACGTGAGCCGCCTGGCCCTCATCGCCCCGGCCGGCCTCTGGGACGACGCCCATCCGGTGGCCGACGTCTTCTCGACCCTGCCGTTCGAGATGCCGGCCCTGCTGTTCCACGACGCGGAAGCCGGCGCGGCCATGCTGACGGCCGGGCGCAACGTCGAGGACCCGGGCTTCCTGCAGACCTACCTGGTGACCAACGCCCGCCAGCTCGGCATGGCCGGCCGCATCCTGTTCCCCATTCCGGAACGTGGGCTCGCCCAGCGCCTCTACCGCATCAAGGCGAAGACGGTGATCGTCTGGGGCGACTCAGACCGGCTGATCTCCCCCACCTACGCCCACGCCTTCAAGAAGGGGATCGCCGGCGCTCAGCTGGTCTCCATCCCCGAGGCCGGCCACATGGTCACGGTGGAGAAGCCTGCGGCAGTGGTGGAGGCGATCGGGGTGCTGGGGTAGCGCGGCGGCCGCTCCTCCCCTGCGCAGCGGGGGAGGTGGCTCGCGCGAAGACGCGAGACGGAGGGGGCGCGAGGACGCCTCGCTCCCAAGATTCACAACCCGGTCGCCCGCGCGCCCCCTCCGTCAGCTTCGCTGACACCTCCCCCGAACTCTGCGGTTCTGGGGAGGAGCGGCTTGCTCAGCCCCCGCCCTCCGGCTCCGGGCGCTTCAGCCGGCGCTTGTGGACGTGGACCTCGGGCTTAGGACCGCCGCGTTCGGGCGGGGCGCCCTTGAAATAGAACCGCTGCCAGCTCTCCTTCAGGGCCTCCGGGTCGCGCTCGGAAAGCTTCTGGTTGAACTCGCTGCGGGAGGTGGACCAGACGGCGTACTGGTCCTTCAGCTCCGGCTCGCTCTCCAGGCTGCGGATCACCGGCTCGAAACGGTCGAGCTTGTTGTGCTCCACCACATTGATGAAGCAGAAGGGCTCGCCCTTCTCGAAGCGCACGCGGCCGGGGGCGGTGAAGATCCAGTTCATGGTGAAGGGAAAGGGCAGCCAGTCGGTCTCGACGAGGCCGTCCAGCGCCTGGATGCCGTGCTTCAGGTGGTTGGGCGCGCCCGAGGCCAGCACCGCCCAGCCGGGCGCCGTGCGGAACAGGTAGCCGGTGTGGAAGGTGAGCGTCGCATAGGCGAAGTGGCTCAGCACGAACCAGCCCGGGTTCTCCACCGGCGGGTCCGGGATGATCCGGATGTCCGTGGTGGCCACCCCGCCGTTCCACTCGGCGGTGAAGCCGAAGGGGCAGAGGATCTCCCAGCCGGTGGTGTTGGCCATGGTGAGCGGCAGGCAGCGGTAGGGCGTGCGCCCGCCGAACGCATCCATCCAGGGCCGCTCCGGCCGGCCGGGGACCAGCCGCGGCGGGTCGGCCATGGTGGTGAAGCACTCGAGCTGCATGGGACGAATCTCGCGAGGACGGGCCGCCCCCCATCAACGCCCAAGCCGCGGCTTCGTGGCAAGGCCGGCGTTCTCGCCGCCGCGCGGCCGGCCTCCTACATGAAGGGGCCATGTCGCTCGCCCACCAGCCCTCGCTCTTCGGCGCCGCGCCCGATCCGCGCCTGCCGCCGGGATTCGTCTACCGGCCGGAGTTCATCGGCCGCGACGAAGAGGCGGCGCTGGCCGCCTGGCTCAAGACCCTGCCGTTCGAGCCCTTCCTGTTCCGCGGCTTCGAAGGCAAGCGCCGGGTGATCTCCTTCGGCTGGCAATACGATTTCACCCGCAGCCACCTGATCCGTGCTGACGGCATGCCCGCCGAGCTCGCCGCCGTCCGCACCCGCGCCGCCGCCTTGGTGGACGTCGCGCCGCAGGACCTGCAGCAGTGCCTGATCAACGAATACCTGCCCGGCGCGCCCATCGGCTGGCACCGGGACCGGCCGATATTCGAGAAGGTGGTGGGGATCTCGGTCGGCGCGCCCTGCACGTTCCGCCTGCGCCGCCGGGTGGGCGAAGGCTTCGAGCGCGCCGCCGTCGAGCTCGCCCCGCGTTCCGCCTACGCCATCGCCGGCGAGGCCCGCAGCCAGTGGGAGCACTCCATCCCGCCGGTGAAGGCCCACCGCTACTCCATCACCTTCCGTAACTTCCGCGGGGAGGGCGCCGCGCCCCATTGATTGCCGCGGCGGGAGCGGGCCACCATGGGGCGGATTTCGCGAAGGGGAGGACGCCTATGAAGACCCTGCTGACCGCCGCCGCCGCGGTCGCCCTGCTGTCGGGCGCCGCTCAGGCCAAGGTGCTCACCGTCACGCCCGGCGGCGACGCGCAGGAGAAGCTGCAGACCGCGCTGCTCGACGCCAAGCCGGGCGACACCGTCGCCATCGCGGCTGGCCGCTATGAGCTCACCGACGGGCTCTCGCTGGACGTGCCGGGGGTCACGGTGAAGGGCGCGGGCCCGGCGGCCACCATCCTTTCCTTCAAGGGCCAGAAGAGCTCCGGCGAGGGTTTCCTGATCACCTCCAGCCGCGTCACCGTCCGCGACCTCGGCGTCGAGGACACCAAGGGCGACGGGATCAAGTCCAAGGGCGTCGACCAGATCAGCTTCGTGAACCTGCGGGTCGAATGGACCGGCGGGCCGAAGGACACGAACGGCGCCTATGGCGTCTACCCGGTCTCCTCCACCAATGTGCTGATCGACAAGGTGACGGTGCGGGGCGCCGCCGACGCCGGCATCTATGTCGGCCAGTCGAAGAACATCGTGGTCAAGAACTCCACCGCCGAGTTCAACGTCGCCGGCATCGAGATCGAGAACTCGATGAACGCCGATGTGCACGACAACCTCTCCACCCACAACGCCGGCGGCATCCTGGTCTTCGACCTGCCGAACCTGCCGCAGATGGGCGGCCACTCGACGCGCATCTTCCACAACAAGGTGGTGGCCAACGACACGAAGAACTTCGCGCGCAAGGGGGCCATCGTCGGCGACGTGCCCACCGGCACCGGCGTCATGCTGATGGCCAACCGCGACGTCCACGTGTTCGACAACGACATCGCCGACAACCAGACCGCCGCGGTGATGCTGGTCTCCTACACCCAGAAATACGACGACCTGACCTACGATCCGCTGCCCCGCGACATCGTGGTGCGCGACAACCGCATCGGCAAGAACGGCTGGGCGCCGCAGTTCCCCGGCGGCGACGTGATCGCCAAGGCCGTCGGCGGTTCCCTGCCGCCGATCGTCTGGGACGGGGTCTCCAACTATACCCGTAAAGGTGCGACGGCGCCGGAGGTGGTGCATGTGCGCCTGCTGGACGGGCCGGTGGCCGACCTGCACTTCGCAGCGCCCGGCAACGTCTTCAGCGCCAAGCCGGAGATCCGGCCCTCGATCGACGACGGCGCCATCGCCGAGCCGAAGCCGGTGGTGCTGCCAAAGGGCCAGACCGGCCTATGAAGCCAGTGTTCGCCGCGCTCGCGGCAGCGTGTTGCATCGGCGCCGCGCCATCGCCCGGGCCGACCGGTGTCGCGCTGAAGGCCCTCATGGCCGCAGCGCCGGCCCCGACGCTTTCGGCATACCGTCTGTTCACGGACGAGGGCGCCAGCCGTCCGAACGCGGGCGTCATCCCCTATGCGCTGAATACGCCGCTGTTCAGCGACTATGCGGAGAAGACCCGCTTCCTCTACCTGCCGCCGGGGACCCACGCCGCCTATCGCGCCAGGGGCGCGCTCGGCCTGCCGGTGGGCGCGACCCTGATCAAGACCTTCGCCTATCCCGCCGACTTCCGCCGGCCCACGGAGAAGGTGCGCAAGCTTGAGACCCGGCTCCTGATCCATCGCCGGAGCGGCTGGACGGCGCTGACCTATGTCTGGAACGAGGATCAGACCGAGGCCCGCCTGAAGCGCGCCGGGCCCAGGCTCGACGTGAGCTTCATCGACGCCCACGGCCAGCCGCGCCGGATCGACTACAAGGTGCCCAATTCCAACCAGTGCAAGGAATGCCACTCTCTGTCGGGCCGCATCGCGCCGATCGGGGTCAAGGCCCGCAACCTGAACGGCGCCTTCCCCTATCCGGAAGGGCCTGAGAACCAGCTCGCCCACTGGACCCGCACCGGCCTGCTCACCGGCGCGCCCAGTCCGGAGAAGGCGCCGCGCACCGCCGTCTGGGACGATCCCGCCGAACCCCTGGAGGCCCGCGGCCGGGCCTATCTCGACGGCAACTGCGGCCACTGCCACAACCCGCGCGGCATGGCCTCCAACACCGGCCTGAACCTCGACCTGGAGGAGGCGCGGCCCGCCCGCCTCGGGATCGGCAAGCGTCCCGTCGCCGCCGGCAAGGGCTCCGGCGAGCTGGAGATCGACCTGGTCCCCGGCCACCCCGACGCCTCGATCATCGCCTACCGCATGGCCTCCACGGATCCGGGCGTGATGATGCCCGAGCTCGGCCGCTCGGTGGTCCACGAGGAGGGCCTGGCGCTGGTGCGCGACTACATCGCCAGGATGCGGAAACCCTAGGGCCGCACCTCCAGCACCAGGTTGAACGGTGTCTCGGTGGCGCGGCGGAACCGGGTGAAGCCGGCGTCCTCGACAACCTGCCGCAGGCGCCGCTCGCCCGCCTGCGCGCCGAGCGCCAAGCCGACGTCCTGGCTCTGCGAGGCTGGCGTGCAGACCATGGTCGAGGCCGAATAGAACATGCGCCCGATCGGGTTGAGGTTGTCGGCCATGTCGTCGTGGGCGAAGGGCTCGACCAGCAGCCAGGTCCCGTCCGGTTTCAGGCTGCGGCGGATGTGCGCCGCCGCGCCCACCGGGTCGCCCATGTCGTGCAGGGCGTCGAAGATGCAGACCAGGTCGAAGTCCTCGCCGGGGAAGTCCTGGGCCGAGGCCGTGCGGAACGTCGTCCGATCCGCGACGCCGGCGTCGGCGGCGGCCTGCCGCGCGCGCTCGATGGAAGGGGCGTGGTAGTCGAACCCTTCGAAGCGCGCGTTGGGATAGGCCTGGGCCATCAGGATGGTGGACGCGCCGTGGCCACACCCCACGTCGGCCACCTTGGCGCCGGCCCGCAGCTTGGCCTCGACGCCATCCAGGGCGGGAATCCAGTTGCTCACCAGATTGGCGTTGTATCCCGGGCGGAAGAACCGCTCGGTGCCGCGGAACAGGCAGACGTCGTGCTCGTGCCAGCCGAGGCCCAGGCCCGACTGGAAGGCCTTGGCGACCTTGGGTTCGTCCTTGAAGACCGCCGCCAGCAGCTCGAAGCCGCCGGCCAGGAAGACCGGGCTCTCCTCGTCGGCGAAGACCATCCTCTGCTCGGGCGAGAGCGAGAAGCGGCCGGCGCGGGCGTCGTAGGTGAGGTATTCGGCGGCCGCCTGGGCGGCCAGCCACTCGCGGATCAGCCGCTCGTTCAGCCCGGTGGCGTCGGCGAGCTCGATGGAATTGGCCGGGCCGTGCTCCGCCAGCGCGCGGTAGAGGCCGAGGTGCTCGCCAAGGATCACCAAGGCGGCGGACATCGCCGCCCCCATGTCGCCCACCATCTTGCCCATGAAGGCGTTGAGCCGGTCGGGATCGACCGCGGCGGGGTCGCGTTCGAGAGTTTCGGAAGCCATGCCATCACCTCCTGATTGAAGGCGACGCGGGCGTGCGGGCCCGGCGCCGTCGGCTGGGATACGCCATGTCACTGATGCTGCCGGACCCTAGGTCCGCCGGCCCGGCTGCTCGCTACACATTCGCGCGACCGGACCGAAGGTTACCGGGCCCGCCTGGCGCCGCGCGTACGTCAGGAGCGGCGGTCTAAAGCAGGTCCCCGCCGGCCGCCGCGGCCGTCGTGCCGTCCTTCTGGAACGCCTTGATGACGTTGCGGCCCACCGTCCAGCGGTGCACCTCGTCCGGCCCGTCCACCAGCCGCTGGGACCGGATATGGGTGTACCAGGCGGCGAGCGGCGTATCGCGGCTGTAGCCCAGCGCGCCGTGCAGCTGGATGGCGGTGTCCACCACATGGTGCACCATGTGCGCCAGGTAGACCTTGGCGATGGAGTTCTCCTGCCGCAGGTCCATCCCCTTCTCCGCCTTGTAGGCGATGTGCAGCAGCATCAGGCGCGAGATGTAGAGCTGGGTCGCGCACTCGGCGAGCATGAACTGCACCGCCTGGCGCTCCGACAGTTTGCGCCCGAAGGTCTCGCGGTCGGTGACCCGGGCGGTGGCCATGTCCAGCGCCCGCTGGGCCATGGCGATGTTGTGCATGCCGTGGCGCAGGCGCCCGTAGGCCAGGCGATGCTGGCCCATGTCGAAGCCGCGCCCCTCGCCACCCAGCAGGTTCTCGGCCGGCACCACCAGGTCCTTGATCTCGATCTCGGCGTGGCCGCCGCCCATGATGTGGCTGAGCGGCCCTTCGGCGGCCATGGTCGGGATGTCGCGCTTGATCCGGTAGCCCGGGTTCGGCAGCTCGACGATGAAGGTGGAGAACTGCTGGTGGCGCGGCGCGTCGGGATCGGTGCGGGCCATCACCAGCGCCAGGTCCGCGGCGGACGCCGCCGATGAGAACCACTTCTCGCCGTTCAGGATGTAGTTCTCGTTGCCGTCCTTGACCGCGCTGGTGCGCATGCCGGTGGCGTCGGCGCCCGACGCCTTCTCGGTCATCGAGTAGCAGACCCGCTTCTCGCCGTTCAGCAGGGGCTTCAGGAACTTCTCCTTCTGGAACTCGGTGCCGTGCGCCAGCAGCGTCAGGATGGTGGCGTCGTCCGGTCCCTGGCTGTTCATGGACAGCGCCCCCAGGTGGCTCTGGCCGAGCTCCATCTGCACCAGCGCATTGGCCAGCGGCCCCAGTCCCATGCCGCCATATTCCTTCGGCACGAACGGCAGCCACAGGCCCTGGGCGCGGGCCTTGGTCCTTAGCTCGTCCAGCACCTTCTTGTAGGACGCCTTGTCGGTGATCTTCTTCTCGGCCGGGATGCATTCGTCCTGCACCCACTGGCGCACGCGCTCGCGGACGGCCTTGGCTTCCGGCGGGATCTCGAAGTCGATGGACATGGCGGTTCCTCTCTCGTTGGAACCAGCCAACGCCGCCCAGGCTCAGGCGGCAAGTGACAAAACCCAGATGAGCGGGCCTAGGCCTCGCCCATCTTCCCGCGCTCGCCGGTCTCCTTGCGGGCCTTCTCCAGGTCCTCGGCTTCCGGGCCGTCGAGGGCGTCTTCGGCTTCCCTGGCCTTCTGCTCCACCTGGCCGGATTTCACGAAGGCGCGTTCTTCGGCGTCGAACTTGCGCGCGGCGTCGTAGTTGCCCTCGCCCTGGATCCTATCCTTGTCGGTCATGGCCTGGCTCCTTTGCGTGCCTCTGCCCTAACCCAGCGCGGCGGCCCCGGTTCCGGATAGGAAAATCCTATCCCACCGATAAAAAGAAACGATTGGCTCTATTTTCCTCCGGGGCGCTAGTAGGCCATTGGAGAACCCCGCCCAGACGCAAACGGAGACCGCCATGAGCCTCGCCGACAGCAAGACCCTCGACAACCTGAAGGCCGCCTTCGCGGGCGAGAGCCAGGCCAACCGCCGCTACCTCTACTTCGCGCAGAAGGCCGACGTGGAAGGCTACAACGACGTGGCCGCCGTCTTCCGCTCCACCGCCGAGGGCGAGACCGGCCACGCGCACGGCCACCTGGAGTTCATGGAAGCCGTCGGCGACCCGGCCACCGGCCTGCCGATCGGCGGCACCTCGCTGAACCTGAAGGCCGCCATCGCCGGCGAGACCCACGAATACACCGACATGTACCCCGGCATGGCCCGCACCGCCCGCGAGGAAAGCTTCGACGAGATCGCCGACTGGTTCGAGACCCTCGCCAAGGCCGAGAAGTCCCACGCCGGGCGCTTCCAGCGCGCGCTCGACACGTTGGACTGAACCGTCCTGTGTCATCCCGGAAGCCGCGCCACGCGGCTGTCCGGGACCCATGGACTCGGCGTGTCAGATCGATCCGCCGCGGCGACGAGCGAAACCTTCGGGGCAGGCGTTGATGGGTCCCGGTCTTGGCGCGCCGCCAAACCGGGATGACAGCGGCTTGGACGGGAACGATGAGCGAAGACGGCAAGATCGCCACCGACGGCAAGCCGCCCGGCGGCCCGCCCCGCGAGGGCAGCCTGGACGCGCCGTTCCGCCATCCCATCGCCTGGCGGGACGACGCCTACTACGACCTCGATAAGGTCGAGGCCGAGCTGACACGGCAGTTCGACGTCTGTCACACCTGCCGCCGCTGCTTCAACCTGTGCGACGCCTTCCCCAGGCTCTTCGACCTGATCGACGAGAGCCCCACGGGCGAGCTCGATAGCGTGCCGAAGTCGGACTACGCCAAGGTCGACGAGGCCTGCACGCTTTGCGACATGTGCTTCCTGACCAAGTGCCCCTACGTCCCGCCGCACCCCTTCGACGTCGACATCCCGCACCTGATCCTGCGCTACCGCGCCGCCCGGCGCCGGGCCGGCGAGAAGCAGTGGGTTCGCGAGCAGCTGGGCGAGACCGACCGCAACGGGAAGCTGGCCAAGCCCATCGCCGGCCTCGCCAACTGGGCCACGGCGCGCAAGAACACGCCGCTCCGCAGACTGCTGGAGGCGATCGCGCAGATCGACGCCGAGGCCGAGCTGCCGAAGTACCATTCGAAGACCGCCACTGATCGGCTGAAGGGCCCGCTGGCGCCGAATCCGGACGGGCCCGCCTTCGGCCGCCGCAAGGTCGCGCTCTACGCCACCTGCTTCGTCGACTATAACGAGCCCGACACCGCGGTCGCCGCGGCCAAGGTGCTGGCCCTGCAGGGCTGCGAGGTGAAGCTGGTCTATCCGGAATGCTGCGGCATGCCGCAGCTCGAGGCCGGCGACCTGAAGGACGTGGCCGCCCGCGCGGACCGCGTGGCCAAGGTCTTCGCCCCCCTCATCGCCGAGGGCTACGACGTGGTGGCGCTCACCGCCTCCTGCGGCCTGATGATGAAGTTCGAGTGGCCGCTGATGGAGCCGGAGAACCGCGCCGTGGTCGCCCTCTCCGCGGCCGCCAAGGACATCTGCGAATACGTCGTCGACCTGCAGAAGCGCTTCGGCCTGGCCGAGGGGCTCAAGGCCGTGGAAGGCGGCGTCACCCTGCACCACGCCTGCCACGCCCGGGCCCAGAACATGGGCGCCAAGTCCGCCGAGATGCTGCGGCTGATCCCCGACACCCGCGTCGAGCTGGTGGAGCGCTGCTCCGGCCACGGCGGCACCTTCGGGGTGATGAAGGCCACCCATCCGGTGGCCAACAAGGTGGGCCGCCCGGCCGCCCGGCAGATCGCGGCCAAGGCTTCCGAGACGCTATGCTCCGACTGCCCGCTCGCCTGCAAGCACCTGGGCCAACTGCTCACCGCGGAGACGAAGGCCGACGACCACGCCGCCCCGCGCCAGGCCCATCCCATCGAGATCCTCGCCCGTGCCTACGGCGTCGCCTGAAGGAGGCCATCATGCCTGCCGCCACCCGCCAGATCACGCCGGCCGACCTGATCCCCGACGCCGACTACGCCCGCCAGCGCCGGGACCGCCGCCAGGCGCTGTTGCCGGTGAAGCGCCTGCGCCGGGTGGCCCTGGGTCCCATCTGCACGCTGATCTTCGAGAACTACGACACCATGCTCTTCCAGGTGCAGGAGATGCTGCTCACCGAGAAGGGCGGCGCCGAGCAGGTGGCCGACGAACTCGCCGCCTACAACCCGCTGATCCCCCAGGGTTCGGAACTGGTGGCCACCGTGATGTTCGAGATCGACGACGAGGTCCGCCGCGAGCAGGCGCTGGCCCGCCTGGGCGGCGTCGAGGACTGCTTCTTCCTGCAGGTGGGCGGCGAACGCGCGCCGGGCGTCCCGGAAGGCGACGTGGAGCGCACCCGCGCCGACGGCAAGACCTCCTCGGTCCACTTCCTGCGCTTCCCGCTCACCGCCGAGCAGGCCGCCCGCTTCCGCGACCCGGCCGTGGAGATCCTGGTGGGCTGCAACCACGAAGCCTACGCCCACCTCGCCGGCCTCGCCCCGGCCACCCGCGCGGAGCTGGCGAGGGATTTCGGGTAACTCCTCTCCCCCGCGTAGCGAGAGGGAGAGGGTAGGGAGAGGGCGATAGCCCGCGATACCGCCGCGGGCTATCGGAGCCTCGACCGCGCTGCCGAAAACGGTGAGGCCCAGGTCGCCCTCTCCCTACCCTCTCCCTCTCTTCGCTGCGCTCGGGGGAGAGGAATGCTTGTAACCACGGCTCGTTCGCGCTCATCTCCCTCCCACAAGCCCGCCGCCAGAGCGGGCGCATCGGGAGGATCAGCTTGAGTACGACCACCCCATCCGCCGGGCCGGCGAGCCCGTCCACTCTGCGCCAGGTGGTGGCGGCCTCGATGATCGGCACCACCATCGAGTGGTACGACTTCTTCCTCTACGGCTCGGCCTCCGCCCTGGTGTTCGGCAAGCTGTTCTTCCCCAAGGCCGATCCCGTGACCGGGGTCATGCTCTCCTTCGCCACCTATGCGCTGGGCTTCGCGGCGCGGCCGCTGGGCGGGCTGGTGTTCGGCCACTTCGGCGACCGGATCGGCAGGAAACAGCTCCTGATGCTGAGCCTGATCATGATGGGAGGCTCCACCGTCCTGATCGGTCTCCTGCCGACCGTCGGCCAGATCGGCGTCTTCGCGCCCATCGGCCTCGTCCTGCTGCGGCTGATCCAGGGGTTCGCGGTCGGCGGCGAGTGGGGCGGGGCGGTGCTGATGGTCACCGAATACGGCGAGGCCAAGCGGCGAGGCTTCTGGGCTGGCTGGCCGCAGGCGGGCGTGCCGGCGGGCAACCTGCTGGCGGCCGGGGTGCTGGCGGTGATGTCCGCCGTGCAGTCCAACGCCGACTTCCTGGCCTGGGGCTGGCGCGTGCCCTTCCTGTTGTCGGCGGTGCTGGTGGCCGTGGGCTACTGGGTGCGCACGACGCTGGCCGAAAGCCCGCTCTTCCAGCAGGCGCTGGACGACGCCGGCGCGCCACCGCGCGCGCCGGTGATGGACGCGATCCGCGAGCGGCCGGGCGGCCTCGCCATCGGCGCGGGCCTCAGGGTTGCCGAGAACATCTGCTTCTACGTCTTCGCCACCTTCGGCCTGACCTACCTCGTCGACCACCTGCACGTGCCGCGCACCACGGCGCTCAACGCCACCCTGATCGGCACGGCCGTCGAGGTGGTTGTGATCCCGCTCGCCGCGGCCCTCTCCGACCGCGTAGGCCGCCGGCCGGTCTACTTCGTCGGCGCGGCCGGCATGGCCGTCTGGGCCTTCGTCTTCTTCCGCCTGATCGACACCGGCCAGACGCCGCTGATCTTCGCAGCCATGATCGGCGGCCTCTTCTTCCATGGGCTGATGTATGGGCCGCAGGCGGCGTTCATCGCCGAGCTGTTCCCGACGCGGATGCGCTATTCCGGCGCGTCGCTCGCCTACCAGGGCACCTCGATCTTCGCGGGCTCGCTCGCCCCGATCATCGCGCTGGCTTTGCTCGGCCGGTTCCACTCCTGGGTCCCGATCGCCATCTACCTGGCCATCGCCGGCGCGATCAGCGCCGTCTCGGCCCTGATGGCGCGGGAGACCAAGGGCCTCTCCTTCGCCGAAATCGACGCCATCCGGTGAGCGCCATCGCCGCCGAGCCCGCGATCCCGCCCGCGCGCAAGCCGGCGCTGACCGGCCGGGTGATCTTCGCCAGCGCCATCGGGACCACCGTCGAGTGGTACGACTTCCTGCTCTACGGTTCGGCGGCGGCCCTGGTGTTCGGGCGCGTGTTCTTCCCCAAGTCCGACCCCATCACCCAGGCCATGCTGGCCTTCACCACCTATGCGGTGGGCTTCCTGGCCCGGCCGGTGGGCGGCATCCTCTTCGGCCACTTCGGCGACCGCATCGGCCGCAAGAAGATCCTGACCATCAGCCTCCTGATCATGGGCGCCGCCACCTTCGCCATCGGCCTCCTGCCCACCTATGCGCAGGCCGGCCTGCTGGCGCCGGTGCTGCTGGTCCTCCTGCGGCTCGCCCAGGGCTTCGGGCTCGGCGGCCAGTGGGGCGGGGCGATCCTGATGTCGGCGGAGTTCGGCTCGGCCGCCCGCCGGGGCCTGTGGACCGGCTTCACCCAGGCGGGCGGCGGCCTGGGCAACTTCCTGGCCACCCTGGTGCTGGCGGTGATGGCCGCCGTGCTGCCCGCCGAGGCCTTCCTGGCCTGGGGCTGGCGCATCCCCTTCCTGCTCTCCGTGGTCCTGATCCTCATCGGCCTGTGGGTGCGCCACGCGCTGGAGGAGACGCCGGTGTTCGAGGCGGCGCTTCAGGGCGCCGCCGCGCACGCCGCGCCGGTGCTGGTGACCCTGCAACAGCGTCCCGGAAAGGTGCTGCTGGGCGGCGCGCTGAAGTTCGGCGAGAACATCAGCTTCTACCTGATGACCGCGTTTGGCATCACCTACATCACCGAGATGCTGCATCGCTCGCGCAGCGTGGCGCTGAACGGCGTGCTGGTGGGCGCGGCGCTGGGCGCGCTCACCATGCCGCTCTGGGGCCTGCTCTCCGACAGGATCGGCCGGCGCCCGGTCTACGGCTTCGGCGCCGCGGGCCTGATGGTCTGGGCGTTCGTCTTCTATCCCCTGCTGGACACCGGCTCGCCGGCCCTGATCACGCTCGCCATGGCGGTCGGCGTCACCGTCCACAGCGCCATGAACGGCTCCCAGGGCGCCTTCATCGCCGAGCTCTTCCCCACCCGCATCCGCTATTCCGGCGCCTCGCTCTGCTACCAGGTCACCAGCATCGTCGGCGGCTCCTGGGCGCCCTTGATCTCGCTCGCCCTCTACAAGCAGTTCCACTCGACCCTGCCGATCTCGCTCTACCTGGCGGGGTCCTGCGCGGTGAGCCTGGTGGCGACGTTACTGGCGCGGGAGACCAAGGGGCTGACGTTCGCGCAGATCGATGGGGAGGGGTGATGACGGCCTATCTCGTGCTCGACTTCGCCGTCCGAGACCTTCGCGGTTTCCTGCCCTACGTCGAAGCGATCCCGGCCTTTATCGAGAAACATGGCGGCCGCTACATTGTCCGCGGCGAACGCCCCATAGTGAAGGAAGGCGGATGGGCGCCGGAGCGGCTGGTCATCCTGGAGTTCCCGTCCCGCCAGAACGCCGAGGCGTTCCTCGCCGACCCGGATGTCCAGCCGCTCTTCGCGGTTCGCCACAGGACGACGGACAGCAAGCTGGTGTTGGTAGATGGGTGTCTGTGAAAGCGCCGTCTATCGGGACAGACCGGGCCATAGATCTCATGGCGGTCAGTTTGCCTTGGAGCTTGAGCAACTCAAGGACGCGCCAAAGGCGCGCCGCTGTGCGGGCGGCCAAGGGCCGCTCCTTGACTTGCTCGAGCCCCAAGGCTCGCATCTGCCGTGAGATTTAAGGCGGAGAGCGCGCCGCGAGGACGCGCCCTCCTTGCCGTTCCGCAAATCGGCCCGTGGACCGGCCTACTTCTTCGCGGGCATCGCGGGCTTGGCCTCGGCGGCCGGGGCCGGCCCGGCGGCGGGCATGGACGAGTTCGGCGAGGAGCTCACCGCCGCCAGCTTCCAGGTTCCGTCGGCGTCCTTGCGGAAGACCGCGACGAAGTGGCCCGCGACGTGCTCCACGGCCTTGGTGGTGGGGCTGGTGCCCGCCGCCTCGAAGGTCCCGGTCTGGAACGCGAGCTCGCCGGACTTGGCCACCTCGGTGTGGTCCGCCTTCACGGCGAAGCTGTACGCCGGGTCGGCCAGCTGCGCCTTGGTCGCCTTCAGGTCCTCGTCGCGGCCGTTGATGTCCGGCCCGCCGCCGTAGCCCTTCACGTCGGCGGCGTCGAGCGCGACCATCTTGTCCGCGTCCTTGGCCTTGGCCGCGGCGTTGAAGGCGTCGACCTGGGCGTTGAGGGCCGCGGCCTCCTTGGCGGTGTCCACCGTCGCGGCGGGTTGCTGGCAGGCGCCGAGCGCAGGCGCGAGAGCGGCGGCGGCCAAGAGGCCGACGGGCAGTTTGATGGTCATGTCTGGTTCCCCCAGGGCCGGCCGCGTGCGGCCGGCGAGTTGTCGTGGACTCTACGCGCACCGTAGGACGACTATCCGGGCCGATCGGGACCCGGCGGGGCAAGCTTAGGCACAATGGCCAGCCCGGGGGAAGGTCTGCGGGTCCGAGCTCGCCCGGCGCGCGCCGGGTCAGGCCTTGATATCCGCGAACTTCTTCCCGTCCGCCACCAACTTTTCCAGGAGCGCCGACGGCTTGAACGCGTCCCCCATCGTCGCCTGGAACGCCTGCATCTTGGCCAGCACCTTGGCGGGGCCGACCTGGTCGCCGTAGAACATCGGGCCGCCGCGGTAGACCGGCCAGCCGTAGCCGTTCACCCAGACCACGTCGACGTCGGATGGGCGGATCGCCTTGCCCTCCTCGAGGATCTTCGCCCCCTCGTTGATCATCGGATAGATGCACCGCTCGAGGATCTCCTCGTCGCTGATCTTCCTGGGGTTGGCGCCCGACTTGACGATGAAGTCGTTGATGATCTTCTCCGTGACGGGGCTCGGCTTGGCGTTGCGGTTCTCGTCGTAGTCGTAATAGCCGGCGCCGGTCTTCTGGCCCCGCCGGTCCATCTCGCAGAGCACGTCGCGGATGGTCTCGCCCTTGGACTTCTCCTTCACCCAGCCGATGTCGAGGCCGGCCAGGTCGCTCATGGCGAACGGGCCCATGGGGAAGCCGAAGTCGTAGAGCACGCGGTCCACGTCCCAGGGCATGGCGCCCTCCATCACCAGCTTCTGCGCCTCGCGCTGGCGCTGGCCCAGGATGCGGTTGCCGACGAAGCCGGGGGTGACGCCCACCAGGACCGCGATCTTGCCGATCTGCTTGGCGAGCTTCATGGAGGTGGCGATCACGTCCTTGGCGGTGTGGTCGGCGCGGACGATCTCCAGAAGCTTCATGACGTTGGCCGGCGAGAAGAAGTGCAGGCCGATGACGTCCTGCGGCCGCTTGGTCACCGAGGCGATCTCGTCGATGTTCAGGCCCGAGGTGTTGGTCGCCAGGATCGCGCCCGGCTTGCAGATGGCGTCCAGCCTCGTGAAGATGTCCTTCTTCACATCCATGCGCTCGAACACCGCCTCGATGACCAGGTCGACGTCCTTGAAGGCGTCGTCCATGGAGAGCGAGCCGGTGATCAGCCCGACGCGCTTCTCGGTCTCCTCCGGCTTGGCGGTTCGCGAGCGTTCATAGTTCTTGCGGATGGTGGCCAGGCCCCGGTCGAGCGGCGCCTGTTCCTGTTCCACGATCACCACCGGGATGCCGACGTTGGCGAAGTTCATGGCGATGCCGCCGCCCATGGTGCCGGCGCCGATAATGCCCACCTTCTTGATCGGGCGAGTGGGCGTGTCGTCCGGCACGTCGGGGATCTTGTTGGCCTGCCGCTCGGCGAAGAAGTAGTAGCGCTGGGCCGCGGACTGCTGGCCCATCATCAGCTCGCCGAACAGCTTGCGCTCGGCCGCCAGGCCTTCCTCGAAGGTCGCGGAATTCACCGCCGCCTCGACGGCCTTGATGTTGTTCTCCGGCGCCATGAAGCCGCGGAACTTCCGCGCATTGGCCGCTCGGAACTCGGCGAAGATTTCCGGGTGGCCCTTGGCGGCCTCCAGCTTGGCGTTGTTGTCCCGCACCTTCACCAGCGGCTTGCCCTCGGCCACCGCCTTGCGCGCGAAGGCGAGCGCGCCCTCGAGCAGCTTGCCCTCTTCCACCAGCTCGTCCACCAGCCCCATGGCCAGGGCCTGCTTGGCCGGCACGTGCTGGCCGGAGGTGACGATCTCCAGCGCCTTTTCGACGCCGACGATGCGCGGCAGCCGCTGGGTGCCGCCGGCCCCGGGCAGCAGGCCCAGCGCCACTTCCGGCAGTCCGAGCCGGGCCGACGGGACCGCGACGCGGTAGTGGGCGCAGAGCGCCACTTCCAGGCCGCCGCCCAGCGCCGTGCCGTGGATCGCCGCCACCACCGGCTTGGGCGAGCCCTCCATCATGTCCTGCACCTCGAAGAGGCTGGGGCCGGCCATGGCGCCGCCGAACTCGGTGATGTCGGCGCCGGCGATGAAGGTGCGGCCCTCGCAGATCAGCACGATGGCCTTGGCGTCCGAGGCGTTGGCCTGCTTGAACCCTTCGAACAGCCCCTCGCGGACCTTGGCGGAGAGCGCGTTCACCGGCGGCGAGTTCAGCGTGATCACCGCGATGTCGCCGTCGCGGGTGAGGGTGGTCACCGGGTTGATCTCGGTCATGGCCTTGGCGTCCCTATCGAAAATTCAAACGCTTGTTATAGGCCGTGCTGGACCCCTCCAAGTCAAATGTGCGAGGGGAAATGGGGCGGCCCGCGAGGGGCGCCGCCGCAACGAAAAGGGGAGGCGCGCCATGGCGCTCGATCTGTTCTCGCTGGAGGGCCGCGTGGCCCTGGTCACCGGCGGCTCGCGGGGCATCGGCAAGATGATCGCCAAGGGCTTCATCGAGCAGGGCGCGCGCGTCTACATCTCGTCGCGCAAGGCGCCCGCCTGCCACGAGACGGCGGAAGAGCTCGGCCCCAACTGCATCGCCCTGCCGCAGGACATCTCGACGGTGGACGGCGTGAAGGCGCTGGCCGCCGCCTACCAGGCCAAGGAGGACAAGCTCGACATCCTCCTGAACAACGCCGGCGCGGCGTGGGGGGCGCCCTTCGACGAGTTCCCGGAGAGCGGCTGGGACAAGGTGCTGAACCTCAACCTGAAGTCGCCCTTCTTCCTGACCCAGGCCCTGCACGGCGCGCTGAAGACCGCCGCCAGCCGCGAGCAGCCGGCCAAGGTGATCAACATCGCCTCCATCGACGGCATCCGGCTCAATCCGCAGGACACCTTCAGCTATCACGCGTCGAAGTCGGGGCTGATCTACCTCACCCGCCGGATGGCCGCGACCCTGATCGCCGACGCCATCAACGTCACCGCCATCGCGCCCGGCGCCTTCGCCTCGGAGATGAACCGGGTGGCCCGCGACCACGGCGACGAGATCGCCAAGCGCATCCCGTCGCGCCGCATCGGCCGCGACGAGGACATGGCCGCCGCCGCCATCTACCTGGCGAGCCGCGCCGGCGACTATGTGGTGGGCGAGACCATCGCGGTCGACGGCGGCGTGGCCCTGGCCAGCTTCGGCGGGCTTTAACCCGCCGCCTGCGCCTTCCGCTCGCGACGGCGGGCGGTGAGGATGTGCTCGGTGTAGCCGTTGGGCTGTTCGCGGCCCTGGAACACCAGATCCAGCGCGGCCTGGAAGGCGACGCTGCCGGCCAGGTCAGCGGCCATCGGGCGGTAGGCCGGGTCGCCGGCGTTCTGGGCGTCCACCACCTTCGCCATCCGCGCCAGGGTCTCGCGCACCTGGGCCTCGGTGCAGACTCCGTGGTGCAGCCAGTTGGCGATGTGTTGGCTGGAGATGCGCAGGGTGGCGCGGTCCTCCATCAGCCCCACGTCGTGGATGTCCGGCACCTTCGAGCAGCCGACCCCCTGGTCGATCCAGCGCACCACATAGCCCAGGATGCCCTGGGCGTTGTTGTCCAGCTCCTGCTGCACGTCGGCCGGGCTCCAGTTGGAGCGCGCCAGCGGCGGGGTCAGCAGCTCATCGGTCCCCGTCCGCTCGCCCGTCTTGGCCATCTGGGCCTGCAGGGCCGGCACGTCCACCTCGTGATAGTGCAGGGCGTGCAGCACGGCCGCCGTCGGCGACGGCACCCAGGCGGTGTTCGCGCCGGCTTTCGGGTGGCCCACCTTGGCGGCCAGCATGGCGGCCATCATGTCGGGCGCGGCCCACATGCCCTTGCCGATCTGCGCCCGACCGGGGAAGCCGGTGGCCAGCCCGATCTCGACGTTGCGCTTCTCGTAGGCCGGCAGCCAGGGCTCGGCCTTGATGGCGTCCTTGCGGACGACGGGCCCGGCCTCCATGGCCGTGTGGATCTCGTCGCCGGTGCGGTCGAGGAAGCCGGTGTTGATGAACACGATCCGCTCGCGGGCGGCGTGGATGCAGGCCGCCAGGTTGGCGCTGGTGCGGCGCTCCTCATCCATGACCCCCAGCTTCACCGTGTTGCGCGGCAGGCCGAGCGCGTCTTCCACCTGGTCGAACAGGCTGACGGCCAGGGCCACCTCGTCCGGCCCGTGCATCTTGGGCTTCACCACATAGACTGAGCCGCCCGGGCTGTTGCGCTTCGGGCCCCGCAGGTCGTGCAGGGCGGCGGCGACGGTGACCAGGGCGTCGAGCACCGTCTCGTAGATGGGCTCCCCTTCGAAGCGCACCGCGTCGGTGAGCATGTGGTGGCCGACGTTGCGCACCAGCATCAGGCTGCGTCCGGGCAGGGTGAGGTCGCCCGTGGGCGTGGCGTAGGTCCGGTCCTCGGCCAGGGCCCGCGTCTCGGTCCGTCCCCCTTTCGCGAAGGTGGCGCTGAGGTCGCCGCGCATCAGGCCCAGCCAGTTGCGGTAGACGCCCACCTTGTCCTCCGCGTCCACCGCGGCGACGGAGTCCTCGCAGTCCTGGATCGTGGTGAGGGCGGCCTCCACCAGCACGTCGGCGACGCCCGCCGGATCGTCGCGGCCGATCGCATGGGCGCGGTCGATCTGGATTTCCAGGTGCAGGTCGTGGTGTTTCAGCAGCACGGCGTCGGGCGCCTCAGCCGCGCCACGCCAGCCGGCGAGCTGCTCCGGCGCGGCCAGGCTGCTCTCGCCGCCGCCCAGGCCCACCGCCAGGGCGCCGTCGACGATCCGGTAGCCGGTGGCGTCGGCGTGCGAGCCGCCCGCCAGGGGCGCGGCGCGGTCGAGGAAGGCCCGCGCATAGGCGATGACCTTGGCTCCCCGGACCGGGTCGTAGCCGGCGGCGCCCGTCGGGGGCTCCAGGGCGTCCGTGCCATAGAGGGCGTCGTAGAGGCTGCCCCAGCGGGCGTTCGCGGCGTTCAGCGCGAAGCGGCCGTTGGAGACCGGCACCACCAGCTGCGGCCCCGCCAGTGTCGCGATCTCCGGATCGACGCCCGCGGTCGAGATCTGGAACGGCGGCGGCTCGGGCTCCAGATAGCCGATCTCGCGCAGAAAGGCGGTCTCCTCGGCGACGTCGAAGGCCTTCCCGCGCCGCTCCCGCCACCAGGCGTCGATCTTGGCCTGCAACGCGTCGCGCCGAGCCAACAGGGCGGCGTTTCGGGGGGTGAAGTCGGCGAGGATGGACTCCAGGCCGGCCCAGAAGGTCGCGGGCGCCATGCCGGTCCCCGGCAGCAGCTCGCCTTCGACGAAGGTGGCCAGGATGTCCTCGACCGAAAGCCTGGGCGTGATGTCCATCGAGTCACCGGTATCGCAAGGGCGCGTTGGAAGCCTGCCGCGCCGTCAAAAGAAAGGCCCCCGCCCGGAGGCGGGAGCCAAGGTTCCTAGACCGAGCCCGCGGCTTAAGCGAACTGGTTCATGGTGTTGTGCGCGCCGCCCGCTTTCAGGGCCGCCTCGCCGGCGAAGTATTCCTTGTGGTCGTCGCCGATGTCCGAGCCGGACATGTTCTGGTGCTTCACGCAGGCGACGCCCTGGCGGATCTCCTGGCGCTGGACGTTCTTGACGTAGCCCAGCATGCCCTGGTCGCCGAAGTACTCCCGCGCCAGGTTGTCCGTGGAGAGCGCCGCGGTGTGATAGGTCGGAAGCGTGATCAGGTGGTGGAAGATCCCCGCCCGCTTCGCCGCGTCCGCCTGGAAGGTGCGGATCTTCTCGTCGGCCTCGATGGCCAGCGCCGTGGCGTCATAGTCGACGCTCATCAGCTTCTCGCGGTCGTAGGCGCTGACGTCCTTACCGGCCTTGGCCCAGGCGTCGTAGACCTGCTGGCGGAAGTTCAGCGTCCAGTTGAACGACGGGCTGTTGTTGTAGGCGAGCTTGGCGTTCGGCACGACCGCGCGGATGCGGTCCATCATGCCGGCGATCTGCTCGATGTGCGGCTTCTCGGTCTCGATCCATAGGAGGTCGGCGCCGTTCTGCAGCGAGGTGATGCTATCGAGCACGCAGCGGTCCTCGCCGGTGCCCGGACGGAACTGGAAAAGGTTCGACGGCAGGCGCTTGGGCCGAAGGAGCTTGCCGCCCCGGTTCAGCACCACGTCGCCGTTCTTCATCTCGGCGGGCGAAATCTCCTCGCAGTCGAGGAAGGAATTGTACTGGTCGCCGAGATCCCCCGGCTGGTGGCTGACCGCAATCTGCTTGGTCAGGCCCGCGCCCAGGCTGTCGGTGCGGGTGACGATGATCCCGTTGTCGACGCCAAGCTCCAGGAAGGCGTAGCGGCAGGCCCGCACCTTCGCCAGGAAGTCCTCGTGCGGGACGGTGACCTTGCCGTCCTGGTGGCCGCACTGCTTTTCGTCGGAGACCTGGTTTTCGATCTGCAGGGCGCAGGCGCCGGCTTCGATCATCTTCTTGGCCAGGAGGTAGGTCGCCTCGGCGTTGCCGAAACCCGCGTCGATGTCGGCGATGATCGGCACCACATGGGTCTGGAAGTTGTCGATGGCGTCGACGAGCTTTTCTTCCTTCTTCGCATCGCCGGCCGCGCGGGCGGCGTCGAGGTCGCGGAAGAGCAAGGAGAGCTCGCGGGCGTCGGCCTGCTTCAGGAAGGTGTAGATCTCCTCGATCAGCGCCGGCACCGAGGTCTTCTCGTGCATCGACTGGTCCGGCAGCGGCCCGAACTCGGAGCGCAGCGCGGCCACCATCCAGCCCGAGAGGTAGATGTAGCGCCGCTCGGTGGAGCCGAAGTGCTTCTTCACCGAGATCATCTTCTGCTGGGCGACAAAGCCGTGCCAGCAGCCCAGCGACTGGGTGTAGTTCGCCGGGTCGGCGTCATAGGCCGCCATGTCGCGGCGCATGATGTCGGCGGTGTAGCGGGCGATCTCCAGCCCGGTCTTGAAGCGGTTCTGCAGGCGCATGCGCGCCACGCCCTCGGGATCGATGCCGTCCCACGCGCCGGCCTTGCTCTTGATGAGCTGGCCCATCTCGATGATGTGGTCCTGGTAAGCCATCTGCCTCTTCCACGCTCCGGCCGCAGGGCGTGCGACGCCCCCGGTGCTTTGACCGCCACCTAACGCGCGGCGGGTCCCCGGGGGCAGGGCTCGCAAGGTTCAGCTGTAAAACTTTACAAACATCTGTTGTAATATTGTGCAACCATTGCACAGCCGGATCGCCATGCCCAACGACCGCCCGCTCTACATCGGCCCGAGGCTCCGCCGGCTGCGCCGCGACCTGGGGCTGACCCAGGCCGGCATGGCCGCCGACCTCGAGGTCTCGGCCTCCTACATCGCGCTCATGGAGCGCAACAACCGGCCGGTGACCGCCGACATCCTGGTGCGGCTGGCGCGCACCTATGCGGTGGACGTGGCCCAGGTGGTGGGCGACGGCGGAGCCAACGAAGCCGCGCGCCTGGAGGCGGTGCTGAAGGACCCGATCTTCGCCGGCATCGACCGCGCCTCGGTGGAAATCCCCGACGTGGTGACCAACTATCCGGGCGTCGCCGAGGCGCTCTCGCGGCTCTACACCGCCTACCAGGAGGAGCAGCTGGCGCTGGCGGACCGGAGCGCGGAATCCCGCCCGGCCACGGGCGCCGAGGGGGCCGAGGCGCCCGACCCGGTGGCGGAATCCCGCCGCTTCCTGGCCGCGCGCCGCAACTACTTCGCCACCCTGGACGAGACCGCCGAACGGCTGGCGCAGGCGGTGGCGGGGCGCGAGAGCCTGACGGCCTATTTCAAGGCCCGGCATGGCCTGCGCGTGCGCCGCCTGCCCGCCAGCGTCATGGTGGGCTCGACGCGGCGGCTCGACCGGCACAACCGCGACATCCTGCTGGACGACAGCCTGGACGCCGCCAGCCAGGCCTTCCAGCTCGCCCTGCAGCTCGCCTATCTGGAAATGGGCGCGGAAATCGACGCGGTGCTGGCCGAGGGCGCCTTCGCCAGCGAGGCCGGGCGGCTCCTCACGCGCCGGGCGCTGGCCAGCTACGCCGCCGCGGCCGTGCTCATGCCCTACGCGGCCTTCGCGCGCGCGGTGGAGGCCAGGCGCTATGACGTCGAGGCGTTGGGCCGTCAGTTCGGGGCCAGCTTCGAACAGACCGCGCATCGGCTCACCACCCTGCAGAAGCCCGGCCAGGAGCGGGTGCCGTTCTTCTTCATCCGCGTCGATCCGGCCGGCAACGTCTCCAAGCGGCTGGACGGCGCGGGCTTCCCGTTCGCCCGTCACGGCGGCGGTTGCCCGCTGTGGTCGGTGCACCAGGTGTTCCGCACCCCCAGGCAGGTGGTCACCCAGTGGCTGGAGCTGCCCGACGGCCAGCGCTTCTTCTCCATCGCCCGCACGGTGACCGCCGGCGGCGGCGGCTATGGCGCGCCGCGGGTGGAGCGGGCGATCGCGCTGGGCTGCGCCGCCGAGCACGCCGGCCGCCTGATCTACACCGCCGATCAGCCGGCCGCCGCGGAGGCCGCCGCCACCCCCATCGGGGTCGCCTGCCGGCTTTGCCAGCGGACGGACTGCGCCGCGCGCTCCGAGCCTCCCATCGGCCGCCAGATCCTGCCCGACGACTTCCGCCGCACCAGCCTGCCCTTCGGGTTTTCCGACACCTGACCGGCTTCGGACGCGCCCGCCTGGCCGGCCAAGGCCCGGCCAGCCGTCGCTCGGACAGGCCATGCTCCAAATGGCTGGCGCGGCGGCAATTTCCGTGCGCAAATTTCGCAAAATATCGGGGATGAAACACGTTCCCGGACAAGGCTGGGAACGAAACATGGCTCAGGCGGCGGTCCAGTCCACGGACCGGTTCGAGCGCAAGCGCGAGGCGATCCTCGACGCGGCGACGGACCTTTTGAACACCCGCGGCGTCAAGGGCCTGACGCTCAGCGTCGCCGCCGCCGCGGTGGGCCTCTCCACCACCAGCGTCACCTACTACTTCCGGCGCAAGGACGACCTGGCGGCGGCCTGCATGATGCGCGGCGTCGGCTGCCTGCAGCAGATCGTCCAGGCCGCGCTCGCCGAAGCGACGCCCCACGCGCGGCTGCACGCCCTGCTCGGCCGCTACCTCGAGCGCCTCCGCCGCGCGGCGGCGGGCCAGGCGCCGGCCTTGCCGGTGCTCTCCGACCTGCGGGCGCTCAACATGCCGCAGCGCGGCGAGGTGGCGGCGGCCTATATGAAGCTGTTCCGCCGCCTACGGACGATCTTCGAGGTCCCGGAGCTCGCCTGGCTTTCGCGGGGCCGGCGCACGGCGCGCACCCAGATGCTGCTGGAACAGCTGTTCTGGGCCGCGGCCTGGCTGCCGAAGTACGATCCCGAGGACTACGGCCGGGTCTGCGAGCGGATGTACGACATCCTGGCCGGCGGCCTGGCCGCACCCGGCTCGGCCTGGGCGCCGCTGGCGATCCCGATGGCGCAGCTCGCGCCGCGCAACCGCCAGGAGATGGGCCGCGAGACCTTCCTGCTGGCCGCCACCCGGCTGATCAACGCCCGCGGCTATCGCGGCGCCTCGGTGGACAAGATCTCCGCCGAGCTCAACGTCACCAAGGGCAGCTTCTACCACCATAACGAGGCCAAGGACGACCTGGTGGTGGCCTGCTTCGACCGCACCTTCGACGTCATGACCCAGGTCCAGCGGCTGGCGATGGCCCTGCCGGGCGACCAGTGGACCCGGCTCACCAGCGCCGCGGCGGCGCTCGCGGAATACCAGCTGTCCGAACACGGGCCCTTGCTGCGGACCTCGGCGCTGGCGGCCCTGCCGGAGGCGATCCGCCGCGAGATGGTCAAGCAGTCCGACCGCGTCTCCGACCGCTTCGCCTCGATGATCTCCGACGGCATCGCCGAGGGCTCGGTGCGCGCGGTGGACCCGTTCCTCGCCGCTCAGATGCTGAACGCCACCCTGAACGCCGGCGCCGAGCTCGGCTTCTGGGTGCCGGGCGTCAGCCAGAAGGCGGCGCCCGCCGTCTTCGCGCGGCCGATGCTGATGGGCATCTTCGCCCGCTAGAGCACGATGGGTTTTGATGGAACCATCAAAACACTGAATCGTGCTCGCAAGTTTAGGCGACGACCCTGTTCTTCCCGTTTTGATTGATTCAATCAAACCGGGACAGGGTCTAGGGGTGCTCGCCGGCGCTGGCCGCCGCCGCAGCGCGCAGCGCCTCCAGGTTCCGCTCGTGGGTGGCGCGGTCGATCTTGTAGAGGTTGAGCACCGCGATCGAAGAGCCGCTGAGCAGCAACAGGGCCGGCAGGTAGACCATCGCCAGGTGGCGCACCGTCTCCATCGGCACGGTCCCGGGCGCGGCGCCCAGCGGATAGTGGACCGCGGTCAGGATGACGCCGGCCAGGAAGGCGCCGAGCCCGGCGGTGACCTTGGGCACCAGGCCGTTGGTGGCGAACACCACGCCTTCGGATCGTGTGCCCGAGCGGGCGGACTGGTCCTCGGCCACGTCGGCGATCATCGAGGAGATGACCACATAGCCCATCAGCGCCAGCAGGTAGGTGAGCAGCACGCTGGCGAAGAGGGCCGCGAACAGCGCCCTTGAACCGTTCGGTGGCATCAGACCCAGCAGGCGCAGCGAGATGGGCGTCATCTGCACCAGCAGCGAGGTGGCGAAAAAGAAGATCATCGAACGCTTCTTGCCGAACACCCGCGACAGGTAGGGGGCGGCGAAGACACCGATCACCGAGGCCGCCAGGCCGCCCGGCGCCAAGAGGGCGATGGTCTGGGGCGAAAGCCCCCACAGATCGAGATAGAAGTAGCTGGAAAGCCCGGTGGTCATGCCGAAGGACGCGCCGCCCAGGATGCTGGCGAAGATCACCGAAAGCAGCGCCGGGTTGAGGATGGCGCTGACGATTTCCCTGATGGCGCCGAGGACGGTCACGGTGCGCTTGGGCGGGCGGTGCAGGAAGCGGATGCGGTCGTGGGTGGCCGCGCTAGAGACCAGGATGCACGCGAGCATGATCACCGCGCCCAGGGTCCCGAACTCGGCGTAGCGCTCGCGGTTCATCACCCCCAGCGGGTTGGCGGCGTCCTTGCGCAGGAAGACGTAGTAGAGGGTGAACTCCATCGCCGCGGTGGTGAAGATCAGGAAGAACCAGCGCCAGGCGAAGAGCGAGGTGCGCTGGTCGTAGTCCGGCGCCAGCTCGGGGGCGAGCGCATTGGAAGGCACCTCGTAGAGCGACAGCGAGAGCCGCACCCCCAGCATCATGAGAATGGAGAAGGCGAAGATCGCCCGGGTGTCGAGCCCGGCAGGCGCGTGCCACAGAATGTAGAAGAACACGGCCGCCGGTATGGCGGCGGCATACATGAACGGGTGCCGGCGCCCGAGCCGTGAGCGGTGGTTGTCGGTCCACTGGCCGATCAGCGGGTCGATCACCGCGTCGGCCGTGAGCGAGATCAGGAAGGCCGCGCCGACCCAGATCGCCGGCACGCCCAGCACGCGGCTGAAATAGAGCTGCACCACCGAGGCCGAGAGGATCGCCAGCACCACGCCCATGGCCGCCGAACCGACGCCATAGGTGATCTTGATCGGGGTCGTAAGAGGCGGCGGCGCGCCGGTTGGATTTGCCAGCCCCGCGGGCTGTTCGCCGCCTGCCGCCATAGCGCTTTCCTCCGCCGCGCCCCCGGGGCCCCATGGACCGTGGGGTAGGCTCACGAGGCCGTCAACGGCTTTGATCTTACATCGTAGACATGTTCGAAGATCCGGGATGCGGCCGAGCGGAATTATCGGCAAAAACAAGGGGCGCGCCCTGGCGGACGCGCCCCTGCCGGGTTCCGGCGAACCGGAAAACCGGATCGTCTAGAAGCGGTACTGGAACTCGATGCCGTAGGTCCTCGGCGGAGTCAGCAGGTAGTTCCTGGTGATTCCTCCCGGACCAAAGCCAGTGGCCAGGCCGTTGACCGACAGGCCAGGGGTGCTGACCAGGCCAGGGGTGATCACCCCGTTCGCGGCCGCCACCGTCGCCAGGGGGAAGACCCCGGTGTTGCGGGTGCCGGTGGCCGCGGCGTCGTAGCCGAGGTCGTCGAACAGGTTCTTCACGTAGGCGATGATCGTGTACTTGTCGTCCTTGTCCTTCCAGGTGAGGCGGGCGTCCGTCTGGTCCCAGGATGGGGTGGCGTCGTAGGCGCGCTTGAAGATGCTCGAGTACTGCTTGTCGCGCCACACGTAGCTCACCGACGGGGTGAGCGAGCCCTTCTCGAAGTTGAAGGTGTAGAGGACGTTGAGCGCCACCTTGTTGCGCGGTTGCTGCGGCAGGGTGTTGCCCTTCAGGTTCTGCGGCCGCTGGACGAGGCCGGTGGAGACGTCGCAGAGCGGGTTCGGGTTGGGGTTGGTCGCGCTGGGCGTGCTTCCCGTGCCCGTGCAGGTCTGCAGCGCGCTCAGCGGGCTGGCGCCGGGCTGCAGGGCCTCGGGGTCCTGCGGATCGACGATGCCGGAGAGCGACTTGATGCCCGTCGGGTTGAACGAATAGTTGAACAGGATCCGCAGGTTGTCGATCGGCGCCCAGGTCGTCTCCAGTTCCACGCCATAGCTGTAGGCTTTCGGCACGTTGAGGAACCGGCTTTCGTTCACCGCCAGCGCGCCCGAGGTGTTGGTCACGGTCAGCGGGGCCTGGAAGCCCAGGTAGTCGTAGTAGAACAGCGCCAGGTTGGTCTGCAGGGTGTGGCCGAAGTCCTTCTTCAGGCCGATCTCGTAGTCGTTCAGGTGCTCCGCCCCGGTGGAGGGGAAGTTGCCGCCGGTGGAGCCGGCGCCGACGAACAGGCCAGCCTGCTTGTAGCCGCGGCTGTAGCGGAAATAGACCATGGTGTCGCGGTCCGGGTCCCACTGGATGCCGGCCGTGCCCGTGGTGGCCTCGGAGGTGATGTCGAAGTCGCGGCGGGCGAAGCCGTCGGCCTGGAAGGTGAAGCCGCCAGGCTGGCCGTTCGGCACCACGCCCACCGGTATGCCGGGCCCCTGGAAGGTGATGGCGCGCGTGACGTCCAGCGGGAACGAGAACTGGCCGAACAGTTGCGGCGTGCTCGCGCAGGCCGTGGTCGCGAAGCAGACGCTGCGCAGGGACTCGGTGCCGAAGGTGCGGTCGTGGCTCCAGCGCAGGCCGAGCGTGGCCTTCAGGGTATCGGTGAACTTCCAGTCGATCTGGCCGAACACCGCGTAGGAGGTGTCGTGCACGTCGGGCCGGTCGTCGAAGGTGCGGTTGCCGAAGTTCTGCGGCACCGCCGGCCCCGCGGCGGGGATCGGCGTCGCGGCGAGCTGCGGCTGCTGCGGCTCCTCGATGAACACCGGCTGGATGGTGCCTTCCTCATAGTAGTAGAGGCCGCCCAGCCACTGGAACGGACTGTTGCCGGTCGAGGCGATGTTCAGCTCGTGGCTGAAGTTGTGGAACTTCTCCTGGTAGGTCTGGATCTGGGTCGGGAACACCTGCAGGCCGGCGCAGCCGCCGGGCGCGACGAAGGTGTTGACCAGAGCGCAGGGCTGGACGCTGCTCGACGCCGGCAGCAGCGGATTGAAGGGCGCGGGGTTGATCGTGAAGGAGCTGATCGAGCCGCCGCCGTTATCCGTGCGCAGGGTGTAGTGGTAGTTGCTGCCGCCCGCGATGTACTTCACGTCGAAGTCGTCGAAGTGATAGGTCAGGTTCCAGGAGACGATGTAGGTGTCGTCCAGGGACACTGTCTGCGGGAAGTTCGAGGCGAACTTGCGGGGATCCGCGATGGCCGGGTTCACGCAGCCGATCGGCGAGGTGTTGACCACGTTGGAGACCACGCCGCCGGGCGCGCAGGCGAAGCCCGCGCTGACGTTGGAGGCGCCGAACTCGCCGAAGCCGGTGGGTCCGGCGGAATAGCCGGAGCGGGCACCCGGTCCGCCGCCGCCGTTGTTCCAGCCGACGATGTCGACCTTCGCCCAGCCGTCCATATGCTCGCCGAACTTCGCCTGCAGCTGCCCTTCCAGGAAGTACTGGTCGATGACGTTGCCTTCGGACGGTTTGCCCGGGACGATGTTCTTGAAATAGCCGTCCTTCTGCTTTTCCCAGTTGCCGACCAGGCGGAACTGCAGGTCGGGGGCCAGCGGCCCGGAGATCGCGGCCTCCAGCAGGGTGCGCTTGTAGTTGGCCACCGTGGCGCGCACCTCGGCGTAGAATTCCTCCGTCGGGTGCTTGGAGATCACGTTGATCGCGCCGCCGATCGAGTTGCGGCCGTAGAGGGTGCCCTGCGGGCCCCGCAGCACTTCCACGCGGTCGGTGAAGATCGGCGTCTTGCCGGCCGGGACCGTCGAGGAGCTGAAGATGCCGTCGTCGTAGAGGGCCACCGAGTTGGCGATCGGGTGGGAGTTGGTCAGGCGGGCGAGGCCCCGGATCGAGTTCCGGTCGTTGGATGACGAATAGTTCAGGCCCGGCGTGAAGTTGGTCATGTCCTGGATGGTGTTGATCCCCACCAGGTCGCGGTTCGCCGAGGTGAAGGCCGAGATCGCCA
>Ga0207695_10001860_pt1 | contig 33073 bp, 31 predicted proteins | sample KBSC54metaG_FD_184354 | JGI IMG/M metagenome (GOLD analysis project Ga0207695, IMG submission 184354) | Corn rhizosphere microbial communities from Kellogg Biological Station, Michigan, USA - KBS C5-4 metaG (SPAdes) (version 2) | ecosystem: Host-associated > Plants > Roots > Rhizosphere > Soil... | reverse complement strand
GGCGGCTGGCGCCGTCGTGTGCCCGCCGGCCATCGCCGCCGGTGTTGGCAGCGCCAAAACTGGCTAAAGTGGCGTCATTTTATCCCGGCGCTAACAGCCGATGCCATTGTCTCTGACTTTAATGATCCAGTCCTGTCCAATTGGTTCCGCGGTGACTTTGATTTCGACAGGCATTTCGCTGCGATACTTAATCGCGTTGAGGATTAAGTTCTGGAAGACCCTTAAGAGCTGAATCTGGTTGCCCAGCACGAAAGGCAACGGATCGACGGTTACGATTGCCTGGCTGGTCGCGATTGCATGTCCCAAATTTTGCAAGGTCTCGGCTACGACGTGCTTTAGTTCCAACGGTTGCGGGAGATCGAAACCGCGAAGGGCAAAGTCATGTAAACCTTCCAGTAATGCCGACATCCGCGCGACACCATCCAGGATGAATTGGGCAAGCAGTTTCCCACCTGGGTCCATCTCCGTTTTCCTGGTGAGGAGGCTCGTGAACATGGAAATGGTTCTGAGAGGCTCCCGGAAATCGTGTGCGACGGCATAAACACAATCGTCGAGCCTCGCGTTGGATTGGACCAGTTCCCTGGCGTGCCGCTGTTCCTGCTCTTTTGCAGACTTCCTCGTCGAGCTGACTGCTCGACAGTTTACGATGATTGCGCCTATTCGAGGTTCATCGAGAAGATTAGTGATCGTACACTCGACCAAACAGCAGCTTCGGTCTTTTCGGCGAATACGCACCTCGATTTGCAGCGGATTCGATGGCTTGGCGAGCGCCCTCTGGAGAGCCTGGCACGAATGTTTACGGTCCTCGGGATGAATGAGATCAAACGCTTTTCGTCCGACGGCTTCTTCGGGACGAAATCCGAAAACGGTAAGGCTGGACGCAGAGGTGTAGAGTATCTCACCACCCGCGCTGAGAAGAGAGATCACATCGGAGTTGTTCTCGACCTCAACTATGACAGCTCGCATCTCGTACGCCTCCATCCGCGTGTCCTTCGCCGCAAGAACCTGTTTCACGCGGAGATGACTGCTGTGGCGTTGTGGCCAAACACCCCATTATCAATAGACATACTTGACATCGATAATTGACCCCCACTATACTTATCCTATTACTCTTCTAGAGTTGTGGGAGGAAGTTCATGATCCAGGTTCGATGGCGGCAAATCGGCGGCACAGCTCTTTTGGTTATATCCGCCGTTTTTCCGGCTGCGGCTCAGGACGATGTCACGACGCGAAACGCCGCCAGCGCCTACGAGGGCGGATACATTACCGGTCCAGCCTCGAATCCCTTGAGTTTCTTGAATGGCGCGGCGTATCGAACCTTCGCTTCCGGATCGCCCTACCTTCTCCCTGATTACCCGCCGGCGAGCCGGCTGAACGAAGTGCTACCGAACTGGCTCAGCTTCGGCGTGGAAGAACGTTTTCGGGTGGAGGGCTACCACAACAGCGGTTTCAAGCTGAACAACGACGATTCCTACTTCCTGAATCGTCTGCGCATCCAGATGAATATTCAGCCCACCAGTTGGTTCAAAATCGTGGCGCAGACCCAGGACGCGCGTCCGTTTCTCCAAAAGGCGCCTTACGGGCCGCCGAACGAAGTCCGCTGGGATTTGAAGCTGGCTTACGCCGAGTTTGGCGATCCGGAGAAGCAGTGGATCAGCGTGCGGGTTGGCCGCCAGTTGATCAACTACAACAACACCATCATTGCGAATTCCGAGTGGCGCAACCAGGGACGCTCGTACGATGCGGCCGTCGTCAATCTCCACCACGACCGGTATCGCCTCGGCATTTTCGCCGCGTCCGCGGTGGTTCCGTTGATCGCGGGAATCAGCCATCACCAGGAAGGCAACAATATTTACGGACTCTATGGGGGGATCGACCATATCATCCCCAAATCCGTTCTGGAGCCGTTCGTTCTGTGGCGTGTGCAGCCGAGTGTCGCGATTGAGACGGCCGCGAAAGTGAAGACCGGCCGGCAGGACGAAAAGGCTTACGGCGTGCGGTTCAAAGGTATCGCAGTTGGGTCTCTCGACTACTCGTACGAGGCGATCCTCGAACGCGGCTCCGACGGTCCCAACGGCATTCGAGCCTGGGGCCAAAGCTTCGGAGGGGGTTATCGCTTCAACAAGGTTTTCTGGCATCCGCGCGTATTTGCGCAGTACGATTATGCCTCGGGCGATAAGAATCCCAACGACGGAACACACGGCGCGTTCGATACGATGTATCCCACGGCGCACGATCGCTTCGGTGTTGCCGACCAGTTCGGCTGGCAGAACATTGTCACGGGGCGCGCGGGCTTTACCATCGAACCACGGCGGCGCTGGACCGTCAGTGCGCAGTATCTCAATTTCTGGCTGGCCAGCGCGACGGACGCTATTTACAACACGTCGGGTGGTTCTATCGTCCGTGATGCGACCGGAAAATCGGGCAAGCACGTCGGCGAGGAATTCGATGTTTACACGTGGTTCGAACTCACGCGGCATGTGAATTTTGGGGTCGGCGTCGCTCACCTCATGCCGGGTGGTTTTCTCGCGGCCACCACCAAGGGACCCACGTATAACTATCCTTATTTCGCACTCAACTTTAAAGACGACGGCAAGTCTAAACGCCAATAAACTATGAAACGAACTTTTGCTATTGCGATTTTCTGCGCCATCGCTACGGCGAGCCAGGTGAAGATTCTCAACGTGTCCTACGACCCGACGCGCGAACTGTATCAGCAAGTGAACGCCGCGTTCGCAAAACAATGGAAGGCGAAGACCGGCAACGATGTTGAGATCGCCCAGTCGCATGGAGGCTCCGGGAAGCAGGCGCGTTCCGTGATCGAAGGCCTTCAGGCGGATGTGGTTACGCTGGGACTCGCCTACGATATCGACGTCATCGCGGAAAAGGCCAAGCTGCTTCCGGAGAACTGGCAGAGCAGGCTTCCGAATAACAGCGCACCGTACACGTCGACGATCGTTTTCCTGGTTCGCAAAGGAAATCCGAAGCACATCAAAGATTGGGACGACCTGGTGAAGCCAGGGGTGGCCGTGATCACGCCTAATCCGAAGAGTTCGGGCGGCGCGCGCTGGTCGTATCTGGCGGCTTGGGGTTATGCGCTGAAGCACGCCAACAACGACGATAACAAAGCTCGGGATTTCGTTACGCGATTGTACAAGAATGTTCCGGTGCTCGATTCGGGCGCACGTGGATCGACAACGACTTTTGCGCAGCGTGGAATTGGGGATGTGCTTCTCTCTTGGGAAAACGAGGCGTACCTGGCGTTGAACGAACTCGGGAAGGACAAGGTTGAAGTGGTCACGCCGTCCGTCAGCATTCTGGCCGAGCCGCCGGTGAGTGTGGTGGATAAAGTGGCGGCCAAGCGCGGGACCACCGAAGTGGCGAAAGCGTATCTGCAATTTCTCTATTCGGAAGAAGGACAGGAGATCGCCGCGCAGAACTACTATCGCCCGCGTCTGCAGAAAGTCGCCGCAAAATATGCCGGCCGTTTTCCGAAGCTGGAGCTCTTCACCATCGACCAGCTCTTCGGCGGTTGGCAGAAGACACAGAAACGGCACTTCGATGATGGTGGCGTTTTCGACAAGATCTACACTCCCGGAAGCTGATGCAGCTATCGTTCAAACGCCCGAGTATTCTGCCCGGATTCTGGCCCGCGTTCAGCTACTCGGTCCTCTATCTCAGCTTGATCGTGCTGGTGCCGTTGAGCGCGGTGTTTCTGAAAGCGGCATCCTCCAGTTGGGCGCACTTGTGGAAGACGATCACTTCGCCGAACGTTGTGGCTTCGTACCGGTTGAGCTTCGGAGCCTCGCTGGTGGCGGGTTTGATCAGCGTGGCCTTCGGATTTCTGGTGGCTTGGGTGCTGGTGCGCTATCAGTTCCCGGGTAGAACTGCGGTAGACGCGCTGGTCGATCTTCCGTTTGCTCTTCCCACTGCGGTGGCCGGAATCGCGCTGACCAGCCTTTATACGGAAAATGGCTGGTTGGGCCACTATCTCACTCCTCTGGGAATTAAGGTAGCATTCACTCCGCTTGGCGTGGTTGTAGCGCTCACGTTTATTGGTCTGCCGTTCGTGGTGCGAAGTGTGCAGCCGGTGCTGGCGGATGCCGATCAGGAATTGGAAGAAGCCGCCGTCAGCCTGGGCGCCAACCGTTGGCAGGTATTCAGCCGGGTGATTTTTCCGCTGGTGCGGCCCGCCCTGCTCACAGGTTTTGCGCTCGCTTTCGCGCGGGCGCTGGGCGAGTACGGGTCGGTCATATTCATTGCCGGAAACATGCCGATGCGGACGGAGATTGCGCCGCTATTGATCGTAACGAAGCTCGAGCAATACGATTACGCAGGCGCAACCGCGATTGCCGCTGTGATGTTGATCACTTCGTTTCTGCTTCTGCTCGGAATCAATGCACTCCAGAGACGCACGCGCAGTTTTATGGACGTGAGCTGACCAAATGGCAACCGCCGCTCCTGCTCTGGTTCTCACCGGCACAAAATCCACTGTGGCGAAGCTCGACCCGCCGCTGGTGCGCTGGGGGTTGACGCTGCTGGCGTTGCTCTCGCTGGGATTGTTCATCGTGCTACCGCTTGTCGCGGTGTTCGTCCAAGCTTTCGAAAAGGGGTGGCGCGCCTACCTGGCGGCGGTTCAAGATCCAAACACGCTGTCGGCGATGAAGCTATCGCTTCTTACGGTGGGTATCGCCGTGCCTCTGAATGTAGTGTTCGGCGTCGCAGCCGCTTGGACCATTACAAAGTTCAACTTCACAGGCAAGAACGTCCTGGTCACCTTGATCGATATCCCGTTCGGCGTTTCACCGGTGATTTCCGGCATGATCTTTGTGCTGATGTTTGGCGCGCAAGGGTGGTTCGGCTCGTGGCTTGCAGATCACGATATCAGGATTGTGTTCGCGGTGCCCGGAATTATCCTCGCTACGACCTTCGTCACGTTTCCATTTGTCGCGCGGGAACTGATTCCGTTGATGGAGTCGCAGGGAACGGAAGAAGAGAAAGCGGCTCTGGTGTTGGGTGCGAGCGGTTGGCAGATGTTCTTCCGAATTACCCTGCCGAATATCAAATGGGGTCTATTGTACGGAGTGGTCTTGTGCACGGCACGGGCTCTGGGCGAGTTCGGAGCTGTGTCGGTGGTCTCGGGTCACATTCGCGGCGAGACAAACACTTTGCCGCTGCACGTCGAGATTCTTTACAACGAATATAACTATTCCGGCGCTTTCGCCGTTGCTTCGCTGCTCAGCGTGATCGCAGTGATTACGCTCGCGCTCAAAAAGTTTCTGGAGTGGAAGACGGCGCAGGAGGACAAATGAGTATTGAGGTCCGCAATATTCGGAAACGATTTGGAGCTTACGAGGCCCTGCAGAACGTCAGCCTGAAGATTGAGACAGGTGAGTTGGTTGCGCTGCTGGGTCCTTCGGGGTCGGGGAAGACAACGCTGCTGCGGATTATTGCGGGCCTGGAACTGCCCGACAGCGGGACGGTCCGGCTGAACGACGAAGACGCCACGAAGCACACGGTACGGGACCGGCAGGTTGGGTTTGTATTTCAACATTACGCGCTGTTCAGGCACTTGACCGTTTTTGAAAATATTGCGTTCGGCCTGCGTCTTCGTCCTAAAGCCACGCGGCCGCGGGAGAAAGAGATCCGCGATCGCGTGGGAAAATTGCTGGAACTGATTCAGCTTGGCTGGTTGGGCGATCGGTATCCGAACCAGTTATCCGGCGGGCAGCGGCAGCGAGTGGCGCTGGCTCGCGCTCTGGCGGTGGAACCTCGGGTGTTGCTACTGGATGAACCCTTCGGAGCGCTGGATGCGAAGGTGCGTAAAGAACTCCGCCGGTGGCTTCGCCGTTTGCATGACGAACTGCACATTGCGAGTGTTTTTGTCACGCATGATCAAGAAGAAGCGCTTGAGGTTTCCGATCGGGTTGCGATTATGAACCAGGGCAGAATCGAGCAGGCAGGGACACCGGCAGAGGTTTATGACAATCCCGTCAATGCGTTCGTGTACCAGTTTCTGGGCGACGTCAATCTGTTTCATGGCCGGACCGATGGAGCCTCGGCCGAGTATGTGCGCCCTTACGAATTGGAAATCACGCGGATATCGGAGATCGCCAGCGGTGCGGTGGTGGCTTCGGTGCAGTTCATTGCTGCTGCTGGTCCGACGGTGCGGGTGGAATTGCAACGCGAGGACACTGGTAATTCTTTGGACGCCGAGATTACCAGAGACCGCTTTCGGGACTTGAAACTGAGCGTTGGCGATAGGGTGGGAGTGATGCCGCGTAACCTTCGGGTGTTTACAAGAGAGTAGAATCAGCCACGCTTCAAAAGCAACAGGTGATCCTTTAGCTCACGACCGGCCAATTGAGCGACGCCCGAATCGAAAGTGACGAACGTACCACTCCGTTCGACCGCCTGGAGCAGGAGAACTGCATCGGTCCACTGTCGATGTCCCAGCAGTTTCCCGGAGATGGACCTCAACCCCGCCGTTAGTTGGCTTTGCAACGGCCAGAACTCATGTCCCTCATGTTGCATTGCTTCAGCCACAACTTCTATGGCGGTTGCCGCGCTCACGGCGCCTCGTGTTACGGAAGAATTTGTGAGTAAGCGCATCACTCCAAGCTGCGTGATCGGACTCGTTGCCCAAGCCCGCCGTCCCGATTTTGCAAACCAGGTCTGGGCAGCAATATGATCTTCGTGCGGGGGCCAGAGAAGCGCCAGAAGGACATTTACGTCCAATAACGAGCGGTTCATTCTTCGTCCAACAGTTCCCGCACTCGCTCACTTGTGATCTTTGGAAAATCGTCCGGCACCTCGAATACGGGCAGTCCATTGAGCTTCTTCGTGCGCAGTTGATAACGGGCTCCGCGCCGGATCAGCTCAGAAGCCGCCTTACCGAGGGAAAGGTTTTTTGTTTCTGCGAAATCCCGAATCGCCTCTATCGCATCGTCTTCCAATGAGAGGGTGGTCCGCATGCCTAAATGATGTCACTGGCAGACTATTGATGTCAAGATACGCCCAGGCGCATCAATGTAGGCTCGCCAATGCAAATCCAATCAGCACAAGTCCGGCCACACGATTGATCCAAAGCAGGCCACTCGCGCCCATGCGGCTCCGGAAACAGTTCGCGAGTGATGTGAGTATTAGCCACCACATCACAGACCCTATGAAAATACCGGCTGCCAGAAGATATCCGCGTGAGATTGCTCCGAGCCCGGCGATCAGACCGAGGAACGAGACAAGCGTCATCGGGTTGGCAATCGTCAGGAGAAAGGTGGTTCCGAAGATCGGGAGCAGTCCGCGAGCCGGGGCGTCGACAGAAGCCGTTGCGCTTTTTTCCATGAGTGTTCGGACGCCAATCCAGAGGAGAAACGCGGCTCCGGCCCAGTGGAGCCACGAATTTGCGGTGGCGAGCCAATAGGAAAGACTCGTCAGTCCAAGTGCGGCTATCAGCCCGTAGGCAAAATCTGCCGTGGCCGCTCCCAGACCGGTGACCAACCCGGCCCGGCGGCCATTTGTGATGGTCCGGCGAATGCAGAGCAGACCGATGGGACCGACTGGAGCCGCGATCGCTAATCCGGCGCCTATCCCTTTGACAAAAATCGAAGACTCGGCCGTCATGAATATAGAATGCAAGAACTTTCTTGATTTGTGGATAGGCATTCAGAGGCCAATCATGGTAAAATTTTATGAATCCTCATGAATGGAGCCTGAATATCTTGGAATCGAAGGGCGGCAATCTGGATGAGAAAGATTGGGTCATTCTCGAGGCCTTGCAGGAGAATGCCCGGATCGGATTTGCGGAGTTAGGACGCCGTGTGGGGCTATCGGCGCCGACTGTCGCGGAGCGGATCAACCGGCTACAGGACGAGGGAACGATTACGGGCTACCATGCGACGGTGGACCCGTCCAACCTCGGCCTCGGGCTTCCGGTGTTCATTCGTATCACCGTTTCCAACAAGGATTATTCCAAGTTCAAAGAATTCGTGAATCGGACGGTTGAGATCTTGGAGTGTTACCACGTTACAGGCGCAGAGTCCTTCATGTTGAAAGTACGCGTTGCATCGGTGCAGGCGCTTGAGGACCTCATTGGGCGGCTGAATCCTTATGGACAGACGGCGACTTCGTTGCTGCTATCCACCTGCCTGGAGCGCCGGACGTTCCGGAAGCCCGCCCGATCGTAATGCATGGCGCACGTTATCCTCAAGTCTGATGGTTCCCTTAGATCGTCTTCTGGCCGGCGTACGGAAATTCCGACGCGAGGTCTATCCGAGTCAGAAAGAAATGTACGAGCAGGTGATGCGGGAACCACAGCATCCTCACACTCTCATAGTGACGTGCGCCGATTCGAGGATCGACCCGGAGATGCTGACGCAATCGAGTCCGGGTGAAATCTTTGTCACGCGGAATATTGGAAACCTGGTGCCGGCTTACGGACAGATGCCGGGCGGTATTTCGGCGGTGGTCGAATATGCCGTAACGGCTCTGGAGGTCAGCCAGGTAGTGATCTGCGGTCATCAGGATTGCGGCGCGATGAAGGGATTGCTGCAGCCGGATTCCGTGGCAAGAATGCCGCTCGTAAAATCGTGGCTAATGAACGCCGAGGCCGCTCTGAGTGTTGTAGAGGCGCGCAACGCAGCCGGAGCGCACAAAGACATGCTGAACGAACTCATCGAGGAGAACGTCCTGCTGCAGATGAACCATCTGCGCACTCACCCCTTGGTGGCGGGAAAAGTGGCCATGGGTACGCTGGCTATTTCGGGATGGGTGTACGACATTGCAAGCGGCAGCGTGCGCGTACACGATGAACAACTTCGCCGGTTTGTAGAGCAAGGTCTGGACTAGGGTTGTTTCTGACTCAATAGTTTTCCGTAGGCTCCGCTCAATTCCTTGGCCAAACTCTCCTCTGTTACAAGATCTGCGAGAGAAACCAGGATTTGCTGCCGAAAGGACTCGATATCTTGGAGGCTCGCTTTATTCGGATCGCCTCCCATGAGGATTGCTTCCACCTGGGAAACGCGCTGAAGCTTTTGTGCCTCGGCGCGAACGTATAACTCCTGTACATCGTAAACCTCGGCGTACTTCTGCACCTCGGAATATTTCATATGGCCAAGAGCGCCGGTGGTTTCGGCAGTTTTCCAGGCGACAGCGCTCACCGAAGGGACGTTGAATGCGATCACCATTTTGTGGATGTTCGTATGCTTGCGTTCCAGCCGGTCATTGGCGAAGTCGAGGGCATTCCTGTAGTTCTTGACTTGCTCGGGCAGGCTGTGAAGAGATTTTTCGATTGCCTTCCTGTTCCCTTCGAGCTCAATTGTGATGTTTTCTTTCGCTTCGCGCATTAAGTTCCGGTGGTGCCGCCACTCCAGAATGCCCTCGAGTGACAGCGCGATCAGAATCCCGGCGGTGATGGTCGCCAAGTGAATGCCCAGGTCTTTCAGCGAATGTATGGGCTTGTCCGGCGCGTGGATTTCCACCGCAACCCTCCTTCTTCTCTACTTCACAGAGAGCAGGCGTTTGATCTCCGGCTTCTCGAGATCTTCTCTGCGTACAACCTGGGCGGCAAGATCGATCTTTTTTGGCGGCGTCTGCCCGTGCAGCTTATCGACCAGCGTTTTGACGGCCGTGAAGCCGATCTTGAACGGATCCTGCACCACCATCGCGTCGATAGTGCCGCCCTTGAGATCTTCCATGAGGCCGTCGCTCGAATCGAACGAGACAAACTTTACTTTGCCGGAGAGACCTCTTGATTTGATGGCCAGCGCGGTGCCTACCGAACTCGGTTCGGCGGAGGCGAACAAACCATCGAGGTCCGGATGCGCGGTGAGAATATTCTCAGCGGCGGCCATGGCTTTCGATCGATCGGACATTCCATATTGGCTGGCGACAATCTCAATTCGCGGGAATTCCTTCTGCATCACTTCGCTGAAGCCCTTTTCGCGATCCATGGTGGAAAAGCTGCCTGGCGCATGCATTACCATCGCCACTTTTCCCCTCCCATGCAACAGTTCAGCCAACGTACGAGCGGCCAGGCGGCCAGCCTCCAGATTATCGGTGGCAACAAAGCTCATGTAGTTGTCGCCATCCACGCCTGAATCGAAGACTGTTACCGGAATTCCGGCCGCCGAGGCGCGATTCAACGATGCAGTCAGAGATTTGCGGTCGCACGCCGCAACGGCGATGCCGTCCACGTGGCGCGCGATCATCGAATCCATGATTTCGATCTGGCGGCTGTATTCTGTTTCCTGGTTGGGACCGTTCCAATCGATGTCAACGCCGAATTCCTGCCCGGCGGACAGCGCTCCTGATCGAACAGACATCCAGAACAGATGCGAGGTGCCCTTCGGTATGACGGCAATTATTTTCTTTGTGCGGCGTCCACAGCCGGCTAGAACGACGGCGGACGCGAGCAGCCAGCGCCGTCTACTGTGCACACCAGCCTCCATCTATCAGAATGTCGGTACCGGTGATGAAGCCGGCTTCTTCTGAACAGATGAACGCGGCGAGTTGACCAATCTCTTCGAGCTTGCCCCAGCGTCCAAGCGGGATCTTGGAAACGAACTGGGCGTTTTTGACCGGATCCTGCAAGATAGGCGTGTTCATTTCCGTGGCGAAGGGCCCCGGGCTGATTCCGACGACGGTGATTGCTTCCGGCGCCAGCTCGAGCGCGAGGGCGCGGGTGAATCCCAGGAGGCCGGCTTTGCTCGACGAGTAGGCAGTGCGCTCCGGCAGAGAAACCCAGCTCATGATCGACGTCATGTTGATGATGCGTCCATAGCCCGTGCCTTTCATATGGGGTACGAAAGAGCGGCACATCAGGAAGACGCTGGTAAGATTTGTGTCGATTACCGAGTTCCATTCGTTTAGCTGAAACTCCGTGATCGGTTTGCGAATGTTGATACCGGCGTTGTTGATCAGGATCTGGATCTTTCCCGCTTGTGCGGCGACGTCTTTTTCGAGTTGCAACACCTGGGCTTCGTCAGTGACATCGGCGCGGAAAACGTGAGCCTCGCCACCCACGGCCTCTACGGACTTCTTCGTTTCTTCGAGTTGCGCCACGTCGCGCGAAGCCAGCACGAGCCGTGCGCCGATCGCGCCTAACGCGATGGCCATCGCTCTTCCGAGTCCCTTGCTGGCGCCGGTAATCAGCGCGATTTTACCGTTCAATTTTTTGTCGCTCATGATGAATTTTGTCTTAACTTTGCTTGTGGGCCGCTGCGAGAATGAGGTCCGCCACCTGTTGCGGACGATCGACGGCCAGCATGGTTCGGCGGCTTCCCTCCCCCGCGGTCTCGATGCTAAGATCGCCGATGCCGAGCATCCGCTGCAGCAGCGTTTGATCGACGCGGACATTTTGCACTTTAGCGATCTCCATGATCTCCGTTGACTTCGATAGAATTCCCGACTCGTACCGCAGCTTGCCGCCGGCGATGGTAATGGATGTGAAACGCAGTTGAATGTTGCGGGCGATTGTCCACGCGAGAATCAGCCCAGGCACGATCAATCCCCAATACCATTTATCACGATTTTCGACGCCGTTGTTATTGGCAAAAAAGAACACCAGGATGGCCAGGGCGATCGCAAGAGTGTAGTACGGTTTCAAGATTTTGGTGCTGGGGCGCACAACGAGATCGGCCATAGAGTGTCCAACCGGCATTGTACTTCACAGGGTGCAACGAAATCGGGTTTGCATGCAGTACTATGAGTAAGAACGGAGGATAAGTATGGGTCGAAAAATCACAATCGGTCTCATTTGTATCGGTACGGCGGGGAGCCTTCTGGCTGACTTCAGTTACGAAGAAAACTCGCACATTACTGGCGGCGCGATCGTCGGCATGATGAAGTTCGCGGGAGCATTTTCGAAAAGCGCCCGCGACATCACCAAGCCGACGATTTCCTCGGTAAGCGTGAAAGGCAACCGGATGGTGCGAACTTCAGACCGGACTATGAATATCATCGACCTGGATGCGGAAACGATCACTGACGTGGACTTTGAAAAGAAAACCTACTCCGTGATGACGTTTGAGCAGATGAAGCAAGCCATGCAGCGTGCGGCCGATCAGGCTAACCGAAAAATGGCGGAAGAGAAGCCCCAGACACAGCCCGCAAATAACTCGAACGTCGATGTGAACTGGAAGCTTGATGTCAAGGAAACTGGCGAGAAAAAGACCATCAACGGCCTCGACACGAAAGAAGTGGTGATGACGATCACCATGGAAGGGACGGATCAGAAAACGGGACAATCAGGCGCGATGGATACGGTTTCCGATATGTGGCTGACGCCGAAAGTTCCCGGATACGATGAGATCAACGACTTCCATATCCGCATGGCGAAGAAACTGGCGTGGGTGCCAAGTTCGCTTCCCGTGTTCCGGCCGGACATGATGAAGGGCATGAGCGCGCTTGCGACGGAAGGTTCGAAGTTGAAGGGCGTGCCGGTGATGCAGGTGGTCCGCATGGGACCGCACGGTGCGAAACTGACCGGGCCGCCATCGGATCCATCCACTTCGCAAGGGCCGACCGCGGGCCAGGTCGCAGGTCGAGCCGCGGGTGATCAAGCGGAGAGTTCGGCTACATCCAGGCTGGGGCGACTCGGTGGCTTCGGTGGGCTGGGCGGGTTGGGTGGATTTGGCGGAAAAAAGAAGAAGACGAGCGACGATCCCCCACCGCCATCGCAGGATCCGGCGGCAGCTAACGGCGGGGCATTGATGGAAATGACGGTCGAGCTGACCAACTACTCGAGTGCATCGGTGGACCCATCAAAGTTCGAGGTTCCCGGAGGCTTTAAGAAGGTTGAATCACCAATAGAAAGGGCCCCCCGTTAAGGGAGCCCTTTCCGCTACTGGAATTCTGGTTTACTCAACGTCCTTGTTTCGCTTCTTCCGGTTTCGCTTGCGGGCGAGTGCTTCTTTCGTCCGCTGCTTTTCGCCGGGTTTCAGATAGAAGGAATGACGTTTGATCTCTTTGATGATGTCCTCCTGCTGCACTTTGCGCTTGAAGCGGCGCAATGCACTTTCCAGAGTTTCACCTTCCTGGATCAGTACTTCTGCCATTTGATATCACCCCCTCTTTATTAAGATTCAATACTCTATTATACAGGGCGTGAATTTAGAACTCTCATCCCGGATTTACGCGGTGGTTCGGCTGGCGCCGGATGCGCCATTGCCTGGGTGGGCTTTGGCCGGTGAATTCGTATCGCTGACACGAACTCGAGACGAGTTGTCAGTGGTTTGCGAGGAGCGGCTTGTGCCCGCGCCGTTTGATCGGGAGGGTGGCTGGCGCGTGTTAAAGGTCGAGGGACCGCTGGATTTTAGCTTAGTGGGTGTTTTGGCGTCGATTGTTTCGCCTCTGGCGTCGGCAGGCGTGAGCATATTCGCGATTTCGACATTCGATACCGATTATGTTCTGGTAAAGGACGACGGGTTGGTCACGGCGTTGGAGGCTTTGCGGTCGGCGGGGCATGTGGTTGCGTCGTAACATATGCGGAAAGGTCGGTTTGGACAGGTGTGTGGCCTAACTGCCGGACCATTGTAATGACTTGGCCCCGGTGATAGCTGGAATGATTCACCAGGTGCAGGACCAATTGCCAGATTTTGATGGACGCCGCTTTGCCGGCTAAGTTGACGTAGTTGAGAGTGCCGTCGAGATCGGCGGTCGAGACCCAGTCGCGCCATTGGTGCAGCAGCGGTAGCCATGTGCTCTCCAGAGACTCGAGCGTTTTTTGATCTTCGAAATCCTTAAGCGTGAGACGTGGTCCTCCTTGCAAACGATTCATCCAGATGCGATCGGCTCGATAAATGTGATCGAGGGTTCCCAGGATGCCGTGATGCGAAGTGTAGAGATACCGGTTAAGTTCGTCGTTGGTCAGTTCCCGCGCGGCGCCGAGAATCTTATCGTTCGCCCAACGGTTGTAGCCGAAGTGCCAGAGCACGAAGTTCGCATCGAATTGCATAGGCTTAGCGTCCTGTTTTCATTTGCGTTGATCAGCGTTCACTTGCTGCTTGTTTAATCTTCATCCTGCGCGGCGAGTTTGGTCACCACCGAGAAATCTTCGAGCGTTGTTACGTCGCCGCTCACGGTCTTTGAAGTCACGATTTCCCGCAACAGGCGCCGCATGATTTTTCCGCTTCTCGTTTTCGGCAACTGATCGGTGAACCGGATCTCTTCAGGCCGCGCAAAGGAACCGATTTCGTGCGCGACCCACTGCCGCAATTCTTTGCCGAGGACTTCGTGGTTCCAATCGCCTTTCTTGAGGGTGACGAAACAGCAGACGGCCTGACCGGTTATCTCGTGCGGCTTGCCGACCACCGCAGCTTCCGCGACTGCCGGGTGGTGCACCAACGCGGATTCCACTTCCATGGTGCTGAGGCGATGGCCACTGACGTTCATCACATCGTCAACGCGGCCGAGCACCCAGTAGTAGCCATCTGCATCGCGGCGGGCGGCGTCGCCAGTGAAATAGATGCCGGGCATGCGCGTCCAGTATTGTTCCTTGAAGCGTTCCGGATCGCCCCAGATGGTGCGAACCATGCTGGGCCAAGGCTTGCGAATGATGAGGTAACCTTCCTTGTCGGGGCCGACGGGCTTGCCTTCGTGATCGACAACGTCCACGATGACGCCGGGCAGCGGGAGCGTCCCCGATCCAGGTTTCAACGGCACTGCGCCGGGCATGGGGGCTATCATGATCGCTCCGGTCTCGGTCTGCCACCAGGTGTCGACGATGGGGCAGCGGCTCTTGCCGATGACGCGGTGATACCACTCCCAGGCGGCGGGATTGATGGGTTCGCCGACGGAGCCGAGCAGCCGCAGACTGGAGAGATCGTGTGCATCAGGCCACTTGTCGCCTTGGCGGATGAGCGCGCGGATGGCTGTGGGCGCGGTGTAAAAAACAGTGACGCGCCACTTCTCAATCAGACGCCACCAACGGTCGAACGCCGGGGTATCCGGGGTGCCTTCGTACATGAGCGTGGTTGCTCCAACGGAGAGCGGTCCGTAGACGACGTAGCTGTGACCGGTGACCCATCCGATATCGGCTGAGCACCAGTAGGTATCGCTTTCGTGGATGTCGAAAATCCACTTCATGGTCATGTGGCATTGCAGCAGATAGCCAGCGGTGGTGTGCAGAATGCCTTTTGGCTTGCCGGTGGTGCCGGACGTATAGAGCACGTAAAGTGGATGCTCGGAATCGACGGGAACAGCGTCGCAAACTTCGCTAGCGTCCTGGTCAAGATCGTGCCACCAATGATCGCGGCCTTCTTTCATAGTGACTTGGCCGCCGGTTCGCTTGAGTACGATGACGTCGCGCACGGTGGGGCAATCGGTGAGCGATTCGTCGACAGCGTCCTTGAGGCGAACTTCCTTGCCTCGGCGCCAGCCTCCATCGGCTGTAATGACGACCGCCGCACCGAGATCGAGGATGCGGGCCTTCAGAGCCTCGGAGGAGAACCCGCCGAACACAACACTGTGAGTGATGCCCAGGCGCGCGCAGGCGAGCATGGCGATGGCGGCTTCGGGGACCATCGGCAAGTAGATGATGGAGCGGTCACCTGTTTTAAGGCCGCGCGATTTCAGCACGTTGGCGAAGCGGCAGACGAGACGATGGAGTTCCTGATAAGTGATGACGCGCTGGTCGCCTGGCTCGCCTTCCCAAATGATGGCCGCCTTGTTGCGCCGCGGGGTGTTCAAGTGCCGATCGAGACAGTTGTAGGCGATGTTAGTCTTACCGCCAGCGAACCACTTGGCGAATGGTGCGTCCCACTGAAGAACTTTGGTGTACTTCTCGAACCAGTGGAGTTCCTGGCCGGCCAGCTCTCCCCAGAACTTTTCAGGGTCGGCGGCCGCGCGGTCGTAGAGGTCGCGATAGCCTTCCATCCCTTTGACATTGGCGTCGCGGACGAACTCCGCGATGGGCGCATACGTTGCGTGATCACTCATCGTTGCGATTTTATCAGGCGGCCTTTCGTGGCCCGAAACCGCAAGAAGGCGACGGGTCACTTATTCATTTTGATTCCGGTTTTCCAGTAACCTTGCTGATACTAAGACGTATGATTATTATGACGTCTGAGTATCATCTATAAGGAAGGTGCGATATGTCGTTGTGGTCCCGCCTGGCAAATGTATTTCGCGGCAATCGTGTGAGCCGCGAAATCGACGAAGAGCTCGCGTCGCATTTGGAAGAAGCGATTGAACAGGGCCGGGACGCCGCCGAAGCCGGTAGAGCATTTGGCTCCCCGCTACGGCAGCGTGAAGAAAGCCGCGACATCCGGCTCGTTGCCTGGCTCGATTCGCTTCGCGCCGACGCCATCTTCGGCTGGCGTCAACTCACGAAAAGGAAAGTGACGTCCGCCGCGGCCGTCCTATCACTAGCGCTGGCAATCGGGTCGTGCACATCGGCATTCCGGCTCATCGATGCCCTGCTGCTGCAGCCTTTGCCGGTCACCGAGCCCGAGCGGCTCTACGCCATCTCGTTTGAAGGAGTCGACAAGGAGGGCAAGCCCACCAGTGGGGATAGCTGCTCCTATCCGATGTTCCGGCGGTGGCGCAACGCGCTAAAGAATCAGGCAGAGTTGATCGCAATCTCCTACGCCGAGCGGCGCGACCTGACCTACGGATCGGACCAGGAGATGGAGAAAGCATACTTGCAATTCGTTTCAGGTTGGATGTTCAGCTCCTTCGGACTTCGGCCCACGTTGGGGCGTCTGTTCACAGAGAACGACGACCTAAAGCCCGGCGCGCATCCCTATGCCGTGCTTTCTCACGACTATTGGACGCACCGCTTCGGACAGGATCCGAAGGTAATCGGACGCACGTTCCGCATGGGCAACAACATCTACGAGATCGTCGGCGTCGCCGAAGAACATTTCATCGGCACCGAGCCAGGCACCATACCCGGCATCTTCGTACCCACGATGATGAGTGCTGGCTCCATTAACAGTGTGAACTCGTTCTGGCTGCGAACGTTTATTCGCCCGAAGCCCGGTATTCCCATCGAACCGTTGCGCGACAGGCTGTATGCGATGTATCGTGCGCTCGAGCAGGAGCGATCGAACGGATTCGCCGACTATTCCAAACAAGCTCTGGAGCGATTCGCCAAGCAAAAGCTATTGGTCACCTCGGCAGCCGCGGGAGTCTCCGGGTTGCAGAAAGACTACCGCCGTTCGCTTGCGGCCCTGGGTGCGCTCGTCGCGTTGGTGCTTCTCATTGCGTGTGCGAACGTCGCCAACCTGATGACGGCTCAAGCGGCGGCGCGGTCGCGCGAGATGGCGCTCAGAGTCTCCATCGGCGCGGGGCGATGGCGTCTGGTGCAACTGGTTTTGGTAGAGAGCGCCTGGGTTGCGTTCCTCGCGGCCACCATTGGCGCGTTGTTCGCATGGTGGTCCGCGCCGGTCGTCGTCGGAATGATCAATCCGCCAGACCACCCCGCGCGGCTAGTCCTTCCGGCAGACTGGAGGGTGCTCGGATTCGGCGTGGCGCTGACCCTCGTCGTGACCTTGTTGTTCGGCTTGGCCCCCGCGTTGCGCGCCTCGGCCGTCAAACCGGCCAGCGCTCTTAAAGGCGGCGAAGATCCGCACTCGCGGCGCCGTTTGATGCATACGTTGATCGCCGCGCAGGTTTCTTTCTGTTTTTTGGTGCTCTTCATTGCCGGCCTGTTTGTAACAACGTTCGACCGCTTGTCGAATCAACCCACCGGCTTTTCCACCGACCGCCTTCTCGTTCTCGATACAGTCGCGCAACATCCTCAGCCACCGGTTTTCTGGGACCAGGTGGCCGCTCACTTGCGCGAAGTGCCCGGTGTCGAGGCAACCGCTCTATCCGGGTGGGCGCTGATGACCGGAACCATGTCGAACAACAACATTTCGATCAACGGTGCGCCGCCGACTGACGTTCTAGCCTTTTTCCTGGGCGTGTCGCCTGGCTGGTTGGAGACAATGAAAATTCCGCTCGTCGACGGTAGAGATTTCCGCGCGAGCGACGCCGCTCCGGGGGTGGCGATCGTCAACGAGACCTTCGCGAAGCAATATTTCAATGGCGAGAATCCGCTAGGAAAGTCGTTCGAGACGACGTACCCTAAGCGTGTTCGTCTTCAAATTGTAGGATTGGTCCGAGATGCCCGCTACCGCAGTATGCGCGAGGCCATGTTGCCGGTGGCCTACGTTCCGTTTCACTCGACCGGCGCCGACGGCGCGCTTAGAGCGATGAGTCAGGCGACAATCATGGTTCGTACGTCCGGCGCGAACCCGCTCACACTGGCATCCATTCTGCGTCAGGAAGTGCCGGGGGCGCGGCCGGAATTCCGGGTTAGTAACATCCGCACACAGTTGGAGATTAATCAATCGCTCACCGTCCGCGAACGGCTGCTGGCAATGCTGGCGACGTTCTTCGCGGTTGTCGCGCTGCTGTTGGCGGGTGTCGGCCTTTACGGCGTGCTCGATTATTCCGTGCTGCAACGCCGTCGCGAAATCGGGATTCGCATGGCTATAGGCGCGCAAGCAGCCGGTATCGCGCGCTTGGTCACCATGGATGTTCTCTCAATGGTGGCAGCGGGAGCGCTGGTGGGGGTCGCACTCGGCATGGCGTCGGTGCGGTACATTGAAACGCTCTTCTACCATGTGAAAGCCACCGACCCGGGAGTGCTCATGCTCCCATCCCTGGCAATACTCGCAGCGGCACTCCTGGCCGCGCTGCCCGCAGTAATCCACGCAGTGCGAATCGATCCGGTTGCAATGCTGCGCTCGGAATAGGGAGAACCCAACATGTCACTCTGGTCCCGAATAATAGACGTATTCCGCGGCAATCGCCTCACCAACGAAATCGACGAAGAACTGCAGTCCCACCTCGAAGAAGCGATTGAAAATGGCCGCGATCTTGCCGAGGCACGCCGTGCGTTCGGCTCCCCGCTACGTCAGCGCGAAGAGACCCGCGATGTCCGGATCGTCGCGTGGCTCGATTCGCTGCGTGCCGACGCGATTTTCGGCTGGCGCCAACTTAAGAAGAGCAAGGTAACCTCCGCGGCGGCCATCCTGTCGCTAGCACTGGCGATCGGGGCGTGTACCTCGGCGTTTCGTCTCATCGACGCCCTGCTGCTGCGCCCGCTACCTATTGCCGATCCAAGCCGGCTCTATGCCATTGGCCGGCGATCGACCGGAGTCCTGGATGGCAAGCCTCTAACGGACGACTATTGCTCCTACCCAATGTTTCGCCGTATGCGCGCCCAAGTGAAGGATCAGGCTGAGTTGATCGCGATCTCGTATATCGCCCAGACGGAACTGACGTACGGCTCGGACCAGGAGACGGAGAAGGCGAATCAGCAATACGTCTCGGGATGGATGTTCGACTCTTTCGGACTCCGGCCTGCGCTCGGACGCCTGTTCTCCGCCAACGATGACGTCACGCCTGGCGCGCATCCTTACGCTGTCCTCTCTCACGACTATTGGACGCGCCGCTTCGGACAGGATCCGAAAATCATAGGCCGCACCTTCCGTATGGACAACGAGCTGTATCAGATTGTAGGAGTCGCTCCGGAGCCGTTCACCGGCACTGAGGCAGGCACAATGACAGACATCTTCATCCCTACAATGATGATGAAAAACAATGCCATCGTCCGGTCTGACTATGCCTGGTTTCGAACCTTCGTCGGACTCAAGCCCGGAGTCGCAGTTGAACCCGTACTCGAGAAACTGCGCGCCACATATCGGGCCTTCCAACAGGAGAGGGTGAGCGCAGAGTTCAGAGGAATGCCCAAACAGGCAGTCGACGAGTTCCTTAACCAGGAACTGGTGCTGAATTCAGCGACCACCGGAATCTCTGTCCTTCGCAGAGAATATCAGCGCTCGCTGGAGGCGCTCGGCGTATTGGTAGCGCTGGTGCTTTTGATTGCGTGCGCCAACATCGCGAACCTGATGTCAGGCCAGGCCGCGGCTCGGGCTCGCGAGATGGCCCTCAGAGTCTCGATCGGAGCGGGGCGGTCGCGTCTGGTGCAACTCGTCCTGGTGGAAAGCGCACTGCTTGCGTTCCTCGCCGCGGCGATCGGCGCCGTGTTTGCCTGGTGGTCCGCACCGTTCGTGGTCAGCCTGATCAACCCGCCGGACAACCCCGCTCGTTTGTCGCTGCCGGCCGATTGGCGGGTGCTTGGATTCGGCCTCGCGTTGTCCCTCGGCGTCACGTTCTTATTCGGACTCGCGCCTGCCCTACGCGCCTCGGCAGTTAAGCCAGCCAGCGCGCTGAAGGGCGGAGAAGATCCGCACTCACGCCGCCACACCATGCATTCTTTGATCGCCATGCAAGCCGCCTTCTGTTTTCTCGTCTTGTTCGTCGCTGGCCTGTTCGTCGCCACCTTCGATCGGCTATCGCATCAGCCCACCGGCTTTAACGCCGATCGTCTTCTCACTGTCGATGCCGTGGCGTCGCCCGCGCGGCCTGCCGCGTTCTGGTTTCAAGTCGCCGAACATCTCCGGGGGGTGCCGGGAGTCGAAACGGTGGCCATATCCGAATGGCCGCTCATGATGGGCGGGAGTTGGAACGGCTTTATCTCGCTCCCGGGATCGCCTCCGAACCGCGTGCAGTCTCTGTTTCTAAGTGTCTCGCCCGGCTGGACGGATGCAATGAGGATTCCTCGAATCGACGGCAGAGACTTCCGCCTGAACGACAGATCCTCTGTAGCGATGGTCAACGAGACTTTCGCGAAACAATACTTCAATGGCGAAAACGTCATCGGGCGAACATTCGAGAGAAGAGACGATAATGGCGCTGGTACTGCCTTTCGGATCGTTGGGCTGATCGGTGACACCCACTACCGCAACATGCGCGAGCCCATTCCGCCAATCGCCTACTTTCCATTCACATCTACGTTCGTCCATGCGACATTCATCGTCAGAACATCCAACTCCAATCCCCTGGCGCTGGCGCAAAGCATTCGTCAGGAAGTGCCGCGCGCGCGGCCTGAATTCCGCGTAAGCAACATCCGGACACAGCAGCAACTGAATCAATCGCACACTGTCCGCGAGCGCCTGTTGGCTATGCTCGCATTATTCTTCGCCACCGTCGCTTTACTACTGGCCGGCGTCGGCCTTTACGGTGTGCTCGATTATTCCGTGCTGCAACGGCGGCGCGAAATCGGGATTCGCATGGCGATCGGTGCACAAGCGGCAGGCATAGCGCGCCTGGTGACGATGGATGCCTTCTCCATGGTGCTCGCCGGAGCCGCGGTGGGCGTCGCCCTCGGCATGGCGTCGGTGCGATATATTGAAACGCTCTTTTTTCAAGTGAAAGCCACCGACGCCGGCATGCTGGCGCTTCCGTCGTTGGCGATTCTCGCGGCGGCGTTACTGGCCGCGCTGCCGGCCGTGATCCATGCGGTGCGAATCGACCCGGCCAAGATGCTGCGCGCCGAATAGGAGTAGCAAAGATGTCGCTTTGGTCTCGTATCAAGAATGTACTTCGCGGCGACCGTTTGAGCCGGGAAATCGACGCCGAGCTCGCCTCGCATATCGAGGAAGCGATCGAACAAGGCCGGGACACCGCCGAAGCCATAAGAGCCTTCGGATCAGTGCTGCAGCGGCGTGAGGAGAGTCGCGATATCCGGCTCGTCGCCTGGCTCGATTCGCTCCGCGCCGACGCCATATTCGGCTGGCGTCAGATCATGAAGAGAAAGGTTACATCCGCGGCGGCGATTCTCTCGCTGGCATTGGCCATCGGAGCCTGTACGTCGGCCTTCCGGCTTATCGATGCCCTGCTGTTGCGGCCTTTGCCGGTAGCAAATCCCGAACAACTGTACGCAGTCTCCCGTCAAGGAATAGGCCCGGAGGACAAGCCACTAAACCTTGACGAGGGCGAGTATCCGCTGTTTCGCCAGATGCGCGCAGCGGTCAAAGATCAAGCTGAGTTGATCGCCATTTCCTCCGCAGAACGGACCGACCTGACCTACGGGTCCGACCAGGAGATGGAGAAAGCCTACCTGCAATATGTTTCCGGATGGATGTTCGGTACGTTCGGATTGCGGCCTGCCCTGGGGCGGCTGTTCACCGAAAACGACGATCTCCATCCGGGCGCTCATCCGTACGCCGTACTTTCTCATGACTATTGGACCAGCCGCTTCGGGCAGGACCCGAAGGTGATCGGGCGCACATTCCGTCTGGGCAACGACATTTTCGAGATCGTCGGAGTCGCCGAAGAGCGCTTCACCGGCACCGAACCCGGCACAATCGCCGGCATCTTCGTTCCGTCGATGATGAATCCGTACGTCGAGCGTTCCGATGCCACCTGGTTCCGGACATTGGCTCGGCTGAAGCCCGGTGTTAGCGTCGAGCCTGTTCGCGCGAGGATGCATGCAACGCTTCGGGCATACCAGGAGGGCCGAGCGAAAGGGTTCACGGGGATGTCAAAACGGCGTCTCGACAATTTCGTCAACCAGACGCTGCTGCTCGAACCGGCTCCGGCCGGCGTCTCCCGGATGCAGAAAAGCAATCGCCTCGCGCTCCAGGCCTTGGCCGTGTTGGTGGCGCTGGTGTTGCTGATTGCGTGTGCCAACGTGGCAAACCTGATGACGGCTCAGGCGGCGGCGCGATCGCGCGAAATGGCGCTGCGCGTTTCGATCGGAGCGGGACGATGGCGTCTGGTGCAACTGGTTCTGGTCGAGAGCGCCTGGCTCGCATTCCTGGCAGGCGCAATCGGCGCGTTGTTCGCCTGGTGGTCCGCGCCATTTGTCGTTAGCATGATCAATCCGCCGGACAACCCCGCGCGGCTATCACTTCCTTGGGACTGGCGAGTGGTCGGATTCGGCTCGGCCCTGGCACTCGGCGTGATGTTGCTTTTTGGCCTCGCGCCGGCGCTGCGAGCCTCGGCGGTAAAGCCTGCGAGCGCACTGAAAGGCGGAGAAGACCCGCATTCGCGGCGTCGCCTGATGCATGCACTGATCGCCGCGCAGGTTGCTTTCTGTTTTCTTGTGCTGTTCGTCGCCGGTCTCTTTGTCGCCACGTTCGACCGCCTGTCGAACCAGCCCACAGGCTTTTCCTCCGAACGGCTTCTCACACTCGATACCGTCGTGCCACGTGCTCAACCACCCGTCGTCTGGGATCAGGTGGCCGAACATCTGCGAGCAGTACCCGACGTTGAGACGGTTGCAATATCAGATCATACGTTGCTTGAGGGGAACTCCATGAACAACCTGATTTCCATCAACGGCTCGGCTCAAAGCGAAGTCCTGACTTACTTTCGGAATGTCTCGCCAGGGTGGATGGACGTGATGAAAATTCCTTTCATCGACGGCAGGGACTTTCGTGCCACCGACACAAATCCAGGAGTCGCGATCGTCAATGAGACCTTCGCGAAGCAATACTTCAACGGTGAGAATCCCGTCGGAAAGTCATTTGCCAGAGGGCGCACGCAGACCCCGTATCAAATCGTGGGATTGGTCCGCGACGCCCGCTACCGCAGAATGCGCGAGCCTATCTTGCCGGTTGCTTTTGTTCCGTTCGCGTCAACGGATGCCAACCGCGCGACGTTCATCGTGCGCACAGCTAGTTCCGACCCACTCACACTGGCGAGGGTTCTGCGACAGGAAGTGTCAACGGCGCGGCGCGACTTCCGCGTGAGCAACATCCGAACGCAGACGGAGATCATTCAGTCGCAAACCGTCCGCGAGCGGCTGCTTGCTATGCTGGCGATGTTCTTCGCCGTCGTCGCGCTCTTGCTGGCCGGCGTGGGCCTGCATGGCGTGCTCGATTATTCCGTACTGCAGCGGCGGCGCGAGATCGGCATTCGGATGGCAATTGGTGCGCAAGCCCACGGCATCGCCCGTCTGGTGACAGTGGATATCTTCTCCATGGTCCTCGCTGGAGCGATTGCGGGCTTGGCGCTCGGTATGGCGTTGGTGCGCTACATCGAAACGCTCTTCTACCAGGTGAAAGCCACCGACTTGAGTGTGCCGCCATCCCGTCGCTGACGATCCTCGCGGCGGCGTTACTGGCCGCGCTACCCGCGGTGGTCCATGCGGTGCGAATCGATCCGGCCAAGATGCTGCGCGCGGAATAATGGCGGTTGTGGGGCGAACCGCAGGGGCCATTGAAATTTGGCTAACATCGAATGTGGCAGTGTGAGGGGGGGGCAAACCGCTCCCTCCCGGAATGTGTCACTGTTAATTTAGCCTGCATGGTTTTACAGAATGAGAAATTGAAGCGGCGGTCTTTCTTGATCGCCGGGGCGGCTGCCATGGGCAATACCGCCCTCTCCTACGCCCGCATCGTTGGCGCCAACGATCGCATTTCGCTTGGCCATATTGGGGTAGGCAACCGGGGACGGGAGCTGGCGTCGATCGTGGCGGGGTTGAAGAGTGGCCACCGGGTCGAAATGACCGCCGTCTGCGACTTGTGGCGAATAAACCGCGAACACGCCTCTGCGAAGGCCACGCAAATATACGGGCGCGCGCCCCGCTCATTCCAATACATGGAAGAGCTGCTGAGCCTGAACGACCTTGACGCGGTGATCGTTTCCACGGCGGACTTTCAGCACGCGCCGATCCTGAAGCTGGTGGCCGAGGCGGGCAAAGACGCGTACTGCGAAAAGCCGATGGCAAACGTGCTGGAGGAGGCGCGGGCCGCGCGCGATGCGGTGCGGTCGCGCAACCTCATAGTGCAGATCGGTACCCAGCACCGCAGTGAGCCTTACCAGATTGCGGCCAAGGAATGGATCAATCGTGGAGTGCTAGGGGAGGTCAGCAAAGTGGAGATCGTGTGGAATTATCACGGCCCACGCTGGCGCGGACGCCCCGAGGTGAAACAGATCCACGAAGAAGACACGGATTGGGGCAAGTGGCTCCTGTCCAAACCGTATCGCCCGTTCGATCCGCGCGCTTATTTCGAGTTCCGCCTCTACCGGGATTTCTCTAGCGGGATCGCCGATCAGTGGATGACGCACGGGATCGACATGGTTCACGACCTGCTCGACGATCACTTCCCGAAATCCGTCGTGGCCCAAGGCGGCGTGTACGTGTGGCACGACGGCCGCGAAAATCCTGACACTTTCCAGGCGCTGCTGGAATATCCGAAGGGTTTCCTGGTGAGCTACTCCACCAGCTTTGGGAACGATTGCGATAGCTTTACGCGTTTCATGGGCCGGAAGGGGACGCTCATAAACATCGGCGGGGAAGGAAGCCGCCGGTGGAAGCTGGTAGAAGAAAAGGGCACCCACGAAAGCGATCCGTTCGTTCATCGGCCCGCGAAATATATTACACTCGGCAAGGAACAGCTTCAGGAGTTGCCGATGTCCGAGCGGCTTTTCACGGGGGCTGTGGAGAAGACGTATGGTCCGCTGCCTTTTATATCCGACCTCAACCCTTCGCATATGAAGAATTGGTTCGATTGTCTGCGCAGCCGCAAGCAGCCGAATGCCACAGTCGATGATGGCTTTGCGCATTCGGTGGCGGCGATTATGGCCGCACGGTCGCAACGGGAAGGGAAAAAGCTATATTGGGACGCGGCCAACGAGCAGATTTTGGATCACCCCCCGGCGTGATCAACTGGTTTTCAGCGCGATTCGAAGCTCAACGCAACCGCGACGGTGTAGGATGTCAGAGAAGGTGGCACCTCCAGTTGTTGAAAATAAACTGAGAACCGCAGGTCGATGCCAGAATTGATGACAATTCCTATGCTTGTATCGAGATCGTTGGGCATAGGCCTACCGCGGCGTTCCGGCCGGACAGGTGTATTGCGGACGAAACGAACGTGTGCCGCGGGCGGGCGTGTTCCTAATTTCGTTCAACGGGGCGGAAACTCGGCATCCAGCAGCGGTTTTACGCCTGCGGGTCCGGTGAGTGTCAGAAGCCAGTCCGCCTGATTGCCGGACGCGGAAAGCTGAAGGGTCAGGAACGGGCAACACTTGCGCTCCATGCTTACCCACTCGGCGGCTTCGGGCAAGGTAACGGACTTGCTGTCCAGCGTGAACGCGTAGCCGTTTGAAACTTGGCTTCGGTCCCGAATGGCAGATCGAATGCGCTTCACAAGCTCGTTATAGCGGGCTCGATCGGCGGCGCTGATTGCCTTCAGATTGCAAGCAAAAATCGGGGTGGCTTCCCTCTGCCCGGCGGCACTCATGCAGACGCAAAGAAGAGAGGCGCACAATGCTGTTGCGGTTGTCATAGTCCGACTGTAAAACTTGAAGCTGACTTCAAGTCAAGGGGTGCGCGATGACGATAGGTGAGCTCGCGGGGGAAATCAATATACCTGCTTCCACGATCCGCTATTGGGAACGAATTGGCGTCCTGCCTAAAGCTGCGCGGGTCAGCGGGCAACGGCGCTACTCGCCTGATGCGGTTCACCGGCTGGCCGTGCTCCGGCTGGCGCAGGCTTGCGGATTCCGGCTGGATGAAATGCGCCATCTGCTGCACGGCTTCGGTACCGGCGTTACGCCGCCGCGCCGGTGGCAGGAACTGGCGCGCCGAAAGCTACAAGAGCTTGATGAGAAGATCGCGCAGCTAAACGCAATGCGGCGGCTTGTGGATCGTGTCTTGCAATGCCAGTGTGTCGAGCTGGCGGAGTGCGGACGGATTCCCGCCTCCGTCATGGAGTTGGCTGAATGAAAGCCCTGTTCTGACATTCGCTGGCCGCCTGGCGAGACAATGCTCAGGCGCCCGTATGTCATTAATTCTGAAATTTTGCGTCACACATTCTGACACGAGTGTCACTAAATTTGAAATCTTACAGACTGCTTCGCCGTCGGCCAGCAACGTTCCAAGCGTTCCGAGAGTTCATTGATTGCGCACTGAAACTGTCCGCCAACGGCTGGTATTGTCATTGCTGAGGAGGAAAATATGAAACTGACAGATTTATTTTTGGATGAACTGGAAAAAGAGGCAGCATCCACGCGGCGCACATTGGAGCGTGTGCCGGAGGGGCGTAACGATTGGAAGCCGCACGAAAAATCGATGGCGCTTGGGTATCTCGCATCGCTGGTTGCGAGCATGCCGGGATGGATTTCTTTCATGGTGAATCGAGACGGATTGGACATCAACTCGCCCGGTGGCGCGGCCTTCCGCCCGCAGGCAGTGTCGACCAGCGCTGAATTAGTATCGATGCTCGACGAATCTGCGGCAAAAGCGCGCGAGGCGCTGACGCATACGAGCGACGACCACTTGATGACCTCGTGGAAGTTCATGGTCAGCGGTCATGTTGTGAGCGAGCAGCCGCGATACGTCATGATTCGCGACGCTGTGTTTAATCATCTGGCGCACCATCGAGGGCAGTTGACGGTGTATTTGCGGCTGAACGATGCTCCTGTGCCGTCGATTTATGGCCCTTCGGCGGATGAAGGATCGTTCGGTTAGATCCAGGCCCCGCGAAAACGGAGCCTGGATCGCGGCTCCCCTACATGGTGTAGAAGAACTCTTCGTAAACGATTTTGCCGCCGGCCACTTTGTAAACGGCGACCTCTTCCATCGTGAACCGTTTGCTCTGCGGCTTAAAAGTAACATCCAGCTTGAAAGTCACCGCGAAGTGGGCGCCCGCGACTAACGGACCTTCGACAGTGGCCGAGTGGACTTCGTGATTAGCGACCCACCATTCGCCCTTGGCCTTCACGGCCGCAATGCCCTTCGCCTCGCGCGACTGCCCGGGAGGCGCGCCGGCTTCCATGCTGACGATATCGTCAGAGTAGAGGGTTTTCGTCGCTTCGTCGAACTTGCCTTGAGAACAAAGTTTGACGAGAGTGTCTGCAACTTCCTTGGTAGTCATGAATTGTCTCCTATGCAGATTTTCGGAAATCTTCCACTACGCTACCACGGCGGAAACGGCGTTCACCACTAATTATTTTTCAATTCCTTTCGACTGCGCTGACGAAATAATCAATTTCCACCAGGGTGCTGTATACACTCGGCGTAATACGGATGCCCGCATGTGCCGCCAAAACTACAGCGATAAATAGCCGCAACCGGTCCCGTCGCTGATCACTACGTCAAACTAAGGGTAAAAGACTCCTTCAATCCACGCCTGTCCCAATGGTGAAGTTCGTTTTGCGGGCAAGTTGTGATCTGACAAGCGGATGCGGTGATTCCGGACCGAAATCGACTTCGTTCGGAGCGAGGTGCTGCCATTGGGTCTCACAATGGAAGCACTCATGTATCGCGGACGAACCGTGTTTTCCCAGATCACGGATGTTTTCCCTTTGAAGGAATTTCGCGGTTGCGTGGACCGTTATCGCGGCGACTACCGCCTTTGCCCAACTGAGTTACCGCGAGAGTTTGCGCGACATCGAAGTGTGCCTCCGCGCGATGCAACCGCGGCTCTATCACATGGGTTTCCGTGGTGGAGTGTCGCGCAATAATTTGGCGCATGCCAACGAAAAACGAGACTGGCGCATCTATGCCGATCTGGCTCAGGTTCTCATTGGGCAAGCACGTTTGCTCTACTCTCAAGATCAGTTTGGCGTCGAGTTGAAGAACACCGTTTATGCTCTGGATTCGACCACAATCGATTTGTGTCTCTCCTTGTTCCCGTGGGCTCCCTGGACACACAGCAAAGCTGTGGTGAAACTGCATACGCTGCTGGATCTGCGTGGCAGCATTCCTACCGTGATCGAAATCACCGGAGCCCGTGTGAGCGATAACAGCGTGCTGGATTGCATCATTCCCGAGTCTGGTGCTTTCTATATCATGGACCGTGGATACATTCACGCGGCTCGACTCTATAAGATCACCTTGGCCGCCGCCTTCTTCGTGGTGCGGACGCGCAAGAATATGTTGTTCCGCCGCCACTCCTCCCAGCCGGTCGATAAGAGCACGGGACTGCGCTCCGATCAGACGATCTACCTCACCGGGGCTGATTCCGCTATCGACTACCCTCTGCCTGCCAGACGAGTTCGTTACTTCGACCAGGAGCAGCACCGAAGCTTGGTGTTTCTGACCAATAATTTTGTCCTTCCCGCATTGACCATCTCGCAGCTCTATAAAGCCCGCTGGCGGATCGAATTGTTCTTTCGATGGATCAAATATCATTTTGCGCATCAAGTCGTTCTACGGCACCTCGGAGAACGCGGTCAAGACGCAGATCTGGACGGCCATCTCCGTTTACGTATTGGTTGCCATCATTAAGAAGCATCTTTCGCTCGACCTCAGCCTCTACAAACTTCTCCAGATTCTGAGCATCACCCTTTTCGAAAAAATGCCCATTTTACAGGTGATTTCCAATGCAGAAGGACAAGAGTCTTTCGATGATCCCTCTAACCAACTCAACCTATTCGACTTATGATGGGACAGGCGTGCCTTCAATCAAAACTTGGGTGAGGATGGTAAACCGAATTAGGCCTGCGATCTGACACGAAGCTTGAGAAAACGCAGTTTCAAAGATTTTCTGAGAATCCGGCTCCCCGTTTCCCACACTCACTTTGTGGCCCTGTATCGCACTCGAAGTGCGGCTGTTTATGGCATCGATGCGCATCTGATCGACGTCGAGGTTGATTTATATGGAAGCTCCGCACGCGATTTCGTAACCGTGGGCATGCCGGACACCGCCGTGCGGGAGAGCCGCGAACGGATCAAATCCGCTTTGACGAACTCCGGTTTTGGTTATCCCAACAAGAGCGTCACTATCAATCTGGCTCCGGCTAATATCCGGAAGGAAGGTGCTGGGTTTGACCTGCCTATGGCCGTCGGGATTCTCGGAGCAATGGGATTGGTTGCGGCATCCGACGCTTTTTTGTTCATCGGCGAACTCTCTCTGGACGGGGCTCTTCGGGCCGTCCGTGGCGCGCTTTCTGTTGCTGTTTGCGCCAGGCGGGAGGGCATTGCCAACCTGATCGTGCCCGCTGAAAACGCCGACGAGGCCGCTGTAGCTGAGGGTGTATCGGTTTTCGGGTTGAAGCACTTGTCGGAGGTTGTCGCGCTTCTCAAACAACGGGATGCCTTTTCGCCGTCCGCGCGCGCGAAGAGCTCGTCACCGCGCAACGTCGATACCGGGCTCGACTTCCGCGATGTGCGTGGTCAAACCACGGCCAAGCGTGCTCTAGAGGTGGCTGCGGCTGGTTCCCACAATGTTCTTATGGTGGGTCCGCCCGGGTCCGGAAAGACCATGCTCGCGAAGCGATTCGCCGGCATTCTGCCGCCGCTCACTTTTACCGAGGCGCTGGAGACTACGCAGGTGCATAGCGTTGCCGGCACACTTCCGAAGAACGTTGGATTGCTGACGGAGCGGCCTTTTCGCGCGCCGCATCATTCTATTTCCGATGCCGGGCTGTTGGGCGGTGGCTCCGGCACTCCGAAACCTGGTGAAGTTAGCCTGGCCCACAATGGCGTGCTTTTTCTGGACGAACTTCCTGAGTTTCGACGTAATGTAATGGAGCAGTTGCGGCAGCCGTTGGAAGGGAACATTGTGACCTTGTCGCGCACGAATATGACGCTCACTTTTCCAGCACGTTTGATTTTGCTCGCGGCTATGAACCCTTGTTTCTGTGGACATTTTGGAGACGAAGCAAGAGAGTGCCGGTGCTCACCCGCGAACATTCAACGGTATTTGGGCAGAGTCAGCGGCCCAATGCTCGACCGGATCGATTTGCACATCGAAGTTTCCGCCGTACCTTACAAAGAACTCCGTGCCAATGACGGCGGAACATCGTCGAGCGAAATGCGGCAAAGAGTGTTGGCGGCTCGCGCCGTGCAACGTACGCGAGGCTGCGACAACTCACAACTCCCTTCGGCCGAACTGCGCCAGGTGTGCCAACTCGATGATGCGGGCGAACGGACGTTGGAAATGGCTGTGCGCCGATTGAGCCTGTCGGCGCGGGCCCACGACCGCATTCTGAAAGTTGCCCGGACAATCGCTGATCTCGGTTCGTCTGAAGCCGTCGCGGCCAAGCATGTGGCCGAAGCTGTTCAGTATCGTAGCCTCGACCGTACTTATTGGAACTAACGCTTCTGTGAGCCGGCAAGTCAGGTTGTCTAAGATTTGCACGCGCTCGATTGTGACTTGGGCGCAGGAGTGCTCATCTCACGCTTACGGCCGTGAGTGGCAGGTGCATCCGCTGAAGCAGCGCTGTAAATCCGGCGTCCTCGTGTAGACAGCCAAAAACCGGATCCACACCAATTGAAATCACCTTTGCCTCGCGTTCGTCCACTGCTCGGCCGAGCCACGTTAGCGCCTGCTCTGTCCGGCCGAGTCCAACATAAGCCACCGCGAGTGCGTACGGGGAGACATAGCGGAGTTGGGCGCGTCGCTGCAACTCGCGTAACAGGCGGGCTGCTGCTTCGCTTCGCCTAAGCGCAACCTCACAGGACACCATGCGCGCCATCGTTAAAGAGCGACGCGGGGCGAGCGCATGAGCCCGCTCTAAATCCCGGCGGGCCTCTTCGGGGCGCCCATGCGCCAGATGCACCAAGGCCCGCTCTTCATAGACAAATACCGAGTTCGGTTCCAACCTGAGTGCTTTGTCGAATTGCTCAATCGCTTCGGCGTCGCGTCCCTTCCATCGCAGCACCTCGCCCATCTGGGCCAGGATAATTGGCGCCAGCGGATCCAACTCCGCGGCTCGCCACAGCTCCGCGAGTGACTCTTCCAGACGCCCCTGCGGGTCCAGATAAAGGGCGGCATACCAGTGGTGGGCGTTCGCCGATTTGGGGTCCAGGGCGAGGGCACGCCGAAACTCCCGCGCCGCGCCCTCCCAGTCGTGGTCCGAAAGACTCTTCACATGTCCTAAAGAGAGATGGGCATCAGCTAATGTGTCGTCAACTTCGAGAGCTTTTTGAGCTGCCTCGCGGGCCTGAGGCCAGACGTCGATGGACGCCCGCTCACCCCAGTTCTGGAGCACGGCATAGCTATCCGCCAAGCCTGCAAACGCGGCCGCGGAGTGTGGGTCCTTGATCGTCGCCTCCCGGAAACACTGGATCGCTTTCTCCAGATCCTCTTCCGTCCGCTTGTTCCAGAGATAGCGCCCCTGTAGGTATAAATTGTATGCTGCCAGGTTCCCGGTCGCGCGCTTTATCAGGGGAGTACTCGGGCCGGGGGTCAGCTTGATTCGGAGGGCGTCCACGACTGCTTGCGCCGTTTGTTCCTGGATCTCGAATACCTTGGCTACGTCCCTGTCATAGCTCTCGGACCATAACTGGTAGCCACTCTCGGCATCAATTAGTTCGGTCGTGATCCGGAGCCGATCGCCAACCTTGCGCACCGTCCCTTCCAGAATCGTGTTCACGCCCAGTTGCGCCCCAATGCGACGCGCATCCCCATTTGCGGTCTGTCCTTTCAAGCGGAAGGAGGAGGTGCGCGCGATCACGCGAACGCCGTCGAGCTTCGAGAGCCCATTGATCAGATCCTCCGTCAGTCCGTCACAGAAATACTCTTGGTCCTTTTGAGGACTCAGATCGGTAAAGGGCAACACCACCAGGGAAGCGGGCAAGCGGGAAACGTGCTTGCTTAGCGGCGGCTGATTATGTAGCAGCCAGTACGCGGTCCCGCTAATGACAGACAGGCTGATTACAACCAGCATCATCGTGTGCTTGCCGCCGGGCGGTTTCGTGGGAATAGGGCACGCGTCCACGCCGGGGTTCTCCTCGCTGGAAGCCGGCTCGGCAGGCACGTGCACGCTCGCCATAGGCGCCGCTTCGACCGGAGCCACAAATCGGTAACCTCGGCGCGGTACGGTTTCGACAAAGCGAGGATGGGTGGCCGAATCTCCTAATGCCTCCCGAATTTTACTCACGGCCGTATTCAGACCGTGATCAAAATCTCCGAAGTTGTGACCCGGCCAGACGCATTGGCGCAACTCTTCGCGTGTGATGACTTCACCAGGGTGGGCAAGCAGGACAGTAAGAACACGAAAAGGTTGCTCCTGGAAGGCAATCCTGAAGCCCTGCTTGCGAAGTTCGCCAGTTGCGACATCCAGCTCGAAAGCGCCGAATCGGAGCCGCCGTCGTGTTTCACTTGTTTCTGGCATGACCGACACCCATAACGGGGTGGCTCCGAAACGTTCCTGAGTATAACACCTGCTGCGCTCCCCCAGGCCTCGCTTAGGGAGCCAGTGTCGGTAGCATGTGAGTTGTCCGCCTCAATTAGCAAGTGAAATGTCCGCTTGAGAAAAGCGGCAAGGGAAGCTGAGGGTG
>Ga0207695_10001858_pt1 | contig 33090 bp, 23 predicted proteins | sample KBSC54metaG_FD_184354 | JGI IMG/M metagenome (GOLD analysis project Ga0207695, IMG submission 184354) | Corn rhizosphere microbial communities from Kellogg Biological Station, Michigan, USA - KBS C5-4 metaG (SPAdes) (version 2) | ecosystem: Host-associated > Plants > Roots > Rhizosphere > Soil... | reverse complement strand
GCGGCAGCCGGGGCTGGCGTCGGGCCTGCGGCGGGCGGCCGGGGCCGCGGCGGCGCCGGCTGCGCCGGCGATGCCATGGGCGTGGGCCGCACCGGCGAGGCGCCGCTGCCTAACCGCTCCAGCCCCCGGGCGATGTCGGCCGCGCTCAGGTCGGGGTTGGTGAACAACGCCGCCGCCGCATCCACGGCCGCCAGCGCGCTCGCTTCCAGCGCCGACGCCCGCGTGCTCCACTCGGCGGCGAAGCGGGCCACCAGCTTTTCGCCAAAACTGTTCGCCGTCGCGCCTAACGCACGAACCGCGTTGCGCACATCGCGCGACAGCCGGTCACGCTGGTCGCCGCCGCCGTGCGAGCGCGCCTCGGCCACCACCCCGCGCAGATGCTCGGCCAGACTCACCACCTCGAGGCGGAACCGCTCGGCCGGCGTCGTCGGCGGATGCGTCGCCGCCGATACCACTCCCGAGCTGCCGTCGCCGGGAAAGAGCTCGGCAATCGGGATGATCCGGTCGGCGCGCCCGCTCTCGTCCGCCACCGCCGACAGCGCCGACTCGAACGCCACCATCTCACCCATGCTCGTCGCCGGCCGGCCGGTCGCCGCGATATCGCGCGACACGCGTCGCAGCACGGCGGCCGCCGCGGCGAACAACGCGGCTTCTTTCGGTCCGCATGAACGCGCTGCGCCCGCAATCTCCATCGACTTGAGCGTGTTCTCGAGTGCCTCCATGACTTCGGGCAATGGCGGCAGGTCCCGCACATCGGCCACTCCGCGCAGCGCACGCACTCGCTCCGTTGCGGACCCGATCACCGCGGGACTCGCCCCAGGTCCGAGCGCATCGAGCGCACGCGCCAACTCGAGCGTTTCGGCGCCGAGGAAGTTGCTGCGCGAGGCAACGGTCCGGCCGGCAGTCTGCGGCGTGCCGCCCGGAGGCGCCAAGCGCGCCAGCTCCTCGCCGCGCGCGCGGGCCCGCTGCTCTTCGAGCGAGCTCCAGCTGCGCACGCCCCGCACCAGCAATCGCAGGTCGTCCACCGCCGCCACCAGCGCCGCGCTCGATGCCGCGTCCCAGACCAACCGCCGCTCGCGCAGTGCGCGCGCCACCCGTTCGACCCCCGCCGCGACCGCCGCGATCGCCGTTTGGCGCGCCATGGTCGCGCTGCCCCGAAGCCGATGTGCCGCCGCCGCGAGCGCATCGACATCCGGCGACGCGCTCCCCGGGCGCGCAGCGCCGACGAGCGCGTCCATCTGATCGATGTACTCCGTGGCTTCGACGACGAAGAAATCCAGGACGCGAACCGACGAGCTCATGCAGGCTCCAATCGCGAAGATGCCGGGGGCAGCAAGTTAGGGACGATCGAGCACTTAGGTCAACGCGACCGCGCGGCTTGCATGGCCGAACGCATCTCGCGTACCGACTCCGCCATCCCGACGAAGATCGCGCGACTGACGATCGAGTGACCGATGTTCAGTTCTTCTATCTCCGGGATCGCCGCGACTGGACCGACATTCCGCACCGTCAACCCATGTCCGGCGTGAACGGCCAGACCCAACTCGGCGCCGCGGGTCGAAGCACGTCTCAAGGCGTCGAGCGCTTGTTCGCCGCCGCCCAACGCATAGGCGCCGGTGTGCAACTCGATCGCGTCCACCCCCAACTCGTGTGAGCGCTTTACCGCGTTCAGGTCAGGATCGATGAAGAGACTCGTTCGCAGCCCGGCGCGTTTCAGTCTGAGAATGCCGTCTGCCAGCCGCTTGGGATCCTGGTCGACATTGAGGCCGCCCTCGGTGGTCACCTCCTGTCGCCGTTCGGGAACGAGGGTCACCTGGTACGGCCGCAGCGCGGTCGCGACGCCGAGCATCTCGTCGGTGAGTGCCATCTCGAGGTTGAGGACGGTTCGGATGCTTGTGGCGAGACCGCGGATGTCGTCGTCATGGATGTGGCGACGGTCCTCGCGAAGGTGCGCCGTGATGCCTTCCGCGCCCGCGTCCTCGCACAGTAAGGCAGCCGCAATCGGATCCGGTTCATCGGTTTTGCGTGCCTGCCGGAGCGTCGCCACGTGGTCGACGTTGATGTAGAGCCGCTGATGATTCGCTCGCATTGACTAGTTGGCGTTGGTTCGCACCACTTTCACTCGGAGTCACATCGTGAAGCGCTTGGCAGCAGTCCTCGTTTTCCTCGTGGCGTGCAGCAGCGCCGCGCAACAGCAGCCGTCGACCGGAGTCTCGACCAACGTCGTCGGCGCGGATTCTCCCCGCCAGGCCGTCCAGCAATTTCTTGCCGCCGCACACGCGCAGGATCTCAAGGCGATGGCGCTCATCTGGGGCACCAACGATGGACCGGCGCGCGACGTCGTGGATCACTCACAGCTCGAGAAGCGCGAGCTGATCATGGAGTGCTACGTCACACACGATTCGTACGCCGTAATGAGCGAGGTCTCCGGCGAGAAAGGCTCGCGCGTGCTGTCGGTGACGCTCACGAAAGGCCGACTGGCTCGCGAGTCCAAGTTCACCGCCGTGAAGGGACGTGGCGATCGCTGGTTCATCCAGGACGTCGAGCTGCAGCCGCTCAAGGATCTCTGCGCCGCCTCGTGATGGTTGCGGGTGGGAACGCTGCCGCCCGTTCACCCGTTTAGTATTCGGTCAGTTCGATAAGGACGCCTCCAGTCGCGCTGGGGTGGAGGAAAGCAATTCTCTTCCCCTCGGCGCCGATGCGGGGCGTTTCGTCGATGAGCCGGACGCCCGCCGTTCGACAGCGGTCGAGAGTAGCGTCGAGGTTCGGCACGGCAAAGCAAATATGATGGATGCCGGGTCCGCGGCGCGCCACGAACGTGGCGATCGGTGAATCTTTTCGGGCGGCTTCGAGCAGCTCGACGAGAGAGTCGCCGGCGGATAGTCCGGCGATGCGTGCGCCGTCGGCGTCATCGAGCGGGACTTCCTCGAGTCCGAGGATGTCGCGATAGAACGGAAGGATCTGATCGAGCGCGCTCACGGCAATGCCAATGTGAGCAATGCGCGTTCGGTCTGGGTGAGCTGGTGTCGGAGACGGCATCGGTGGTTGGTGCGGGTGCACAACGATAAACTACACAGTAGATTCGCGACGGGCGAAAATACACGGCGGAGGCAAGGGCAGCATGTCGAATGCATTGGCGGTAACGGATACCACGTTCGAGGACGAGATAGAGAAGCACGAGGGCTTGGCGGTCGTCGACTTCTGGGCGACGTGGTGCGGCCCGTGCCGCGCGATCGCTCCGATGCTCGATCAGTTAGCCGTCGAGTACGTGGGCAAGGCGAAGGTCGCGAAGCTGGATGTCGACGCGAATCAGAAAACGGCAATGCGCTTCAACGTCCGGTCGATCCCGACGATTCTCTTCTTCAAGAACGGCAAGTTGGTGGACACCGTCATCGGTGCGGTGCCGAAGGCGCGGCTCTCGGAGAAATTCCAGAAGTACGCCGTGTCGGAGACGGCGTCCCTGAAGCAGGGCTGAGCGCGTAGCGGTAGTCAGCGATGAGAGCCCGGTCTTGGAAATCGTCCAAGACCGGGCTTTTTGTTTGCGCAGCGCTTAGACTGAAATGACCATGCGCTGGTTCGTGCGGCCGGCGCGGGACCAACTCTCCGAGCAGCCACCCGATCGTCGTGACGTCGTCTGCGGGACGCCTGTACGTGGTGAGCACGCCGATCGGGAACCTCGGCGATTTTTCGGCGCGCGCGGTGGACGTGTTGCGATCGGTCGCGTCGGTGCTGGCGGAGGACACCCGGCACTCGCGCCACCTCCTGGACCACTACGAGATCCAGACACCGCTCGCGTCGTATCACGAACACAACGAGGCGCGAGAAACGCCGCGCATTCTCGACCGGCTCGCGGGCGGCGAGTCGTTCGCGTTGATCAGCGACGCTGGTACGCCGCTGCTTTCCGATCCGGGTGCGCGGTTGGTGAGAGCGGCGATCGACGCGGGCATCGACGTGGTGCCGGTGCCCGGCGCGTCGGCGCTGTTGGCGGCGCTGGTCGCGTCGGGATTGGGTGTCGATCGCTTCACGTTCTTTGGATTTCTTCCGCGCAAAGGGCATGAGCGCACGGACGCGCTCGAGGCCGTTGCTTCGTTGACGCACACGGCCGTGGTGTACGAAGCGCCGGGGCGGGTCGCCGACACATTGGCCGAGCTCGAGCGTCATGGCGCGGGGGAGCGGGAGGCGGCGGTGGCGCGGGAGCTGACGAAGCAGTTCGAGGAGACGCGCCGGGGAACGGTAGCGGAGCTGGCGCGGTACTACGCGGATGCGCCGCCCCGGGGCGAAGTGGTGATCGTGCTCGCGGGGCGTGCTCCGTCGTCACCCGATGAGGGCGCGGCGCGCGAGCGGGCGCGCGTGTTGCGACAGGGCGGGGCGAGCGCCCGTGATGTGGCGCGTGCCTTGGTGGAAGAGCACGGGCTTGCCCGCAACGCGGCGTACCGGCTGGCGCACGAGCCGGAGTAGCGCGCGCGTCTGACCAGTTGCCGTGAGTGGTGCATGCCGATGCGACGCATTGCCTTCATCCTGTGTGCCGGTCTCGTCTCGTTAGGCGCGGGGCGCGCGGCGCGCCGCGCGCCGGCGTCCTCCACGGCCGAGGACGGCCTGCGCATGACGATCGCGCGGCTGCAGTACGACGGCGGCGGCGACTGGTACGCCAATCCGTCGAGCCTGCCTAACTTGCTCGAGGCGATCGCGACGCGGACGTCGCTCAAGGTCGAGCGCACCGAAGCGCGCATCACGCTGATGGATGACCGGTTGTGGGACTATCCGTTCATCCACGTGACCGGCCACGGCAACATTCATTTCAGCGACGCCGAAGTGGCGCGGCTGCGCGAGTATCTGGAGCGCGGCGGCTTCATCCACTTCAGCGACAACTACGGCATGGACGCGAGCTTCCGCCGGGAGATCAAGCGCGTGTTTCCCGACCGGCCGCTGGTCGACGTGCCGTTGTCGCATCCGATCTATCACATCGTGTACGATTTTCCGCGCGGGCTGCCCAAGATCCACGTGCACGACGGCAAGCCGGCGGAAGGGTTGGGCATTTTCCTGGGCGACCGGCTGGCGGTGTTCTACGATTATCAGTGCGATCTGGGGAACGGCTGGGAGGACACGACGGTGTACCACGATCCTCCGGCGAAGCACGAAGCGGCGCTGCGCATGGGAGTGAATCTGTTCGTGTACGCGGTCACCAGCCGGCCGGTGTCGTGACGGTCACGGGGCTGGTGCGGCGCGAGCGGTCGCGGTTAGGCATCGCGATCCTGGCGCGGGGGGTGGCCGTCGGCGTGGCGGCGGCGGCGGTGCTGCTGGCGGCCAGCACGCTTGCGTTAGGCAGCGCGCGGTGGATCACGCGGCCGGGCGCGCCGCTGGCGTCGTGGGGCGTGGCGGTGGTGGCGGCGCTCATCGCGTGCTGGTGGGCCCGCGGCGCGGTGCGGGCCGCGGCGTCGGCGCACGCCGTCGCCCGGGCGATCGAGCGCGAGCGCTCGCTCCGGCGCGGGTCGGTGCGCGCGGCCCTCGAGGTGCGCGACGCCGGCGTCCTCGGCCGCCATGCGGCCGAGGCGCTGGGGTCGCGCCTCGCCAGTGTCCGCGGGGCGCTCGCGCCCGCGGCGCAGCGCACCGCGCTGCGCCGTGGCGCGATCGCCCTCCTGGCCGCCGTCGCCGGGCTGGCCGTGTTGGGCGCGGCGCGAGGCGCCGCGCCCGACGGATGGCGCGCCATCCGCCACCCCATCGGCGCCTTCCGCGGCACCATCCTGCCTCCGTTAGTCATCGAGGACGCCGCCCGCCAGATCATGCGCGGCGACAAGATGCCGCTCCGCATCCGCGCGCAGGACCGCCTCGCCATCGAGCTCCACGTCCGCACCACCGGATCCGCCTGGCGCACGCTCGAGCTGCCCGTCAAGGGCGGCGAGGCCGCCACCGAGTTGGGCCCGCTCGATGCCGACCTCGCGATCGTCGCCACCGACGGCCGCGTCCGCACCGACACGCTCGTCGTCCACGTCACCGACCGGCCATTCGTCGGCGACGTCGCGATCCGCGCCATCTACCCGTCGTACCTCGGCCGCGCCACCGAGACCATCCCGACCGGCGAGCCGGCCCGCGTGCCGCGCGGCACCGTGCTCGCGATCAGCGGACGCGCATCCACGATGCTCGACGCGATCGCGCTCGCCCGCGAGAAGGACACGGTGCGCCTGCGGCCGGATGGCCACGCGTTCGCCGGACGCCTCGTCGCGCACGAGAGCGGCCACTGGACCTGGGCGGCCGCCGGCGAGCGCGGCACCATCGCCGACGTGCCGCAGCCGCTGGACCTCGAGGTGGTCGCCGATTCCGCGCCGCGCATCGACATCGTCGCGCCGGCGCACGACACGATCGTGCTCGCCGATGCGCAGGTCGCGCTGCGGCTCACGGCCGGGGACGATCACGGGCTCACCGACATCACGCTGCGCACCACGCGGCGCATGGCCGACGGCACGTCGATGCCCCAGGTGGCGCAGGAGCTCGCGTCGCCTAACGCAACCGCGTGGACCGGCGTCGTGCCGCTCGATCTCGCACCGCGGCAGCTCGGGCCCGGCGACGCACTCTCCGTCATCGCCGCCGCCACCGACAACTCGCCGTGGCGGCAGACCACCGTCAGCCGCGAGATCGTGCTGCGCGTCCCGACGCTCACCGAGCAGCGGGAGCGCGCCCGCGCGTTGGCGGATTCGACCGCGTCGGAAGTGGCGTCCGCCGCGCGCAACGAGCGCGACCTCGCCCAACGGACCGACGAAGCGGCACGCTCGCGCGCCGACCGGGCGCCATCCACCGGGTCATCACAGCCTAACGCAACCTCCGCGGCCGGGGACGCGCAGACGCCGCGCGCCATGTCGTACGAGAGCGCCGAGCAGGCGAAGGCGCTGGCCCGCGAGCAGCAGCAGCTCGCCGATCGCGTCCGCCAGGCCCAACAGACCGCGCAACAGCTCGAGCAGCAGCTCCGCGCCGCGGGCGTGATGGACAGCGCCCTCACGCAGCAACTGCACGACGCGCAACAGATGCTGCGCGACGCGCTCACGCCCGAGTTGCAGAAGCAGCTCGACGACGTGCTCAAGGCGACGCAGCAGCTGTCGCCCGATCAGGCGCGGCGCGCCATGCAGAACCTGGCCCAAGCCCAACAGAAGCTGCGCGAACAACTCGAGCGAAGCGCGGAGATGCTCAAGCGCGCCGCGCTCGAAGGCTCGATGCAGACGCTGCACGACGAGGCGCGCGACATCGCGAAGGGCGAGCATCAGCTCGCCGATTCGCTCGAGCAGAGCGGCGCGCGCGGCGACTCATCCGCCTCGCGCACGGCGCAGCAATTGAGCCAGCGTTCGCGCGATCTGGCGCAGAACCTCAGCGATTTACAGAAGCGCTTGCGGCAGGACTCGGCCCAGTCGGGACCGCAGAAGTTGCAAGGCGCACCGCAGCGCGCCGATTCGTCTGCGTCGTCCGTCGCGCGCGCCGCGCCCGAGCGCGGCGACTCGGCGTCGCAATCGCCGCAGCGCGATCAAGCCCAACAACGGCCGGGCGCGAAGCAGCAAGGACAACAGAGCCAGCAGGGGCAGCAAGGACAACAGGGGCAACAAGGACAGCAAGCCCAACAAGGACAGCAGGGGCAACCAGGCCAGCCGTCGCAGCAGGGCCAGCAATCCGGCGGCTCGCGCGCCCAACGATCGAGCGCTGCCGGTCAGGCGGCCCAACAGATGGACGCCGTGCAGCAGCAGCTCGCGGATGCGCGCGAGCAGCAGATTCAGGAGTGGAAGAATCAGGTCACGTCCGAGCTCGATCGCTCGATCCAGGAAACAATGCAACTGGCGCGCGATCAACAGCAGCTCGCCGACCGCGCGCGCAGTGGACAGACCGATGGATTGCGCGCGGACCAGAGCGCGGTGCAGCAGGGCGTGCAACGCATCCAGCAGCGGCTCGACCAGGCCGCGCGACAGTCTGCGCACGTGTCCGCGCAGTCGCAGGGCGCGATGGCGGACGCGAGCCAGCGTGTGCAAGCGGCAACGCGCAGCTCGGCCGACGGCGCGCGTGCCGGTCAGGAGATGGCGTCGGACATGGATGACGCCGCGGACGCGCTGAATCGCGCCGCGGCAAGCATGGTGCAGGACCGGGCACGGGCGGCGAATGGATCATCGGCGTCCGGGTTTGCGGAGATGATCGAGGCGATGCGCAATGCGGCGAAACAGCAGGGCGCGCTCAACTCGCAGTCGGCCGGGCTCATGCCCATGCCCGGGGCCGAGCCGTCGGCGCAGATGATGGCGCAGGCGCGGGCGTTGGCCGCGCGGCAGCGCGAGATTGCGAACGGCGTCGACAACGCCGGCAATGGCGAGCAGCGCGCAGCGGAGCTGGCCAAGGAGATGCGGCAGATCGCGGATCAGCTGGATCGCGGCCGCGTGGATCCGTCGCTGCTCCAACGCCAGCAGCAGCTGTTCCACCGCCTGCTGGACGCTGGCCTAACGCTGGAGCAGAACGAGCGCGAGGATCAGGGCAAGCGGCAGGCGGAGACGGCGCGCGTCGATACCGCGATCACGACCGGCACGGTGTCGAGCGGCCGTGCGGTGGAGAAGTTCCGCGAGCCCACCTGGAACGAGCTCCGCGGCCTGACGCCGGACGAACGCCGCGCCGTGCTCGAGTACTTCAAGCGGATCAATGCGGATCAGCCGTAGCGCGGCAGCGCTGGTCCTCGCCGCGCTCTGCCTAACGTCGGGCCGGGTGCGCGCCCAGAACCCGGATTCGGTGGGCTCGGCGTATCTCCGCGGACAGGATCTCGAGACGCGCGATCAGTACGATTCGGCGGCAGTGGCGTACCGTCAGGCGCTCGCCCAGACGCCGAATTCCTTGCCGGCGATGCTGGGACTCGAGCGCGTGTACGCGCAGCTCGGCCGATCGGACTCGCTGCTCCCCATCCTCGATTCGGCGATTGCGCGCGCGCCGCGGCTCACGGCGCTGCGCGCGGCGCAACTGCGCACGTATCGATCGCTGGGGGATCACGCGGGGATGCAGCGCGCGTTCGATCAGTGGCGGCACGATGCGCCGCACGATCCGGCGCCGTACCAGGAGTACGCCCGGATGCTCATCGAGGATGGGTATACCGCGCAGGCCGACACGGTGCTGCAGCTGGCGCAAGCCGAGGCCGGCAGCGGCCGCGGCTTCTCGTACGAGGTGGCGCAGCTCGATGCGGCGATGGGGAAGTGGGAGCCTTCGGCGCGCGCGTGGCGAGAGGCCGTGTCCGACAATCCCTATCTTGCCGACGCGGCGGTGTTCGCGCTTTTTCCGACACCGGCCGGGACGCGCGACGCCGTTAGGCGGGCATTGGCGGCGCCGCCGGTGAGCACGCCGCCGCTCAAGGTGTTGGGCGCGCTCGAGCTGGCGTGGGGCGCGCCGCGCGAAGGGTGGACGGCGCTGCACGTGCTGCGGCCGGACAGCGCGACGGTGGCGGCGTGGCTCGACTTTGCGCACCGCGCCGAGCAGGCGAATGCGTGGCTGGTCGCCCGCGACGCGCTCGTCGCGGCCGACCAGGCCGATCCGACGCCGGCGTATCTGGTCCGCGCCGCGAACGACGCGTTCGCCGGCGGCGACGCCGCCGGCGCCGCGTCGCTCGCGGCGCGGGCCGAGACGGACCTCGATTCCGCGGAGGCGGCGACCACCGCGCTCCCGATCCACCTGCGCGCCCTGGCTGCGTTAGGCAAACCCGCCGACGGCGCCAGACTCCTCGACGCCTACCGCAACGTGATGTCCGCCGACGAGCAGGCGCAGAATGCGCGGCTGCTCGCGTGGGGCTGGGTGCGTGTCGGCGACCTCGATCACGCCCGGCAGGCGCTCGCATCCGGTGGCGGCGGCGACGATGCCGCGGCCGGATGGATCGCGCTCTATCAAGGCGACCTGGCCGGTGCGCGCCGCCGGCTCCAGGGGCAGAGCAACCCGGCGACCGACGTTCTCGCCGTGCTGGCCCTGCTCGACCGCACCCGCGCCGCCAAGTCGGAAGCGTTAGGCAACGCGTACTTGACGCTCGCCCGCGGCGATACGGCCGCCGCGGCCGCCGATTTCGCCTCCGTCGCTCCGTCGCTCCCCGACGCGGGATCGCTCCTCATTGCGACATCCGCGCGGCTCTACACCGCCCACGGCGATGGCCCGCAGGCGATCGCCGCCTGGAAAACCATCGTCGACTCGCTGCCGCAGAGTCCGGAAGCGCCGGAAGCCGACCTGGAATGGGCGCGGATCCTCAGACGGTCCAAGCAAGGGCCGGCCGCGATCGAACGGCTCGAGCACCTGATTCTCACCTACCCGCAGAGCGCGCTGGTCCCGCAGGCGCGGCGCGAGCTGGAGCTCGCGCGGCAATCGGTGCCTTCCACATCGTGAGTCGATGTCGTCACTACGAACGCTGAAATGCCTTGCCGTCCTCGCGCTGGCGCTGCTGCCTAACGCGGCCCGGGCGCAGCACCTGCTCGTGCCGATGGACGACGGCCAGGCCAACCACCTCAAGGCCTACGGCCTCACCTACAACGCGCTCAAGGACGGCGCACGCGGCGAGTGGCTGCTCAACTACCGCGGCGGATCGTTTCTCCTGCCCGATACGCCCGAGCTGCGCCGCCGCGCGGCGCTCGATGGCATCACCACGCAACCGATCGACGACGCGACCTTGTCCGACATCCGCAACCAGATGTCCCAGGCGAACATGGAGTCGGTGCCGCTCGAAAAAGCGCCGCGCATCGCCGTCTACACCGCGCCCTATTCGCCGCCCTGGGACGACGCGGTGATTCTCGCGCTCCGATACGCCGGCATTCCATACACGCCGATCTGGGACGAAGAGATCGAGCACGGCGATCTCGCCAAGTACGACTGGGTACATCTCTTCCACGAGGACTTCACCGGCCAGCTCGGCAAGTTCTACATTGCGTACAGCGGCGCATCGTGGTTCGTCGACATGCAGCGCACCAACGCCGCCATGGCGAAGAAGTTGGGCTTCCCGAATATTCCGGCGCTGAAGAAGGATGTGGCCATGAAAATCCGCGACTACGTGAACAACGGCGGGTTCCTGTTCGCGATGTGCGGCGCCACCGAGACGCTCGACCTGGCGCTGGCCGGCCACGACGTGGATATCGCCTCGGTGTTCGCGGACGGCACGCCCATGGACCCGAACGCCGACGCGAAAATGGACTGGAACGCCAGCCTGGCGTTCCGCGACGCGCACCTCGAGCAGTCGCCGTACGTGAATTCGATGAGCGACATCGACGGGCACCAGGCCAACGTGCCGGGGCGCCGCCAGCCGTTAGGCACGTTCACGTTGTTCGCGTTCAGCGCCAAATTCGATCCCGTTCCATCCATGCTGGTGCAGGATCACCGCACCGTGATCCCCGATTTCTACGGCGTCACGACGAGCTTCATGAAGAACCGGCTCAAGCCGGGTGTCACGGTGCTGGCCGACGAGCCCGGTGCCCCCTGGGTCAAGTACATCCACGGCGACTACGGCAAGGGCAGTTGGACGTTCCTCGGCGGCCACGACCCCGAAGATCCGCAGCACGCCATCGGGAATCCGCCCACCGATCTCTCGTTGCATCCGAACTCGCCGGGCTACCGGTTGATCCTGAACAACGTGCTGTTTCCGGCGGCGAAGAAGAAGCCGCTGAAAACCTAGCGCATGGGATCCGGGCATCGGCACTGATCGATCTGGGCCCGACGCGGTGCACGCTTCCGTGACCCGATGACCGCGACGCGGCCGGCTTCGCCTAACGAGACCGCATCGGAGCGGCGCCTCTCGCCCCGCGCCGCAGCGGCGCTGCGCGCCGCCATCGCGCTCGCGGGCGGACGCGAAGTGTGCTTCGCGGCAACGCTCGACGCCGAGGGCGTGGTGCAGGGCGTGCGCGTGGTCGCGCGCGGCGGCGTAGACAGCGTGCTCGCGCTCCCGGGATTCGCCGAGCGCGGCGAAATGCTGCTGCACAACCATCCGAGCGGCCGCCTCGATCCATCCGACGCCGACCTCGAGGTCGCGTCGCGCATCCACGTGGACGGCATCGGCTTTGGCATCGTGGACAACGCGGCATCGGCGCTCTATGTCGTGGTCGAGGTCCCGCGCCCGAAGCACGCCGTCAGGCTGGCGCTCGACGCCGTGCGCGCGACGCTCGCGCCCGACGGCCCGATATCGGCGCGGCTCACGCGATACGAGGACCGCGAAAGCCAGCGCGACATGGCGGCAGCCATCGCGCGCCTCTACAACGGCGGCGGCATCGGGCTCTTCGAGGCCGGCACCGGCGTCGGCAAGTCGTTGGGCTATCTGGTGCCGGCGCTCCGTTGGGCGGCCGCGAACGGCGAGCGCACCATCGTCTCCACCAACACGATCAACCTGCAGGAACAGCTCGTCGGCAAGGACCTGCCGTTCCTCGCCGACGCGCTCACCGACCAGAAGGTGCGCTTCGCGCTGCTCAAGGGCTGGCGCAACTACGTGTGCCTGCAGCGCCTCGAGCAGGCCGCCGCGCACGCCGCGTCGCTGTTCGAGAGCGGGGTGACGAACGAAATCGAAGGCCTGCGCGCCTGGGCCGCGCGGACGAGCGACGGATCACTCGCCGATCTTCCCTCGCCGCCGAGCCCGGACGCGTGGGACGAAGTAGCCGCCGAGCCGGATCTCTGCGGCCGGCTCAAGTGTCCACACTTCGCGAGCTGCTTCGTGTTCGCCGCACGCCGCAAGGCCGCCGAAGCCGATGTGATCGTGGTGAACCACCATCTGCTGCTCGCCGACCTCGCCGTTAGGCGGGTGCAGCAGAACTGGAGCGACGCCGCCGTGCTCCCGGCGTACCGTCGGCTGGTGGTCGACGAAGGCCACCATCTCGAGGACGCGGCGGCTGCCCACCTGGGGACGAGCGTCACGCGCCGCGCCGTCGAACGCCTGCTGGCGCGCCTCGAGCGTCGCGGCGGCCGCGGACTGCTGGCCGTGCTCGCGGCGCGTCTCGAAGGACGAGAAGACCTGTACAGCACCGCGAGCCACGACCTCGTCACCGCGCGGCTGGTTCCCGTCGTCCCGTTCGCGCGCGACTCGGCGGCCACGGTGTTCGCGCTGCTCGACACGGTGCTCCGCGAGGCCGGCGAGCCCGTGCTGCGCCTAACGGACGAGTTCGAGGCGCATCCCGTATGGCGCGGCGGCCTCGAGGCCGCGCTCGCCGATCTCCTCGGCCAGATCGGCCTGCTGCGCGATGGTCTCCGACTCGTGCGCGACCGCCTCGAAGTCGACGTGGAGGCCGCCGACCCCGCGGCGGCGCTCGTGCGCGAGATCAGCGGCGTCGTCCGGCGCCTCGAGGCGTTCGGCGACGGCCTCACGCGCGCGCTCCGGCCGCCGCCGGATTCGCCGCCCACGGTGCGCTGGCTCGAGTCGCGCGGCCGCGACCGCAACCTGGCTGCCACCGCGGTCCCGCTCGACCTCGCGCCCATTCTGCGCGTGGATCTGTTCGCCCGCCTCGAGACCGCGATCGTCACCAGCGCCACCCTCGCCGCCGGCGATGACTTTGCCTACCTCACCGGCCGGCTCGGCCTAACGGAACCGGAGGTCGAGCCCGAGACGGCCGTCTTCCCGTCGCCGTTCGACTTCGCCGAGCAGGCGCTGCTGGTGGTGCCGACCGACGTGCCGGTGCCTAACGCAGATCGGGAGGGGCACCTGCGCGCGTCTATCGAGATCGTGCTCGACCTCGCCCGGGCGTCGGACGGCGGCCTGTTCGCGCTCTTCACGAGCCATCGCGATGTGCGCGCGGCGGCCGCCGCCATCCGCGCGTGCCCCGACGGCGCTCGCTGGCCGCTCCTCGTCCATGGCGAGGACGGGCGCGACGCGCTCCTGCGCCGGTTTCGCGACTCGGGTCGCGCGGTCCTCGTCGGCACCGCCTCGTTCTGGGAAGGCGTCGACGTCCCCGGCGACGCGCTCCGCGGCCTGGTCATCGCCAAGCTCCCGTTCCGCGTGCCCACCGACCCGCTCACCGCCGCACACTGCGAGGCCATCGCCGAGCGTGGCGGCGACCCGTTCGTCGAGTTCATGCTGCCCAACGCAGCACTGCGCTTGAAGCAGGGCTTCGGAAGGCTCGTCCGGTCGCAGACGGACCGCGGCGTGGTCGTGCTGTGCGATCCGCGCATCGTCACAAAAACGTACGGGCAGGCGATGCTCGCAACGCTTCCGCCGGCGGCGCGCGTAATCGACACGTGGGCGCGCGCGCGCCATCACGTGAACCACTTCTACGGAGCAACGACGTGAACGACTCGACTCGACCGGGCAAGATCGTCTGCGTGGGCCGCAACTACCGCGCACACGCGAAGGAGTTGGGCAACGATGTGCCCGCCGAGCCGTTGATTTTTCTTAAGCCGCCGTCGAGCGTGATTCGTACCGGCGCCGCAATCGTGCTCCCAACGGTCTCGTCGCAAGTCGAGTATGAGGGAGAGATCGGTGTTGTGATTGGAACGCGGCTGTCTCGCGTGGACGAGGCCGACGTCCGGCGCGGCATTCGCGGGATCGTGGCGCTCAACGACGTCACGGCGCGCGATCTGCAGCGCAGCGACGGACAATGGACGCGGGCCAAGGGATTCGACACGTTCTGTCCAGTTGGTAGCGAAGTGCCCGCCCCGCAAGACCTCCATTCGCTCGAGGTCACCACTCGCGTCAATGGCTCCGTTCGCCAGCATGCGTCGGCCAGCGAGATGGTCTTTGCCATTCCCATGCTGCTCGCGTACATATCGAGCATCATGACCCTGGAACCCGGTGATCTCGTGGCCACGGGAACACCGTCAGGAGTCGGCCGATTGGACGTAGGGGACGTGGTCGAAGTGCAGGTCGCAGGAAGCCTGGTACGGAACTCCGTGGCTGCTGCGGGGTGAACACACGGTCGAACGGGCGTTTGCGCGTGTGCCGTACCCCATCGCCGCTGTAGATTGAGGGTCATGCCGCCTAAGTCGTCTCGCTACGCCCGCTTGCCCGAATACCTCCTGGCTTCGATCCCGCAGAAAAAGCGCGAGCTCGCGGCCCGTGGCGTGGACGTCATCGACTTGGGCGCCGGCGACGCGGACCTGGCACCGCCTGCCGAGGCAGTTGCCGCACTCGAGCGTGCGGCACACGACCCCGCGATGAGCCGCTACGGATTCGGCGCCGGACTGCCGGCGTTCCGCGAGGCGGTCTCCCGCTTCATGCATCGCCGCTTCGGCGTGAACGCCGATCCGATGCGCGAAGTGGTTCCGCTCATCGGATCCAAGGAAGGCATCGCGCATCTCGCGCTCGCATACCTCGATGAAGGGGACGTCGCGATCATTCCCGAGCCCGGATACCTGGCGTACCTGGGCGGCACGCTGCTGGCCGATGGGACGCCGCACGTCGTGCCGCTCGATCCGCGGGCGGACTTCCTCGTCGAGCTGGACCAGGTACCGGGCGACGTGCTGGCGCGCACGAAGCTCCTCTACCTCAACTATCCGAACAATCCGACGGCGGCGATCGCGCCGCGCGACTATCTGGAGCGCGTCGTTAGGCAATGCCGCGAGCGCGACATCCTGCTCGCGTACGACAACGCGTATTCGGAGCTCGCGTACGACGGGTACCGTCCGCCGAGCATCTTCGAGATCGATGGCGCGCGCGACGTCGCGATCGAGTTCCATTCGCTGTCCAAGACGTACAACATGACGGGCTGGCGCTGCGGGTGGGCGGTTGCCCGTCCCGAAATCGCGAGCGTGCTCGCCAAAGTGAAGTCGTTCCTCGACACGGGAACGTTCATGGCGGTGCAGGCAGCGGGTGCGGCGGCGCTCGATGCCTGGGAGCGCTTCGTGCCCGACAACGTGCGCACGTTCGCCGAGCGGCGCGACGCGGCGGTGGAGGCATTCCGCGCCGCGGGCTTCACGTGCGAGACGCCGCGCGCGACGATGTATCTCTGGCTGCCGCTGCCGGCGGGCGTGCCGAGCGGTGCGTTCGCCGAGCGATTGCTGAACGAAGAAGGCGTGGTGGTGCTGCCGGGCTCGTCGTTCGGCGCGGGCGGCGAGGGATTTTTCCGCATCTCGTTCATCACGTCACCGGCGCGCATCGCCCAAGCGGCGGAACGCGCGGGTCGTGTGCTCGAGAGTTTCGAGGCGGCGGTCGCATGACGCGGAAACCGAGTGGCGCGCTGGTCATCTCGATCGGCCTGCACGTCGTCCTGATCGCGGGACTGGTGTGGATCATGGCCGTGCCGATGCCGTTCCAGAGATGGCTGCACGAGCACGCGGACGTGCCGGTCCAGAAGATCAGCTATTTCCAGGTGCCTAACGAAGGCGTGACGCGGACCGGCCGCAACGGCGGCAACAACATCCCGAAGGAGAAGGGACCGGTGCGCCATCTGGCCGCGCCGGCCACGACGCCGACCGTGATCCCGAAGGCGGCGCCACAGGCATCGGTGCCGAGCGGCGGCCAGGGCACGGGCGAGAAAGTGGGAATGGGCGGCGCCGAGAGCGGCATCACGCCGTCATTCTCCGATCCGCGTTTGTGGCTCCCGCCCGGACCGGTGATGGGCGCGCCGCGCACGCAAGCGCAGAAGCTGGATTCGGTGCTGATGGCGCGGCTGCAGCCGCATATCGATTCGATGCAGGCGATCGCCGAACATCAGGGAAGGGCGCCCGGCGACTGGACGTTCAACAAGGATGGGAAGAAGTGGGGAATGGATCCGAAGAACATTTACATCGGTGACCACAAGATCCCGACGGCCATTCTCGCGTTATTGCCGCTGAACAAGGGCGCGAACCCGATCACGTCGAACGAAAACAAGTTGTTCCAGGAGGAACACGAGCTGATCGCGCACAACGCGCAGGCGGCGATGAACGAAGAGGAGTTCAATGCGGCGGTGAAGGCGATCCGCGAGCGCAAGCAGCGCGAGCACGACGAGGAGATGAAGGATCGCCAGCGGCACAAGCAGTCCGCGGATAGCGTGATTTCCCAACCGTTAAAGGCGGACAAATCGGACAGGAACAGACAAAGCCGGAGAAACCCAGCTGTTCCGTAAGGCGGACAAATCGGACAGGAACGGACAAAGCTGGAGAAACCCGCCTGTTCCGTAAGGCGGACAAATCGGACAGGAACGGACAAAGCTGGAGAAACCGATCTGTTCCGTAAGGCGGACGAATCGGACAGGAACGGACAAAGCCGGAGAAACCCAGCAGTTCCGTTAGTCTGTCCGGTCGCGAATCGCCCTGCCCGCCCTCTCTCCGGCTTTGTCCGTTCCTGTCCGATTTGTCCGCCTTAACGGTCGTCGACCTCGCAGAACGGGCGGAACACGCCGCACACCTTGCCTAACACAGTAGCGGCGCTGCCGTTGGTGTGCGGACGCGCGCTGTCGGCGATGCGCAGCGTCACGCCGCCGCCGGTGCCATCGCGCTCGGCGCACAGGTCGCCGGGCGATGCGCTCGCCACCGGATCGACCAGAACGTAGTCGCCGTCGAGAATGGCGCCGCCGTGCGCGGCGCCGGCGTTTTCCACCCGGACGTAGAACACGCGCTCGTTAGGCAAGAAGCGGCGGTCGAGCGTCAGGTACGCGGTGTGCGTGTCGGAGGGTCCCGGCGCCGCGGTCGCGTACGGCGGCACCGGCATCGTGCGGCCGGCAGCCTGGTAGCCCAGAAGCCGCACGCCGCGCGACCGCGACGGATCGCGCTCGATGAATCCCTTGCGCGCGAGCGACTGCAAAATTTCCGACACCGTCTTCGTGGATTTGATGCGGAACTCGCGTCCTATCTCGCGTACGCTCGGCTGATACGTATTCGCGGTGAGGAAGTCGAGCAGGTAGTTATAGACCTTTCGCTCGATCGGCGTCAACGTCTCGGGCATGGGCTCCCCCCGATGATGCGAAACCGGGAATCCAAACGAGTGTGAATTCCCGGTGAACTTCCTCTGCGCAACAATAGTGTGAACCCAAGAGTTCGGTCAACAGCTACGTCAACAAGTGTTGATCCACCTCGAGATATCGGACCGCATCATCGATGCGACGCAAGGCGAGGTCGCGGCCCATTGTTACCAACACATCGAAGATTCCCGGGCTCACGGTCATTCCTGTGAGCGCGAGACGCAGCGGCTGAAAGATCTTGCCGGCGGCTACGCCGCGTGTTTCCGCTAGCTTGCGCAGCGCTTCTTCCATGGATGTCGTCTGCCAGTCGGTGAGCTCGGACAAACATTTGCGTACCGACGACAGAACGTCGCGCGCGGCCGCTCGATCCTTCCACTGCTTCGCCACCGAATCCTCGTCATAGGAAAGCGGGCCCGGAAAGTACGGCGCAGCCTGACGCACGATGTCGTGCACCGTGCGAGCGCGAACTTTGAGCAGGTCGAGCAGCGACAGATACCACACATGTTTCGCCGAAAGATCCTCGGCTGATGCGAGTCCACTCGCAACGAGATCGGGCGTCACCCTTGGCTCGAGCTCCGTCGACGGCGTGAGACTCAGGTGCTGCCCGTTCATCCACTCGAGCTTCTTCGTGTCAAACACCGCTGCCTTCTTCTGCAGGCCGTCGGTGGAAAAGAGGGAAATCATTTCATCGAGGGTCATGACCTCGCGATCGCCGCCCGGCGACCATCCCAGCAGCGCGAGAAAGTTCACCATCGCGCTCGGCAGGATGCCCTCGTTGCGGTAGTCGGCGACCGCGGTGGCGCCGTGCCGCTTGCTCAGCTTCTTCCCGTCCAAGCCGTGGATCATCGGCACGTGCGCGAAGCGCGGCAGCGCGTGGCCTAACGCGTCGTACAGGAGAATCTGTTTGGGCGTATTCGAGATGTGGTCGTCGCCGCGCATGACGAGCGAGATCGCCATCGCGATGTCGTCGGACACCACCGCCATGTTGTAGATCGGCGTGCCGTCCGAGCGCAGAATGACGAAGTCCTCGATGTCCTTGTTCGGGAACGCGATCGGGCCGTGCACCACGTCGTCCCACGACGTCGTTCCGTTAGGCACCCGGAACCGGACGACGAACGGATCGCCTGCCTCCACGCGGCGTTGCACCTCGTCGGGCGAAAGCCGATCGCAGCGCCGGTCGTAGCGGAAGCTCTCGCCCCGCGCACCGGCCGCCTTGCGTTGGGCGTCGAGCTCCGCCGCCGTGCAGAAGCACCGGTATGCGTGCCCGCGATCGAGCAGCAACCGCGCATCGCGCTGGTGCTGCGCCAAGCCCTGCGCCTGGTAGACCACCTGTTCGTCCCAGTCGAGACCGAGCCAGGTAAGGCCCTCGAAGATCGCGCGCGTGCTCTCGTCGGTGCTGCGGGCTTTGTCCGTGTCCTCGATGCGCAGCAAAAACTGTCCGTGATATTTTCGCGCGAACAACCAGTTGAACAACGCCGTGCGTGCACCGCCCACGTGCAGATAGCCGGTGGGCGATGGCGCGAAGCGAACGCGGGGAGCCGAGGTCAGTAAAGGCATGCGGGTAACATAAGCAACGAGGGAAGCACGCAACCGCGCGCTTCCCTCGAACGGAGTGGGAGGGATTCGAACCCTCGATAGGGCTTTTCAACCCTATAACGGTTTAGCAAACCGCCGCCTTCAGCCTCTCGGCCACCACTCCTGCATTTTCGGTATCGCGTCTCGCCCGAATTGCCAGACCAGGCGGAGGGCACAGGATTCGAACCTGTAAGGGCTTTCGCCCGGCGGTTTTCAAGACCGCTGCCTTACCAGTTAGGTCTAGCCCTCCAGACCTCAAAACATCACCCATCGCTGCCGGGCACGCAACCCGCGACGACGCGTGCATCAGAGTCGATCACGGTTTCTTCGGCTTGGTCTTCGGCTTGCTCGTGTCGAGCAGCTTGGTGGCATTCGACTCCGGCTGCAGCGGGATTGGCGGTTGCGCCGGTTGCGGCGCAAACAACCCTTGCAAGCCCGTCGCGTTCGCGATCGCTTGCACCTGCGACATGATGTGGTCCGCGTCTTTCGCATCGCCGCCCGATGCTTGCTCGGCTTCGGCGAGCGTCGCGCCGCTGGCGATGTACAGATACGGGATGCCCACCGACGCGCGGTCCACCCACATCGAACGACGCGCGAGCGACGTGGGCGCCTGGAACTCGTGGTTCCAGAGCCAATCCGAGGTCTTCACGTCGAGCATGCCTTCGCCGGGCACGGGAACCGTGTCCTTGCCCGCCACCGGTTCTTGCGGCAGCAGCTTGCGCGCGAGACCCTGCGTCAACAAATGCGATTCGAGGCCGAGGTCACCCGGATAGCCGCCGGCCGTACGGCTGAAGTACACAGGACGCTCGGGCCACGAGTCGCGAATCATGCGCAAGACGACCACGTCCGCACGCGCGAGCACTTGCGGCCGAATCGTTGCCGTGAGGTTGCCCGCCTTGAAGATCTCGGGCTGCGTGATTTCGACCGACGGCGGCAGCGCGTTTGCCTGATCGATCGTGAGGTGCAACGGCGACCCTGCCGGTTTGGGCCACGCATGTCCTCGATAGATGGCGGGCCCCGCGAGGCTGTCGTACGGATAGACCGGCCGCTGGATCAGTTGCCTAACGTACCAATCGGTGTTGAGCAGCGAGGTGTTGGCGACGATCACGTCCTTGCGGATGCCTTCCACTTCCTGCGCGTACCAGAGCGGGAAGGTATCGTTGTCGCCCACCGTGACGAGAATGCCGTACGGTTCGACGCTGTTGAGCAGGTCGTGCGCGAAGTCGCGCGTGTCGGTCTGTCCGGCGCGCGACGCAGCCGTCCAGTTCGCGACTAACGGAACGAACGCGACGAGGAGCAACGGCGACACGCCGAGCCATCCGTTGCGCGTGGGCAGCGTCTCGTACGCCTTGCCGAGCTTCACGCCTTCGCTGCCGACCAGTGAGCCGAGGTAGCTCCACACCCACACCAGGCCGAGCGCCACCCACACGCCCCAGGCCGAGAAGCTGACGATGAAGAAGTAGTCGCGGTCGCGCACCTCGCACGGCACGCCGGGCGGATTGCCCATCGCCGTGCACTGGCTGTACCCGTACTTGAAGTTCAGGTACCAGATGAGCAGCAGCGTCAGCGTGAACATGAACGTCCCGAGGTACCAGAACGACTTCCGGTCGCGCTTCCAGTGCACCCAGCCGCCTAACAGGCCGAGCGCCATGTACGCGACGGCCATCAACGCTTGCCAGAATCCGTTCTGCCCGGCGGCGTCGCGGATCCACTGCCACTTGAAGTAGAGCCAGTACATGCCTAACTGCCCGATGAACGGGGCCTGGCGGTCGAACACCGACGGCTTCCCGTACTGGCCGCGGTTGAAGTTGTACCAGAACGCGCTCCACGTCGTGGGCTCGCCTTCATCGATCGGCGGATGGTGCATCGCCCGGATCGGCTGCGTGAGGAACGGCGTGTTGCCGAGCAGGAACGCGCCGGCGATCACGGCGAGCAGCTTCCAGCGCAGCAGCGTATCCGGCCGCCGCACGAGCACGGCCACGACCACCGCCGGGCCGGCGAGCAGTCCCATCATGTGGTTCGCGTTGCCTAACCCGAGCAGGTACGCGATCAGCACCAGGGTGCGGTCGGCGGCGGGTCCCTCGGGGTCGTCGGACCACCGCACCGTGAGCCACGACACGATCGCGAGGCCCATCAACGACACCGTATACACTTTCTCGTTCACCACCGACTGATTCCACACCGTGAACGCCGTCGCCCCGACCAGCGTGGCTAACGCGCCGCCGACGATGCGCTGCCACCGGTCGGGCAGCCACGACACCAGCACGCGCTCGGCGACCAGGAACCACATGGCCGCCGCGATCGCGCTCGTCAGCGCCGCCAGCATGTTGATCTTCACGGCCACGCTGAGCGAGCCCAGCGGAAGCACCGCGAACAGGCGTCCGATGAGCACGAACAACGGATTGCCGGGCGGGTGCGGCAGGCCGAGCACGTAGGCGGCCGAGATGTACTCGCTCGTGTCCCACATCGCCGTCGACGGCGACAGCGTGAGCAGGTACAGCACGAACACGAGCACGCCGGCAATGGCGGCTGCCCGGTACGAGGGACGATAGTCGAGCTCGGTGGTGGCCATGCGATCGGGAAGAGGGACGCGCGAGGCGTCCGTTAGTCTAGTGGCGGAAGAGCCGCTTGCCGGTGAGCACCATGGCGATGCCGCGCTCATCGGCGGCAGCGATCACTTCATCGTCCCGCACCGAGCCGCCGGGCTGGACGATGGCGGTGATGCCGGCCTCGACGGCCTGGTCGACGCCGTCACGAAACGGAAAATAAGCATCTGATCCGAGCACGGCTCCCTGGGTATCGTGTCCGGCGCCTTTCGCCTTGTGCACGGCGAGGAAGGACGCATCGACCCTCGACATCTGGCCCGCGCCGATCCCGATCGTGGCGCCGTTGCGAGCGAGTACGATCGCGTTGGACTTGACGCTCGCCACAGCGCGCCACGCGAACTCGAGGTCGGCTTGCTCCTCGCGCGTCGGCGAGCGCTTCGTAGCAACCCGCCACGACGACAATTCGTCACCAATGCCGGTCCGCTCCTGGACGAGGAATCCTCCGCGCACGCGCTTGAAGTCGAACGCGCCTTTGTCCCACTGCGCGCGCCCCTCGAGCACGCGCAGATTTTTCTTGCGGCCGAGGATGTCGACCGCTTCTTCGGAGAACGCGGGCGCCACGAGGCACTCGACGAAGAGCCGCGAGATGGCCTGCGCCGCGGCCTCATCCACCGGCACGTTCACCGAGATGACGGACCCGAACGCCGACACCGGATCGCAGGCCAACGCTTTCTCATAGGCGTCGAGCGCCGTCTCGCCTAACGCCAGGCCGCACGGCGTGGTGTGCTTGATGATGGCGCAGCAGGGGCGGTCGCCCGCGAACAAATCGGTGGCGAGGAGCGCGCCCTCGAGGTCGAGCAGATTGTTGAAGCTGAGCTCCTTGCCGCCGCGCTGGGTGAGGCCCTGCAGCCCGGCGCCCGGCCGCTCGATGTAGAACGCCGCGCGCTGATCCGGATTCTCGCCGTACCGGAGCGACTGCGCGCGCTCGAGCGACAGCGCGACGTATTCCGGAAAGAGGCCCTCGCGCTGCGCGGCGAACCAGCCGGCAATTGCCGCGTCGTAGGCGCTGGTGTGCGCGAATGCCTTGCCCGCGAGCAGGGTACGCAGGTCGAGATCGTCATCGCTCGCCTCGACCGCGGCCAGCACGCGCGCATAGTCGGCGGGATCGACCACCACGTACACGCTGGCGAAGTTCTTGGCCGCGGAGCGAATCATGGATGGACCGCCGATGTCGATCTGCTCGATCACATCGTCGGGGCTGATATCGGCTTTCGCCGCGGTCTCGCGAAACGGATACAGGTTGACCGCGACCAGATCGATGGGTGCGATGTCGTGCTCGCGGAGCGCGCGCATGTGCTCGGGCAGGTCGCGGCGCGCCAGCAGGCCGCCGTGGACGGCCGGATGCAGCGTCTTCACGCGGCCGTCCAGCATTTCCGGGACGCCGGTGATGGCGCTCACGTCCTTCACCGTTAGGCCGGCGTCGCGCAGCGCGCGCGCGGTGCCGCCGGTGGACACGAGCTCCCATCCGTGGCCGGCGAGGCCGCGGGCGAGGTCGACGAGACCGGACTTGTCGGATACCGACAGTAGTGCGCGGGGCATGATTCCTGGGTTCGGGATTACGGTTTCGCCGCGGCCGGCGGCGTCGGACGACGCGCAGGCTCCGAGGCGCGCGCGAGGCGCTCGATCACGCGGCTGAGCGACAACACGTCGCGCAGATCGATCACTTCCGCCGGCGAGTGCGAGTAGCGGAGCGGCCAGCCGATGGGAATGTCCACGGCGCCCCAGCGCACGAACTCGCTCCCGTCGTTGCCGCCGTTGGTCGTCCCGACCTGGATCGGGATGCGCGCCGCGTGCGCGATCGCCAGCACGCGATCGACCTCGGCCGGCGGCGTGGCGCTCGAATTGTCGAGCGCGCGGACGACGGCCCCGGCGCCTAACGGCGCGTCGGCAAAGCGGTCGCTCTCCATCGGATCGTCGGCCGACACGAACGTGTCGATCGCGTGCACGCGGTGCACCGATGTGCCCAACGCCGCCGCGATCGCCGCCGCGCCGAAGAGTCCCGTTTCCTCGCGCACTGAGAATGCGAAGATCACCTTGTGCGTCAGCGTGGCCGGATTGATCGCGCGCATGGCGAGCAGCTGCGCCGTGCAGCCGGTGCGATCGTCCAGCGAACGCGCCGAGAAGCGCAGCGCGCCGAAGCGGGCCGCTTTCTTGTAGCTGGTGACCGTGGTGCCGACGGCGACGCCGCGCGCGGCGAGCGCTGCCGAGTCGAGGCCGAACCACGCCGTGAGCTCGCGCGGCTGCGCCGTGTGTGCGCTGTCGCGCGGGATGAAAATCCCGCGCACGTTCAGATGCGACTGCCCGGAATCGACGTGCGCGATGGCGGTCTGTCCTTCCCACAGCGAGCCCAGAAAGCCGCCGCGGCGCGCGAGCGACACCGTGCCGTCTGGCGCGATGTGCGAGACGGCGAAGCCCACCTCATCCATGTGCGCGACGAAGACCGTCGTGTCGCGGTCCGGCCCAACGGCGACGATGAGGTCGCCCGCCGTATCCACCTGCGCGTTGGCCGCGGCCCACTCAGGAAGCGCGGCGCGCACCGCATCGCGCACCTGGCCTTCGTCACCCGACACGCCGTACGCGTCGGCGAGACGGCGGAGCAGGGAGGCCGCGGCGGCGAGACTGTCGCGCGGCTCGTTCGTGCGCTCGGCCGGCACGTCGAGCTCGACGAACGGCGGGCGCGACGCGATTCCTGCCGCGCGCGCGACGGCAGCCTCGTACTGCTCGGCGTCGCCCTGGTCGACGCTCTCGACGAGCGTGTTGGGGTAGCGCGAGCGCACGCCGAGCTCGATCGTCGTGCCAACCTCGACGCCCGGCAGCGCAGGAAACGGCGCCCGCGTGTCCGTGCGTGCGCTCACGGGCGGCCCGCCCGGTCCGGGCGCCGTCTGGGGCGCGACGGCGAGCACGAGCGTATCGGCGCCGCCTAACGAAGCGACCACCGCCGAGAGGCCCGCCCAACGGAAGCCGTGCTGGACCGAGATCACGTAGTCCGTTTCGCCGTGTTCGGGCGCCGCGCTCGCCGCGGCGGCGACGGCCGCGCATCCGGTGCGGTCGGCGGCTCCCGGGCCGGCGACGAAATCGCCGTAGGTCCAGCGCGGCCAGTCGCGCGTCACCGGGTCGAGCAGCTCGATGCCCATCGCCTGCGCCTCGGCTCTGCTGCGCGCGCCGACATCGACCCACAGGTTCTCGATGCTCGCCGGCGCGTCGCCGGGCGAACGGCCGCGCCACAGGTGCACGCTGCGGACGCCGCTCACGCCGGACACCCCACCGCGGCGCGTGTGCACGATGATGCGCTGGCCTTCGTGGAATTGCGTCCACAATGGATTGCGGGGCAGGCCGACGGGATCGTGGAGGCGCAGATAGCCGTCGGCCGTGAGCTCGCTGACGACGAAGGTCGGTTCGTCGATGGCGCAGGCGACGATGCGCCGGGGGCTGCCGCTGCCGCGGCGCATCACCAAGTTGCCTAACGCATCGCGCTGCCATCCCGGAATCGCGCGCTCGATGATCGCGTCGGCTCCCATCTCGCGGCCGGGCGACGCGTCGAGGGCGATCCACGACTCGAGCGCCGGCAGCGTCGTGGTGTCGGGCGCGGCCGCGCCCTGGGCATGGCCAACGGCCGGAGCCGCCGCCATCGCGATCAGCGCCGCGACGAGGGTGGCGCGCGCCTGGTGCCTAACGGGACGAACAGTCGAGCGCATCGTCGATGTACCGGACAATCTCGTGGTCCTCCAGCGATTCGGGAACGAAGGTCAGTCCGCGGCGCGGCGTCGCATCCGCCCACACGGCTCGGCCCGCGTCGTCGAGCGACACCCGGCCGGCGGCCACGGCCTGCACCACGCGCGGATACAGCAGGTGCTCGACGCGCAGCACGCGCGCGCCGAGCGATGCGGCTGTGTCGCCGTGCGCCACCGGCACCGGCCACTGCGCGATGATCGCGCCGCGGTCGTAGACCGCATCCACGAAGTGCGTCGTGACGCCGCTCACGCGTGCGCCGGCGTCGAGCACGGCCTGATGCACGCGCCCTCCGTACATCCCCCGGCCGCCGAACGCAGGGAGCAGGGCAGGGTGCACGTTCACCAGGCGGCCGCGATACGCGCGCACGACATCATCGGGGACGAGCCGGACGTAGCCGGCGAGCACGACCAGATCGATCTCGAACTCCGCGAGCAGCGACGCCAGGCGTTCGCCCTGATCCGGGCCCGGCGCGGCGACGCGGGCGTCGATGCCTAACGCATAGGCGAGCGCGAGCGCGCCGGCGGCGTCGCGGTCGCACACGACCAGTCCGATCGTCGCCGCCGCCCGCGGCCCGAGCGCGGCGAGATAGCGGTGCAGCGCATCGAGATTGGAGCCGCGCCCCGATGCCATGACGGCGATCCGCCGCGTGTCGCCCGTCATCGCACCGCCGCGAGCGACGCGAGCACGGTGTCGACCGCCTCGCCGAGCGTGTCGACGACGCGCGCGCGCTCGCGCGCCAGGCGCAGATCCTCGTCGGGCGTGCTGGCGGCGGGCACGAGGACGCCTTCGCCGCCTAACTCGAGTGCGGCCGCGATGTCGCGCCACCGGTCGCCGACGTACCACGAGCGGTCGAGCGCCAGGTCGAGATCCCGCGCGGCACGGGTGAACAGCGCCGTCCCCGGCTTGCGGCACTCGCAGGCGCCGACGCGCGGGTCGTGCGGACACTCGTAGGTCGCGTCCACGTATGCTCCCTGTTCCCGCAGCAGCTCGGTCAGCCGGTCGCGCACGGCGGCGTAGTCGGCCGTGCTCATCAGCCCGCGGCCGATGCCCGACTGGTTGGTGACGATCACTACCGGCACCTGCGCGGCGTTGAGGCGTGCGATCGCGCGCGCCGCACCGGGAATCAGGACGACATCGGCCGGTTGGCGAACGAAGCCGGCGTCGACGTTTATCGTGCCATCGCGATCGAGGAACACCGCAGGGCGCATCGTCACGCGAGGGCCGCGAGGACGGCGGTGGCGAGTGCGTCGTCCTCGTCTTCGGGGACCGAGCGCAGGTCGAGCAGCAGCCGGCCATCGGCGATGCGGCCGATCACCGGGACGCCGCCGGCGCGCGCGGCGCGCAAGCGCGCCTCGTGCGCCGCGGCGTCGCCGCCTAACGCAAGCGCCGCCGAGGGAATCCGCGTCGTCGGGAACGCGCCGCCGCCGGCGCTGGCGTCCGTGTCGACCACGGCCGCCGCGATGCCGCCGCCGGCCAGCCTCGCGCCTAACGCCACCGCCCGCTCCCGGATCCGCGCCACCGGCGCCGTCAACATCGCCAGCGCCGGAATCTCGCGCAGCGCGCGCGCCGGATCGCGGTAGAGCGCGAGCGTCGCCTCGAGCGCCGCCAGCGTGAGCTTGTCCACCCGCAGCGCCCGCGTCAGCGGATTGCGCCGCATCCGCTCGACCGCGTCGCGCGTCCCCAGCACGATGCCCGCCTGCGGACCGCCCAAGAGCTTGTCGCCGCTCATCGTCACGACCGTCGCGCCGTCGCGCACCGCATCGCGCGCCACCGGCTCTCCCGTCAGGCCGTACGCGTCCAGCGGCACGAACAACCCGCTCCCCAGATCGTGCAGCACCGGCACGCCGGCCGCGGCGGCGAGCGGCGCCAGCGTGCGCACCGGCACATCGGCCACGAACCCTTCGATCGCGAAGTTCGAGCGGTGTACCTTGACGAGCGCACCGCGCCTGCCGGCGCCGCCTAACGCTCGGCGATAGTCCTCGGGATGCGTCCGGTTGGTGGTGCCCACCTCCACCAGCCGCGCGCCGCTCTTGGCCATGATGTCGGGCACGCGGAAGCTGCCGCCGATCTCCACCAGCTCGCCGCGCGACACGATCGCGTCCGCGCCCTCGGCGAACGTGTTGAGCGCGAGCACCATCGCACCGGCGCCGTTGTTCACCACCAGCGCGTCCTCGGCGCCCGTGAGCTCGCGCAGCAACCCGACGCAATGCACGTAGCGCGTGCCGCGCGTCCCGTGCTCGAGATCGTACTCGAGATTGGAGTAGCCTTGGGCGGCCTGCGCGATCGCGTCGATGGCCGCGCGCGCGAGGGGCGCGCGGCCGAGGTTCGTGTGCAGCACCACACCGGTCGCGTTGAGCACGCGTCGGAGCGAGCGGCGCTCCCGCTCGTCCAGCGCCGCATCCACCGCCGCGCGCCACGATGCCGGATCGCGCGGTGCGCGATCCGGATCGCGGCGCGCGTGCTCCACCGCGTCCCGCACGGCGTCCGCGACGAGCGCGCGCGGCGCGCGCTCGAGCAGCGGACGCACCGCCTCGGAGTCCAGCAGCGTGTGCACGCTTGGCAGCGCGCGTCGAGGGTCGGTCATGGCTTGTGCGGCGGCGGCGCCTTCGTCGTGTCCGCCTTTGGTTTGGGCGGATGCGCTTGGGGCTTCGTCGATGGCGGCGCCGGCTTCGGCATCGTGAACACCCGGCTCGGGCTCGCCTTGTACCCGAGCAGGCTGCGCGCGTCGCGCGCGGTAATGCGATACGATGTACCCGGCTCGAGCGGCTCGGCCAGGATCACCACCACTTCAATCACCGGACTCGGCCGGCTCGGCTTGGGCAGCGGCGCGCGTTTGGTCGTGTCGGCGGTCGGCAGGTTTCGCGCACCCCGTCCGCCCAACACGCCGCGGCGCGGCGGAGTGGGCGGCGCCTTCGTCGGCGGGGCCTTGCTCGTGGTATCAGCCTTGTGCGTCGTGTCCTTCGGCATCGTCGCTGCGCGTACGGAATCGTACACGTTCCCGCGCTCGACAGCTTTGATCGGAACCAGCGACGAATCCGCGCGCTTCACCACGAACAACGCCGTGTCGATCTTCTGGGCCGTGTCGAGCGCGCGGTCGAACGTCACCCGGACCGCGCTCGAGTCGACGATCGAGAACTGATCGATGCGCGGCGCGACGGTGTCGTGCGCGAAGGCGAGCATTTCCAGCCGCGCGGTGTCCTTGAGCACGACGTGGATGCTGTCCCACACTTCGTGCGGATCGATCAGGCGGTTGTTGTTGGCGTCGTTCCAGGCCTGTACGGTGTAGGTGCCCGCGGGCGCGTGGGCGAGCACGAATCCGCCTAACGAATCGGCGCGCGCGAGATAGACGGTGCTGTCGGGTCGCTGGATGGCCTGGACCATCGCGTTCGGGATCGGCTTGCCGGCCACCCAGTCGAAGGCGATGCCGGCGATGCGCGTGTTGGGAATCGAATCGCCGGTCGAGAACACAATGGTGATCGGCGTCTTGATGACGTTGCCGTGCAGATCGGCGAGTCCGGGCAGGAGCGTCACCGTGTACGCGGTGTTCGGCTTGAAGTCGTGCTTGCCGTGGATCGAGAGGCGTTTGCGGTGCCAACCCACGTGGACTTCACCGTCGCTCGGTGAAATGAGCGCGAGGGCGCTCAGGTCGTTCGCGCCCTGCGCGGCGGGTTTCTCGGACACCACTTCGTCGAACAGGATCTGGACTTCCTTGGCCTTCACTCTCGTGGCGCCGCTGTCCGGGATGATCGAATCGACTTTGGCCGCGACGTGGCGCGGCGGCCCACCCGGCGGCGCGCCAGGCTGCGCGCACGCGCCTAACGCAAGGACCAGCGCGGCGGTCAGCCGCCGCACAGCGTGTGCACCTTGGCCGTGAGCTGCGCCGCGCGCGTGGTGAGCTCCTCGAGGCGCCGCCGCTCGCCGGCCACGACGTCCGGCTTGGCGCGCGTCACGAAGCGCTCGTTGCCTAACCGCTGTTCGATGCCGGCGCGCAGGGACGCGATCTGCTCGAGCTCGCCGCGCAGCCGGCCGCATTCCTTGCCGAGGTCGATGGTGCCGGCGAGCGGCACGCGGACGTGCGAGCCGTCGCTCAGCACCGCGTGCGCCGCCGCTTCGCCGTTGCCGGGCTCGTCGCCCGCGGACGCGTCGGCACGCGCGAGATGCCCGATGAGCGCCGCTTCGTGCGCGAGCACCCGCGCCGAGCGATCCTGGGCGCCGGTGAGCCGCGCAGCGACGCGCGCCCCCGGCGCGATGTTGTACTCGGCGCGGATCTGACGGATCGCGCCGACCGCTTCGCGCACCAGCTCGAATTCGCGCGCGGCGTCGTCATCGCGCCCGCGCCGCACCGGCCATGCGGCGCGCGCGAGGAACTCGTCGGCGCCGCGCGGCGCGATGGCCTGCCAGAGCGTTTCGGTGATGAACGGGACCACGGGGTGCAGGAGGCGCAGCGCGGCGTCGAACGCGTGCACGAGCACGGCGCGCGCCACATCGCCATCGGAACCGCCTAACCGCGGCTTCGTGCTCTCGACGTACCAGTCGGCGAGCTCGTTCCACGCGAAGCGCCGCGCGGCTTCCACCAGCTCGCTCAAGCGCAGTCCCGCGTACAGCTCGCCCGGCGCCCAGCGCCCGGCGCGCGCCGCGTCCGGCCGCGCCGGCCCGAGTGCCGCGTCGCACTCGGCGATGGCGGCGTCGAGGCGCGAAAGAATCCAGGCGTCGGCGCGCGTGAGACGCTCGGGTGCGATGTCCGCCAGCGCGGGCGCCGGCGCGTCGCCCAGATTCTGCAGGATGAACCGGCCGATGTTCCACAGCTTGGTGACGAAGTTGCGCCCCGGCGCGAACGACTGCTCGAGATTGGTCGGATCGAGCATCACGTCCGTGCCCAGGCCGAGCCCCGCGATCACCGTGTAGCGGAGCGCGTCGGCGCCGTACGACTGCACGACGTCGAGCGGGTCGATCCCGTTGCCTAACGACTTGGACATCTTCACGTGCTGCATGTCGCGCACGGTGCCGTGCAGGTACACGGTGTGGAACGGCTCGCGGCCCATGAAAAAGCAGCCGGCCATCACCATCCGCGCCACCCAGAAGAACAGGATCTCCGGCGCCGTCACCAGCACGTCGGTCGGATAGAAGGCGGCGAGGTCGCGCGCCTCTTCGTTAGGCCAGCCCAACGTCGACAGCGGCCACAGCCACGACGAGAACCACGTATCGAGCACGTCCTCGTCCTGCCGCACCGCGCCGCCGCACCGCGGACACGCCGCGACGTCCTCGCGGCTGACGATCGGGTCGCCGCCGCACCCGTCGCAGTACCACACAGGGATGCGATGCCCCCACCAGAGCTGGCGGGAGATGTTCCAGTCCCGGATGTTCTCCATCCAGTTCACGTACACGGCTTCCCATCGTTCGGGCAGCACGCGCAGCCGCTTGTCGCGCAGCGCCTCGAGCGCCGGTTTGGCGAGCGGCGCCATGCGCACGAACCACTGGTCGGACAGGCGCGGCTCGACCACGGTGTCGCAACGGTAGCAGTGGCGCACGGCGTGTTGATGCGGCTCAACCTTCACGAGCTGGCCGGTCGCACGCAGCATCTCGACGATGCGTGCGCGCGCATCGAAGCGGTCGAGTCCGCGCAGCGACTCGGGCACGCGGCCCGACGCATCGGCCCCGTCGCGCATCGCGCCGACTTCGTCGATCACCACCGGCGTGCGCAGGCCGTGCCGCACGCCGACGTCGAAATCGTTGGCGTCGTGCGCCGGCGTGATCTTCACCACGCCGGTGCCGAACGCGGGATCGGCGTACGCGTCGGCGACGACCGGGATCTCGATGCCCACGATCGGCAGCACCACGTGCTGCCCAACGAGGTCGCGATATCGCTCGTCGTCGGGGTGCACCGCCACGGCCACGTCGCCTAACATGGTCTCGGGGCGCGTCGTCGCCACCACGAGGCGGCGATCCGGATGGCCGGCTACCGGGTATGCGATCTGATAGAGCTCGCCGCGCTCGTCCGCGAACTCCGCTTCTTCATCGCTGAGCGACGTGAGGCAGCGGGGGCACCAGTGAATGACACGATGTCCCTTGTAGATCAGCCCGGCGTCGTACAGGCGCACGAACGCTTCGCGCACGGCGCGCGACAGTTCGGGCGAGAACGTGTAGGCAGTGCGCGTCCAATCGCACGATGCGCCGATCGCCTCGAGCTGTTTGAGAATCACGCCGCCGGTCTCGGCCACGAACGTCGCGGTGCGCTCGACGAACGCGTCGCGTCCCAGGTCGAAGCGCGTGCGTCCTTCCTGCGCCAGCTGGCGCTCGATCACGTTCTGCGTGGCGATACCCGCGTGGTCGGTGCCGGGCACCCACAACGCTTCGTCGCCGGCCATGCGACGCCAGCGCACGATCACGTCCTGCACGGTGTCGTTCAAACCATGACCCATGTGCAGCACCGCCGTCACGTTGGGCGGCGGAATCACGATGACGAACGGAACGCGATCGCCGCCGAGTCGGGTCGTGCGATCTGCGTGGGCGGTGAACACGCCGGCGCCTTTCCACCGCGCATACAGCGCCGCGTCGAGTTGGGCGGGATCGTACTGGGGGGCGAGGTCTGCGCGCATAGACCTCGAAAGATATTCGCGTGGGCTGGCTTCGACGAGCAGGCGCCACGAGCCCGATCAATGCGACGCGACGCTGCTCGCCCGGAGCATGCCGCATGTCCACCCCATCTTCACGAAGCCACGCGGCCAGCGGGGCCGAGCGCTCTTATTCGTGCTCCTCGCTCGTGCGGTCGCGATCCGCCGTGCGACGCCGCGTCGCGCCATGCTCGCGATGCTCGTCGCGCGCGCGCTCGACGGCGTCTGCCTGGCCCACGGCCAATCGATTCACCACCGATTCGACACCGGCGACGCGCCGCGCCACCGCGGCCGCGTGATGTGATTCGTCGTCCGTGTCGACCCATCCCGAGAGCTCGATCAAGCCGTCGCCAACCGCGCTGATGTCGATCGCGCGCTCGCGCAGCGTCGAATCGGCCTGGAACGCTTCGAGCACCTCGTCCTCGAGCGCGGCGTGCGCATCTTCTTCGTCGACGTCATCGGCCTCGTCGGCTTCCTCCATGCTTTCGGCGTCGGCGGCCATGTCCGCCTCGTACTCCGCCTCGAGCTCTTCTTCGTCTTCGCGCTCGGCTTCGTCCAGGTCGTCATCGAAGCTGCTCTCGCGCGCCGCGTCGGTCTCGGGCAGTTCGTCGCCCTCGTTCTCCTCGAGCTCCGCCCAACGATGCTTCACGCGCGCCGTGATGCCCGCGATGCCGCCCGATTTTTGGGCGACGAGCATGCCGACGGCGAATCCTGCGACCGCGCCAATGACGAGACTCGCAAAGG
>Ga0207695_10001856_pt1 | contig 33114 bp, 19 predicted proteins | sample KBSC54metaG_FD_184354 | JGI IMG/M metagenome (GOLD analysis project Ga0207695, IMG submission 184354) | Corn rhizosphere microbial communities from Kellogg Biological Station, Michigan, USA - KBS C5-4 metaG (SPAdes) (version 2) | ecosystem: Host-associated > Plants > Roots > Rhizosphere > Soil... | reverse complement strand
AAGCGCCGCTTCTGCACACCCTTCAAACCTGCTCCGCGCATCAGACGCGCAACGCGCTTGCACCCCGCACCGATCCCGTAAATCTCGCGCAACTCCATGTGAATGCGTGGCGCACCGTAAGTGCCGTGGTAGGAGCGCTCGTGGATCTTCGATGACACGATTAGAACGAATGCTGCCGGCTACATCGATGGCCAGGCACTCGCGGGTGTACTCGCCGACGATCGTCAAGCAATTCAGTTGCTGGCCGTTGCCGCAGGTATCGAAGACAAAGTCGTAGGCCCACAAATATCCCGCACCTGTTGCCGGCAACGGCCGCGACCGACCGCTAGCGATCCACCGCCGCGACCGTTTTCGCGGCACTTGCAGGCTACATTGGCGCCACAGCCGATGAACTCGATCGGCACTCATCCGGTGTCCTCGACGCTCCAGGAAGACCTGGATGCGCCGATAACCATATCGAGGATACTGGCCCAGCCAGCTCCCGCATCACAGCTACTACGGGCGCGTCTCGCTTGACCAGACGCGACTCGTAGTTCAGTGTTGATCGTGCAACTGACATCAGCGCGCACGCTCGTCGGATTGATACGCCACGTCCATGCGCGTATGTGACTTGACACCGACGCACGGGCGCGCCTACCGTTTTTTTTGCGGCAATTTCCTTCATGACCTCGATCTCGATGTCCCGCTCGGCCAACAATTTCGCTTCTTGGCGACCTCGCCCACCGGGGCCTCATCCGCCTCACGCAGGATCTTCACCATCTGCTCTTCGCTAAAACGGGTCTTCTTCATGGCTCCTCGCTTGCCCGCAGGAGCCCATTTTCCAAAGTTTCAGCTGGTACGCAAATCGCCTAGCAGGTCAGCGCGACTTCGGCAGGTGCACAGCGATCAGAAAGCCGCCGATGGGCCCGTGGTCGCGCGTCACTTCGAGACCTAAAATAGGAACACGCGAGGTATTGTGTCAGTGACCTTGTCCCAAACGGAGATATGGCATTGAGACCGATCGCATCATTTCAGACGCATGCCACGTCACGTTTCTTACGCATTTTGCACTGTTCTCGATGCTGTGGATTGGGATATTGCGCTAGACAAGGCAGTGCGTCGGATGTCTGCACACCTCCTCCATTCAACTTCAGTATCTCTTATTGAAGATCAGCTATTAAGTAAGCTAGGACAAGGATAGGCCGCTAAGTCTTCACCAAAATTTTCTTAGATGACGTAACGTAGTCTTCGCACATTTCGAGGCGGTGGCGTCGATCTGGTTCAATGGCAGTTACCATATGACCACGAGCCAAACCTTAGCGAGGCCACCTATGTCAGACGATACACTGGCAGCGTTAGGAGCGCTGCATGTTGACGAAGGGAAGTTGAAGGGGCACATGGATGAGATTGTCCGATCGAGTGTTGAGGAGACGCTGAACCGACTACTGGATGCGGAGGCGGATCATATCTGCCGGGCACAGCGATGCGAGCGGTCACCGGATCGCGTGGATGGCAGAGCCGGCCACTACGAGCGCAAGCTGGAGACCAAGGCCGGCGAGGTGAAGCTACGGGTTCCGAAGCTGGGGCGATTGCCATTTGAGACTGCAATTATCGAGCGGTGTAAACGGCGGGAGGCCTCCGTCGAGGAGGCACTGGTTGAGATGTACGTGGCGGGAGTGTCGGTGCGCAGAGTCGAGGACATCACCGAAGCACTGTGGGGCACCCGGGTGAGATCCGGCTCGGTGTCGCGGCTGAACCAGAAAATCTACCGCCATATCGAAGCCTGGCGTAACCGAGAGATCACCGGGGAGTTCCCTTACGTTTCTCTCGATGGGGTCATGTTCAAGCGCAGTTGGTCCGGCGAGGTTCGCAACATCTCGGTGTTGATCGCGATCGGCGTCGGAACCAATGGATTTCGGCAACTCCTGGGTGTTGCCGAAGGCGAGAAGGAAGACCTGGAGGGCTGGAGAGGCTTCCTGCGGCACTTGAAGGACCGCGGCCTCAAAGGGACACGGCTGATCATCTCTGACGCCTGCAGAGGGCTTATGGAGGCCGCTGCGGAGGTCTTTCCCAACACCGACCGGCAACGCTGCGTCGTTCACTTCTACCGCAACGTGTTCAGCCACGTCCCCAACGGGAAGGTGGCCGAGGTGGCGCGGATGCTCAAGGCGATCCATGCCCAGGAGAGCCGCAAAACGGCGCAGGCGAAGGCCACCGAGGTGGTCGCCCGGTTGAGGGAAATGAAACTGCGGACAGCCGCAGAGTTGGTAGAGCAAAAGGTCAGCGAGGCGATGACCTACTACGCCTATCCGTCGACCCGTTGGCGGCAGTTGCGCACGAATAATCCGCTCGAGCGGATTATTCGTGAGATCAGAAGGACTGCCCGAGTCGTTGGAGCCTTCCCTGACGGGCACTCGGCATTGATGTTGGTCGCGGCGAGACTCAGACACGTCGCCTCGACCAAATGGGGCAAGCGGCGATACCTGATCATGGACCCGCTGCTCAACCCCGCAAAGCAGAAGGTAGCGGCTTAAGAGCCACGTCGATAGCCACCGACTCGAAATTAAACGTGCGAAGAATTCGTTGCACTATCTTTTCTCAGCGTATGGTTTCTCAACCAGTCCCAATACGCTCTCGTGGTGAATTGCGTTGATGGACATGACGGAGGCTACAGGACTTGCTGAATGTATTCGATGTCCCATCGCTTGGGGAAGTACGACTAACACTACGAAATTGAGTGCGATAGAGCTAATGACGACGAATATCTATTTGCAGAAAGGAGAGAATCTATATGACGTGGAATAACATTAAGGCGGCCTACGGCTTGCGACCGCCATTCGACTTCAAGATCGCTGTTCCACTAATGCTGAGTGCGTGCTTATTTGCGATCGTGCTGATATTGTGCCTTGGCCTCTTTCTGAGCCGAAACCTGAGTGTCGGAACGGAGCGATTCTTCTTCTTTATCTACATTCTGTCGCTCCTGATGCTTGCGGCAGCGCTCAGCAAATCGGCTGGTGGCATCTCCTATGCGTTGATGACTTGGTGCTTAGTTGAAATTGGATTGGCTATTTCGAGTAGCTTGACCAGTGGCTATGGCGTAGACCAGACCTACTTTCCAGAAGACCGATTTACGCAGCCAGATGATCCACGATTCGTATACCACCCCCTGCTCCAGCAAGTGCCGAAACGAAACGTACAATGGAAATCCGTTGTTGTTGATCCACGTAACAGGAGTGTGATGGAGCGCTTTGCATTCGCCGCCAATTGGCCGATGGCCTGGAATGAGTTCGAGGGTAAGGAGTTTGTATTCTCGCAGAACTCATTTGGGCTGAGAGGTCGTGAACCGAGAGAGAATGATTTAAAGAAAAACCTGATCTTTGTTTATGGTGGATCGACGACATACGACGTCAGTGTTTCCCAAGGAGAGACCTGGGTCGAGCAATTGCAAGCAGATTTGAACAACAGATACACGATCTTAAATTTTGGGGTTCCGGCGTACAGTACTACGGAAAACCTGATCCAGACAGCCTTTTATCAGGGAATCGTCGGCAAAACGCCAGTATGTGCCATCTACTACGTTGGCTGGAACGATATTCACAATGCGCACATTAACGGACTCGACAGCGCCTATGCGGACTTTCACTTACCGTTGACCGCGGTACGCAGACCTGATTTTCTTCTCGCGAAGTACTCCCCTGTGATGCGGCTAGTCAGCGATGTGGCACGACGACGGTTCGATTCGCTGCCTAGGCCAAAGGAAATAGGACGGAATCCAGTCGTTGGCCGGGATGACCGATTGGAAGATGTCTTCCTAGAGCACATCAATACTATCAAAGCTATCAATGAGTCTAGGGGTGTCAAAACAATCTTTGTCGGTCAACTTCTGAATAGGGAGTTCTTGAAGTACACACCCGAAAAGTCGAACTGGTGGACACCACTGGTTCGGAACGAAGATGTATGGCCGCTTCAGGAGCATTTCAATCATCTTTTAGAGGGCGCGGCCTCATCCAGTTTGAACGTGAAATATATTGATACCGGGATCGACAATTTTAACGTGAATGACTTCATGGACCCAGGGCACTTCTCTCCCGCGGGCGCTAAGAAATTCGCACTGCTTTTATCAAGAGGCGTAGATGAGTTCTGCCGATAAGTCATTGCGCTGTATTGGATGATTGCCATTTCTACCGGACTCAGTGGCGTAACTTGGAACTGAGCGGACGTTCGCCATCGATACGGCCACTATTGAGATTTGCAGAGCTGATCCGGCAGATCCTGGGGCACCTTCAGATCAGGGTGGTGATCGCCTTGGCAGGCCAGTTAGGGTCGGGGAGTGGTTCGTGTTTGTGGCTCGACTCGGACGGGCAGTAACCGGGCCTGCCGCAGGGGCCTCTTCTTCACCACCGTTCGATGCTGCGCTCGCCACTGGGTCAGCAGGCTCAGATGCAACCCATGGCGCTGGGCCACCTCCTGCAGGATCGCTCCGGGTCGCTGCACCTCGCGTACGATCTGCGCCTTCTCCCGATCCGACCACCTCCGCCGCCGCCGAATTACAGACTCCCGAACCGGCTCAACCTCGTCTCTCCCCGCTGCCCCATCCATCTGCTTCGCCTGTACACCCTTGTGGTGTGTTCGAAATGACGAGGGCATCTTCTGCCTCGCGCGAGGGCCCCTCCATGGGCCACTGCCGCACGCTTACGATTTGCCGACACATACTATGATTCCTTTATGAAGTTGTATGTCTTTTGGTTGTTCGTAACCGTTTGGCCGTATTATGTTGATAGTGGCATCGGTTTCAGAGTGGGGGCCGGTTAACGCAGCTGCTGCCAGCGGTGCGGAAGAAGTTCGTCGATTCGGCTGGCCGGGTGGGTCGGCAGACGCTCAAGCACATCCTTGAGATAGCGGTACGGATCGTGTCCGTTGAGCTTCGCGGATTGTATGAGGCTCATAAGCGCATCGTTCCTGTAGTAAACGCCCGCCGCCTATCCTCACCCCAAATCGCCGGTGCTCCAGGGTTGCTTGTATCTTCGTGTGGGACAGGCAGGAGCTCTAAGATCACGACAAATTGCCTAAGTCAGGTTTCGACGGCGGACTCTTACATTTAGAGGATCCAATCGGCACATAAATAGCGCTTGGGTGATCAGCGTCGTGAAACAGCTTGACCGTGACTGTCCGGGCATCCTCTATGGACTCATCTGCTACCCGATTTCCGCTATTGTAGTTCTTTTGTTCATAAATCGAATTGATTGGCCCGATGATGACGCGGAGTCGGTGCCCTTTCTTGATCAGCCTGGATACAAATGTAAAGTGATCGAATTGAAAACGAAGAGGTTCTAACGTCCGAATCGGAAGAGCTTCATACGTACTCTCACGATAGCGAGCGCGTAGCGAGTCTACACTGAGCAACACGCTGTCGCCTTTCAGATCTATCTCGTGAACCCAAATTCGCAGATCGGTACAGGGCTGATCGATTGAGATCCATGCAATAACTTTGAAGAAGCCGCTGATTTCCGTATCTTGCTCGAGCGGCCCGCTATGATATATGAGCCTTCTACCACGCAGCTCATGAATCATGGTCTGGTCTACCAGATACATCTCTGAATTTAGCCTGCTCTCTGCTTTTGCACACGTCACGTCTCTTGGATCGTAAACATAGCAATCTGGTCGCGCGTCCACCTGCGGTTGCGCGGCTAGTGATCCAGACGCAAAAATATCCGTAGGGTTATTAAACGACTGAAAATAGAGCGGATCGGTCCCTGCGGTAACTTCCTCCAAGCTATTCGCATAATGCCATTCTTCGGCCCCAGTTACGTAATAGACAACGTTCGCGCAGAGCAGCCGTGGTCTAGGACCATTCTGCATCGTCCAGGAATACCACTCTACATGAAGGTCATACATATCAAGCACGCCCGCTGCTCCGATCTTTAGTCCCTCGAACTCGGCGCACGGCAGTGCGCATCCAACATGATTCCAAGGGCCAATGACCAGGAAATGCCTCGCACGCGCATCACGAGTCGCATGACGCATATGCCGCCTGTAGTGCTCCAACGCGCCTGGCTGATCCCCGTCATAGGCCCCGGTGATCGTTAAAATCGGAATATGCAGTTGTGAATACGCTCGTTCCGTTGGATTATACGAGTCCCAGTACGGACCCAGTTCCGGATGACCCAGCCACTCCTGAAACGTGTTCGAAGGGTTCCCGAAAACTACATCGACATCTCTAATGGATCGTCCGCTCTCGAACCAACTTCTGTATTTCTCCTTCCACAGTGACTCGTCTGACGAGGACCTCAGCTGCGCAACCTTACCGCTGAGTGTAGTCAACCAGTACGAATAGTATGGAGAGAAGATGTTGTTCCGCATCGGTACATCAATGCCTGCAAATGGCGCCGCTGTTGGCGCGATGGTAACGAGATGAGGAGGAAATTTCGCTGCAGTAACCCACTGTGCGTACCCTAAATACGACCCTCCGTACATGCCAACTCTGCCGTCACAGAACGGTTGACGCGCGACCCACTCAACAACGTCGTGCCCATCTTGGGCTTCTTGGATCAGCGGCCGAAACGTCCCTCCCGAATTTCCTCGCCCGCGCACATCAACAGCGACAAACGCGAACCCATGTCTTGCGAAGTACATGGCGCGCTCATGTAGATGATCCGCCGTGTACGGCGTCAGAGACACGATGGCGGGGCCCGGTCGACACTCAACGGGGGTGTAAACCGACCCACTGAGACAAACCCCATCCCTTAAAGGAATAGCGACTAGCCACTGAACATCTACTTCTTCACTCCCCATACACTCTCCGTAGTTACCCTGACTTCCGCAGGTTATAAGTTCTAGAACGCCACTAACACATGAACAGCCGGCGACGACATGGTATATTTTTCAGTATTATATCGTCCCAGTACCTACGGTTACCCGGAGCTTTGCCTCCCGACTCGAACTAGATTGGTCCTCGGATTCCACCGCATCAAGATCCCTCGCCACCGTTTTGGACGCCGCCAACACATATAACGCGGCCCACAAAGTACCAGGACACGTCGCAAGCAGGGCGTACCGCAAGGACTCATTGCCGACCGATGAATGCAGCATGTCACTCAGCGTGCCCGCCGCCAGCGGCCCAAGCCCCAGACCAATAAGATTTCCAAACAGGTTGAGCACTGCGACGGACTGAGCTCTATACTGTTGACTTGTGAGCGATTGAATCAAAGCAAACAGCGGGCCAGTAGGTGCCGTTCCTGCTATGGTGGCGAGTGCCATGAAACCGAACGACCAGCGAAAATTTGTCGAAAAGTAGACGCACGACCACAAAATTCCCGCGCCTACGTAGGCGAGCGCCGTCACTCGAAGTTGCAGTCCTTCCTTCTTCGCAGCGAAACGAGACGCCAGCTCACCTCCTAAGTACATCGCAATACCCCCGCTGATGCCTTGGATAGCTGCGATCCACGCACCCAACTCTCCCGTTCCCAATCCGTATGATCTCATGAAGAATGCCGGAAGCCATTGCCCACTCGCAAACCCGAAGAATGAAATCACCGAGTTGCTAAGTAGCAGATTTCTGTAAGTCCTATTTCTTATGAGGATGAAGAATACTTCCTTGATGTTCGCCTGCTTTACAGCAGAACGCGGTACGGAGTTGGCGGAAACGATGTCGACAGACCCTTCATTTGGCGCCCTGTATTTGAGCCTCTCAACACGGGGCTCCTTTAAGCTAAACCCAGCAAGCGCTGCGAGCGCCAATCCGACTATACCCAATACTACAAATGTCGCGCGCCACCCGTAATACTCATTAAACCAGCCGGCGAAGAGATCCCCAAATACGTAGCTCATTGGCCCGCCAATTAGAAAGACGGCCGCCGCTCGTGGGCGCTCCGAGCGAGAAAAGTTGTCGCCTATTAGAGAATTGGCAGTCGGCGTGCAGCCAGCCTCACCCACTCCTACACACACACGAATAGCAAGTAATTGGACGAAGTTGCTCGCGACACCCATTAAGGCAACGCAGACACCCCACAACGTCGTTGTAACCGTTAAAAGCGTTACGCGATTACCTCGGTCCGCCCACCCGGCCAATGGAATACCAACGACGGAATAGAGTAAGGAAAACGCTATACCAGTAAGAACGCCTAGTTGCGTATCACTTAATCTTAACCCCACCTTTATTTCTTGGAGCAACAATCCCAACGCCAGCACGTCTACATTGTTAAATGCTGAGAGGAGTAGAAGAACACATAATAGGTAGCCTCTATGGGATCTGAGATTCGCCGGCCTCGCCCCGATTCTTTCACGCATAACGACTACAAGACGCGCCTGAATCGGATATTGCTATTCGTCGCATTATAAAATCCCAATTCGCGACAGTCATCGGTGAACAACAGCAACCCCCATGGAGGTGCGACCATCTTATCCAAGGCCCAAGTCCGCCAGATGCCGCGTGACAAGCACTCTATCTGGTGGCAAGCTGAACCAAAGCGGCCCTCTGCCCTCATAAAATGATTGCCGTCGATGCTGTTTGTTATAGTCAGGTCCGTTCCAGTTGTCTCAGAGCGGAAACGTCCGATTATGTCGTCAGTATCACCAATTCCAGTGGGTACCACACGCTCCATCCAGTCGACGTTGCCAAACTCATTGAGTTGAATCGAGGACGGTGCCGCCCACTCTCCCGTCACCGAAATCGCACAGTTATGACTATCGGCTGGCGTTACGGTCCGCAGAACGCCGTACTCGTCGGGGGCAAAGGGAAAGTAGTGGCCATCAATAGCGGCAAGTTGCAACCCTTCTCCGGGAAGATTGGGCCATGTCCCTCGCAGCAGCTGTACAACGCGACCGGTCGTCGGGGAGCGAAATAGACCGCTCGTAAATGGTCCTTCATACCGAGCAGGTATAGGCTCGAGATTCGGCAAGCAGGCGTCGAGGATTTTCTCCGTGTAAAGAAATGCACTTCGATCCGATCGATTGGTAATAACAATCACGTCGAGACGCGCCTGTGGAACCTTCACCATCATCGAATTTCCACCGAATCCACCGCCTCCGTGCTCTACCCTCATGACACCTCGCCGGTACACCGTTTCTAACCCTAGGCCGTATCCGGTCGACGTACCGTTCTTCAGCTTTTGAGGGGCTCTCATGACCTCCCATGTGTTGCTATTTCCTACGATGGGGCGATCCATGTTTGCCATCCAGCGAAGCAAATTATCGATTGTCGAGACCACCGCCCCGGCACCGGCGAAATCTATTCCTCCGATCGGCTCCATTCTCAGGTATGTTCCGGTTCCGCTCGCGACATGAGTACTTGCGCTGTTGCTCAGGTAGGCCTGGTCCGAACGACGTAACAAGGTGTCGTACATCCCCGCAGGTTTGAAGACGTGCTCCCACAGCGCACGCTCTAGGCTAAGACCGCTGATCTTTTCAATTATTGCGCTGAGAATGAGAAAGCCGCCATTGTTATAGTTGTAGGCAGTTCCCGCGGCTGCGTTTACATCATCCATGTCCCGATAGAGGGATAACACTTGGTCCGCAGAGACAGGGCGTCCTTCGACGCCACTGAATTGTACGACAATGTCGGTCGCTTCACGTAACCCACTGGTGTTGCCCATCAGCTGCCGAATTGTCACTTTGTGTGCAATCGGATGAAGTTGTGGCAGATACTTCCCAACGGGATCATCGATATCCGCGATTCCCGACTCACAGAACATCATGTAGGCGAAGGCGGTAAAGTGTTTGGAAATTGACCCGATCCGCATGCGCGTTGAGGGGGAGAGAGTTACCGGCAGCTCGATACTCGCCAACCCGAAACCCTTGCGATATACCGGAAGCCCGTCGATTGCTATTCCAACAGCCACGCCCGGCAGGAGACCCTGATTCACGTCGGCAAATATCGAGTCAATCTCCTGCTCATCAAATCGTGCCGACAGTGCACTGTCACGGTTTTTCATGTACCCCTAACCTTGGCCATTTTTGTCATGGATCCGTGCAAGATTGCAGCACGCCGAGTTGGGTGCCGATCTCAATTGCACGGCACAGATGACACTTCACCCGAGCTTTGGCTCTCCGTAATCAACTCGACCCGTTCGGCCACATCTAGAGAAAAATATTTGATTTCCTAATGGATTGGCGGATCTCGCTTGAATCACTACATCTTGTACCCTTCTAAAAAGTAAGCCCACCATTTGTGGAACACCGGGCAACTCTCCTTTAGGACGAATGAATATCGCTAAAGTGACGACATGGGATGATGCTGCCACCCCAAATACCTTACGGAGGATAAGACGCGGACAACGCCTTTTCGCAGCCAAATAGGGACCCAGACAAACGCTGAAGTTGACGCGGACAACCACACCAAACCATTTCTCCCAAACTCATTTCGCTAGCGAGGGTCTGAAGCGTAATTCACCCTACCGCAAAGCAGCACGAATGGTATTAGGGGAAATACGCCGAAGGTGGCGGCTTGCACGAAAGACTTCGCTAAAACCGCGTAGTAAGCGTAATTCCGACAGTTCGTGGTTGAACCATGGCGACTTCCGTTGGGCCGAACTCATTCACGGCAAACTCCGTTACCGCTGATAGCTGAGCACGCTTGTCGAACACATTCCTAATGTACAATTGAATGTCGCTCCTCCCAATCGATACTCCACCATGCAGATCCATAACTGTGTAATCCGGGAGATGATATTGCGGAATGCCAGTTACGTTTCCGGCATTGTCATAACTCGCCCATCGGGCATCGACATAGCGAAGTGTTGCGCCGACTCTAGGCTGCCACGCGGGTGTTTGAAAAAAGTAGTCTCCGTTGACCGCAATAGTAAACCGTGGGACATTGGGTAGACGTTCACCAGCATTACCGCCTATATTGGGCTCTGCGTCCTTGAGAAAGGCATCCTGATAGGCGAGCGCTCCTGTGAGTGTAAGTTTGTCGGTTGGGCGCCCGGTTAACGTGAACTCAGATCCCCTAATTCTGGCTCCTCCGGGTGCATTCACGACTACAGTGAAACCTTCGATGTTTGTAGTAGTCTGTATGTTGTTCCACTCAATGTCGTAAAGCGCCAGATCGACTCCAAGTCGGTGGTCCAACATGTCGGTCTTATACCCAACTTCATAGCTCTTTAGAGAGTCAGATTGGTACGTCGGCGGCCCCAGCGGCTGGCCCGTGACAAGATCCTTTCCAACGAAATTTGGACCGCCAGGCCGATAGCCCGTCGCGTAGCGCAAATACAGCATCTCATCACTCGTAAAGTGATAACGCGCTGTGCCCAGATAGGTTACTACATGATCGGCCGATTTAAGGAATGGTGCTGTCGCTCCCGCACCCAATATTCCACCGCCATCTGCTACGGAAGAGGATGTTGTGCGGGAGTAGCGCAGACCGCCAGTAATGTCGAACCGCGCTGTGGGATGAAGCGTCACATCTCCAAATTCCGCAACCTCGTCAATGCCACTGCGAGAGAGTAGAGTATCGACGTTATTCGGTGCGGGCTGGCCGTTAACGTCATGCAGAAAGAACACGTTTCCAATAGTCGCGTTTTGGTGGCTGTAGAACCCTCCGATAACCCACTCCAAAAGTTTTGTGTCTTTTGAAGATAGGCGGACTTCCTGCGTAAACTTGTTGATTCCGAGAAAGGATTTATTCTGGATCGTACTATATGCAAGTCCGAAGAATTGGTTTAGAACTGGGACCAGCAGCCCGGACTCATCAAAAAATATGTCGTCCCTCACCGTTTGATAGGCCGATATGGAGGTCAGTGTTGCTGCTCCAAAGTCATAATTGGCGGTGCTGCTTACGAGGCGAAAGTGCTGATTCAGTGGCTCCGGTACCAGACGTTGCTGGTGTAGGCTCCCAGAAACCGGTGTTCCACTGAAGTAGTAGTCGGCATTTGCCTGGCCGGCGCGCGAGGTATTCTGAAGGAAACCGGTGATTCTAATGTTAAGGCGATCTACGGGACTTATAAGCACGTCAAGCCGGCCCCCGTATATATCAGAGCGGTTGACGTTTGATTGTCCTAAGGAGGTATTGTCAATATAGCCGCCATCGTGCGACTCGAAGGCGCTCGCGCGTACCGCCAATTTGTCCGGAAGCACAGGTATATTCGTAACTTCCGCCACGTTATAACTGACACCACCATATTCAGTTGTTGAAACTCCTGCCTGCGTTTCACCGCTAAACCGAGTGGGATCAGGCTGCTTAGTAACATACTTGATCAAGCCGCCCATCGAACTCGCGCCATAGAGTGTCCCCTGCGGACCTCGTAAAACCTCTATTCGGTCGAGATCAAACAGCGCGGAATCAAGAGTGAAGAAGGTATATCCTCCACCGTACGGAACTTCATCAACATAGATAGCTGTTGTTGCGCTGAGGTCCCCTACGCCACTGGTCACGCCCCGCAAGGTAATCTGAGATTCACCAGCACCAAATGTGTTTAGAGTCAGGCCTGGCACAGCGTCCGCGAAATCGCGAATCTGCTCTACGCCCAATTTTGAAAGTTCGTCGGTGTCCAGTGAAGTTACGGACTGTGGTGTATCGATAAGCCGCTCCTCTCGCTTCTGAGCTGTGACCACGACCTCAGCATACGATTTTTCACGCGGCGCTGACTCAACGGACTTTTCTGGTTGAGCGCTCACGCTTTCCTGTGCCGCTACATCGGAACTCCGATCCGACCCAGTATCAATGTCCGAGCTGGTTGATATGGACCCATATGACGTATCTCGTTCGAGATTTGATCGCACAATCGTCGAGGTAGGAACAATTTGAACTCTCGTGCCGTCCAATTTATACGACAGGCCAGAGCCGCGCAGTAGGGTTACGAGCGCGCCGCGGGCATTCAGAGTACCCTTGAGGCCTTCAGTTATGCGCCCATTGACCGTCATGGTGTTTATCATGACAGTCACTCCGGCCGCGGCACCCCACTCAATCAGCGCGTCCTCTAGGGGACTGTTAGCGTCGATGCTTAAGTAGACCTGCTTGTCCAATATGTCAGCTCCAACCGCAAGCACCGGATTGGATGCGCACATTAGTCCTAAAACTAACAGCCCCCAAAAGGAGGAGCGGCAGGACGATGTCATCGCAAAGCTCATTCAGGCCACCTATTGGTGCGGGAACAACGCACGTTCTTTGTCGGCGTCTCCACACAACTGTGGGGATTTCAGGTCAGACAGTCGTGAGATCACATTTCCCCTCGGGTTGCTTTTCTTAGGTAGACGCGATCCGGCCGCATTGAGTCGGGAGTACGACGTGCACCGGGTTACAGTCCCTTTACTGAGGTAAGACGTACGAGTGAAACAAAACTGCCATGCGAGATTTGCTCTAACCGCTTCTATTTGGGCTAAGTTTCGGTAGAGCGCCACTTCTGCCAAGCCATTGATTCTGTTGTATTTACGCTCCAGCTCGCTCTAAGTTTTTTGCTCGAGTCCCGTTGAGAGGGACGATGAAGCGGGTTGTCAGGCGTAGTCGGCACCATTTTGGCTGAATTCAGGTCCGTATCGCTTTTTCGGGTACGTCTTGATAACACGGAGAGAGACCGTAGTAGTCTTTGGCTTCATGCGCCGCCCTTGACTATCTGGTGCATTTCCGGATCGCGCGCTCCAGGCATTCTTTGTCGAGACGCTTCGATGATCGTCGCATCCACGATCGCGCCGGCCTTCAGCAACAGGCGCTTGTCTTCCAGCAGCGTGCGCACTTGCGTGAAACTCTTCTGCCGAGAGCTTGTGTTGTTCCAACAGGCGCCGAAAGCGCAGGATCATAGACTCATCCGGAACAGCATCCTCGGCCAATTCATTACGGCAAACCACCGCATCGACTCGGCCTGAAAGCGCTCCCGGCGGGGCATTTGGCCCTCACCGATCAATGCCACGATTCAAAATGTGTTTGTTTCATGGCTCTACCGTTGTTGTCCGCTGCGCCGGTATCGGTCAAATCCGGATGTCGGTGCAAAGTTTTCCTAGGAGCCCAGTCAGCGATGGGCCAAGGCAAAGGGACTCGATTGGTGACTTTTGGGAATAGCAAGTCGCGCCGTCGTTGACAGGCAAATTGACACAGGGTACAGCTTGGTGAATTGCTCGCATGCCGACTTGCCCCGACGCACTCAGATTCAGGCCGCGTTCAGCAGCTCATGGCCGATGACTAGAAGGACGGCCGAGGTGACGACAAGGCACGCGATCATTGGAGATTTTTGCAAGGAGGGTGAGCCGGTGCATTTGAGTATCAGTAACATTCTTTATTTGACTGAACACTCTCGAGATCTGCGCTCGCTTGTGAAAGCCCTAAAGACGGTGGGCTATTCTTCAAAAGCAGTGCGAGAAGTCATGGGAATGAACGGAGTTGCTCACGAGCTACTTACGAACACGGCGTATGTTGCTCTCGCATATTACGATGACTATTGCGCGAGCACCTCACCCATTGCGATTCTCGGTTTAATGTTCGTCTGTGGAAGCTGGATCGAGACAGGAATTTACGAGCGCTCAATTCCGGCACTGGTTCGCGACTTGCTTGAACGATGCGGATTGATTGCTGAGCCTTCTAGCGGCTTTCGTAAGTCTCTAATCGCGCTGCAGGAATTTCGCTCCAGATGGTTCTTTGCTGATCCAATGATTGAGCGTACTCCCGACGACCTACGTGTTGTCCAAGACTTCGCCGAGCATATCGACCCGCCAAACTACTCATCTGTCTCTCTAGCCCTCAATACACTTAAGCCACGCGATGGTGACCGGACATTTCTGGATATCGGGTGTGGTAGCGGAGTTCAAAGCATCCTAGCTTCGGAGCTCTATGAGCATGTCGTCGGAGTCGACATCTCCGAAAGAGCCGTTGCGCTTTCGCGTCTAAACGCAAGCGTCAACGAAGCAAACGTTTCTTATGTTAGGGACGACTGCATGCACTTCGATGCAGATCGTTTGGTCGATAGGTTGGTTTTCAACTGCCCATCTGTGCCGCGCTATCGTAACGGCCTAGACAAGATTGATACCTATACCTCGACCATGGGACACGACCTATTCTTCGACTTTGCCAATCATCGGCTAATGGGACTCATGGCTCCTGGGGGCCTCGCAGAGTTGTGGAGCATATTTGCAGTGACAAGGCGTGCGGGATCAATGAAGAGACTTTTAACAGAGAGACTTACGACCCATCGCTTACTCGACATCGACGTAGTTGCTGAGGTGGATTCCCCTTTTGGCCTCAGCCGTGATGAAATCGCGCGAGGCGCCGTTCCGCGAGGCTCGTATCTTTTGGCGTCACCAGATGATACCAATAGTCTTATAAGCTTCTTACGCAAACAGGACGTGGAATGCATAGTACCAGCGCTCCTACGGCTCACTGTCAAATCTGAGCCTCAGGGAAAGATTTCATGCCAGAATGTCGAACGCCTAATCGACGGCCCTGAAGCGCTCAAACACGAACGTCGTCCCGGATTCTAGTCGAGAGAATCACATTTGATCGGACAAACTGCCACCGAGCGCTGGCTGTCGGCTGTTCGCGGTATGTAGTTCCCTTAAGCGTCCGCTATTGGGTCAACTCCGCGCGCCAGATGAGTAATGCCTTCGCGCTGCCGACGCGGTTGTTGGTCGCTTTGCCGTCGCGTTGGAGGAACACAGGCGTCGCCAGCGAGATTCGAGGCGCAACTGCGCGCACAATCGAATCCTCGAATTCCGAAGGCGTTGTAAGCGGCCCTGGAATGATCATACTGACTAGCTCAGCCCCAAAAGTAGCAAACCCTATCTCTGTCGATGCCCCAGTTTCAATGGAATTGAGTTTGCATGTCGTCGGGGCGAGCTCGCCTGCAGTTGTCAAACTCGAATTGCAACCGATCCCAGTTCCCAACGGCAAACCACCCACATGGGCAATTGCCAGTGCCAAGGGCTGAAAGAAGCGTACCTCTACACCTGACAGCCGATCGCGTAACGCAAAATTCACGACGCCACCCCTACCTTGTGCCCACACCAACCCGCCAGCGAGCTTCCAAAGCTTTCATCATCCGCTCTGCCGCCTCACGCACTGAGCGATCCGAGTCCAATTGAGCGCGTGCCTTGAGCCACCGTCGCGTCGGCGGATCGCTCGCCCAGCCGCTTGCGACCAACTGGATCGCGAAGCTGCGTACCATGGCGCTATCGTCCATTACACCGCGCTCCTCGAGCCACTCCAATGTCTTGGGATCGTCGCCCCAGCCTCTCGTCACTTCGCGAAGCGTGGCCCAGCGCACAGAGCTCTTTTGGTCCGCAATCGCACGCTCCTTGAGAATGTCCAGCGTCTCTGCGCCTTCGCGACAGCGTCGGGCGAGCTCTTCGATCGCCGTCCTTCGCATGTCTTTGGAGATGTCCGAGCGCGCGCGCCCTTTGAGAATTGCCACCACGGAGGGATCTTTGTGCCACTCGCGTGCGAGCTCTCTCAAAATAGTTTGCCTGACTGAGCTGCTCTGATCCGCCTCCAGTTGTGCCTTGAGCCATCCCAGCAGGCGCGGATCCTCCTTCCATCGGTTGGATAACGCGCGAATTGCGGCAGCTCGAGCTTCCGGCTCCTTATCCGACTTGGCACATGTCTGAATCACCTTAAAGGACGTCATGGAGTCGTCTCGGCGTTGCTGAAGCTCCATGATCGCCGTAGCTCGCACGGCCGAAGAGGAGTCACTCTGTGCACTGGCTATCAAGAGGGGAAACACCCCGGGATCATCGGGCCAACCGCGCGCCAATTCCCTCAACGCCGCCGCTCGGATCTGTGGACCCTCTTCTGGGCGCAGGCGTGCTCTGAGCCATGGAACCATATCGGGATCACTACACCACACGGTGGCAATCAGTGAGACTACATTCATAACATCCTGTTGCGTAGAGTCCGATCGAATCGCTTGCTCCATATGTTTGCGCACTAAGGCATCGGTCTCGCGCAACTCGTGACGCTTTCTGACTTCGCTCAAACAGAGGGCCGCGAATAGCACCGAGGAGTGAGAATTCCGATCCTGGGAAACTAGCCATGTCAGAATTTCCGCCACAAATCTTGGCGCAATCATCCCACAAAGAAGTCGTAGCACCTCATGCATCGAGGGGTCGCGCCATCGGCCGAAGACATCGGTTTTGAGTGCATCCAGAGAAAGCACTTGCTCTTTCTCGAAACGCTCTTTGACATCGAGCGCACTGAAATACTCGAGGAAAGTTCGATGTACGAACCCGTAACAGCCCGGACCGACAGAACTCAACATAAAATTTCGGCCGCGGAGCTGTCGGATCAGCGCTAGCGCTGCGTACCGAGGTCTGGGGTGGGCGAATCCCTTCAGCCCATTCGAAAGGGTTGTCTCTAGCGTTTCCTCGTCGATCCAATTGCCGACTCGCCCACTCGCTTGAGCCTGCATCACACAGGCCACCCGTAAGAGCAGATTGCGCTTGTCCTGGTAGTCAAGCGAGCCGTGCGCAAGCGCGGAGTCTTCTGCGACGGCGATTTCCGCTTTCCATTGATGCAGAAGGAGGCGCGTACATTGCTCATAAAGCTGCGCACGATCGCGAGGCAACTCGTGGGCTCTACTAATAATTGCCATCATCGTGAGCAGCAACGGATTGCCCGCAAGGCGTCGAATAGCGGGCGATTGTCGCAGGGCTGTCATGAGCCGCATGTTGCGGGAACCCGCGGCAATCTCATCCTCATCAGTCGCTCGATGCCACCGCGCAAGAAAGTCGGCAATCTGGGTGTCATCCAGCTCCTGCAGAACAAAGACTCGAAATCCCTCTGCTCGCCAAGCGTGATAGCGAAAGTCATGCTTTCGCGAGGTCACGAGCACTCGGGCTCGCGCATAGTCATCAGCAAAGCGATGAATTGCTGTTGAGACCTCGTCACGAAGACGGGGGTCTACAATCTCATCCAGACCGTCAAATAGAACCAAGCTCGGATGATGGCGTAACCAGGCCGTCAGTTGCTCCTTATCGAAGTGCCAGCGGACCGCGGCGCCAGTATGCAAGTACCCGATGAAAGAGGTGACCTCGCGTAGCTTGCGTACCCGCGCGTACTCCTCCAACTCGATGAGCAGGACCAGGCTGTCATCCGGCGTCGAGGCTTCCACCCAGTCGAGCATGAGATAGCCAAGCAGCGTGGACTTTCCCGATCCGGGATCGCCGAGGATGACGAGACGATCGAGCTGTGGATCGGTGGCAATGCCCGGCACCAGGCGTAGCACTTCCGGCAGTGAGATGCCCTCGAGCAAGGGCTCATTGATCAGCCCGTCTTCCAGCGGTATCTCAGGCCCCTCCAGCGACTCCCCTTGGGTGCTAACCCTCCATTCGCGCACGCTCTGTGGCACATAGTGCCGGATGAGACTCAGCGACTGCATGTGGTTAGCAGTGGTATCAAGCTCCTCAAGCCTCAGTCGCCCATAGTGTTTTCGCATGGCCCGTTTATAGGCATCCAAATCGATCGGCGGTCGCTTGGCGCTTGCTGTTGCTTTGAAGAATGTTACGGATGCCTTAGGAAGTAACCCCCTCAAGAAGGGCTCGAGCTGTGAGTACTCCGTACCATAGGAAATCAGTTGCAACCAGGGAGCGCCAACCAGCCGCTGTTGGAGGGACGACAGCTCCTGCTCGCGACACAGCAGGTAATGTCTTGGAGAAACGTCTTTCAGTGCGGTCGCAGCCCATTCGATTAGACGTGCGAAGTTCGGATCGAAGAAAGTATCGCTGCAGCCAATGAACAACAGCGTGCGGTCAATGGTGGTCAATCGGAGCACCGCCTGGGTGTGTGCATGCTCGCGAACCGTTAAATACGATTGGAGCCCCAAAACAACGGACTCAGGGACCGTGAAAGCGCCATGAAGGTGTAGGACAACGTCGCTCACCTCACCGCGCAATGCTTCCTCGACAGCCTCGGTATCGCGCCAGGTGATCAAGCGCCTGTTCGTGACTTTCTCAATCAGGTCCTCATAGTTGAGCGTTACAAGGATTCCCGGAATGGAGTGAATGACGTTGACCAGAGCGGGCTCCTGCACTGGCAGACTGCCTAGAGCGTCCTTGAGCCATCCCCGAAAAACGCCGGGTGACCTGGCAGTGAGACGAGACGAGATCGTCTCAGCCGCGTTAATCAGCATGTCCGTCTCGTCCAAACCGATCTGCATCGCAAGGATTTTGGCGGTTTCCGGGCTGGCTACCCCGAGGCTCTCGCAGCGGGCGAGGCCGTGCCGAAGCAATCCTCGCCACGTGGCGACCGGGTATCCGTCAATCAACGCGTTGGCACAGGTTGCAACGGAGACTCCAGTCCCCACTACCGTTACGACACGACCGCTTTCGATCTCCCTCTTGAGTTTCTCGATAGGCATTAGGGTAACTAACTATTTGTACGGAGCAGAGTGGGAAAGAGTGGGGATCTGAGTGAACACCGCACCAGTGCTAAACTGTTAGAATAACAGAGGAGATCCACGTTCATGTTCGAGCCGTCGCCAACGGGTTCGCTCGAGTCCATCCAACTGCGGCCCATTCCGCCCGGGGCGAGCTGGAGCCCGGTGGTTGGACGTGAGGTTCAGGCACTGCTCTCCAAAAAGGGCCTCGAAGAAGCCGAGGCACGCCGGGTGGAGAGCGAGACTTGTCGCATTCTCTCGCGCTGCGTTTCTCCTAGTGAGCGGAGCATTCATCGCACTGGACTGATCGTAGGATTTGTCCAAAGTGGTAAGACCCTATCGTTCACGGCACTGACCGCCCTCGCTCGCGACAACCGTTACCGGCTTGTCATTGTCCTCGGCGGCACCACCACAAACGTGATTGACCAGAGTCTCAAGCGCCTGACGGACGATCTCGACATTGAGGGTCACGGACAGCGTATCTGGACGCTGCTTGCTAATCCGACAGACAACTCTAAAGACGAGGTCTCCAGGGCGCTGCGTAGCTGGAACGAATACTCAGATCGCCCAGAGCGCTGCCGCACTGTTCTCATTGTGGTGATGAAGCATTACACCCATCTCGACAATCTTTCTCGGCTCCTGAGCAATTGCGCGCTCAGCAATGTCTCTGCCCTGGTCATTGACGACGAGGGCGATCAGGCGGGATTGAATACCAAGGTGAGCAAGAATGATGAGAGCACGACCTACAGCCGCATCCGCTCGCTGCGCAAAGTGCTTCCGACACATACGTATCTGCTTTACACAGCAACGCCTCAAGCGCCACTCCTTATTAGCCGAATTGACATGCTGTCACCGCAGTTCGCGGACTTGATCGAGCCTGGCCCGGCCTACGTGGGGGGTAAGGATCTTTTCAGCGAGGAGCCCTCCGAATATCCGTCTCCGCACATCGAGATCATTCCCGGTACAGAGCTCCCCGACGCAGATGTTAGGGACACCATTCCGCGCTCTCTCGAAAGTGCATTGCGACTCTTCTATGTTGGTGTCGCCGCGGGAATCGACGGCAATACTCCCGGTAGTAACCGCTCAATGATGATTCACCCATCGCAGCTGCGCGACTACCATCAAAAGTTTCTCGGCTGGGTCCGCGATACCAAGACCACGTGGCTGAATCTTCTGAAAGCTCCACCGCAGTCACCGGACCGCTGCGAGCTGATGGATTCCTTTCGCGCCGCCTACTACGACTTAAGGAACACAACACGGGATCTGCCTTCCTTTGAGGAGATTGAGAGGAATCTGTACTACGCTATTGATGATACCGAGATTAAGGAGATCAACTCTCGAGAGGGCCGCATCCCGATCATCCCCTGGAAACGGTACTACAGCTTTATTCTGGTGGGGGGAATGGGGCTTGACCGTGGATTTACGGTCGAGGGGCTCACGGTGACATACATGCCACGTAGCGCTGGGATGGGACATGCCGACACCGTGCAACAGCGCGGCCGCTTTTTCGGTTACAAGCGCAGCTATCTCGGTCTCATCCGCATCTTCCTCGAGACCAGTGTGGAGGCCGCCTTCAGAAACTACGTGAAGCACGAGCAGAGGATGCGCCGCTCGCTCATCAAGCACCGTGATTCCGGCAAGCCCCTCACCGATTGGCGTCGGGCTTTCTTCCTTGACCGCTCCATGACTCCCACACGGCGCTCGGTCCTGTCGCTCGAGTACATGCGCAATCGGGGTCGCGAATGGACTTATCCGAAAACTCCTCATGCGAGTGAGATCCTGGAAAAGAATCGAGTGACTCTGCAGAGTTTCCTACGCGACCATCCTGCCAACTTCTTGGAGGATCCGGGCGACGAGGCGCGGACCGAAGATCAAAGACATTTGTTAGCCTCGTTTGACCTGAGCAGCGTGTATCGAGACCTCTTGGTGCCTATCTTGGCCGTGAGAGACGACCTGCTCGATCACATCCACGTGCTGCTGCAGATCGAGGCCGCGCTCGAGGAGCATCCGGAGGATAAGCCCCCTCTATTGTGCGAGGTCTACCGCATGTGTCGGGGCGCTCCCCGCGAGAGGGGACTCGGGGAGGATGGTGAAATAAAGAGCCTGTTGCAGGGCGAGAACCGAAACACGGGATACCCGGGTGATCGGGCGATCCGTCATCAGCAGCGGGTGACCGTGCAAATTCACACGCTGGACCTTCGCAACGAAGGGAAAGACGGTCAGCGCAATGGGCCTTTCGTCGTGCGGGGTGTGCCGGCGCTGGCCATCGCGATTCCTAAAGCAATGCGCGCTGATACCTTAATCGAGGATGATGATGAGTGATCCGCTGGCGCTGGGTCGCTCTCGGGAGCGACTGCGGGCGCTTTATATGCGCACACTCGCCGGCACCGTTCCTCCTTCGGGAGATCTCATCTACGCGCTACCCATCCCGGGATTCGAGGCACATCGGCTCGGCAGAGATTGTAACGGGAACGTCTGTCTTGTCATTGCCGCTGGCGCAGTGGACCACCCTGCTCAACCTGATATTTGCCTGGAGAATCTGAGTGTCCGATGGCGTGTGCCCTGCGAGATCACTCAACCTACCGGTACACACGAGTCCCTCATCGGTACGGTCATCACCTGCTCGGCGGCGTCCTCGGAGGTGCGCTGGCTATTTCTGGATGTGCTGGACCAAGCTTTGGGGACCCTGGGGCCGACGCCCCCTGAGAGCAACATTGACTATTGGGTCGACCATGCGCGCCGTCTATTTGCTGAGTTGGAGAGCCCGCCGCGCGAGCTTCGCGGACTTTGGGGTGAGCTGTTTGTGATGTGCGAATTCTCTGATCCGGAGCCGCTCATCCGCCGTTGGCATGACGATCCGGACGATCGCTTCGAGTTTCTCCACGGCAACTATGCACTGGCTATCAAGACCTACGGCCAGGAGCGCGTTCATCGGTTCACACTCACGCAACTGCGCCCTCCTGCCAGTATCGAGGTGATCATCGCGTCCGTGCCCGTGCAATCAGACCCCCAGGGCCAATCCGTTCTCGATCTTGCACGTGAGCTCGATGAGCGACTCGTCGATCAGCACGTTCGTACACGGCTGCGCGAGATCGTCTTTCACATGGGTGGCTCTGCGCTCGCCAGCGCGAACGCGCGCTTTGATCGTGAGACGGCGCGCCAGGGGTATTGTTTTATGCGGGCCCAATCTATTCCTGCGATTGCAGAGAAGCTTTCCCCAAGTATCCTGGCGGTGCAGTTGGAGATTGACTGTGAGGAGGTGCGGAAGGAGACTCTTGCGGATATTGTTGTTGCTCGGTTGCGTAGCTAGTTTACAGCGAACTGACCTGCAGCGTCGCTGGGTTAGGCAATTCGACTTTTGCACAAGCGAACAATCTCGAGCTGATCTCTTCGGGCGATGAAGCTAGATTGACTGTCGCGATACGGACAGTGTGACCAAACATCTGGAAATCTACACAAAATTCTCGCTCTGCCTCCGCGTAGAGCAGCAGGCCGTCGACTGTCCGGCTATCCCTGGCTGCTAAGTTCTGCAGATAGGCGAATAGCTGATTCAGATGGGCGGAATGAATGCGGCCCTTGTCCTCACTTCTGTAATGCCGACGAAGTGTCACACCGTAGTACTTCGTCTCTATAACCAGTTTGCGCGTCGGTGATTCCATACTTACATCAGTCAGCATTGTGGGTAGATAGCTCCAGGCTGAATCATCGGCGATAATCTTTTGCCAACGAAATCGCTCTGATCTAACCCGGTAAGCGGATTGGTGATACGCGAAATAGTTGCGCACGAATCCCTGGAAAATAACATCCATCTGCTCTTGTGAAAACTCGACGAAACGGTAGGTAGCCCCAGCAGGGTCAGGAAGCATCTGTCGGTGAAGGATGAGGCACACATGCAGTAGCAACCGATAAAAGCGATTGTTGCTGTGGAGTTGAACCTGGCGAAACGCCTCGTTTCTAATTGCGATGACGCGCACTCTGTCGAATCGACGCAGCAAATCACTTAGATCTCGACGCAGCTCGTGGTCTATTCTGTCCACTCTGACTAGGCGTAACAGAGTGGCCTTAAGCAGTTGATTATGCAGTACGTCATGTGTGAGCTCGTCAAACGTACATACTGCTCGCCCATCACCTTTGCCCTTGCGCTTGATGGTCGCGGAGATCTCGAGCTTGCCTCGAATGCCTGGGATATCACTGGTCTCGCCGGTGTACGAGCGGTCCAAACCTCCTCGCTTCAGCAAGTGCCGAATGCCATTGCGCAGAATCTTGGCAAAAAGATCCTCCGGAGTACGGACGTTGCTTGCTCCCACATCGGCAGCACCAGCCTCATCCAGCACGTCCCATGCATAGACGAGCAAGAAATAGAGGTTCTGAATCGGTATGGTCAATCCAGCAGCTCACGGATCAGAGTCTTAGCGGCCTCTGATTGATCCGACCAGTACTCCTCAATCAGAGGGGCGATCTCCGACGTGACTACCGCGCGATACCAAGCCTCATCGGGTACTGTCTGCTCCCCTGGGCAAAAATAACTATGTCCGATACGAAAGCCACCCCCTAAATGGGGATTTTGGGCAATCTGGTCATTGAGCGATCTCATCCGAGATCGAATTTGATTGATCAACTCCGATGATGCGCCTCGGCTTTGCAGAAGATCAGAGAACCCTTTTGCCTCGAAGGCCGGCTCGAGGTCAAAGAACTTAAATCGTCGCCGCAGGGCATAGTCCACCATCGCAAGTGAGCGGTCCGCCGTATTCATCAACCCAATGAGGAAGACGTTCTGTGGCACAAAAAAGCGCGTATCGTTACTCTTACAGTACGTCAGAGGCAGCGCATATCGGACACCCCGTTTGTCTGGCTCGATGAGCATCATCAGCTCACCGAAAATCTTGCTGAGATTCCCCCTGTTAATCTCGTCAATGACAAAAACGAATCGCTGTGCCGGCCGCTGCTGAGCTTGAGCGCAAAAGCGGTGAAAAATGCCATCGGTTAGCTGAAATCCCCCGTTCTCTGTCGGTCGCCAGCCTTGCATAAAGTCCTCATAAGCATACGACTGATGAAACTGGATCATCTCAATCCGAGTGTCATCCATCTGACTCATCAGTGCATAGGCAATCTCACGTGCGGCAAAGGTCTTTCCTACACCTGGAGGCCCCTGCAAGATCACATTCATCTTGCGCTCGAGCCCCGAGATAATGCTGGTTAGCGAGTCTCGATCCAGAAACAGCTTCTCCAGTGCACTCTCTATGGTGTAGGGAGGAGCCACAATGATTTCCGGTAGCTCCACAGCTCGGCGATGTGCGAAACCGAAGGCGCTCTGATTCAATAAGCTGGCCTTGGTAGACCAAGGTACGGCTGGCTCAAAGTCCTCTATTGTTAGTGTTGGATCTAGGCGCTCTATCTGCGTTATCCGGAGCCAGCTTTTGAAAACCTGGCTCCGGCGCGGACCCTCGCGGGTAATATTCCTTAATTCCTCGTCAGTTTGCTCGGGCCAAGGTGATCGAATCCCTTTATTGCCCTTAGAGCTGACGAACTCACTGACCTTGGCACGGATCGGGAAGCGGCCGCCACCCACGTTGAAGTAGAGCCAGAATGGCACCGCGGCCATCAGCTCATTGGGAATAACAAAGCTCCACCAACTCGCCCACCCACCACGACTCTGTATTTTCGCCCGTATCCGCTCGTACTCATCCGGAGCATCCCTCCAGGTACCGAGAAGGCAGATGGGCTTATCGCTCGATTGCTCGATCATTTCCTGATGGAGCTCTCTCGTGATCGGCCGAATAGCATACTGCGGGTTGTAGTTGGGCATGGACCGGATCTTGCGCTGCAGATCGGCTGAGACGACTCGCGGGGGCACGATCGGGTGCCATTCCTCAAATTTCGCTTTGTACGTTGTGAGTCCGCCTGCTGCGGTAGGTTTCGATTCTGTGGCGGGCTCAAGCACGCCGTAGCCCATCAGGACCGCTCCACCGGCAGTTCTGCGGTCGACCACAACGTGGCCGCCGGCGCGAAGCTTCTTTTGGTTTGATACTTGACTGGTGAATTCATAACGTGAGCCCGGCTCGTCCGCATACTGCGACTGGTGATTCAGGCGAATCAGAAAATACTTCGCGTCGGGCTTTGGCTCGATGCGGAAACCAAGCGTTCGCAGCACGCGAAAGCACTTGCTCTTCTCCCCTCCACCGAAATCCCCGGGCCGCAGCGGTCGCCCCAGCACGTAGCCAGCAGCAAGACCCAAAATCGCCTTGGGGGGATATCGTTTTGACTCATGGACCAGATCATACGTTGTGGAGGGGCCGAAATCGTGCGCCGCGCCTGACTCATAGTCACGAATCGCTTGAATCACATGCTCTCTGGTGATTCCTTCGGGAATGGTCGTCTCGTCAGCGCTGCCAGACTCTTGCTCACTGGAGGGCATCATGTCGCTCACGGTGATAGCTCCCGGACACATAGCGTAAAGCGGGTCAACGTAAGCTTAACTTACGGAAAGTCAAGGGTGGGCTAACCTCCATCCTCGGAGTCAGCAACGCTAAGCGGAAAAGAATGCCGACTTGTGGGTACAGGCCGCAACCAAGTCGCTTGCGCGACATTTTGTCTTCAATATGGCATTTTCATAGCACAAACGAGTGGAATGTGGCTTGACCATGCAGATCCGAGGGGTTTCGGATACTTCGACCGACTAGCACTACGAGACGATTCGATACTACGGAGGCGCACTTGTACTTTTCGGACTACATAAAGAAATCGACTCAGCGCGTACTGGCCACACGAGGACCTCCTTCTCGTTACCATCGCCGGGGCATTGGGCTTTTACTCTCTCTACTTCCCCTACTGGTATTCAGTGGGATAGTGCTGGCAGAAGACGCTCTCGACCGCCAGATCAATATCAACATTGAGGCTAATACATCCCTTGAAGAGGCGCTCATCAACTGGGGAACCGCTAGCGGCCTGACGGTCATGATCAATACCGCTACCGTGTACGGGCGAGTTGCACCGGAGGTGCGCGGTCACTTCTCCGCGCGTGCTGCGCTTACTGCGCTGCTGAAAAACTCCGGGCTGTCCTATACCGAGGCGGGAGGAATGATTCGCGTTGTCCCCATTTCGCCAACAACGCGCTCGGGACACACCGGAGAGAGTGATGTGCCGCCACCGACCAGCGACGGCGCCACGATAAATGCGAGGGATGACCTGAATGAGGTCATTGTCACCGCTCAAAAACGGGAAGAGCGTTTGCAAGATGTTCCAGTCCCCGTAACGGCATTGAGCGCTGACGAGCTGGCTGAGAACAACCAAGCTCGGGTACAGGAGTACTACAGCGAAATACCGGGACTGAATCTTACCCCGTCCGTGCAATCGGCTCAGAACCTGTCGGTTCGCGGCATCACGACTGGTTTTGCCAATCCTACGGTGGGGATCACCATCGACGACGTGCCGTTCGGGTCTTCGCTCGGTGTGACCGGGGGATTACAGGTACCGGATCTGGATCCCAGTGACCTCGAGCGGGTAGAGGTCTTGCGAGGGCCGCAAGGCACTCTATATGGCGCCAGCAGCATGGGAGGGTTGTTCAAGTTTGTGACCATTGATCCATTGACCGACGCATTGGGCGGGCGGCTGCAGGCAGGCGTGGACGGGGTCTACAACGGCGACCAGGCTGGGTACCACGTCCGCGGTGCTGTGAACGTTCCGTTAGGGGAAACGGTGGCTGTACGCGCAAGCGCATTTACTCGGCTCGATCCGGGCTACGTCGATAATGTCGAGACCAATCGGGACGACGTTAACAGGTCCACAACCAGCGGTGGCCGAATGTCAGCTCTTTGGAAGCCTAACTCCGACGCATCGATCAGGGTTACCGGACTTCTGCAGAAGTCTCATGCGGATGGCAGCTCTGAGACGGACCTGTTGCCAGGCCTTGGGGACCTCCAGCAGAGCAGGTTGACAAACACCGGTATCGACGATAGAGAGGTGCAGCTCTACAGTGCCGTGATCAAGGCCCGAGCAGGGACGCTCGACTTTACTTCGGTGAGTGCGTACGGTCTGAACAAGGACACCGACAACTTCGACTACACCTATGCCTTCGGCCAAGTCAATCAAGGGCGGTTTGGAGTGCCCGGAAGCCCGGTGCTCAGCTCCTACGATACCAAAAAGTTTACTCAAGAATTGCGGGTGACCACCCCCATCGGGGATCACATAGATTGGCTGGGTGGCCTCTTCTATGCATCCGAGCACACCCGCTTCGGGCAGGCCATCGAAGCGGTCGATCCTGCTACGGGGATCACCTATGGACAGTATATCGCGCGGTCGCAACCCTTTCGCCTGACGGAGTATGCGGGGTTCACTGACTTTACATTCAACATTACGGATCAATTCAATATTCAGGTTGGTGGGCGCGAAAGTCGTCAGGAGCAAACCAACGGGCCCGCCTATAACATCAACTCGTCAGGATCAGTCTCTATCAGTCCTGAGCGACGTACAAACGCCGACGAGGTATTTACCTACCTCTTTACACCGCAGTATCGGCTCTCTCAGGATCTGATGGTCTACGTGCGGATGGCTTCCGGATATAGGGCCGGCGGAGGTGGAACCAGCGGGCCTTCGGATCTGTGCATCCGATACAGGTTTCCTTGCCAATACGGGCCTGACAAGACTCTAAACTATGAGCTGGGAATAAAAGGCGATGTGTTGGATCGTCTTCTCACCTTTGACGCCTCAATCTATTACATCGATTGGAAGGACATCCAGATCCAGGCTTTCAATCAAGCATCAGGCTCTACGTTCAACACCAATGCTAGCCGTGCGAGGAGTGAGGGAGTGGAGCTTTCGCTGGAATCGCGGCCAGTGTTGGGAATGAGCCTCGCCGTATGGGGATCCTGGGACGATGCCGAGCTGACCGAGGATTTCCCAGCCGGACCTCTTTATGGCGTCTCAGGAGATCGGTTACCCTTGAGCAGTCGGCTCTCGGCCAATGTCTCTGTGGACCAGAAATTCAATTTGCCCGCTCGGATTGTCGGCTCAATCGGTGGCTCGGTCGGCTACGTGGGAAATCGCCTGGGGCTGTTCACGCCGACCACCGCGCGGGCCGAGTATCCCGGTTATGCCAAGATTGACCTGCGAGGGAGCTTACACAGGGGAGACTGGTCGCTCCACCTCTATGCCAACAACGTAGCGGACAGGCGCGCTGCGCTGTCGGGCGGTGTCGGATTCTTTCCCCCCTACTCCGTAATCTACATCCAGCCGCGGACGGTTGGCCTAAACCTGACAAAGACCCTCTGATCACTATCAGCCGCACCTATTGTGAAAGCACGATATCTCGAATAGGTTTCTGCGGCTCCTGCAACAGCGCCCTCACAAGACACATAAAACTACGCGCGAACCTTGCCATTGTGGCGCTGGAGAAGTGCTTCAGTGAGTAGTGCACTCCGCCAACGACTTCGTCAGCGTGCTCGTAGAGTAGAACGGTAGGCTCACTGTCGATATCAAATCTCTTCAGCACCGGATTCGTGAACGCGAATGGCCGGCAGGAAATTCCAGGCAAGTCGTCGGAAAGCGAGGGATCGGTGAGGAGGCCATGCGGCACCCAGTTGAATCGGCCATTGCGTGTAAATTCGGGCGCCGGCTGCTGAGCCTCGACGTAAGAAAAATCCATTCGCTCACAAGCTCTGCAATATTCGTCCGTCACTTTTTTCAACAGATCGGTGAGGCTGTCTGTAGGCAGAATGTGGACCCTTAAGTGCAGGCATGAGGCGAAGAAGCCGATGGTGTTTTGGACTTTGGGATCTGTCCTACCATCTGTTTGGTACCTGACAACCGTCTCGTCTATCGCGTACCAGCGAAGCAGCAATGCAACGTAGGCGGTAAAGACACTCATCACCAGTGTCGTTCGCCGCGATCGACACCAATCACGCAATGCGGATTTGAGCTCCTTGTCCATCACTACCGGGGCAGTTCCCCATCCAAGGCAGGCCTCCGACGGCGAGAACTGGTCATCTGTGAATCGGATCCGGCCACACTCTCGAAGGCGCTCGGCCCAATAGTCTCCGTTTTTCTCGAGCCAGTCCGGGTGAGATGCCCATTGCCATTCTGCGTAGTCGGCGAACTGAACCGGAATCTCCGGCAGGCTGACATGATGGCCTGCGGATAGCTGACGATAGGTCGAGAAGAGATCACGCAGAAAAATATTCAAGGAAAAGGCGTCGGAAATCATGTGCTCCATCGCCAGAATCAACACCGACTCGTCGTCGCGAAGCTTGACCCATCTCAGACAGAACAGCCGGTCTTTGGAGAAGTCGACAGGCTCGAGAATGCATTCATCAATGATCCGTCGCACTTCCGTTTCGGGATCTGAAGGAAGTCTCTGACTCAGGTCGTCGACAATCAGTCTGCACTCACCTGACTCATCAATCCGCTGCTCAGGGACCTGGTCGATGACCTCGATCCGCGTACGGAGTGCTTCATGTCGGTCTACGATGAAATTGAGGCTCCGCTGTAGAACGCCCACGTCAACTCGTCCGAACAGATGTATCGCCGAGGCAAGCTGTTTGACGCTGGGCCGGGAACTCAGCCCATGGAGCTGCCAATGCACCAGTTGGGGGAATGTTGCCGGTGCTCGATCCTTCAAGCTGCGTGGGCCGAGGCCGTGTGGCTGTTTAGCGCGTTCCAGGAGAAACGCGATCTGGCTCTTCGAGGCTCGCAGTCGCTCTATCTCCTCTGCCGTCAGAGCCCCTTTGGGGGCTTTGTAACGGAGCTCGCCGTCCACGGCCCAAAGCTTCACTCCTTTTTTACGAACGGATCCGACTACCGCGGCAACTTCATTCAAAGCAACGCTATTTGACTTCATATTAAAGTGCCCCTTCCTCGAACTCGACGCCATCCAGATCCGATACTTTCTCAGAAGTTTCTGCGGCCCTGGCAGCGATCATCCCGGCCATATCCCTTATCGTTGGATGTTGAAATATGGAGCTCACCGGCAGCACGAAGCCCAGCCTTTGCTCGACCGTGGTCACGAGCCGCATTCCATGTAACGAGTGGCCGCCGAGCTCGAAGAAATTGTCGTGGCGGCCGACCCGTGGCACGCGCAGCAGGGCTTCCCAGATATTCGCCAGGACCGTCTCAATCTCACCTTCCGGAGGCTCATATTGAGCCGTCACATACGCCCCAAGCTCCGGAGCCGGTAATGCAGCCCGATTCAGCTTCCCATTAGGAGTAACAGGCAGAATCGGCAGGACAACAAATGCGCTGGGCACCATGTATTCCGGCAGCAAGGATCTCAGATAAACACGGAGATCCTCGGTATTGATTGCGCTCTCTTCGGGACACGTGACATACGCCACCAAACGTTTTTCACCCGGGACGTCCTCTCGTGCAATCACTGCAGCATCTCTGACGTCCGGATGCTGCGCTAATTGAGTCTCAATCTCTCCAAGCTCTATCCGATATCCGCGGATCTTCACCTGGAAGTCGTTACGTCCCAGATATTCCACGATACCGTCGGGTCGCCACCTGGCGAGATCGCCCGTCTTATACATCGACGCGACAGGATCACTGCTGAACGGATCTCGAATAAAGCGCTCAGAGGTCAACTTCGCCCTGTTCAGATATTCACGCGCAACACAATCACCTCCGATGTAGATTTCCCCGACAGCACCCAATGGGACGGGTCGACCCAGTCCGTCCAGGATGTATATCTTTGCGTTTGATATCGGGTGTCCTATGGCCGGTAACGCTGGCCACGCCTCCGCATCGCCTTCCAACGTCAACGCCGTCACGACGTGGGTTTCGGTCGGGCCATAATGGTTATGGAGCCGGCAATCCGGCATGCGGTTGAACAGGCTGGTGATCTCCGGAGTGATCCGCAACTGCTCTCCTGCCGTAATGACATCACGCAGGTGCTTCGGCGCTGGCTGTGTGGGGTCGATTCGTTCCGCCAGTGTCTGAAGCATCAGCGGCGGTACAAACAAGCGTTGGATAGCGTCTTTCTCCAACAGTTCCGTCAGTGCACGCGGGTCCCTTCGAGTGGCTTCATCCAGCAAGACCAACTCGCCGCCGGTGCAAAGGGTAGAGAAAATCTCCTGAAAGGCAACGTCAAAGCTCAGGGCGGCAAACTGCAATACTTTGCAAGGCTTGCTGTCCTTGAACGTCGTACGGTGCCATTCGATCAGATTGACCATGGAGCGGTGGGCCATGACCGTACCTTTCGGAAGCCCCGTCGAGCCGGATGTATAGATGACATACACCGGGTTTTCTGAAGTCAGGCCTGATTGCGCTCTCGGAAGGTCCAGAACCATATCGTCATTCAACGCCGTGAGGTTTACGAGCTCAGCCTGGGCGGGCGGCAACACGGAACGCGTTCCCTCCTGGACCAGAACCATTGTCGGCTGAGCATCATTCAGCATGTGCTCGAGACGCTCCGCGGGGTAGCTTGGGTCGAGCGGGAGGTAGGCGCCACCGGCTTTGAGAATCGCGAGCAACCCTACAATCATCTCCAGACTACGCTCCGCGCATATCCCGACGACTGGGACGGCACCTCCCATTCGAGGTCTCAATTCGTAAGCTAGGTTGTTGGCTCTCGCATTAAGCTCCAAATATGTGAGCGAACGGCCGTTAAGAGTCACAGCGATGGACCGGGGTGCGAGTCTGACCTGCTCCTCAAACAGCTCGTGGACCAACTTTTCACGCGGATAATCGGCCTGGGTCGCATTGAACAGCTCCAGAATCTGAGACCGCTCCAGTTCTGGAACGATTTCCAGCGATAGCGCTTCGGTCTCAGATCCGCTCTGGAGTACCTCGACGACCGATTGGAGCGCCGTGCGCAAATACCCATTCACTCGACGCGCATCGATATGGCTATCCGTCTGGACCTTTAAAATGAAGGTGCTCCCTAAATCATCCACCGAGAGTGTGATGGGATAGTTCGTCCGCCCCTTGTTCACAAACAGACTCAAGCCGTTTGCGTTGTCCCAGCTCACACCCTGATTCCGACTCCCATGCCGATAGTTCAACAGGGACGTGAACAGAGGGGCGGTGCCCACGATCTGACTGCACTTCTGAGCTACTGCCAAAGAGGCTTGCTCGTGCCCGAACAAATCCACCAGCTCTCGCTGGACCTGGCCGATCAGGTCTTCTACCAAAACGCCACGCAGCTTCAGGCGAAGTGGCAGCGTATTGATAAACAACCCGACGACGGGACTGGACTCGGAAACCTCTTGTAACCTTCCCGACAAGACAGTTCCGAATACGACATCGTCGCGCCCTGTCGTGTGCGCCACTACCAGACTCCATGCCGCATGGAACAACGTGGCCGAGCTCACTCCGAGCTGACGGGCGCGGCTGCGAATCTGCGCAGCCAATGTGCTGTCCAGCTCCTCCTGAGCCTCGTCGTACCGTCCACTTCCACCATGCACATTGACCACCCCAAAAGGTGCGGTAGGCTCGTCAATGTCCTGCAACTTGTCACGAAAGAAGGCCTCGGCATCATGTCGCTCCCCATAGGCGAGCGAGAAAGCCACATGATTTCGATACGGTACTGGGGGCGCAATCGGTCGAGCCAGGCCATTTAATTCGTCGACGATCTCGGACATGAGGGCCTTCAACGAGATACCGTCGACCGCAATGTGGTGCAGTTGCAGTCGGGCGAGCCACTGAGAGCTGTTTGGATCTTGAGCGATCATCAGGCGCATGAGCGGTGCCTGTCTTAAGTCCAGTCGCTGCCTGCGTGGCTGGACCCATTGCTGAATCTGCTCTTTCAGGTCGACTGCCGGATCCAGCGCAATCTCCTGCACCGGTAGCTTCGCCTGCCGATACACCACCTGCACCGGACGTGGCAACGACTCCCACAACACCGCCGTGCGCAGGATGT
>Ga0207695_10001855_pt1 | contig 33117 bp, 58 predicted proteins | sample KBSC54metaG_FD_184354 | JGI IMG/M metagenome (GOLD analysis project Ga0207695, IMG submission 184354) | Corn rhizosphere microbial communities from Kellogg Biological Station, Michigan, USA - KBS C5-4 metaG (SPAdes) (version 2) | ecosystem: Host-associated > Plants > Roots > Rhizosphere > Soil... | reverse complement strand
GCGCCCCTGATTGGCGGCGTCGGCCGGGGTATAGACCCCGATCGTGCCTTCGGTCACGTCCGACGCGGCAACCAGATCGGTCCCGGTCGCCGTGGTGCCAGCGACAAGGACGTTGGTCGTCCCGGCGTTGAACGCCTCGTCCACATAGACGATGATCTGCTTGATCTTGGCGCCCACCGGAACGGCGCCGATTTCGACGCCGGCCGCGATGTTGGTCGTGTTGAAGGCGATGTCCTTACGCAGATAATGGACCGCCTGAAGTTCGAATTGACGTGCTACTGCCATCTTGGCCTCCTCAAACCAGCGGGGCGTAGGTCGGGAGGATGAACGTCCCGAACCGTGCGTTGTTGAATTGCGAGGCTTTCAGGCCGCAGATGGACCATGCCGAAACGCCAAGCTGGTTCTCATAGTCGAAGCGTTCCTCGACCCATTTGAACTTCTTGTCGTCGCTGGGGGTCTCGCCGCCCGTGCCGAACATGGCTGCCTGAGCACCGCAGAGAACGGCGCGGCGGGCATTGGTGACGGCGGCTCCCGTGGTCGAATTGACGCCGTAAGGCACCTTCTCCGACTGGTGGAGGACGATGCCGTTATACATGCCGACATAATCGCCGCCGGTGAACAGCGGAAGATCCTGCATGCCGCCCTGGATGGCCGCGCGCTGCAAGTCTGCCCACTGCCCGGTGGAAGTCTGCGAGCGCAGGCTTTGCACCTGGTTGGGGTGGACGAACATCACATAATAATTGCCGCCCTTGATCTTGATCGGGCGGATCGGCATCACACCGGTGGACGCATAGGTTCCCTGACGAAGCCGGGCCGCGATGCGGTCAAGCTGGACCAGCGTCAATTCGTCGCCGGTCGTAAGGGATTCGTCCGTCGTGCGGCTGTTCGGGCGCAGGATGTGGCCCGAGTCCACCGCAACGACCGCGTTGAAGCCGGTATAGGCCGTATCGGTCTGATAGGTGGCGCCGCCGATCTGGTTGAAAAACCACGTATCGAAGCGGGTGGCGAACCAATCGGCCAAACCATCCTTGGCTTCCGTCCGCATGTTGAAGGCAACACGCTGTTCGGACATGCGGCCCTTCGAGATGACGGCATGACGGATCTGGTTGATGGTGAACTGATCGTTGAACGTGACCAGTGCCTCCTCGTTGCCGTGCAGCGTATCGTCGCCGGTCGTACCGCGACCAGTAAGCTGCGGGCGCAGCCCCATGACGAGTTTGTCGCCGGCCTTGGTCGAGAAATCGGTCTTGTTGACAAGTAGGGCGTTGCTGCTCGTCCCCATGAACGACCAGACATAGGTTTGCTGGATTGCTTCGGCCGCCAGCTCGCGTTCCCAAATCGTCGGGCTTAGCGCGTGGCCGGTTGTATATTCGGTGTATGCCATGATGGCTCCCCAAGAATGGATTGAGTTCGGTCGGCCGCTGCGCTTGGCCGGTGCGAACCCCCATTCGCCGGGAGTGTGCGAGGGACACTTGAGGCAGTCCGCGCCTTCCCCTCATCCGCTTCGGGGCTGCGTGATGGCGAAATCCAGCTAAGTTATGCGCTGAAAATCGCCGTTGGCGATTACACTACTGACATTTTTTGTTCAATGCAAGAGTCAGCCGCCCATAGCCCGCTTGATCGCAGCGCGGCCTTCAGGCGTCTGACGAAATGTGTTGTAATCTTCCTCGGACATCGCCGCGAGCTGCTGAGCCGTAACCGCTCCAGGAGCGGCGCCGGCACCATTACCGAATGAGCGGCCGCCAGGAGTTCCCGTCTGCCGGTTCTGCGTTTGCGGCATCGGAACGACGTTCGAGCCGTTGTAGCCGCGCGCCTGCGCCATCCGATAGATCGATTCTGCCGGGGAGCGATTGTTCAGCGCGCTTTCCCGAAGAAGCTGCTGCGCTTCGGCCACCAAAATCTGCTCGGCCTGAGCGCCCTCGATCCCGAACGCCTGCAGTTCGTTGATGCGCGACTGGATGTAATGCTGCACGGCATTGGGGAAGTCGGGCTGCTGTTGGCGAAAGCGCTGCTCGTCCATGTCGGCAAATTGCCGAACCTGGGCTTCAAATACCTCGGCCTGGCGCTGTTCGTCAGCCGTCTGGAGGCGCTTGTCGATCGCCTCGACCTTTTCGACCAGCGGCTTGAGCGGATCGGGCGCTTCCTGCTCATTGGGATCTTTGCCGCCCGCGATGGCCGACATATCATCCAAGCGCTTCTGGAGCGCCAAATGCGCCGCCTTCGCCTCTTCGGCTGCCTTGCGGGCTTCATCGCGCTCCTGAGCATAGCGGCGGATTGCAACGTCCTGATCAGGCTTGCCGCGCGGACCTTCGCCTTCGGGATGATCCTGCTTCGACGCAAATCGTCCGCGCTCGTCGCGCTCGCGCTGATCCTTCTGCTCCTGCGATTCAGCAGGCGCATCGACCTGCACTTGATCCATCGGAAGAATTTCGTCGCTCATAATAGTATGCTCCAATTTACGATCCCACAATCTGCTTGATGCGCGCCCGATTGAGGCTTGTCGGCACGCTGTACGAACCGGGTGATACCGTGACGCTCTGCGACGAATTGTTATCGAACGTGAATGTGAGTGTTCCGATGCCGATGGGAACAGTGACCGTCATTGCATCGGCAGCTCTGGTCGCCGCAGAACCGGCGGTAGCAATGAACGTAGACGGCGCCGCACCGGCCTCTAGCTGCGGAAACCCGATGCGAATCGTGTAGTCTACCGCATTGCCGCTGCCATGGTTTCCTTGGAGGAAGAACGACCCGCTTCCGCTCAGCGTCCCAGCTGTCGTTCCTGTCACCTGCACGCGGCCATTTCTGAGGCCCGTCACCGAGTTTATACTGGCCAAGATGCCGGTCGCCGAGATGTCGGTGCTGCCCGATGGCGACAGATTATAGCGAAAGATTAGTGAGGACGCCGTGATGTTCGTGAGAGCGCCCGACACAATCCGCGCGTAGAACGACCCGGCATACGCAGTTGACGTGACGAGGCTGCTGACATTGCCGAAATTGATTGTGTGGAATGTCGCGCCGGTCGTCCCCTGGATGCGAAGGTCAACATAGGAGATGCCATCCTCGGTCCCGGTGCCGACGATTGTGTACGTCAGACCAGTTCCAGACCCAGACCATCCCGTAGGCAAGGAACCGCCAGAACCAACTGCTCCAGCAACAGCCGTTGACGCATCGGTTCTCAATACGAGATTTGTCCGTGATGGTTCAATGATGACGCCATTGAAGCCAAGCGTCGCCGGGTTATAGTCGAAGCGCGCAACATCGGTGGCCGCGCTCGCCATCGTGCCCGCACTGTTGACGTAGGTGCCGGCCGACGAACGTGTAAGCGCGACGCCGGAAGGAATAGAGCCGGAGCCGAAATAATAGCCCCAAGGGATCGTATCGGTTGCCGGAGCGCCGTTTACCTCGTGCCAACTTGATCCATCCGAATATTGAAGGGTGAGAGTATCCGAGTTCCAGATTGCCTTGTTTGCAAAAGCTGACGCGGCGGGACGGGTCGCAACGGTGTAGGTCGGGATGCTGCCGCCAACCTGCTGCCAGCCGGTGTTTCCGGTGCCGCTGGCCTTGTAGTAGGGAGCGGCATTGGGAACGAGTGCGAGAGTGCCGGGCGAGGCCGTGACCGAGCCCTCGGGCGCTCCGCTGGCAAAATAGAGCATGGAGCCGTTGCGCGTCGTCGAGACGGCATCGCTATAATTATTGATGCGCCCCGACGTGTCGATGTACGCCGCCGTCACATTGCCATGCGTTATGTTGTTGTGGGTCTCGTTCCCATTAGGGCCGACCGCCGTGGGGTAGGTCTCGATGAAGGTCCAGGCGATATTACCATCGCTCACCGTGCCTGACGTATGCATCGGAGGCGTCGCGCCCGCTGTATAGCCAGACGTGCCGGTCAGGGAGTTCGCTGCATAGGTATTGAGCCCGTAATAGCAGAATTTATTATGAGCGTAGAACGTTCCGCCAGAAGTCCAGACGTTATAATCGTTGCGGACCCTGATCCCATATCGCTGCGTCGGCGTAGCCTGATCGTCGAAGAAGGTATTGCCGATGACGACATTGTTCCCGGCATTGCCGCCATATCCGCAGGCGACATAAATGCCGCCGAGATTGGCGTTACCGGACTGACAGTTGTTGGAGCAGCTATTGCCGACGATCGAGTTATCCCGGCCGTTGACGCATATCCCGCTATTGTAGTTGTTTATACAGACGTTGGATTGAACGATGTTCTTCTCACCGACGATGGATATGCCATTGTCGCCGCTGCCCTCAGCATGATTGCCGATGACACGGTTGTCGAAGCACCCCCAATCGACGCAAACCAGCTCAAGTCCGTTTGAGGTCGTCTTGTTGAAGCTGAAGCTGTTTCCGTATGCCCCGTCCCCGACATGGATGCCGAAGCCCACGCATGACTGAAAACGATTGCGCTCAATGCTATTATAGCACGTGGTCGCGTCATTGACTTCAACGCCGTGAGCGGAAATCGTTAAAAAGTCGCATCGCTCGATGGCACAGCGCGTGCTGCCATTTTCGAGGCGAAACCCCTTCTTGGAACCTGACAGCTTAACCCTTGTAATCGAGCAGTCGCTACAGGCGTTCAGGTTGATGACGAGATCGCTTGGGAGGCCAACCTTGGAGCCGTCGATATTCAGATTGTCGATACTGACATTGAAGACGGACGCCAGCGTAAATAGCCTGGTCACGGTGCCGTTCAGCTTCAGGTTCGGTTTCTGTCCGCCCGTGCCGTAAATGCTCGTATTGCTCGATATGGAAAAACTGGTCGAGAGGTTGTAAACCGTTCCCCCATTGTAGGGGATCTCGACAGGCCAGCCGGTTGCCAGTGCCCTTGTTAGAGCGGCGGACCAGTCGGCATCCCCCGTCTGGAAATAGTCGAGAAGAACAGCTCTGTTTTTCAGCGCTCCCGAGCTGTCTATAACATAGACCTCTCTACCTGACGTGTCCCTCTGTATCCCGCTCATGCGACCATCATCCCTAAGCCGCAGTGAAACCTTGAGCGTTGACGTAGACAGCACCAGCGCCGGAGGCGGTCAGTGTCACAACCTCCATCAAGGTATTTGCCGTTCCCTTGAGCGGCACGGGGAACTGGATGCTCATTCCACCAGTGATGCCGCCAGTGCCGATCTTGGTCCGCCAGATTACCGTTCCCGCCGCGCCGTCGCGGATCGCAAGTTCCGTCGCGTTGGTTAGTGCCTCGCTCATGATTTGAAGGCTGGTGATGTAGTTGCGAGTACTCGCGCCAGCCGCCGCAAACATCGTCACCGCCGTGGTCGTATTAGAGATGCCACCGGAAGCAGCGGCATACTGGATGCGTGACCCAGTCATAGCATGGGGCTGCACCACCGTACCGCTTACATCACCACGTGCACGGTCCCAGGACGTGCCATTGAAGAGATAATTGCCCACACTCAACATCGTGCCGGCTGATCCACTGGACGCGATCGGCGCGGTCAGCGTAGCATTGCCCTGACCGTCTGCACCCGTAACGCCGCTCGTCGTAGTAGTAATCAACTCTCCTTTGGCGTTGACTGCGATCTCAGCGCGCTGGCCGTCGGCATAGGTTGGTAGTGTGGCGTTATATTTCACGCCCACCTTTACCGGGTTTCCGCTATCGGAGACTCCAGACGCGACGTTGCCGACAACACTTAACGGAGACGTTAGCTTGGTATCAATCGAGGCAAGACTAGTATTTCCAGTGGTCTGTGCCGCTGAAGTTGCTGCTCCGGTTGGAAGCGCTGACGAGTTAACCTGCACGCCATTGGTCGTGCCCGGCGTGGTCTGGTCGATCGTGACGCTGCCACCAGTGCCGCCGCCGCTTCCACTGGTATCGAGATTATAGACCTCGCGGCCTCCGGTATCGGTTTTGATCCCACTCATTGCGGACCCCTTGCTGCCTGGAGAATGGCGGAGACCGCCTGGTTGAGTTGATCGACATTGCGAGAGAGCGCCGCAATCACGTCGGCGTGCGGCAGAACCTTGCCGTCGATGGGGACGCCGCCGGTTTGCAGCAGGATGTCGGCTTGAGCCTTCTGGCGATCAGTCTCGGCGCGCATCTGGTCAACCTGGACCTTCTGCGCTTCAATCGACTTGTCGGCCTTCAGTTTCTGGTTTTCGAGCTGGACAGTCTGCAACTGCTGTGCTCCCTGTTGAAGCTGCTGCTGCATCTGCTGCTTCTCGGGATCCATGCCACCCACTGCCTTGGCCAAGTCGTCCGCAATCGTGGATGGCAGCCCGATATTCTCGATCACCACAGCCTGAGCCTGTGGCGGAAGCTGAACGCCGTTCTGTGAGAGGATAGCGAGCTTGCCCAGCACCTCCTGCTGCTGGTTCGGAGACGACGGCGCTTCATCCACGATGATGTCGAACTTCATGCTTTCATCGTTGAGCGCGCGCATCACGGTGTTCAACGCCACGAACATCTCGCGCTTCTTGCCCTCTTCGGCTTGGGCGATCTGCTGTTGAGCCTGCTGCATCTGCTGCTGCCACTGAGCGAGAGCCTGCGGGTCCTGGGTCATCGGTTGCGGCGGCAGCATCAATTGCGCCTGCTGTGGATCGAACGGATCGACGGTCACGCGCACCAATGTTTCAGGGGGCAGCGTCTTCATCAGCGCGAGCAAAGTCCTGCCCTGCTCCTCATGATAGAAGCGCTTGCTATCGAACAGGCTCGCCTGCGTGCTGACAGCGGACTGGCGGCGCTGCATTTCAAGGCTCGCGGGTTGATCGCGATCGGCCGAACCCAGCAGCTCGACATTGATGCCGGAGACGCGCGAAATATTCTGCATCGTGAATTCGATCAGCATCACCGCGCCTTGAGGCAATGGCGGCGACGTGCGCGGCTGAATGCGACCAGCGGCAAGCGCTCCTTCCGTTACCTCGACATTCTTCTGCGGGTTGCTCCAATCCTCTTCGGCTTTGCGCTGGTCCGCGAAGGCGCCCCGCTCGTACAGCAAGCCGCCCTTCGCGTTGCTGGCGAGGATATGCACGACGGTCGCAAGGAACTTGTTGAGGATCTTCTGAGGGTCTTTCAGCGCCCGAACGATGCCGTACCAGGTCTTTTTCTTCTCATCGCGCTTGGTGGTGATGAAGTTATAGGCCCATACCTCAAGCGGGTTGACCTCAAGAACCGATGTCTGGCCCAAAAATGCCTGCTTGTAGACCTTCTTGCCGCCTTCGAAGTCGTACCATTCGACCTCGACCATGCAGACGCGCTTGGGGCGCCCGCTCTCTGGAATGCCTTCGCCTTCGCGCTGGTGCTGCGGATAATCCAGTTCTTCCTTGTTGTCGGACGTGTCGTTGATCCCAAGCGCAGCCCATTTCGCGTTGAGCTCAATTGCAAGAACGTCGGGGAACATTTCCTGCGCTTCGTCGAGATCCATCCAGACCGCGCGGCCACCATAGCGGCGATCGGCCAAGTTGCGCTTCGTGGCGTTCTTGTCCCAGAATGCGGTGCGTGGATCGCGGCGATCGATCGAGATGCTGTCTTCGCCATTCTTGCGCGTCTCGGTGACGCCGATGCCAGTAATTGCCGCATCGGTGAATGCGTCCGACTCCTCGCGCTCGGACTTCGCCTGATCGCGCACCCACATCGCGGCCGATGACAGCAGCTCGTCCACCTTCACATCGCCTGCGGTGCGAGGGAGATATTTCACGTCCTGACGATTGTTGACCTCAAGCCCGGCAACGGCATCGATGTTGATCTGAACCAGATTGAACACCGGCGCGGGACGGCCATCGCTTTCGAAGACGGCCAGTTCATCCTTCGACCATTGATAGCCGTTGTAGAAGTCATAAGCTTCGTCGGCTTCCTTGCGCCATTCGGCAAGGTGGTCGATCGCGCTCTTCGTCCAGCCTTTCAGCCGGCGGAAGAGATCTCCATCGGGATCAACGCCAATCGCTTCGACCGTGTCTTTCGTGGCATCATCGGGCTGGATATCGTTCATGCCTCTTCCCTTTTTTGCAGGGAACGGCTAGAATCTGCGGGTCGGAACGGTGCTGGAAACACCGCCCGACCCTGACCAACACGTGAAGGAACCACGCTATGGCTGAAATCGATTATAGCGATGATATTGCCGTCGTCATCCCATTCGCTCCAAGTTATTCTATCACACCCAGCGGGGTCATAACGCGGATCAAGGGAAGCCGCACTTACCCGGCTGGCTATGTGCTGAAACCTAGTAGATTTACGCGCACGCCCTACAAGAGGGTTGTAATTGTGACGGTCGATGGCCCGCAGACTTGGCAGTTGCATCGCCTGCTGGCTTATGTTTTCCATGGGCCGCCTCCCGCCGGCAAAGAACTTGCTTGCCACATCGATGGAGATGCGGAGCATAATCACGCGCGCAACATACGTTGGGGAAGCCCATCGGATAATATGCTCGACAAGGTCGCCCATGGTAATTCTGGTAAAGGCGCGGCAAATCCACGAGCCATCCTGTCCGCTGAGACTGTGGTCATGATTCGGAAGCTGCCTTATCGCAGAGGGATGATGACGCGGCTTGCGGTTAAATATGGCGTCACAAAATCCACCATAAGTAAGCTCTATCGCGGAGACACTTGGAGTTAAGCAGCCCATGATGTACTAGCCCCGTTTGACATCCTCAAACGAGCACGTTCATACCTATCGGTAGCTCGTTCGATGACCGCAGGCGTCACTGCGAAAGTTGCAACAAAGGCGTCCGCTAGATCTGGACTTCTACCGAGGCGGTCCTTGGTCTCCTGTTTTGCCTCAAGCTTGATCAGGCCGTTGGAGTTGTATCCGTAGAGGATGTCGGCAAGTTCGCTCGTCAGGGCGTCGTCGTTGATCTGGCAATCTCTAGCCTCAAACCACATTCGCGCCTTCCAGAATAGCTCATCTCGCAGCTTAGCGTACTTACCGTCGATAGAGGGTCGCTCGGAGACGTTGAGCATCGTCACCGGCAATCCGAGTTCGCGCATACGATCTGCGACACCCGACCCGATTCCGATAGTGTCCACCACAATGTGACTTGGCAGCTCATCTCTCGGCGTATCCTCATAGATCGCCAGCACGCGCCCCGCCGTCTGCATCGTATCGAGCCCGCGCCACGCCGTCACCGGCTCCATCAGCACGCGGCCACGGCGTTTGGCCAATGCCGTGCGATCATCGCCGAAACGTGCGGGATCAAGGCCCCAGATTGGCTTGACCTGATTGATCGTCTCTTTTGGGACGACGCGCTTTGCCGCCTCTTCCATCAACGCCAACGGAATAAGCGTGTTGCTGTCGACCTCGGGAAATTCGCCCAGCACATTGACCTTGACGTGATCGGAGGAGAGCCCCCAATCGTCGATCATGTCCTGGATCTGCTTCTGGTTGGCGGCCTTGGCGCGGCGGGTATCGACCGTCATCGTCAGCCAGCGGTGGCGGAAACGGGTGAAGATCTGGTAGAAGTACGATGCTTTGTGGATCGGGTTGCCAAAGGTGAACACGAAGCTGTCGGGATCGGTGTTCGTGGCCTCAGCTACGGAGAAGATGGTCTCGGGAACGCCCGAGCCTTCATCGATGATCGTGCATTGCCCGCGCCCGCCATTGTGCAAGCCGCCAAAGGCATCGGGCTTATGCTCCGACCACTTTTGAGCAACGACCTTCCACGTGTCGGGCTGCTCGACGTGGACGAACTTGGTTGCAGTCCATTCGAACCAATGCTTGTTCAATGCCCGAGCATGCCACAGCGCCAGTTCACGCCAGGTCTTGCCGTCGAGCTGATCGCCTGTGTTGGCGGTGACGACGCCCGAGAAGTTCGGCCGCGTGCTCATGAGGAAAAGCACCAGCCACGCGATGACGGCGCTCTTGCCCGGCCCACGACCGGATTTGACCGCCATCTTGATGACATCGCCACCGGAGCGTGTTTTGATGGCCTCGCCTAGAACGGACAGGAACTCAGTCTGCCATTCATCTGGACCATCCCAGCCCTCAAGCTCACCCTCGCCCCATTCGAAAATGTAGCGCACGAACGACAGCGGATCAGCGTACATCGCGCCGAGATCGTGACAGAGGATTTCGTCAGCCTCAGTCATGCTCGATCAGGTCAACCGTAACCAAGCCCGCGCGCTTGCGAGCCTCGATCAGCGCGTGCGTGTGCGTGATGTTGCCCGAGATATTGTGCTGCGAAGGAATGACCTTGCCGACCAGCGACATGAACGCAGTCGGATTTTCGCGCGCCTGCTCGACCAGATAATCAACGCCGCCGGCTTTATCGAGCGCCTTGATCACCATGTCCTTGACGGCAGTCGTTGCCTTGTTTGGCGTGCCTTTTGGCCGACCTTTGCCTGCCTGCGCGACGAAACCGGCGTGAATCCGTTTATCGTCCGTTTTTTGCGCCAGGCTCATCAGCGCAACGAAAGCCCGCTGCCAGTGACCAGCCAAACCACAAGCACGATCACTAGGACAATCGCTGCAATGCGCATGATGTTGGGGTCTGTGGACACGCCAAGCGCTGGAAGCAGGATGGCGAGAACGATGAGGATAAGGAGGATAGCCAGCATAATGGCCGAACCATTTACACGAAAAATTCAGCCCCTTGTATATGCAATAAATCAGATTTTATCGGCTGGCTCGTCATTGGACCAATCCTTGATGACCCGAAGCGCGGTGTCTGCGCACATCTCCGCCATCGAAATGGTCATATCCAGCTCAGAATCGCCAGCAAACGCCTCGATCAGCGCATCCAGAAGATTATCGTCAGCGCTCACGCTGAAGTCCTTGGCAGCGCATAGAATACCGCGCGAATGGAAACACGAAGCTCACGAGCAATCCGCGATTTGTTAACCCGCTCACCAGCCTCTCGCATTTCCATGGCGCGCTGAATCACGCGCTGGCGTTGCTGCGCTGGGCGGCCGCGTGTGATGTGCTTCAAGTTCATTTCCCCTCCCCTTCCCTCAGGACATGGTCGATGTGAGCGCGGATAACTTTTGCCGCCGCCGTCGGGCCTATCCAGAAGTCGCCCTGCAATGCTTCTGAGACGGCGATGGTCATCCCCTCGTCCACTTGCTTCAGCTCGTTCAGGATGGCGCGGACGACGCGCTCACAATCCTGCCGAGTTGGACCGACGTCGTCAGCTATCGCTCTGACACATTTTTCCAGCATCGTGGTGTCTCTGTGGGTCGTCATGACAGCAGCGCCGCGATGGAAAAGGCTATGCAAATCGCCAGCAGCGAAGCCGCCACAATTTTGGTGATGTCCCTCTCGTTCTCCATCATCTCATTCCTTCTGCTTGCGGGGTTGGGGCGAGGATGGGCGTAACATCGGGGTTCCCCCTAAAGGGGGAAACCCCCGACGACGTTACGCTGCCACCCTTTTCCTGGAAAACCGTAACATCGATGTTACGCCGCCATGTTACGGATGTTACGCAATCCATATCTCTTCTCCTTGACCATGTATTTTCCCTTTATTCTCAAGAGCTTTTCTGATTCTCCAGAACTGCATACGCGCGGTTTCGCTGTTGTTACGGTCTGTTACGCCAGTGGCCTGGAGGCGTGTTTTCCAATGATCGAGCGGCGCAGCCGTAACATCTCCCGTAACAGTGGTTTTTGGGTAGCCAACAAGCCCCAAAACCTCTTCGAGACAGGCCAGGGCATCAGCCTCTTTTGGGGATAGGGAGGAGGTGTTTCGGGCTATCACTGAGGCGCCTTCAGCGTCGATCACGACGCAGGAGGTGACTTCACGCTCCCTTCTGTTGAGGCCCAGGGAGACACTTTTTAGGGTAAAATTAAACGGGTCTCCGGCTTCGAGGTCGCGTTGCTTTGCGACCCGCACGGATGAAAATGTTAGCTCGGGGTCTCTCCTAATTTCAATCTCCGTGTCCGTGGCAGCCCTCAAGGAAGAGTGACCCCTTGCCCCTCTGGCCTCGTCCTTGCCGGAATGGTGAATGATACAGACATGAGAGCCGGTGGCGGCTCTGATCCTGTCACAATTCCCGATCAGTGCCGTCATGTCTTCGGAGGAGTTCTCGTTTCCCCCGGCCATAGCGCGGGAGAGGGTGTCAATAATCACCATGCGAACGGGCAGGCCTGTTTCCTCCTCCACATGCTGCACCAACTGAATAACAGCCATCAGGTCCGCCTGATCATTGAGGAGGTTGATGGGCTTGGGCATTGCGACAAAGGGAAGAGAAGAGATGTCATGATGCTTCCGGAAGGCCGCAATGCGGTTCCTGATGCCCAGAGCGCCTTCTAGAGACAAATAAACGATTGCCCCTTGGTCGACGGATCGGCCTCTCCATTCACGTCCCCACGCGACGTGCAGCGCCAAATCCAGAATGAAGAAGGTCTTCCCGCAGTTTGATGGGCCGTACACAACGGACATGGCAGCGGAGGTTAAAAGTCCCTCAACAAAATCATTCGCTTCGAGTGAGGGTGTGGCGTCGTCGAACCAGAAGAACGGCAAGGCAGGGGCAGGCGCGGACGTTTCTCCTTTGAGGAGCACATCTATTTGTTCTTGGGAGGCGTCCGCTGCGTCCCATCCGGAAGGCAAGCCATCGGGCAAATTTATTAACGAAACTGATGAACAGACGTCCTTTAAGAACGTGGTTAATGAGGTGGCGAAATGAAAACCTGGCTCATCGGCATCAGGCCATATCACCACGTCTTTACGTGAGAGAGGCGATAAATCTGTCTTGTCGAGGGGGGAGTTGGATCCCCCCATAACAGCCGTGGCACACACTCCTCTATCGATCAGGGATTTGGCAGCCTTTTCTCCCTCACAGAAGATCACCCGGTCGCTTTGTAGTATGCCGGGGATGTTATAGAGGGGGCGAACATCAGGGTTCCCATAACGTCTCTTTACCGCGTCCCAGGGCAGAAACTCCTTACCGCCACCATCGGGCTCGAAGCGATAAACAGAAGCAATAATGCTGCCTTCCGCATCCGTATAGTGCCACTCGCCTTTTTGCGGGCCAAGATCCCGTTCAAACTTTTTGGCTTTGGCTAATAGTTGCTGGCGGCTGTACACCACCTCCGGCCGGGTGCCTTGCCCCAGCCATTCAGCGCATTCTGACAGTGCGACGTGGAAGGAAACTCTGCGGTTGGCCTGATAGAGGGCTATAAGATCCCCGCCCTTTTGTGCTGGGTCCCCAAAGTCTTTCCAGATGCCGGCCTTTGAGCCAGACGTCTCTATCAGGAGGCTTCCGCCTGGATCGCCGTCTGTGTTGCCAATGCGGGCTTGGGTGCGAGAAAAGATTGCCGATGGGAAAAGCCATGCCACGAAGTGCGCTGCGTTGGCAGCAAGCCCGTCCCTTACAGTTTCGATGCGGGGCGCCTCCCCCTGATCACGACCCAGATAGGTTTCGAGTTGCTTGGCCGTAAATGCCTGGTTGAAATCCAATATCATGCCCAGCACTCCGCTGAGTGGGGGCACCATTTGCATTCAAAGAAGGAGGAAGACGCATAAGCGCGTGGAAGCCACTCACCGGCATCGCAGGCCTTGAGGATTGCCACCCCTTTGTCGGATAGGTTTTGAGCAAGCTGGGGATTGAATGGCACTCGTTCGAATGCAACCTCTCCCGTATCCCGATTACCGATTGAGAGTAGCGCCGGATTTTCCGTCAGCTCCATATAGGCTTGGTAAATGGCAATCTGGCCGGCATAGACTGGGCGCTCAACGGCAACGCCCTTTTTTACGATTGCATTCCAATACTTGGCGCCGACCCATTTTGATTCCCATAGGTACGGGAATGGCCCCATTTCGGCCGAGCCCCCACAAATCACCCCATCAATGTGGCCGCGTATGCGTCCCCCGGCCACTGAGAAGCCAAATTGCAGCCCATCCTTCCCATGGGTTCGCAGATCAAAACCAACCCCTTTTAAAAGCTCAGCAACGCTAGCCTCGCCCGCATGACCGATTGCAAAGATGTTGTGGGTTGAAGCCCCAAAAGGAGAAGGCCTCCCCAGGAACTCATACTGGAGTTTGCGGGCACACGGCTCCCCCAAGCGAGAGCCCCCAAGATAGTCACGCGGCGCGGATGGTCGGACAGCCGCATCTAGCATTGCGGTGGTAGGGATTGCCGCCTTGCTCTTTAAAGCGCCATGATTGAAATCGATCATCGGCGCCACGCGGTTTTGTTGGAGGAAGCTGTCCAAAGATACTTGGCGTACACGCTCGAACAACTACAGGGGTTTTGATCCTGATTGCTGGTCAGACGGCCAAAATAGCTCATTACGTCGTGACAGAAATCAAGGCCATCTTCGGGGTTCTCGGGCCAGTTACCGAAAGATGCCCGCCCCCACTGCCGGGACGGCTCACCATCTACCGTTGCCCACTCTGCTAGCCATCCTATGGCGGGACGCTTGAATTGATCTTCAATCAATCCATTCCCAAGAACAAGGACCTCTCCAGACCAACCGGATTGGTCGATCTTTTCGAGACTTACGGCGGGGAAATCCTTCCATTGCCATATGGGTTTCACTTCGACAGCAACGGGATCGCGGGCGCCATGCAACACAAAGTCCGGCACCCAGCCCTTCAGATCGAGCGGTTCATATTCCCAACGCCAGCGGCACAGATCAAAAAAAGCCGCCCACGTCGCCTCGAGGCGCGACCGAAAGCGAATGCCATCATAGAATGTTGGCTTTGCCGCAATATTATAGGTGACGCCCATCAGTACGGCACATCATCATTGAGGTCGCGCAGAGCCGCCACCTCAGCCAAAAAGGAACATACCGCCGCGCGCGCCAATCCCAGCGCTTCCTCTTTGGTATAGTCTTGAAGGGGCTTCTCCATCCCCACGGTGGCAACATAAGCCCCCATTGCAGGCAAAGTCTTCCCGACAGCCAATTCTTCAACTGTGTCCAATTTAGTCAATTTGGCCATGATGGCCTCCCATTGTTCCAGACAACGACGACCGCAGAACATGACCTGGGAAGAACCCCAGAAAAGCCCCCAACCAGATGAAGGTTTCCCGCACCCTCTGCATATCAGCCACCCTGGAGGTAGTTCTCTGTGGGGAGCAGGCCCTCGCACCGCGCTTGCTCTGCCCTTGCCAGCACCCATGCACTAATCGCCGCCGCTGCCATGAAGCGCAGCTCGTCACGAGACAGATGCGCGATCGGCCGGTTATAATTGGTTCCCATGAGCCAATCGCCGATTGCATCCCCCGCCCTTTGCTCCGCTTCGCGTTGAAGTTCGTCTTCGAATGAAGGGGGCCTTGCGGCCCCCTCCGATTTTATGCGGCCCACTTGGGAACTGCGCTGCCGGCTGGGGCAGAGGCGGCTCCCTGAATGGGAGTAACGTTGCCACCGCCAGCCTTGGCTTCGGCATAGGCGCTGTTTTCAGGACCGATCGGGGCCAAGAGCTTGTTCTTGTCGCTGTAACCGCCTTCACCCTTTTCGATGCCGATTTTGCCGACAAACTCCATGCCGGAAAAATCACCATAGCCGGAGACAAGGCGAGCTTTCTTTGCGGCCTCGCTTTCATCGTCCGCCTTGATGCCGCGCGCGCTTTCCAGAATACCGCGCAGGGTGGAACGGGTGATGTTGCCAGCCTTGCTCTGGCCATTTTCATCGACCTTGCCGCCGCTCACCACCATGTTCTGCCAAAACTTGCGGCCGCGATAACGCCCGCCAGTGATGACAAATTCAGCATTGAGATAATGGGCATCGCTTGGCGGCTTGCCAGCGGTAAGCCACCCACCATCCCCGACCGAGCCGGGCCGGATCGTGATGATCATCGGTGCAATGGTATTGACGGGAATGAGATCAAAGCTGTTGCTATCAGCATTGTTGAAATCGAATGGATTCGTGCTCATTGAACTTGCTCCTGTTGAGTCGCTTCGGTGGGAGTGCTCGCGTCGGGCGTCGGGGTGTGGAAATTCAGGCGTTCCGGCGCGGGCTTTTGAGGTGTGCGGATTTTGGCCATGAGTCGGCCAAGGTGCGGCTCCTCGATTAATTCTAGCCTACCGCTCCGATCCTTGGCGGGGTATCCCCACGGGTTCACAGCATGGGCAACAAATGCCCGATAGGGCTTTCCCTCTTCTGGTTGCATTTGGACCATGCTGATTACCTGATCGGTAATGCCTGGGGCTTCGAGGGCGGTTTTGCTGCCTTCAATCTGCATAACGTGCGACGTGCGGCCGAACTCATCCTTGATGGTATTGAGAAGGCCAACCAGCCATACGTTGACACGAGGGGCGTGCTGGAACTGTTTCAACCAGTCCACCATCTCGCGTCCAAGCAACCCATAGGTTCCCCGAGTGTCCGGCTTCCCAGTGCGCTCAGAAAAGCTTTCCGGTTGGAGTTTGGCCCATGTAAAGGCCAGCCTACCAACCTCCGTGATGGAATCGATAAAGATGGTCTCGTACTTGGCGAGAGCATCCCCAAAAATCTCCAACGCGGCCTTGTAGTGGCCCGGCCCATACACCGCATCTTCCGCATAGCTGGGGTTGGGACCCCCAACTGCCACGGCAAGATTGCGGGCCTCGCCCCAAGTGCGAAGCCGGATCATGTCACCACCCCAATCCTGAACCGACAGCTCGCCTGCTTCGGCGTTCACGAACAGTGTAGTGGCAGGGTCGAGAGAATGCAGAAGAGAGGTCTTACCAATCCCCGCCGGTCCTAGGATGATGCCTTTGATGCCTGATTTTGCGGCAAGCCGCTCGTCAGCGGAAATAATCTTCATGCCACCGCCTCCTTTAGAGGGGCAAGCGCATAGGTTGCCTTGCCGGTTTTTAGGGTCCGGGCCCCGGCCAAAATGGAACGAATAGCAGGAGGCGCGTTCTCGAACTTACGCTCCTCCACGGCAAAAACGATTTTCGCGTAATGCCGAGCTTCATCCTGGTCAATCTTGTCGAAGGCATCGCGCAACGCGCGCTGATCCCATTCGACTTTCTTGGGAACGTTGACCAGTACGTCCCATTCGCCATCCACAATATGGACGGAGCCGGTATCCTTGCCTTCGGCAAGACGCTGTTGGGCAGCGGCACTGGCATAGCGACGTTCAAAAATGCCGTGGAGCGCAGCCTCCCGTTTTGCCAGCGCAACCTTTTCGTCCGCCAGCTTCCAGTGCAGGTCCGCCAAAACGCCCGGCGGCAGTTTATCAAGCTGGTCAGGCTCTAGCCTTTCCAGCATGTCAGTAGAAACATTGTCCATTGCTTCAGTCCTTCTTGTCCTTCAGTCCTTGAAAGTGAGTGAGAGGCCTGGACTCGGCTTGGACATCGCCGCCGGGGTATTTGGATATTTCCCCGGCGACCTCTCACCTATTCGCTATGCCGCCCTCTTCTTTCGCGCCTTGCGCTTCTTCGGCGGCCAGATGGAAATAACGATGCCGGGGTGTGTCGCCTCCACCAGCTTCTTTTTCAGGTTGAACAGCGGGGTCGTCATGCCCTTCACGTCAAGCACGATGGGTAGGCCGCTATCCGACATGCGATAAGAGAAGTCGGCGCGGTAGGTGCAGACAGGTCGGCCGTCGATGACAACCCTGAACTCGGGTTGTTGAGTAAGGTGCGTGATCTGGCCTTCATTCTCCTGCCGGCAAAGATCGTCGCACTTGGCAGCTTCGGTCTTGCTGTCGTGCAGATGACCGGCCTGGCAGACCGTCTTTTTCGCTCCGAATTTATTACCTCCGACACGCTTCACGGCTGCACTCCGCAGGATATGCGCGCCGGAAATGGTGGTGGCGTTGTTCAAAGCATATCGCTTGAGCGCCTGCAGGAGCTTTTCAGATCCATGACGTGCGGCCTGTATTTCCGCAGCATTATCGCCAAAGATCGGGCCACCATCGCTCCGATAGCGATAATTACGCATACCAGTTCTTATGCTCATGCGCTTTTCCCCAGCTGGTATTCCGAAGCCTGCTCGGCAGCGGTGAAACTGGCCTTGCGTGACAGGGTGAAAGGAAGTTCAGCCAAAGAGCCGTCGCCGTTCAGCAGCCGGAACTTCTTGGCGAAGATGATGATGCGGTTTTTCATCACGCCGCCTCCCGCACCGACATCAGCGGATCGGGCAGCTTCGGCATCTTGCGATGGTGACGACGGGCGAGCTGGCGTTTCAAACCGAGGTTGAGGCTTCTCTGTTCAGCCAAATCCTCGTGCAGCAGTTCGTTCTCGGCCTCGGCAAACTTCCAGCGCAGCCAGTATGAGAATGTGAACGCGAGGGCGACGCAAGCTGTTGCCCCGCCCAGGATCCCGAACAATATTGCTGAAGTTACAATCATGTCCTACCCCCTCGTCCCCAAGCGGGACGCGTTGTTAACTATCTTTTGATAATGCACGCCCTCGCCGAGCCGGTTACATGGGCGTAACGATGGATAAGGTCGCACCTCACGCCGCTATCGCCTGCGAAAGATACAGAACAGCATCCGAAGGAAGTTCGATGTTGAGGCGGCGGGCCGTTGCCAGCACGAGCGACCTGCGCCACTCGGGTATGTTCGGCTTGCCGTTGCGAGCGTTCTTCCAGCTATCGACGGTCGAGATACTGAGGCCAGTGGCTTGCGCCAGCTTGGTCTGCCCCCCGAACGCCGTGAAGATTTGAGCGATGATTTCGTCCATACAGCGCACATTATCCGAAAAGCGGATAACATGCAAGAGGGGGAATTATCCGATTTCACAGACTGATCGTTACGGCGCCTATCCGTTAAAAAGCGGCATGAGCGATTCGGCGTACGATCCGGCCTATTGGGAGCGCGTAAAGGCGCGCATGAAGGAGCTGGGCGTCTCCCAAACCGACATGGCACGGGCGCTTGGGCTGCCAGCACAGTCTGCTTTTTCAAATCTCACGAAAGGCCGGCGCGAGCTAAAAGCCCACGAGAAGGCCGAACTAGATAGTTACCTGGGGCTTGACGAAGAATCTAATGTATTTTTCGTCCCCATTATTGGCTTGACGAACGCCGGCAACTGGCGAGAAGCTGTCGAAATGCCGATAGGTCACACACCAGTGATGCGCGGCGTGGCGGGGCGAAGGGCTTTTGCTGTCGAGATAAAAGGCGACAGCATGAACAAGGTTGTGCAGGACGGTGGCTATGTTGTCATCGATCCTGACAAAACGACCCTCTACGATGGCAGCATCTATCTTATCGCGAACGGCGACGGCGAAACCACGCTGAAATGCTACCGGTCGAACCCGGCCCGCTTCTGCCCGGCGTCATCCAATCCCGAACATACTGACCTGATCCTTGGCGAGCACGAATTTCGCGTTATCGGCAAGGCAGTTACGGCGATACAGAACCTCCCGTAAAAAATATCCGTTTTTCGGATTGACAGCCTATCCGTTTTTCGGATAGATATCTCCCCATGCAAACAGACACCCAGCATGGGAGGCAGACGATGGCGACCCTCAACGGTAAACGTTTCTGGAAAGTAACCCAGGGCAGCAGCGTGGCGACAGTGACCGCCGCCGATTACGAGGGAGCCAAGGAGCGCGCTGCGTACCTCGGCTTCCACAAGCCCGACAGCATCGTCCCGAAGGCATCCTGACATGCCCGCCACCGCAATCATAGAGACCTATACCGAAGTCCATGGCGATCCGTTCCGCGCGGCCCGTCACCGCGCAGAGGCGCAACGGCTGGTAACGGCGATCGACAAGCTAACCCCGCTGCTCGACGAATACCGCACCCATACGGCGCGCCGGGTCGAGAACGGCAAGGACGCAGGCACCTGCGAGCTGATGATCCGCTGCGACATTCTCAAGGTCCTCTACGACCTGACCGAGGTTGACGAGCTGTGCGTAGCCGCCCGCGATCTGACGCAGGAATTGGGAGTTGGTGATGATGACTGACTGGAAAGCTGGAGATCTCGCCCTTTGTGTCAGCGATTACTACGACAAGACACCGGGAGACGAACCGTGGTGGCCAAGGGCCGGCAGCGTTCATGCCGTAATTGCGGTTGTTCATGAAGAGCTAGGCGTGTTTCTTGAGTTTGCGGAAGATCCTGACCGCTTTAATCCTGACATGAGTTGGAGCGCGTCCTTCTTTCGCAGGATCGACCCACACACCGAAGACGAGGACGACCGCGAGGTTATAGCTCATATGATTTACGCCCCCGTCTCCCACGACGTGAAGCAGGCTTTTGCTGCGGAGAAGGGGGAATAACATGGCTGTGGAAGCTCGTCGAATTAACAACAGTCGAAAACCCTGGGCGGTCATCAATCCTAACGCGGTGTTCGGTGACGAAATTGTTGCTGGGTTTTTGACTGAAGAAGACGCCCACATGCTCGCAAGCGCAATCAATGCGCGCGATGATCTTGTGCCCGCGCTCGTGCGCGCGCTGGAGCGGCTCAAGAGAAACTTTGACTTGCTGCTTGAAGGCCGGCCGGTTCGCGATGTCGCGGAAACTGAAGCCGAGGTTCTGGCCGCCTTAGCCAAGGCTCAAGGGCAATGAGTGGCATGGGCTGGAACCTCCCCCTCGCCCTCCGCATCCTCGGCTACGGATGCCTGCTGTTCGTCGCTGTGCCGTGTTGGGTGGGGCTGGCTGCTGATTATTTGGGAGCTTGGTGATGGGCTACTTTCCAAACATGACATCTTGGGAATGCTGGGCGACGGATAATTGCTTTCGTTGCTCCCACTGGCCCAAAGATGATGACGCTCCCGCATGCCCCGTGGAAATGGCCCACTCCCTTTATAGCTACGAGCTTTGTAACGAGAAAGAGCATCCCGGCAAAATCATTCTCGACCTGCTGATACCCATCGGCAAGATCGACAACAAGAAATGCGCAATGTTCTCACCGCGCAATGGAGTGACGGACAAGCATCTCAAGGACTGGGAAAAATACAAAGCGGCGATGGCCGAAGCAGCAGGAGCCAACACCAATGCCGGCGCATAGCGAGCGGGAGACGCTGGGCGAACTGACGACTTCGCTGCATGCCATCCGCGATCAGGGCGAGAGTGGGCTTATCCTGTCGTTCGGCAGCCACGGCCCCAGCTATGACAGCAAGGTCGGGCATATGTCCGTGACGATCACGCGAGACGGCGAAACCGCCACTTCGGAAGCCGTCCATCTGCACGACGCGATCTGTCTGGCACGCGCCAAGGTCAAGCACCAGATCGAGTTACGCGAAAAGAAACGGGAGGAAGGCAAAGCCGCCGCCCGTGCCGGGAGTGAGGGATGAGCGACTGGCAACCCCTTTCGCCCACATGCGGGAAATGCGAACAGGTAACTGGCAAGACCACTTGCTTTCCGGGGCCGTGCGTTTTTTTCCACGAACGCAGCGTGCCGGGCACCAAGTCATTCAATATCGCCACACTGGATCGAATTAGGCGAGGCACGCTCGATCCTGTTCACGCACGCAACACTTCGCCGCTCTCCTCACCCCCTGAAGAGAGCATATCAGTCGCGCCGGATACGAGCGACGAGCCCCCGCTGGAGACGGCTAAGGCCGGGGCAACCGGAGATCCCGCATGACGAACGCAGGCGATACCGCAGCCTACAACCTCCGCAGGCAGATCGATCTGGAGCGCCGCCTTCTGGAGCAGCTACGCGGCGTGCGGGAGTATATCGACGCTCTGTGTGTCGAGTATTCCAGGCTGAACGGAACAACCAATCTGACCAAAGACCAGGTGCTGCGCGATATCATGTTCAAGCAGCAGCGGAGGGCAGCGTGAAGCACTCCTATCAAGACCCGCTGGTGGAAATCATCCCCGTCGAGATAGCGCCAGACAAATTCGTGCGCATCCACGGTATCAATCACGACATCTCGAAAGAGCAGGCAGAGAAGATTTGCCGGGTCGTGATGGCGATGGTTATCCCTCCCAGCCCCACGCAAGATGCGGGAGGTGACACATGATCCTAACCTGTTTGGAATGTGATGAGCTCGTCGAGAAGCTGGGCGATCTGTGCCCTGAACACGCCCATTTGTACGCCGACAACGACAATCGGCCGATACCTTGGGCAGACGAAACGGACCCTAGGGGAGATGCAGCTTGAGCCAGTGGCAACCCATAGAGACGGCACCGAAAGATGGGACGAAATTCCTTGCGGGGCGCTTCGTGAAAAAGTGCCCTTACGATGCCAATGGTCATATAGCTGTCGACAGATGGCACGAGCGCGCCAAGGGCGATCATTATAATGGGCTTGGATCGTTTAACGGCAACTATTGGCCGGCAACCCACTGGATGCCCCTCCCCCAGCCCCCGGAGGATATATGACCCCCGAGGAGGAGCGCGCTGCGGAATACACACTGAGCCCGTCTCAGGCCCATCAGCTGATGGCGCTGGCGGTATTGATCCGCGAAGGAGACTTGGCCTTTCGAGGATATGAGCAAGAGGATGAGGAAAACGCGACATCACTTATAGCCGATGTCGCGCAGGAGCTTGCATTGCAGGTTGGGCCATGATGGACGACCCTTATGCCGATATGCCGCCGAAGATGCGGAAGTTCTTGTCCAAACCGCCCCGCCGGATTGACCCGGCCACGGTGGAGGCGCGTCGCAATAAGAACATCAGGCGCGCACAGCCGAAGGGGTGGTTGACCGAGTTGTGCGAATTGCAGGGATGGAAATGCGCCTATTGCAGGCGCCCGATGAAGAAGACGCGCAAGGGGGTGGTAACTCCTTCGACCGCAACTCTCGACCATGCCCTGCCCATATCGCGCGGTGGCCGAAACCAACGTAGCAATCTCGTCGCGGCATGTTCATCCTGCAATGGAGCAAAAGGCTCAATGACGGCAGAGGAGTTTAATGCCTCCCGCGCCCACCTCTCATATGGCGAGCCGGGATGATGGGGGCGGAGGTGCCTGAAGCGTTCGACCCAGCGGCTCGCTTACAGACCAAGGACGGCATTTGTGCCTACTTGGGCCATATCAGCCATGCGACCTATGATGCATGGCAGGCCAAAGGGATCGTGCCGGGATCGGTTGAAGGCACGACTCGCTACGATGTACGCGCCCACGACCGAGCGCTCGACAGGCGCAGCGGCTTGCTGGAAAGTGGTCGCAAGCTATCACCGCTCGAGCAATGGGAGGCCGCGAATGGACGTGCGGCTTAAACTCAAGGGTGTCTATGAAAGCCGTCGCGTTCTCGCGAGCGGCACTCGAGCGATTTATTATTATCTGCGGGGCTTCGGACGATTGAAGCCGCTCCCGGATGACGTTGACGAGCCGTTCCACCCGCGCTCGGCTGCATTCCTTCGCGCATACAACGCCGCCTCATCCGCCCCGCGTAGGGCTCGAGACCTTAGCACGTTGAAGGGGCTGGTCTCAGACTTCAAGGCTAGCCAGTCCTGGGCAAAGCTCGCCGCACGCACCAAGGCTGATTATGACAAACATCTCGAGCGAATCGAAACCAAGTGGGGCGCTTACCCGCTTGACGTACTCGAGGATCCGAAGATCCGCGTCCGCTTCCTCGAATGGCGCGACGACATGGCAAAGCGTTCACCAAGGCAGGCTGACAGCGTGTTCGCCGTGCTGCGCGTCCTGCTCGAGTTCGGCCGGGACCGGGGGTTGATCCTTCACAACCACGCATTGCGGCCAAAGAAGGTTTATAAAGCCGACCGCTCCGATAAGCTATGGCTGCCGGAACATCTCGAGCGATTCCGAGCTGTGGCGTCTCCTGAAATGAGGCTGGCGCTCGAGCTTGCACTTGGTACCGGCCAGCGGAAGGGCGACCTGCTCAAGCTCGGCTGGTCATCTTATGATGGAGACCGTATCTCATTCCGCCAAGGCAAACGGCGGCGCAAGATTGACATGCGCGTCACCGCCAAGCTCAAAGCAATGCTTGATGCCGAACCGAAGCGGGCTGCCACGATCCTGACGACATCTGGCAGGCCGTGGACGGTGAACAAAACCGGAGGCTCGAGCCACTTTGACCACAAGTGGCGCAAGACGATGCTCGAGGCTGGGCTGGACGGCTTGCACTTCCATGACATTCGTGGGACGACCTGCACCATGCTCGCGGAGGCCGGCGCAACCCCGTCAGAAATAGCCGCATGGCTTGGCTGGACTGTCCAAACGGTCAACACAATGCTCGATACATATCAGGCGATGACGGCCGCGCTTAGCGATTCTGCCGTTGCAAAACTCGAAGCGAGGGCAAAATAAGTGCGAAATGAATTGCGAAACGGCGGCGGGATAAGTTTGGGGATAACCCATGAAACCCGCAGAAATCCTTGGCTGGGGCGGGAGGATTCGAACCTCCGAATGACGGTACCAAAAACCGTTGTCGCGCCTTGTAAAACAATCATTTTTCTGCGGACTAACAGACTTACCCACACGCAAATATCAATAGCTTATGGGCGAATTGCGGACTGCACCGCCCCCGCAGGAGGGGCGTGATGTCGGGAAAACCAGATGTCTGGAACCATGACGCTCTGGCCGTCGACTTGGCGCGCAAGCTCATGCACGACGGCAAGGTTTGGTGCTGGCTGAACTCGACGATCGGAGCCTGGTCTGGACCTCGCCCTGATGTCATGACCTATCGGCGCTATACCTACGACAATCCGCAGATCCACGCCTATGAAATCAAGGTCAGCCGCAGCGATCTCGCCAGCGACCTCAACAGCGACAAGTGGCGGAAATATCTGGAGCACTGCCAGTCAGTGACATTCGCCATGCCCTCGGGCCTCTGCCACAAAGATGAGATCCCCCGTGAATGCGGTGTCATGTTCAGAACCGGCCGAGGCTGGCGCGTCGAGCGGAGGCCGCACAATATCGGTAGCGGCTGTTCCATTCAATCGATGGCGAAGTTGTTGACGGAGCACCCACTGCGGTTGGCACCGCCTGATGGGAAATACCTATCCGATTGGCAGCGCGACGGACTGTCCAGGCTTGCCGGTGATAAATTCCAGCGGGGCGCCGGAGAGCGTTACGGGCACGCCCTAGCGAGACTGGCTCGCGATGTTGCCGACGGCGTCGATCCCGCTGGCAAGGCAAAGGAACAGGCGGATAAGATCATTGCCGACGCCAAAGCTGAGGCCGAGAGCATTATCGGCTGGCTCGCGCCTGCCTGCGAGGCCGTTGGCATAAAGCTTGACCGTAACAGCCTGTGGGGCCTCAGGACCGACTTGGCTGCGCGCGTCCGCGCCCTCGACACCGACGCCCGTTGTAGATCGGCAACGGTCGCCCTTGAGGCGGCAAGGCGGGAGATCGACCGCGCTCTGAAGAATGTGCCGAGCGACGAACAGCTTGACGCAGCATGACCCACCTAAAGGAGAAACACGTGTCGGAAGAGATGAGGGAGCAAACCTACGCCGATTGCCTGCCCTGCCGGTTCTGCCAGCAACGTCCGCGCGTAGGCGACTACCTCGATGGCGACGAAGGGTATGCATCCGTCCAATGCCCCGGCTTGGATGATGGCCATTTCGTCGGGGTTCACTGCGACAGCGAGCACGAGGCCGTGAGCATATGGAACTGGATGATGAAGCCATGACCAATCCCACGCCCCTGCCGCCCGAGGGGGTGACGGCCACCCAAGCCGATCGGGATGCCCTAAAGGCCGCTTGGAATGAATACGCCTGTTATATGGGCGATCCAGACGGCAAGGATGATATCGAGACGGCTTTCGAGGAGGCGGCAAAAATCATCGCCCGCCACCGCATCGCAGCAACCAGCGCGGCGGAGGGTGAGGTTGAGGCCGATGGGTGGCACCATCAACGGAACCATATACCGATCATCCAGTCGATCGTGGCGGATGCTCTTGATTCGATGGTCTCTGATACCGACCAGAAATCACGCGACGCCGCCGAGTGCATATTGTCCTACGTGAATCAGCATATCACGCCGGCCGCCACCAAGGCCGAAGCCGCGAATGCGCGATTGAAGGAGTTCATATCTGATCAAGCCACGCTTGCTGAAATGCGCATCAAAAACGGAATGGATTTGGGTGCAACCGTTTGGCGAATAGCTCTCGAAGACTTCACCCGCGAGAGCCGGGCGATCCTTGATCGCCTCGATCAGGGAGCGGAAGAGTGAGCGAGGATGATCTTCGTGATGCTATGCGTCAACGCTTCAAAGTCATGTCAATGCGCGAGTGGTGCCGGTTAACAGGGTGTAATGTCAGTCATGTCTCAAAGTTCATGACCGGACGAGGAGGGCCGCCATCAGGCTTGCTCCGCGCTCTCAATCTCGAAATTCAATACACCCGCAAGAGGAATTCCAAGCCATGACCGACACTGCACCCCAGGCATTGGCGGGGAAGCTGAGCGAGGCCCGGCGAATATACCTCGCGAGACCGCTCACCGATCCCGAAAGCATCCATCTCGCACTTGCACGTTTCAAGTTCATGGGCCGTCATTTGCGAAAACGTATTCGCAAGCATCAGCGGCGAGTGGGTCCTCTCATTAAGCGTCTAGATACAGCCTCAGACGCCCTCCGATCCTACCTCATGAGCAACAGCGAAGGGAAAGGCAATGACGGATAAATCTCAGTACGGGTGGCTAATTGAAGCGCCGGGACAAAACTATTTAGCGGTGCGAAAATTGGGCAAACATGAGTTCTTCTGGTCGAAAGATCACGTGCAAGCCATCCGTTTTTATTCAGAACAGCAAGCGGATGGCGTGATGATGGCAGTGCGTAGCCTAGCCCCGGCCCTATTTGCATTCGCGGTCAATCTTGGAGACGCTCGTGCAGTCGAGCATGGATGGATGCCGTCATGACCACCTCCCCACCCGTTCAAGCCGCGTCGGCGGTGGAGCAACGCGACCGTGACGACTACGCACGCCTAGTTGAAGGCGATAGCGACAACCCTCTACGTGTTGCCAAGGCAAACCGCATCTACGTTGGCGAGTATGACGATGAGGTTGCTCAATATGTTCGGGATACCGCCATCACCTCCCTCCAGGACACCCCCGATGCCGGATGACGTGACCGCGATGGCGCGGGAGATATTGCACCAACACGCTGATGCTTGGGCGACAACCGTGACGGTCAAGGAGGCGGTGTCTGCCCTCGAAGCCGCCATCATCACAGAGCGTGAACGGTGCGCGAAGGTGGCTGAGAACTGGAACCCCGGCCGCAAAGATCGGCTGACCGAGAAAAGCATTGCCTATGCCATCCGGTCCATCGGCGCAGAGGGAGGGGAGAATGGATGATGTAGAGCCATGTCCAGCCTGTGGTGCGCTGCCGTGTGATTGGGCGAACAACCCCTTCGCCACCCTCGCGCCTGCCGCTCCGGTTGAGGATCTGCGGGCAATAGCTAATGAAGCGCAATTCCTCATCGATCGAATTAGAAGCTGGGCTGACTGGTCGCTCGATGCTGAGACCCTTGCGAATGAATGGAACGGGCATGTTGATCCGCCTCTAAGCCGTCTGAGCAAGCTTCTCGCCACCCTCGACAAGCCGCAGGGCGTTGGAGATAATGAGGGATGAGCGAAGAAAGGTCACCGATATGGTCAATATGATCGCTCACGAGCGTGAGTGCGCCCGCGAGCACGGCGAACCGGTCCCCTCGTTCGTGGATGCGTTTCGCTTCAAGGGCAACGATCAGTTTGCTCCCTGTGAAGGGAGATACGAGCGACGATACGTCTTCACGCCGAATAAAGGCGAGAGGTTCTTAGTCAGGCCAGATGAGGTAGAGCTAATCTGGAAGGCTGGATGACCCAAGCCCCGCTCGCGGACATAGATCGGCGCGGGCTGGATTTGTGATGCGGCCCTCTGCTTCGGTGTGATCACAGGTGCAGCAACAGAGGCTCTTAGCTACCGGTGGGGCCAAGCCCGCCGCATCACGTTTCCCTCTTACCATCCCCCGATTCGCAGGGCAAGGATGAGCTCACCTGTCCCAATCCGGCACAACCTTCGTTAACCAAATCGGACTCGACTCAATAGCCCCTGCTGGTCATCTTCCCGTCCCCTAACAGGGGAGAGTAGCATGCGATTCGCAGTGGCTTTGATTGCAGCGACGTTGGCGGGACAGGCTCAGGCGGCGACGGTTTACACGCAGACGATCAGCTTCAATTTCCTGTTCCATAATGGCCTATCATACAAACATGTCAGCGGAACCGCTGATTTCGGTTACAATTCGAACAACGGGTATGAGCCCAGCATTCCGTTCTCGATCAACTGGATGGGCGACGAACCGCCCCACGGGCCGCTAATCGCCTCGCAATATAACGGCCAGCAATTCCAGATTTACGACGGGTCATCCTTTGGTCTCGTGCTGTCGCCGCAAAAACTGACGGGCGAGCCGAATCAGTCATTTGCTTTCACCTACGATGGCCAGACATTTCGTACATCATATAAAAACGGCGCCTGGGTCGGTTCGCAGGTTCCTCCGTCCGCTGTGCCAGAAACCGGCCAATGGGCCATGCTCATCGCCGGCTTCGGGCTGGCCGGCTCAACCCTACGTCGGAAGCGCGCCGTAGTTCGTCCAGCCGCTGAAGCTGTTTGACGGAAAATCGATCCCGACGAGAATGGCATCCTCGCTACTCGGGCCGACGGAGCAGACCACAAGCCCTCCCGATGCGGGCTTGACCCTAACATCCCACAGCATGCAGTTCTGCACGTTCATATCGGTTCCCATCTGGAACGCCGCGCGTCCGTTGTTCTGCTGAAGCACCTTGTAGTTGATCAAGAACATCCCCCGCGTAGTCTGGGGGTTGACGGCCAGTCCCGCATTTCGGCCAAGGAACGGCCCCTGGGCATCGCAGTTTCCGGTGAGCATGGAGACATTCACGCGGATCAGGTTTGAGATCGACGCGCTAGAGCCGCCAGGCAAATTTTGATCGCAATCCGGGTGGATATTCCCGCTTGTAGTTCCGCCCTGTGAGGGAGGCGCATTATACCAGGCCCCGGCAAGGATCTTGTCATAAGTGCAGTTGATAACCGCTCGTGTTTCGCGATGGGTGTCCGAGCCGATGGTGAGAGTCGCATGGCCGCGAACCAGCCGCGCTCCGCAGTTGCCGTAAAAATAATTGTTGGTCGTGCCGCCGATGACATAGACCGCCTGCCAAAATCCGGCGCTACCCCGACCAGCCGCGACAAAAGGCAGGTTCCATGGCGTGCCATTATCCACCGTCGCCCATTCGAGGCCCCCTCGATCGCTGACGATGTTTTCGGCGTAAAGGGAACTGAGGAGCATACCTGGCCCGAGCAGGTTCAGCGATTGGGATAGGTTACGGATATGGACGAAGGGGGTGGACAGACCCCTGCCGCCCTGACTGTTGATTTGAATGCTGGTCGGGCTTACTCCCGTGTCGGCCTCGATCACGAGATGGCGCTTCGCGGTCGTGGCCCCGGTATGGGAGAAGCTGTATGTTCCGGCCTTGCACTTGATCCTGCCGCCGCCGACATCGTTGCTTTGGGCCGAGGCAATCGCTGTAATTGCCTTGGACAGGGTGCGATAAGGATTTCCCGAAGAACCGTCGCCAGTCGTATCGTTTCCGCTTCCGCTCACATATTTAACCGTGGCCGCCAGCGTGCCGCCTGCATTCGTGCTGAACTTAAGGCAGACATCATCATTGAAAGCAGTGCTGGTTGGCTCGCTCTGCAATATCTGCGGGATGCCATTGCGCGGCCATAGAGCAACACGAATAGTGCGTAGCGCCGTGGTCCATGTCCCATCGGTCCATTTCGAGGGGTCGAGGACGAACGGGAAGCCCCAATAATTGCCGACCGGGTTCCAAGTCGGGAAGATGTCGATCCATGCGCCGCCATCGGCCGCCACAGACACTTTCTCCATGCCGAAGGTTGGACGCTTATCGGAGGCCGCGACCGAGGCATCGCCCGTATGATAGCCATGTATCCAGATCGTCGTTGCAGTGGAAAGCGTGGTGAAATTCGGATGATCGATACAGTATGAAGGCTTATAGCCATAGCCGCGTCCTGAAGAACTGCCCCGATTGACCGTCGCATCGACACCATTGACGGTTGTCGTGGTTCCGGTCCAACCACTTCCTGGGATGACTGTCTGAAGGCCGCTGATCGAATTGACGGTAAAGGTGAAGCTTGGGAGATCGGCTGTGGAGGTGCCGTCTGTGACCTCGACAATGATGCCGCTGAAGCTGCCAGCGTTGACCGTGGATAGCGAGACAATCGCCTGGTCGTTGGTGCCGGTAAGCGTTATCGTTGATCCAAAAGGCGCATTGATCAGCGATGGGGTATAGGTGCCATTACCCCCGTCGAAGCTGACGATAAATGTCGAACTCGATCCCTGCGCAGCGGTCGTATTGGGCGTGCCGTTGATTGTGAGGGGGATCGCTGGAGCATCCTGAACGATGGCCGTGGGGAGTGTGAAGGTATACGGCGCCTGTCCATCGCCATTGATGGCCGCGACCCCTAGACGAACCTTCTTGCTGATCTGGCCGGCCGCGAGAATAAGCGTAACCGCATTGGCCCCGGCGAGGTCGGTCCACTGGGTGAAATTGGGGGCATCCGCCGTCTGCCACTGATAGGCGTATCCGGTGATCAACGATTCCGACGAGGTCCATGTTCCGTTGGTCCCGGTGAGGGTCTGCCCGTTAATGGCCGAACCCGAGAGCGTCGGCTGTACCGTGTTGACGGCATAATCGCGCTTGCCGATGTGGCCGCGAAAGTTCAGTCGAGACATATTAGCCTATCCCAAAAAGAAGATTGTTCGCGACGTGGGCTGAGCCACCGCCACCGCCAGTCACCGGGTCCCACACGGCCAGGGTTGCCGCCTGCCAGTTCGTCGATGCGCCGATTCCGAACGTGCCCGGATCTTCGGTCAAGGACGCAAGCGCTGTCTTCCACGCTGTTCCGACGCCAGCAGCGATGCTGCTTGGGCCAGCGGTGCCGGTGAAATTGGAATAACCGCTCGGCGCGCTGTTGATAGCCGTAGTTCCGTTGACGCCAGCCGCGGCGAACCAAAGATAATCCTGCGTACCGCCGAAGGATGTATTGGATGGCGGATCTGGCGTTGCACTGGTGCCGGCCGTATTATTCACCCCAGCCCGATTGATTGTGTTGCTGTTCGGCATTGGCACCGAGTAAGCGTGAGCGGAAAAGGCAGCGGCAGGGCTAAGGGTGAACTGAGGATTTGTCTCGGAACTGGAAGCGGCGAGCGTGGTCTGTTGGTAAGAGCCGAGAAATACGCCGCCGCTGTTGCCACCCTTGACTATAGCCCAGCCAGCAGGAGGTGTAACGGTAGTGACTGACTTCACCGCCAGAAACACCAGCAGATAATCGCCTGTGGCATGCGTATCGAGCACGGCCGTCGCGGTGCCGACCGCACTCGAAGATGAGCTGACATGTGGCGTGGCGTTGCGGGGAGTGGGCGCCGTCATCAGACGTTCGCCACGGTTTCGGCGGTGATGACGATCGAGCTCACTGCACTCGAGACCGTCGCCGTCCAGTTGTTCGCAGCAGCGGACTGAACCGCAGCACTGCCCGCATCAGCCGAGAAGCCCACTGTAGAGGCCGCAGGAACCGCGAAGGTGTAGCGGGTCGTGCCGGCCGTCGCGTCCTTGATCGCCACGGTGACAGCCGTTGCCGAGCTATTGGTGATGATGAGCCGGTAGAGATCCTTGAACACGCCGGCCCCGCCTGCGGTCACGATCGTGGTTTCGCTCGTGCCGGTGATGGTGGTGGTCTGGATCGCCTTCAGTTCACGGAGCGCCGGGATCGAGACGCGCTTGCCGAGCTTGTCGTGCAACGCGTTGACGACATCGCCATCGTCCACCGCCGCCGGGTTGCCGGTCTTGGCGAGGCCGCCTTCTGTGACGGGAGCGAAGGCCAAGGGGCTTCCCGCCAGCGTCGCGCCAATAATAGCACCCGCCGCCGTCGGATCGACCTTCGCGCCGTTGTAATAGAAGGCGACCTGGAGGCTTCCATCGGTATCGGTGACAGCGGTAAGAGCCGTAGTTGTAGCAGCGGTGTTGGTGTTCACCGCGTCCAATACGGCCTTGTCCTCGTTGGCGAGCGCGATCGGCTTTGAATTGACCGCATCGGCACGCCCGTTCGGATTCACCGTGACGGGCTGCGGATTGTTCGAAATGTCGGGGATATTAAAGGTGCTCATGGCTGGTCACTCCCAAGAATTGCGGAATAATGGCGGTAGGGCTTCGGGTGGCCGAACAGGGCGGCGAAAAGCCTTCTGATAAGAGCAAGGAAACTTTTCATCGCGGGCTCCGATCTATGGCATGCTGGGCGCGGTAGAGGTCCTGCCAGCCTTGGGCGGTCTCTAGCGCGGCGTTGCAGATGGGGAGGTCGGCTGCCTCAACCATGACGGTTTCTGGAGCGGTTGCAGCAGTGCTGCCGGCGCTTCCCAGGTCGTAGGGCAGATGGGCTTGGCCGGTGCTGCTATGATCGGCTCGGGCCGCGAGGAACAGCCTTGTAAGCTCGGCATTGCGAGCATGAAGAGTATCGAGATTGGCTTGCGCATCTTGCGTCACCTTCTGTTGCTGCTGTTCGATCGAGCGGACTTGCTGGAGCGCGTTGGCGGTGGCTTGAACGCCAGCGGCCCGCCACGTCGCGATGTCCTGCGCGTGGACGGCCTTCTCGGCGGCATATGCGAGGTGCGCTTCGTGCATACGCATAGTCTGCACGCCCGCGAAGATGCCAGCCGCAGCCGCGATCCCGCCTACCGCCGGAAGCAAGTATCCAGACAATGACGGGATACCGAGCATCAGAAGATCCAGGCACCCAGCAGGAAGCCGGCGACAAATGCGACGGCGAACTGCGCCCAGCCCGAGAGAGTATGATACCACTTCACGAGATTGGCTTCGTAGTTCTGGATAGACATCACGGTTGCTCCACTTTGGTTACGGTCGTCGTGTTGGGCTGTGCGCGGTTGGCGTAATCCTTGGACCCGATGCCAATGCCGCCGCCGGCAAGGATGAAGGCCATCCCCTGCCCGAATTGCGCGATGTCGAAGCGATTGTTGACCATGAGGTCCGCGCCCGTGTAGCCAATGCCCGCCAGCGCAGTGAGGAACCACAGCAGGCGCCCCACTTCCCTGTTGTTCGGGTCAAGGCCGCGAGAGAAGAAGGCTCCAATCATGCCGCCCCCTCATTATATTGGTAGAAATTGGAGCCGTGCATCACGGCCTTGAGCGTCTTGCCGTAGCCGCGATCGGTCGCGTAAACGCCCGTCAGCGCGTCGGCGAACTTATCGGGATCGGGCAGCGCCTCACGCGCTTTCGCGTAAACCGGCTTGTTCAGCAGGGCGCCATGCGCATCGAAGGCTTCCGCGATCGATCCGAATTTGCGGAACGCGGCCTCGATGAAATAATCATGCCCGTCGCGATCCTGCTCGCGCGTGCGCACGGTGACGAAGGGATCGCCGGGG